>Ga0075423_10005495_pt1 | contig 11845 bp, 9 predicted proteins | sample SoiMethybrSBSTD2_FD_80114 | JGI IMG/M metagenome (GOLD analysis project Ga0075423, IMG submission 80114) | Bulk soil microbial communities from a Populus tree surrounding site in Tennessee, USA - Soil MetaG P. TD hybrid SBSTD2 | ecosystem: Environmental > Terrestrial > Soil > Tree plantation...
GCATTCACCACGTTGGAGCCGAAGACGCGGGTATCGCCGAGCGTCAGCGAATGCGCGCGATGTCTCTGCGCGGCGTCCTCCGGCCTCGTGGTCAGCACGTTGCCGGACGAGGGCCACGCCGGGAGCTGCTCGTCGAACGTCAGCATGTAGCGGCCGAAGAGCGAATGCCCACCGCTCCGCTGATAGTCGATCTTGGCGACCATCTGGTTCTGGTCGTAGTGCAGGGGCGCGGCAAACCGGACGTCGCCGCACGGATCGGCCGTCGTCGGCAACTGGCGCGCAACCGCCATGGCCGCCGGGCTGAAGAGGCGCGGATCGATCACGTTGTTCACAAACGGGGTGCGCAGCGTGACCTGCTGGCCCCGGTTGCAGGCCGGGGAGGCAAACGCCGTGAAGTCGCCGGCCAGCATCGCGGGCGTCGGAATCCGCGTGATCGCATCGGGCGGCGTGACGCGGAGGAACGTCCCCTGATAGGCGCCGAAGAAGAACAAACGGTCGGTCAGAATCGGCCCGCCGAGCACGCCGCCTGGCTGATTCCGCTTGAGGCCGTCGTCCAGGCGCTTGCCGTCGGGACCGATGGGCGCAAAGACAGCCCTGGCGTTGAACCGCTTGTCGCGCAGGAATTCGAAGAGCGTGCCGTGGAAGAGGTTCGTGCCCGACTTCGTCACCGCGTTCACCGTGCCGCCCGAATGGACGCCGTTCTCGGCGGAGAGCCCGCTCGTCGCGACGCGGAATTCCTGCAGCGCGTCGGGAAACGGCAGCGGCATATTCAGGTTGTCGTACGGGTTGTTGTGCGCTGCGCCGTCGAGCAGGTACGCGACGCCGAATGGCAGGCTCCCGGCCACGCCGGTGAAGATCGACCCGGGCATGCTCTTGTTGTTGGGGACGTCCTGCACTGCCGCGCCCGCGAGCACGATCAGGTCCGTGACCTGACGTCCCTGCAGCGGCAGCTCGAGTATCCGCTCCTGCTCCACGACCTCGCTGATGCCGGTGCTCCGCACGTCGACGAGCGGCGCCGCCGCCTCCACCGAGACGGTCTCCTGGAGGTTGCCGACCGACAGCACCACGTTGATCGTCGGCGTCGCGGCCACCTGCAGGACGATGCCCGTCTGCACGTAAGTGCGGAACCCCTGCAACGCGACCTCGAGGCGGTAGGGACCGGTCGGCAGGTTCGACATCACGTAGAGACCGTTCGGCTCCGTCACGACCGAGCGGGTGAACCCGGTATTGGTCTGCGTAACGGTCACCGTCACTCCCGGCAGCACGCCCCCGCTCTCATCGGTGACGCGTCCGTTGAGTTCTGCCGTCGCCTGCGCCCAGGCCGACGTGCTCGTCAGGAGAAGAATCAAGCCAAGAGCGAGACGCCTCGGAAAACGCATGACTCTATAACCTCCGCGTGAAAGCCGGACTTGACGCCAAGTCGTCACTGCGTGGATGTCTTCTGCGCGTCCGACGCGGTGCAATTCCCACCGCGGCACCGATCGTTGTCGTCGCAGACGAACTCGAGAATCTTCCAGGTGGGTTTCATCTGCATCGACCAGTTTTCGACCCACGGCGCGGTGAAAATCGCGGGGTCGTCAATCGTGACGTCATAAGACGCATTCAGTCGATCGGTGAGTTTGATGCGCTCGACGACGTGCGCCCGGCCGCTGTGCCATCGCGACCCGCCGTCGTCGGGATGATAGGCGTCGAGCATCCACTCGTTGAGAGCCACCGTGTCGATGACCAGCGTGTCCCCGTCCCACCACGCGAGTGAATCGCCCATGTAGGTCGGCTCGATGTCCGCGGCATGGGGCCGGTTCGGCGCGCCGAACGGAATCACGCGGAAGAAATGCATGTACTCGTACAGGATGACGAGCTGATTCGGCGTCTGGATGAACTGCTGCGCGTACGGCGATGGAATCTGGCGCGTCAGGCCGTTCGGCAGGCAGACCGCGGTGGGATCGTCGAGTCGAACGTTGCCCGTGTGAGGCCTGTTGAAGAGTGACTTGCCCTCCGGTGTGAACGCGGCCATCTTGGCGTCGGTGTAGAGCCTCACCGTGGCGTTGTCGGTGTCCTTGCCGGTGTGCCTGAAGCCGGGGCCCGCCCAGACGCCCGTGAAGTCAGGCTTGCCGTCCGCGGTGCGCCGGATGTCCTGCGCATTGGCCGCCTGCTGTGGCGCCTCGGCGGTCGAGCAGCCTGAGAGGCCCGCTGCGGAGAGCACCGCGACCGCCGCGAGCGCGATCACGCGAGACGTTCGCACGCAACTGCGCATGGCTCACTCCTCAGTCGGGACGAGCGTCCTCGGCCGACGCGGTAAAGACGCTGCGGCCGTCCTCAAACGTCACGCGGCCACCGGAGGCGTTGTTCGATCCGTCTCGCGCCCTGAAGCCGTCGACCTTCACGACGTCGCCGATCTTCATGACATCCTTCCGGATGCCCTGGCGCATCAGGAACGCGGGAGGTCCGCCTGAAAATCCCCACGTGACGGTCCTGCCGCGCGCATCCTTGACGTCGACGTAGAACCAGATGTGCGGATTCCGCCACTCGACCTTCTTGACCACGCCGGTCACCGACACCGGTTTGGTCCGGTCGTATTCGGTGGCGAACGAGTGGTGAGCGAGGAGAGGAACTGTGACGAGCGCGACGAGTACTGCGGAAACCGCACCCGTCATCTTCACGCGTGTCGATGACATGCACGTACTCCTTGTGCTTCTGGTCGACTGCCCCGTTCGAACAGCCGGGAACTGGTCCGGTAGCCTACACCCGAAGCACATCAGCGTGAGGAAGATTTTCCTCGGCGATCACCGCATGAGCTCGTCGCATGTATCCCATTTGGGGCCCCGTCCGGGCAACGCGGCAGATCGCTTGCACACTTGAGTGGTCGGCATGGGCGAGACGAATCAAGACAGGTCGCCCGACACCGTCCTCGACCGGCGGCGCACGGATGAGACCGGGCGCGAGCCGCACGCGATATCCGACGAGAGCCTGCAGAAGGACCGGGCGGCCACCGACGAGAGCCTGCGGGAGGAGCGCTCGGCAATCGACGACCTTCTCGACCCTCGACGCGACGAACAGCGTGTCGTCGAGGTCGTTCGAGAGAGCTGGAGTGATGCCGAGAGGACCCTGCGCGAGGTACGCGCGGACGTCGATGGGCAGCTTCAGGAACGAGTGGACGCACTGCCGAAGGTGTCCGAACAGCTCGAGGGCGTCGCTGAGACCCTCTCGGACGCGGCCGCGAGCCTCGTCGGTGGCACGGTGGTCGCGCCGGAACCGCGCGGCGATACCGTCACGAAAATCGCGGAGATCGCCGAGGACCTGAAGGGAACGGCCGAGGCCGCCGGCGCGCCCACACCCGATTGCGTTCCCGCAGACGTGCCCGCAACGGTCACGGTACAGCTCGCTGAAATCGCGGAAGGCATCGCCGAAATCACGTCCACCATCGCGGAGGAACGGCGGGACGCCGATCAGATCCTGCAGGCGGAACGCGAAGCCACCAACCAACTCATCACACGGGAGCTGAAGGAGGTCGAGGCCACGCTGGCGCAGGAGCTTCGCGTCGAGCGGCGGGCGCTCCGGCGCGAGCGACAGGCGACGGACGAGAACCTTGCGCACGAACGGCGGCACACGGACCAGGCCGTCGAACACGTCCAGGAGCTGCTCGTCGACGAACGGCGGCACCACGCGCGGGCTGCACGCGGCGTCGCCACCCGCAACGAATTTCTCGGCATCGTCAGCCACGACCTGCGCGGACCGCTGATGGCGATCTCCGCCGTCGCGGCGCTGATGGACCAGCAGGCGCCAGCCGACGGGATGGGACAACGGATGCACGTGTGGGCGGACCGCGTGCGCCGCTCGGTGAGTGTCATGGAACGGTTGATCGGCGATCTGCTCGATTTCAACAGCTTCGAAGACGGACAGCTGCGGGTGGTCGCAGAGCGCCTCGACATCCGCACGCTGATTCACGGCGTGATCGACGCGTTTCACGGCGTGGCGCTGGCGAAAGGGCTCTCGCTTGAAGCCGATCTTCCCGACGACCCCATCATGACGAAACACGATCCCCATCGCATGTTCCAGGTGCTCTCGAACCTCGTGCACAATGCGATCAAGTTCACGGCAGAAGGCGGGTCGATCCGCGTCCGCGCGGCGCGCGCAGGCAGGTTCTGCCAGGTATCGGTCTCGGATACCGGTGTCGGCATCCCGGAGGGCGAGCTGACGGGAATCTTCGAGCGTTTCCGGCAACTCAATACATCGGACCGCAGGGGCCTGGGGCTCGGACTCTACATCTCGAAATGGATCGTCGAGGCGCATGGAGGGCGCATCTGGGCCGAGAGCACGGTCGGCGTCGGCACGACGGTCCATTTCACGTTGCCCGAAGAGCGACGGAGTTGCTGACTGATTCGCGCTCTGTCCACTGCTCGTGCCCACGTTGAAGGACAGACGCCCTCGACGACCGCTCGCACTCCCTCGCCAGTCGTCGAAAACACCGCGTGAATCGCGGACCCGCGCGTGGCACGCCACTTGAGCCCGGCGTCCGCGCGCCCTCCTCCCGGCGGCGCAACATCCGACAACGTCACGACGCGAAACGGCTGAGGTGTCCAGTCCCCAATGACGGTGCACTCGATCACCGCGACGCTTGCCGCTGCCGCCAGGACCATCGATCGAGTCGATTCGACCTACGTCCTGTGGGCCGTTCTCGCCCTGCTGATCGCAATCGCCCTGCGTGAAACCGAGGATTACGTCGGCGACCGGCGGGCGGTCCTGCAGCTGCTGGCGAGGTTCGGCGAGCGGTTCGTGCAGGAGTTCGACCGGCCGCTCGTCCGGTCGCTTCCATCCGAGCGCGTCATCGACTCGCGGCTTCGCTTCAATCCGGACCGCTCCCGCGTCGAGGTCCTGCTCGCGCCGCGCGAGGGCCGCGCGTATCCCAATCTTGCCGACCACAGGAAGAACGTCGAGTACGACGTCGCGCGCGTGCTGCGGCTGATGAAAGATCCGCCGTTCATCCCCGAGCCGATGTACGCGCAGGGACGATGGGTGGTGGTGCCGTTTCAACTGAAGGTCAATCCCGGACAGGCAGGTGACAAGTGAAGATTCTCCTTTTGAGCACCGGCGGCGGTGGCGGCAACATCCTGCGCTCCATCAAGACCCTCTTCCGCCAGGACCTGGCGGCCGTGCAGAAAAGCGACGCGCGATACGCCGAGCGCCTTCGTCGGGCCGTCGCCACGCGCTTTCTCGACACCAATGAGTTCTCGCTGGCCGATGTCCCAGTCGAGGAGCGGCTGCTCATCGGCGCGGGGAAGACTCGTCACCTCGGCTCGAGGCACAACCCCGCGGTGGCGCGGGAAGCGCTGGAAGAATCAAAGAGGGACGTCGCGTCGGTCCTGGACGATTACACGGTCGTCGTGCTGATCGGCACGGGCGGCAAAGGCACCGGGGCCGGAACGATGGTGCCGCTGGCGCAGATGGCGCGCGAGCGCCGAAAGCTCGTGATTCCAATCTTCGTGCGCCCCTCCTTCGAGTGGCACGAGGTGGACAAGCGCCGGTACGACCACGCGCTGCAGGTCCTGGATCAATTCGATGCCGCGCAGATCCGGTGCATCGAGATCCTCAACGACCGCGGGTATGCCGCGGATCACCCGCAACCGCAGTCGGTCGTCTGGGAGCGCATGAACCTGCCGATCGCACGCGCGCTGCGGGGACTCCTGTACGTCCTGTCCGATCTCTCGCAGGTCGACCCCTCGGACTTGTCGGCCTTGTGCGCCGGCCCCGGGCGCTATCGTGTCGGGTTCGCGGAGATCGACCCGGCCGCCGGCGAGGAGCCGAGCGATACGCAGATCGAGGAAGCCAGCAGGCAGTGCTGGGAGAACTCGTACTACTCCTTCACGAAGCCGGCGGGCACGTCGCTCGTCTGCCTTCAAGGCGACTGGTCGAACGTCGTCGACGGGAGGATCAAGGGCCGCCTTGCGGCGATGGCGGCGGGAAATGCCGCGGAGAGCACGTACGTCCCGCTGTACGCGAGGCCCGTTCACGCGCCGCGGCCGTGGGGCGTCACCACCTTATTTGCCGAGTACACCGGGAATCACGCGCCGCTCGAGATTGCCTGGCCGCTCGACAGCCGTGTGTCGCTCCCGACACGTCTTCAGTCAGCCGCGCCGGAGCCGGTTCCCATCGTGGCCGCTGCGGCTGCGGCAGCGGAACCTGCGGCGCCGCCAGCCCCGGTGAGCGCTCCCGCCCAACCGGCGGCGGCTGCTCGCACGTTCATCACCTTCCGCGATCTGTGCCTCGGCGTGAACCGCCTCGATGCGGGCGCGCTCGCCATCGCCGGCAACGGCGCTTCGTCAACCATCCCCATAGACCTGGCCGACCTGCGCAAGCTGCTCGGGACCGTGTGGTTCCGCACGGTCTTCACACATCTCTCGCAGCCATGGCGTGACCGGATGCTCGACGTCCTGCTCCAGGGCGGACCGATTCCCAATCATGTGGTGCGCGCCGGTCGCCGCACCGCCCGCATCAGCGAGCTGACGCACGAGGAGCTGAGCCCGGTGCCGCTTGAAACGATTCTGCCCGACGCCGTCCGGGGCGACGTGCAGTTGCTCATCGCCGTCGGCACGTTGTGGGGTCCGGACGCGATCGCGCGATTCACGTTTGCGGAAGATCCACAGGAGGAACACTCGAGGAAGCGTTTTTCATTCGCAGGTTTTCGCTGACAGCGGAGCTTCGGGTCGCACTCCCGGCCTTCCACAGCACTGGTGTTTGAACAGCGGCGCCGCATCGTTAATAGCATCGATCGCACGCCGCTCGCGGATTGATCTCGCGGATTGATCCCGGATGTTTGTTATGGTGTGCGCCTCATTGATTCCGGCCACTGGTCCGCCGGACACGCTGCAGCGTGAAGCTGACAGGAGTTGCGCGTATGCCACTGACACACCAGGTCGCCCTCGTTCCCGAAGGCGTTTCCATCACGCCGTCGGAGCTGACGCGCGTCGCGTCGGCGCTCTCCAAGCAGGTGGCCCGTGATTTCGGGCCCATCTGGAACATTCAAGCCAACGTCGATCCCTTCGCCAAGCTGGACGATGTGCCTAGCGACTACTGGCCGGTCATCATCACGCGCCACGTCGACGATGCGGCGGGGTTTCACGACGACGAGCACGGACAGCCATTCGCGCTCGTGGAATTCGATACGGACTGGTCGCTGACCGCGAGCCACGAGTGCCTGGAGATGCTCGCCGATCCGTTCGGGCGGCGCCTTCGTGCGGGGAATGTGCCGAAGCAGGCGGTCAAGCTGGGGCTACCCGAACGCCGTGTCAGGTTTCTCGTGGAGGTGTGCGACCCGTCGGAAGGCACCGCGTTCGCATATCAGGTGAACGGCGTCCTCGTGTCGGATTTCTACACGCCCGATTACTTCGACCCGGTTGCCGTCTCGAGCGTCCGTTACTCGTTCACGGGCAAAATCAAAGAGCCGCGATCCGTCCTCAACGACGGCTACATCAGCTGGCACGAGCCCGTCAGCGGCCACTGGATGCAGCTCCGCATGTTCCCCGACGAGCTGTCCTCCAAGAAGCCGCACGTGGTCGACCTGAACACGCAGACGAAGTTCGGTAAGCTGCTGCAGACCGGCATGAGCCTCCGCTCGGCCGTCGATCGCGTGACAACGACCGCGCAGCGCATGCAGCGGGCGGGCAAATCCGCGGCACGGTTGACTCGAAGCTCGGCTCAGCGAGTCGAGGAGGCGTCCTCCGCGAACGCCGAGATCTGGCGCCGCCAGATCGACCGTGTGAAGACCGCCGTTCGCGCGGACCGCGGCAAGCGTCGAGGAACCCGCAAAGGCAGGTGAGCGATCATGCCGGACGATACGGCGAAAGCGCGTGCTGCGAAGCTTCGTGATCGGATCCGCCAGAAACGCGCGGAGGCAGCAAGGCCCCAGACCCCGGTTCCGGACAGCGGCCCGAGGCCCGGAGAGAGTCCGAATGCGTACGTCGAGCGCCGGACGCGCGAGACGTTGAAAAGGAAACGCCGTTAGGTCGAACGAGCCGCCAGAAATTCCGTCGCGGCGACCGACAGCACGCCTGGCTGCACGTTGTGAGTCTGACCCGGCAGCTCGCGGTGCTGCGCGCCGGGTATGACAGCGGCCACCGTTCTCGCGGCGTCCTTCAGACGTTCCTGCGTTTTCGACCCGTGCATGACGAGGACCGGCGTACGGATCGAGGCGAATCGTGCGCGCGGCACCTTGAACTGCGTCATCACGGCAGCGTCGTAGGGCAGGGTGTGCGCGACCGCCTTCAGCTTGCCCCAGATCCATGGCATGAGCGGCATCATGAACACGACGGGCGCCGGCACATTGACCATGTCCTTCATAAAATAACGGACGGCGCCGCCCCGGTTTCCGCTTGCCACCAGGCGCGCCAGTTCGCGCTCGTGCGCGTCCCCATGACCCGCCCCGCCTTCGTCCACGTATGGCGGCTCGTAGGCGACGACCTGTTCGATCGGCAGGCCGCTGGCCGCCGCCTCCAGCGCGAGCACGGCTCCGGAGGAGAGGCCAATCAGGGACGCCGATCCGCCGGCGGCGGCGATGAGCGCCGCAATGTCTTCCACCTCCCGCGCTGATGAGTAGGGTGTCGTGTCACCGCTGTCGCCACGGCCACGGCGATCGTACCGGTAGACCGTGAAGCGCGGCGCCAGCTGCGACGCCAGCTTGTCCGACGGCCCGAACGCGCGGCTGCACATCGCGCCGTCGACGAGGATCAATGCCGGTCCGCTGCCAGTACGGTCGTAGGCTATCTGCGTGCCGTCCTTCGAGGTGACGTAAGTCATGGAATCCTCCGCAGTGTGTCCATCCCTGCTACATTGCGTAGTCGAACAGCGGCGGCCAGAATCGACAGCCACGGCTCAGGAGAGGAACCCATGTATTCCAGGCAGTTTATCGTCGCGGCATCGACTGCTGGACTGTTCGTCCTCATCGGGTCCCCGCTCCCGGCGCAGCGCCCGGCACCCGGACGCGCGCCTGACGTCATCTACTACAACGCCAGGGTCGTGACCGTAGACGACCAGTTCTCGTACGCGCAGGCGGTCGCCATCGCGGGCGACAAGTTCAGCGCCGTCGGCACGAACGAGTCGCTTCGCCGCCTCGCGGGCCCGGAGACGCGGCAGGTCGACCTGCGCGGCATGACCGTGATCCCCGGGCTCACCGACAACCACCTTCACAACGCGGGCGGCGGACCCGGCGTCGATCTCTCGCGCACCCGCAGCGTCGATGACGTGATCAAGGCGGTTGGCGATCGAGTCCGGCGCGCGGAGCCGGGCGAGGTCGTCATCTCGAACAACGACTGGCACGAGGCGCAGTTGAAGGAGCAGCGTCTCCCGCTCCGGCGCGACCTCGACGCGGTGGCGCCGATGACGCCTGTCGTGCTCGTGCGCGGCGGCCACGAATACGTCCTCAACTCCGCTGCGTTGGCGAAGTGGAACATCACGAAAGCCACTTCGCAGCCGGCCGGCGGCCGCATCACGCGGTATCCGGATGGCGAGCTCAATGGTGAGCTCGTCGACGTGGCCAAATCGCTCGTGACGCTTCCTCCCGACACACCGCGGACGCTGGAGCAGCGAATCCAGGATCAGATCGCCGAATACAACAAGCTGCACGCGGTCGGTCTCACCGCGGTGCGCCATCCGGGCGACTCGATCGACAACTACCGGATGCGGAAGGAAATGGAACGTCGCGGCCTGCTGACGATGCGCGTGACGCAGCTGCTGCGGCTCGGCGGCGCGCCGGCAGCGATCGAGCAGACGCTGAAGTCGTCCGGGCTCTCGCCCGCTGACGGCGACGCGCTCCTGCGCCTCGGCGGCATGAAGATGGGCGTCGACGGCGGCTTCGAAGGCGGCTTCATGCGGGACCCGTACGAAGAGCCGTACGGCGAGGGCGGGAAGTTCCGCGGTCTTCAGACGATGCCGCCCGCGCAGTTCAACGAGACGGTGAGGCTGTACAACCGTCTCGGCTGGCGCGTCTTCACGCATGCGGTCGGCGACGCGGCGGTCGACGAAGTGCTCGCCGGGTACGAGGCCGCCAACGCCGACGCGCCAATCGTCGGCAAACGCTGGGGCATCGAGCACGCCTTCATCGGGCGCCGCGACCAGCTGCCGCGCATGAAGACGCTCGGACTGCTGCTGTCGCTGCAGGACCACCTCTATCTCGCCGGGCCGAGCCTCGTGAGGTATTGGGGCAGGGAGCGCGCATTCCTCACGACGCCGGTCAAGATGTACCTCGATGCGGGTCTGCCGGTGTCGGGCGGCACCGACTCGAGCGTCGTCCCCTACTCGCCGCTCTGGGTGATCTACCACTTCGTCACGCGCGACACGATCTCCGGCGGACCGATGGGCGTGGACCAGAAGATCTCGCGCGAAGACGCGCTGCGGATGGTGACACGCAACCACTGGTACCTGACCTTCGAGGAGAACACGAAAGGGATGATCGCGCCGGGACGCTTCGCCGACATGGTGGTGTTGCCCGAGGACATCATGACCGTGCCGGCAAAGCGCATCGAACAGATGCGGGTGCTGATGACGATGGTCGGCGGCAAGGTGGTGTATCGGGACGCCGACTTCCGCAAAATCACCACCGAATAGCATCGGCGGCCCACATGGGTTAGGATGCCGCGCGTACACTCGAATTTTGCAGGAGGGACGGCCATGACACGAAGGCGCATCGGTGTTCGGGTCGGCACAATCCTCATCGCGGCGGCGGCCATCGCCGTCACATGCCTCGCCGGCGCGCAGACCCGCACGGCACCGCGATACGTCGCCGACGTCAACTGGCCGAAGCCGCTGCCCAACCAGTGGATCCTGGGCGGCCTCGGCGGAACCTGCGTCGATGGGGCGGGCCACGTCTTCATCCTGAACCGCCAGGATGTCCTCGACGGCGAGCTGAACACCGGCCGGCTCGCGCCGCCGATCATCGAGTTCGACGCCGACGGCAACGTGGTGAATTCCTGGGGTGATCTGAAGCAGCTCGACCCCCGGCTTCACTCCTGCCACGTGGACAAGGACAACAACATCTGGATTGGCAGCGCCCCGTCGGGGATGGTGCAGAAGTACACCCATGACGGAAGCAAGATGCTGCTGCAGATCGGCAAGAAAGGGGTCGTCGATTCGAGCGACGGCACCGTGAAGGGAAAGCCTCTCAACTCCGCCGCGCCGATCTTCTACATGCCGTCGAGCATCTACGTCGATCGGCAGAACGGCGACGTCTACGTCTCGGACGGCGAAGGTGCGGGCGGCAACCGCCGCGTCGCCGTGTTCGACTCGAAAGGCACGTTCCTTCGCCAGTGGCAGCCCGCCGACATGGAGACGGTCCACTGCATGACCATCGGCAACGACGGTCTCGTCTACGTCTGCAACCGGAACGGCTCGCGCATCCAGGTGTACGACAAGATGGGCGCGCTCAAGCGCACGATTGACCTCCCGTGGACGCCCGTGACGCCGCCCGCGGCTGGTTCGGCGGCCGCATTCGGCGGCGCCGTCGTGGCGATCGACTTCTCGCCCGATCAGAACGTGCTCTTCGTGATCAACCAGAACAACGCGACAATCGACATGGTCGATCGGGCAAGCGGGAAGATGATCGGCCATTTCGGCCGCTCGGGAACCTTCCCGGGTGAATTCAACCAGGCCCACGGGATTGCGGTGGACTCGCGGGGCAACGTCTACGTCGCGGAGAACCGCGGGAGGCGGATCCACAAGTTCACGCTCGCTCGGCAGTAAGGTTATCTGCCGAGCGCGAACACGGCCCCGGTCGTCACGCGCAGGCCGTGCGTCCGTGCGCCTGTCTGGGGCGCCAGCAGGTTCGACCCTCCGGTGAAAATGAGCTCGTAGTCGCCGC
>Ga0075423_10005496_pt1 | contig 11844 bp, 8 predicted proteins | sample SoiMethybrSBSTD2_FD_80114 | JGI IMG/M metagenome (GOLD analysis project Ga0075423, IMG submission 80114) | Bulk soil microbial communities from a Populus tree surrounding site in Tennessee, USA - Soil MetaG P. TD hybrid SBSTD2 | ecosystem: Environmental > Terrestrial > Soil > Tree plantation...
CTCGAGTACGCCACGGCACACGGGCAGCTCCTCGCGGCGGCTCGCGCGACGTGGGCGTTGGCGCTCCTTGACCTCGGACGCGGCAGCTGGGAGCAGGCGCTCGAGCGCCTCCAGCCGCTCGGTGAGGTGCGGCTGGGATTCGGCGACCTGCTCGTGATCCAGACGCTGCCGGACCGGATCGAGGCCGCGGTACGGGCGGGACGGCCGGAGGTGGGACGGGCGGCGCTCGTCGTCTACGCGGCGTGGGCCGAGCGCGTGACAGCGCCGTGGGCGCGGCCGCGACTCGACAGCTGCCGCGCTCTCGTCGCGGAAGGCGACGAGGCAACCGAGCACTTCGAGGCGGCGATCGAGCGGAGCGGCGACGCGCGGCCGTTCGACCTCGCGCGGATCCAGCTGCTCTACGGCGAGCATGTGCGCCGCGAGCGGCGCCGCGCCGACTCGCGCCCCCATCTGCGAGCGGCCGTGGAAGGTTTCGAGCGCCTCCGCGCCGAGCCGTGGGCCGAGCGAGCGCGCGCCGAGCTTCGCGCGAGCGGCGAGACCGCCCGCAAGCGGGATCCGAGCACGGCCGCCGACCTCACGCCGCAGGAGCTCCAGATCGCGCGCTTCGTCGCCGAGGGCATGTCCAACAAGGAGGTCGCCGCCCAGTTGTTCTTGTCGCCGCGCACGATCGATGCGCACCTGCGCAACGTCTACGGGAAGCTCGGTATCAGGTCGCGCACGCAGCTGGCACGGATGCCGCTCGCTCAGGACGGGGCGGGCGTGCCGGCGCCGAGCTAGGTTCCGGCCCGCGTAGCGGCGTACGATCACCTCGTGCTGTACGGTCGGGACGCCGAACGCGCTCGGATCGGGGCGCTGCTCGACGCGGCGAGGAGCTCCAAAAGCGGCGCGCTGGTCGTTCGCGGCGAGCCCGGAGTCGGGAAGAGCGCCCTGCTCCTCGACGCCCAGGACCGCGCGGGCGACATGCACGTGCTGTCTGCGCGCGGCGTCGAGTCGGAGTCCGAGCTGCCGTTCGCGGCGCTGCACCAACTCACCCGACCGGCGCTCCCGTACCTCGACCGGCTGCCGGCCCCGCAGGCTGCTGCGCTTCGCGGCGCGCTCGGCCTGGACGAGGGCCGGTCGGACGAGCGGTTCCTGGTCTTCGCGGGATTGCTGTCGCTGCTGTCTGAGGCCGCGGAGTGGCGACCGGTGTTGTGCCTCGTCGACGATGCTCACTGGCTGGACGCGGCGTCGGCGGACGCGCTCCGGTTCGTCGCGCGGCGGCTGGATGCCGAGGGAATCGTCCTGCTGTTCGCCGCACGGGAGGGCGACGTCCGCGCCTTCCAGGCGGACATTCCATCGCTGCTCGTCGGGGGGCTGGACGTCGATGCCGCGGGAGCGCTCCTCGCGCGAGGCGCGGGCGTCGACGCTGCTCCCTCGGTGCGCGAGCGGCTCGTCGAGCAGACTCGCGGCAACGCACTCGCGCTCCTGGAGGTGCCGTCCGCGCTCACGCCGGCACAGCTCGCAGGCGACGAGCCGTTGCCTGACGCGCTGCCGATGACGAGCCAGGTGGAGATGATCTTCCTCGAGCGGGTCCGCCGGCTCGCCGACGAGAGCCAGCGCCTGCTCCTTGTCGCGGCCGCGGACGACACCGAGAGCGCCGTCGTCATCACGGACGCGGGCGAGCGGCTCGGCCTCGAGGCCGGCGCGCTCGACGCCGCCGAGGCAGCCGGTCTGATCTCCGTTCAGGGCACTCGCCTCGAGTTCCGGCATCCCCTCGTCCGGTCGGCGCTCTACGAGGCGGCGACATCGAGTGAACGCCGGTCGGCGCACCGCGCGCTGGCGGACGCGCTGGCGCGCGACGACGCGCAATCGGACCGGCGGGCCTGGCACCTCGCGGCGTCGGTGCTCGAGCACGACGAGGACGTCGTACGGGCGCTGGAGGAGGCCGCCGAGCGAGCCGAGGACCGGGCGGGATACATGGCTGCTGCGCGCGCGCTCGAGCGCGCTGCCGCGCTCTCGGCGGACGCGCCAGCGCAGGGTCGGCGTCTCGCCTCGGCGGCGCGCGCGGCCAGCATCGTCGGCGCCGACGAGTACGCAACCGCGCTCGCGAGGCAGGCGCTGCCCCTCGTGACCGATCCGGTGTCCGGTGCCGAGATCGCGCGGGTCTTCGCCATCTTCGAGATTCGTCACGGCCGGCCGCTCGACGTGTTCCCGACGGTGCTGGAGGCCGCGCGAGCCGTCGCTGCCGCCGACCCGCAGAAGGCGCTCGAACTGCTCTTGTTCGCAACCTGGGTCTCCTCGGACGGGGGCGATCGCGACGGACAGCTCGAGGTCGCGCGACTCGCGTCGACGATCGTGCCGGCGGAGGCGGACGCCTGGTCGGCGTTCGTCGTGGACTTTCTCGTCGGTTGCGGCGCGATGGCCGCTGGGGATACCGCCCGCGGCGTACCGCTGCTCGAGCGGGCCATCGGCTGGGCGTCCGCGAGCGGCGACGAGCGGGCGTGCTACTGGGCATGTGCGGGCGCGCTCTGGCTCGGCGACGACGCGCTCGCCGGCGATCTCGCGCGCGAGTCGGCCGCACTCGCCCGAAAGAGTGGCGCGCTCGGGATCCTGGCGGCGGCGCTCGCCGCCCGCTCCAGCCAGCTCTTCCTCGCGCAGCAGTTCGACGAAGCGGTGCTCGCAGCGGGAGAGGGGGTTCAGCTTGGCGAGGAGCTCGGCGCGGACAACATCGTGCTGCTGCCGATGACGGTCATTGCCGGTGTGGCGGCGATTCAGGGGCGGGAAGACGAGGCGCGGAGTCGAGCCTCCGAGGCGCTGGAGCGTGCGGAGGCGCACGGTCTCGTCCTGCGTGCGGCTGCTGCCAGACGCGCGCTCGCGCTCGTCGAGCTCGCGCACGGGCGCTGGGCGGAGGCGTTCGAGCACCTGGACGCGTTCGCCGGCGTGCGGTCGGGCAGCGTCACGACGCTTGTCGCCATGGTGAGCGTTCCCGACCGGATCGAGGCAGGAGTCCGCGCCGGCCGCGCGGACGAGGTGCGCTCTACCCTTTCCGAGTACGAGGCGTGGGCGTCATCCGTCCGGGCAGGATGGATCGTGCCGCGCCTGGCGAGCTGCCGCGCGCTGCTCGCCGAGGGCGACGAGGCGACCGCGCATTTCGAGCATGCGATTCGACTTGCGGCCGACGCACGCCCCTTCGACCTCGCCCGCATTCAGCTGCTCTACGGCGAGCATCTCCGGCGCGAACGCCGCCGGACCGACTCGCGCGTTCAGCTGCGCGCGGCCCTCGACGGGTTCGAGCGCCTGCGCGCCCAGCCGTGGGCCGAGCGCGCCAGGACCGAGCTCCGCGCCTCCGGCGAGACCGCACGCAGGAGAGACCCGGCCGCCGGCGCGACACTGACCGCGCAGGAGCTGCAAGTCGCCCGCTACGTCGCGGAAGGGCTCTCGAATAAGGAAGTCGCGGCGCAACTTTTCCTCTCGCCGCGCACGATCGACGCCCATCTCCGCAGCGTCTTCGCAAAGCTGGGGATCACGTCGCGCACGCAACTCGCCCGGCTGCCGCTCACCGAGGAGGACCGCGCCACGCAGGGCGCAGCCGCAACCGCTTAGCTCCATGGCGACGATCTCGCACGCGTCGGATCCCCCTGCGACCACGCTCTCGTCGCTGGGCGTGCTTGTGCTCGCGCTCGGCGCGCTCGACTTCGGTCTCGAGCAGTCGATCGTCATTCCCGCGCTCCCGGCGCTCGCCCAGCACTACGGCGCGTCGCTCATCGCCGTCGGGTGGCTCGTGACGGGGTTCCTGCTGGCGTCGGTGGTCTCCGTTCCGTTGCTCGGTCGCCTCGGCGACATGTACGGCAAGCGACGGCTGCTGTTCGTTTCGTTGGGGACGTTCGCGGCCGGCGCCTTCGTCTGCGCGATCACGGACTCGATCGAGCTGGCGATCGCGGGGCGGATTGTCCAGGGGATCGGCGCCGCGGTCGGCCCTCTGACCTACGGGCTGGCGCGCGACACCGTCGCGCCCGAGCGGATGTCGAGAGCGGTCGGGACCGTCGTCGGCGCCGCCACGGCGGGCGGCGCGGTCGGCTTCCTCCTGAGCGGGCTCCTGGTCGACTACGTCTCCGTCGCCGCGATCTTCTGGTTCCTCTTCGTCATCGCGATCCTGCTGACCGGTGCGATCGCGGCACTCGTCCGCGAGACACCGCTGCGCGCGCGGGTTCCGATCGACGTGGCCGGGTCGGTTCTCCTCGCGCTCGGGCTGATGGCGGCGCTGCTAGCCATTTCGAAGGGGAGGGAGTGGCAGTGGTCGTCCGCGCGGACGATCGGGTTGTTCGTGGCGGCGGCGGCGTTGCTTGGCGTCTTCGTCGCCGTCGAGCGGCGGGTCCAGAGCCCGCTCGTGGATATGGCGCTCGTGACCAGGCGTCCGTTGGCGAACGCCAACGTCTGCGCGTGCCTGTTCGGATTCTCGTTCTTCTTCGCGGTCTTCCTCGTGCCGTTGATCGCCGCTTCGCCCGTGGAGACGGGTTACGGCCTCGGCCTCGAGACCACGTCGATCGGCTTGATCCTGCTGCCCACCGGCCTCGCAAGCGCCGTCGGCGGTTCGGTCGGCGGAAGGACGGTCGAGCGTCTCGGGCCGCGCACTGTTGTCGTGGCCGGATCGGCGGTCGGCGGCGTCGCGTACCTGTCGCTGACCTTCGCGCACTCCACGTGGTTCGCGCTCACGGCCGGAAGCGCCATGCTCGGGTTCGCCTGGGGATTAATCCTGACCGGGATCTACCTGGTAACGATCCGAGGCGTCGGAAAGGACAAGACGAGCGTTGCGATCGCCGTGAACGTCGTCGGCCGCAACACCTCGAGCGCGCTCGGCACGCAGATCGCGTTCGTCGTCATCACTGCGGCGGGCGTCGCGGTGGAGTCGGGCTATAACCGCGTCTTCGTGATCGGCGCGATGGGCGCCGGGATCACGCTCCTGTCCGCAGTGCTCCTCCCGGGGCGAGCGGCTCTGCGCCTGCTTAATCCCTCCACTTAGGCGATCCAGCCGATGCGAGTGGCGGGGCCACCAACCAGGCTTGGGGTGAGCAAGCCCGGAAAGGAGTGCCTATGTCTTCCTCGACCACATCAAGAGAACGCGATACGAAGTGGCTGCGTGCCCTGATTGTCGTCCCCGTCGTTCTGGCGATCACCTTGCCGACCTTCGCCTGGCCGTCGGCGCGGCTCTCGCCGCGTGACCTGCCGTTCGGCGTCGCTGGGCCGTCGAGGGCGACCCAGCCCGTGGAGCAGAAGCTTGCGCAGCAGAGCGGGGCCTTCGAGGTCCACCGCTACTCGAACGAGGGCGCGGCTCGCCAGGCGATCGAGGATCGCGACATCTACGGAGCGCTCGTCGTCTCCAACTCGGGAACGACGCTGCTCACGGCGCCGGCGGCGAGCCCGACCGTCGCGGCCACGCTCGAGAGTGCTTTCGCCGAGCCGTCGCCGTCACAGGCGGCGAAGAACGAACCCCCCGCGAAGGTGGTCGAGGTTGTGCCGGCGGACACGGACGATCCACGCGGCACCGCGTTCGGTGCACTCGTCCTGCCGCTCGTGCTCTCGAGCGTCGGAATGGCCGTAACGATCATCCTGTCCACGCGTCCGGGAATCCGGCGGGCCGTCGTCCTGGTGGGCGCCTCGGCCCTCGGCGGGGTCGTCGCCACCGCGCTGATGCAGAGTTGGCTCGGCGTCATCGGCGGCGAGTGGATCGTGAACGCCGGGGTGCTGTCCCTGACGATGCTCTCGATCGCAGCGGCGCTCGCCGGCCTCGAGTCGATGTTCGGCTGGCTCGGGTTCGGACTCGGAGCCGCGGTCATGGTGCTCGTCGGCAACGCCTGGTCGGGCATTTCGTCTGCGCCCGAGATGCTGCCGAAGCCGCTCGGCCTGATCGGGCAGCTGCTCCCGCCCGGGGCAGGCGGAAACCTGCTTCGCAGCACCGCGTTCTTCGACAGCGCGGGCGGCGCGAGCCACCTGACGGTCCTCGCCCTCTGGGCAGGGCTCGGCCTCGCGGGGATCTGGGCAGGGGCGCTCGTCCGCCGGCGGCGGGCTGGCGACTCCGTCCATCCGCTCGAGCAGGCCGTCCCGGCCGCCGGTCAGACCGCGTGAGCGCGAGGGCCTCCAAGACCGTGTCCTACGACCTGATCGCCATCGGGTCGGGTCCGGCCGGCCGCGGCGCTGCGATGCAGGCGGCCGCGCTCGGGAAGCGGGCGGCGATCGTGGAGCAGGGAGCGCTGGGCGGCGTGTCGATCAACGTCGGCACGCTGCCCTCGCAGACGCTGCGGGCGGCCATCGTGGAGCTCACCGGCCAGGCGCACGGCATCTACCGCAACGCGTACCGCGCCAGGCGGGAGATCACGCTCGACGACCTGCTGTGGCGGACGCCGCGCGTGATCGAGCGCGAGCGCGACCGCATCCACGACGAACTCCGCCGCAGCGGCGTCGAGGTCATCGCGGGCGCGGCCGCGTTCGCCGACCCGTCCAGCGTCGTGGTCACCCGCGGCGACGAGCGCGTTCGCATCGCTGCCGAGCGGTTCGTGATCGCGGTCGGGAGCACGCCGTTCCGGCCGCCGGCGGTGGACTTCGACGGTCGCACCGTTCTCGACGCGGACCGCATGCTCGGTCTCGCCCACGTCCCACAGCGGCTGACGGTGATCGGCGGCGGCATCGTCGGCGCCGAGTATTCGTCGATGGCGGCTGCGCTCGGCGTGCACGTGACCCTCGTCGACCGGCGCCGGCGGATCCTCGATCTCGTCGACCCCGACATCGTCGAGGTGATGCAGTACCACTTGCGCGGTATCGGGCTCGACTTCCGGCTCGGCGAGACGATGACCGCGGTCGAGCGCCGGAGCGACGGCGCCGTCGTCACGCACCTCGAGAGCGGGAGGCAGGTCGAGTCCGACGTCGTGCTTCACGCCGGCGGCCGCCGAGGCGCCACCGACGGTCTCGATCTCGCGGCCGCGGGCCTCGCGGCCGACGCGCGCGGCAGGATCCCCGTCGACGCTGCCTACCGCACGGCGCAGCCGCACATCCTCGCGGCCGGTGCCGTCACCGGTCTCTGCGAGCGCGACGCCGCCTCGAAGGAGCAAGGGCGCATCGCCGCGCTGATGGCGTTCGGCGTACCCGCTCGACCGCGATCGGCGCTCGTCCCAGTCGGCATCTACACGATCCCAGAGATCTCCTTCGTCGGCGCGTCAGAGCGAGGTCTGGCCGAGCGAAACGAGCCCTACGTGTGCGGGATCACCCGGTACGGCGAGCTCGCCCGCGGCGAGATCACCGGCGACCACGCCGGGATGCTCAAGCTGTTGGTTCACGCCCGGACCCGACGCCTTCTCGGCGCCCACCTCTTCGGGACTTCGGCGGCCGAGCTCGTCCACCTGGCTCAGGCCGTGATCGCAGGCGATCTCACCGTCGACTACCTCGTCGACGCCGCGGTCAACGTCCCCGCGTTCGCCGAGGCGTACACGGTGGCCGCGCTCGCCGCAGCGGACCGGCTCGACACGCTCGGCCGCCCCGCGCGGGCCGCCTAGACCCGTCAGGCCAGGCGAAGATTGGCGGTTTCGCCGATGCGATTGGCGACCGGCCCTCCTACGGTGAGGGTGTTCGATCTACGCAAACGGGAGGGAACGCTTCGGGCGATCGCATCCTCGGCGAGGTTCCGTAACGCCTCGGCGACTATGCAGCAGATCGCCTTCGCAAGAGCGGCGTCGACATTAGGCTCGGCGCCACGCTCGAGCGTGTCGACGGCCACGTCGTGTACCTCTCTGACGGGAGCCGGCCGGAGACGGAGACGCTGGTGTGGACTGCGGGCGTAAAGCCGCATCCGCTCGTAGCGGAGCTCGGGCTCCCGCTCGACGAGCGCTCGCGGATCAGGGTCGACTCCTCGCTTCGGGTCGAGGGCCGCTCCAACGTATGGGCGCTCGGCGACTGCGCCTGCGTCCCCAACGAGGCAACCCCTGAGCAGGCCGATCCACCCACCTGCCAGCACGCACTTCGCCACGCTCGCCGGCTGGCGAAGAACCTCAAGGGCAAGGAGAAGGCCTATGGCTACCGGATGACCGGGCAGGGCGCGACGCTCGGGCGCGACAAGGGCATCGCAAACCTGTTCGGCCACTTCAACTTCCGCGGCTCCGTCGGGGCGACGGTGACGCGGATGTACCACCTGCATCAGCTGCCGCTCCGCTCGCGGAAGCTCCGCGTGATGGCCGACGGCGTGCTGTCGCGGGTCTTCGGCAGAGGCATGGCCGAGCTGGGCCTCCTCGAGCGGTCGCTCGGCGAGCCCGCTCCGGCGAGCGAGAAGCTCGCCGCGTAACGCCGGTCGCCGTGCAGCCCCCCGGGGCTCCGGAGTAGGGTCGCGCCGATGATCGCGGCCGGTCACCTCCCGCTCGCGACGATCGTCGCGCAGGCCTTTCAGCCCGTCGACCAGAACTATCTGCTGCAGGCGCGGCAGATGCAGGCGCTCTCCTTCGCCACTCACATCCCGCTCGTCTGCTTCGGCATCGCGTTTCCCGCGATGGTGGTCTTCGTCGAGTGGCTCCACCTCCGGACGGGCGACCCGCTGTACCGGACGCTGGCGCGGCGCTGGTCGAAGGTGATGGCGGCCCTGTTCGCCGTCGGCGTCGTCACCGGGACGATCCTGAGCTTCGAGCTCGGGCTGCTCTGGCCGAACTTCATGGCGACCTTCGGCGATGTCTTCGGCCTCGCCTTCGCGATCGAGGGGATCTCGTTCTTCCTCGAGGCGATCTTCATCGGGGTCTACATCTACGGCTGGGGGCACCTCTCGCCGCGCGCCCATCTCCTGTCCGGGATCCCGATCGTGATCACCGGCTTCACGGGCTCGTGGATGGTCATCATGGTCAACGGTTGGATGAACCATCCGACCGGGTTCACCGTGCGCGGCGGCCAGGTCGTCGACGTGCACCCGTTCCACGCCCTGTTCGAGAACAGCTACTTCTGGCACGAGCTCGTCCACATGTATCTGGCCGGCTACATGGTCGCCGGCTTCATGACCGCGAGCGTCTACGCGTGGGGAGCGCTCCGTGGCCGTTGGGGACGCTACGAGCGCACCGCGCTCGTCATCCCGCTGACGATCGCCGCGCTTGCATCGCCGGTGCAGGTCGTCGTCGGCGACTGGAACGGGCGCACCGTCGCGGACAACCAACCGATCAAGCTCGCTGCGCTCGAGGGCCTGTCGAAGACGACAAAGGGTGCCCCGGAGCACATCCTCGGCTGGTACACGAACGGGGAGGTGGAGTACGGGATCAAGATCCCGAATCTGTTGTCGCTCCTCGCGTACCACGATCCGAACGCAGAGGTGCAGGGGCTCGACACCGTTCCGAAGCGGGATCAGCCGCCGGTCAACGTCGTCCGGTTCTCGTTCCAGACGATGGTCGGCGTCGGCACCGGGCTCGCGCTGCTCGGCGTCTTCTACCTCGTGGCATGGCTGAGGCTCCGGCGCTTACCGCGGTCGCGCTGGTTCTACCTCGCCGTGGGCGCGGCCGGCCCGCTCGCGATCGTCGCGCTGATCGCCGGGTGGATCACGACCGAGGTCGGGCGGCAGCCGTGGATCGTCTACCACGTCATGCGCACAGAGGACGCCGTGACCGGAGCGAGTGGCATCCCGGTCGGCTACGCGACGCTCGCGCTCGTCTATCTCGGCCTGCTGGGCGCCGTCGTCTGGATCCTGCGACGGCTCGCCCGCGCGCCGCTCGACCTGGAGGAGTCGGCCCGTGTCGCTGGCTGAGGTCCCGCTCATCCTCATCCTCGTGGGCCTTGCGGCCTACGCCGTCCTCGGTGGGGCGGACTTCGGCGCGGGCTTCTGGCAGTTGCCCGGGGGAGGCAGCGACGACGCGCGCGCGATCCGGGAGCACGCCCACCACGCGATGGGCCCCGTCTGGGAGGCCAACCACGTCTGGCTGATCTTCGTGCTCGTTGTCTGCTGGACGGCGTACCCGACCGTATTCGGCTCGATCGCCTCGACCCTGTGCGTGGCACTGTTCATCGCCGGGCTCGGGATCATCCTGCGCGGGACTGCATATGCCCTGCGCTCCGGGACGAGGACGATGCGGGAGCAACGCATCGTGGAGGAGGTCTTCGGCGTCTCCTCGATCCTGACGCCGTTCGCCCTGGGCGCCGCCGTCGGTGGGATCGCCTCGGGCAGGGTGCCCGTCGGCAACGCCCAGGGCGACCTCATCACCAGCTGGCTCAACCCGACCTCGGCGATGATCGGCGCGATCGCGGTCGCATCGGCCGCGTACCTGGCGGCCGTGTACCTCGCCGCGGACGCAAAGCGTGTGGGCAAGACCAGGCTTGTCCAGGCGTTCCGCACGCGGGCGTTGATCATGGGGTTCGTCGCGGGCGCGGTCGCACTCGGAGCGCTTCCCGTCATCCATGCCGATGCGCGCCCGATCTGGGACGGGTTGACGAGCGGCGCCGGCCTTGCCGCCGTGTTCGCTTCGGCGGCGGCAGGGCTCACGACGCTGATCCTCGTCTGGCAGAGCCGCTTCGAGCCCGCGCGCGCTACGGCCGCGGTCGCGGTCTCGGCGATCATCGCCGGCTGGGCGCTGGCCCAGCGGCCCTATCTTCTTCCCGGCCTCACCGTGGACGAGGCAGCGGCCGGCCGATCGACGCTCATCACCCTGATCGTCGGCATTGCGCTCGGAGCGCTTCTGCTCGTGCCCTCGCTCGCGCTGCTGTTCGATCTCGTCCTGAAAGGGCGCTTCGACGCGGAGGCCGAGGAGCCCGCAGCCGCCGTGGCCGCGCCGCCGCCTCGGCCGCAGCGCTCGCTGCTCCTACCGGTCGCGGGCGGCTGCGCCGTGGTGGGAGCCGTGCTCATGTTCTTCTTCGATTCGGCGTGGCTCAACGTCGTCGGCGCGCTCTTCCTGTTCGCGTTCATCGCGACCGGGTTCGTCGCGCTGGCGAGGCCCGCCGTCGCGAGCGGGACCGACGACCAGGCGTAAGACCTGATTCTCGTCACCAGGATGCTCTCATCGCTGTTTCATCCGGGATCGGTAAGAACGGGCTCGCAATGCCGGAACGGCGCAAACAGATCGCGGCTCGAGTCGGTGCGGCTGTGGCAGGTCTGTTCCTGCTCGGCCTGGGGGCTGCGGCCTGCGGCTCGGGCGGCGGGAACAGCGCGTCGACGACGACTGCGACGGCCCGGTCGGCCTCGACCCTCGCGCCGATCCACGGCCGCTACAGGCCGTCGATCTCGGCGTCGAACTTCGTCGCCGTAATCGACAACCGCTACCTCCCCTTCAAGCCGGGAACGGCGTTCCACTTCCGAGGCGTCCGCGGCAGCACGCCGCAGACGGACGACGAGGTGGTCACGCACGGGACAAGGCGGATCCTCGGGATAACGTGCACCGTCGTGCGCGACACCGTCTCCGAGCACGGCAAGCCGGTCGAGCGCACGCTCGACTGGTACGCGCAGGACAAGCAGGGAAACGTCTGGTATATGGGCGAGGACGCCTTCGAGCTGCAGCACGGTCGCTTCGTCAAGGCGAGCGACTCGTGGGAATCGGGCGTCAATGGCGCCCAGCCGGGGATCATCATGCCGGCCGACCCGAGGCCGGGCGACGCGTACCGGCAGGAGTACTACCCGCCGGGCGAGGCGCTGGACCAGGCGCGGGTGATCACGAGGGCCGGGAGCGCCGACGTGCCGTACGGCAAGTTCACCGGCACGCTCGTCACCAGCGAGTTCAGCCCGCTCGAGCCGCAGACGGAGCGGAAGTACTACGCCGCCGGCGTCGGGGAGGTCGAGGAGCGCGTGGTCAAGGGCCATCGCGAGCAGTTCGTGCTCGTCAGCGTCACCCACTCCTGATTCGCGAGCGCTAGGCCGACTGCTCCGGC
>Ga0075423_10005497_pt1 | contig 11843 bp, 6 predicted proteins | sample SoiMethybrSBSTD2_FD_80114 | JGI IMG/M metagenome (GOLD analysis project Ga0075423, IMG submission 80114) | Bulk soil microbial communities from a Populus tree surrounding site in Tennessee, USA - Soil MetaG P. TD hybrid SBSTD2 | ecosystem: Environmental > Terrestrial > Soil > Tree plantation...
AGTCGAGGCCGAGCAGAAGCTGAGCGCCTATGGCCGCGCGCGCCGGCGACGGGAACGTATCCGCAAGATTGTTCGAGGGTCCATCGGCATAGCGGCCGTGCTAATCCTTTGGCACATCATGGCGGTCGCCTACGACCTGCAACAGATATTGCCACCTCCGCTGTCTGTCGCGCGCACGGTCGTCAACACATTGACGCTCAACTACGACCAGCGCTGGCTCTACGGGCCGAATATCTACGAGCACCTGCTGTCGAGCTTCGCCCGTGCCATCACTGGCTTTCTGCTGGCGGCCGCGTTTGCCATCCCATTGGGCCTGATCGTCGGCCGCATCCGTGCGGTTCGTGAATTCGTCGATCCCGTCATCCGATCCCTCTATCCAATTCCGGGCATCGCGTGGATCCCGCTGGCGATCCTCTGGTTCGGGCTCGGCAATACGGCCGTAGTCTTCGTCGTTTTCATCGCGGAATTCTTCCCGCTCTACTTCAACACCGAGGCGGGCGCGCGCAACATCAACCCAGTCCTGGTTGACGCCGCGCGTTGCTATGGAGCGAAAGGCGTCACCCTGCTCCGGCGTGTGATCCTTCCGGCATCCACTCCTTACATCATCACGGGCATGCGGATCGCGCTCGGGGGAGCCTGGCGCATGATCGTGGCGGGAGAAATGCTGGCGTCCCAGTCCGGAATCGGATCGATCCTCATGGAGTCCCGCTATCAGTTCCGCGCGACCGATCTGATGATGGCGATGATCCTCATCAGCATCGTCGGCTACATCACCGAACGCCTGATTGTCGGAACGCTTGAAAAGAAGACAACGGAACGGTGGGAAGTGAAGGTCCTATAGGCAGATCGCGACATCATGCACGCCCTCTCAAAAATCATCGCCAGGCACGCCAACCGCAAGAGCGTCGAGGTCGGCGAGATCGTCAATGTGACGCCCGATTACGTCATGCTCAACGATCGGGGCGCGGCCCGCGCAGCCGACCTCCTCCGCAAGATGGGCGGCGACAAAGTGTATTACCCGGATCAGATCGTGGTCGTGTTCGACCATCACTACCCGCCCATCCGGCAGCAGGATTCGGTCTCGCAGAAGCGCACGCGCGAGTGGATCAAGGAACAGGGCATCACCAAATTCCATGCCGGGGAAGGCATAGGCCATGTCATCTTCCCGGAGAAGGGATATGCATTTCCCGGCGCTCTCATCTTCGGTACCGACTCCCACACCGTGACCAATAGCGCGTTGGGTTGTCTGGCGACCGGCCTAGGGCACTCCGACATCGCCTCCTATCTGGCGCTCGGATACAATTGGCTGCGAGTGCCGGAGGTCATCCGGTTCAATCTGCACGGCGATTTCAAGCGGGGCGTCTGTGCCAAGGATATCGCACTGCGCATTGCCCAGCTCTATGGCGAAGATGCCGCGCCCTATCTCGGTGTTGAGTTCTCAGGCCCGCTGGTCGCAAAATTGCCGATGAGCGAGCGGCTGGTCCTATGCAACATGGTGATCGATTTTGGCGCGAAGTCGGGCTACATCCAACCCGACGAGACGACGGCGCGCTTCATGGCGCAGCGTGCGCCAAACCTAAACTGGACAGCGGAAACCACCGATTCCGAAGCTGACTATAGCCGCACCGTCGATCTTGAAGTCGGGGAAATCGACTCGCTAGTGGCCGTTCCGCACGACCTTTCCAACATCCAGAGCGCCGGCAAGCTTGCCGATGTGCGCATCGATGAGGCGATCTTTGGGACTTGCACTGGCGGCCGCATCGAGGATTTCCGGGTTGCCGCTTCGCTGCTTAAGGATCGCAAGCTCGCGCCGCACACCCGAATGATGGTCAACCCCGGCTCGCGCGAGGTCTACTTGCAGGCGATGCGCGAGGGGATCATTGACACGATGGTCGAGGCCGGCGCCGTTGTCGGGGTGCCGAGTTGCGGTCCCTGCTCCGGCTGCCATCAAGGCATGCTTGCGCCGGCCGAGAACGCCATCACCAACGCCAGCCGCAATTTTCGGGGACGATTCGGAAGTCCCGAGGCAAATGCGTACGTCGCCTCGTCGGGTACCGTCGTCGCTTCCGCGATTGCGGGCCGGATCGCGTCACCAGCTGAATTCATGAAGAACTAGAACGCCATGCTCATCAAAGGCAGGACCTGGGTGTTCGGTCGCCACGTGAACACCGACTTGATCTTTCCCAAGATGTGGTTTCGGCCAACCTATGAGCCCGGCGAGATGGCGAGTCATCTCATGGTAGGCTTGGACGAAGACTTCCCAAACAAAGTGAAGCACGGCGACATCATCATTGGGGGCCTGAACTTCGGCTGCGGCTCGAGCCGCGAGGAGGCCGCCGCGGCAATGAAGGAGGCAGGCATCGCCGCTGTCGTGGCGCCGAGTTTCGGGCGCATCTACACCCGCAACTGCATTAATGTCGGACTCCCCATCGTCGTTTCGCCTGGCATCGACGAACAAATAACGCAGGGCGATGAAATCGAGATCGACCTTAGCCAAGGCTTCATTCGCAATCCGCGCACGGGCTATGAGGTCCGCCTTCCGCCAATGGCACCGGAGTCCTTGCGTCTGATCCAGGACGGCGGCATCGCCAACTACACACGCCGTATCCTGGAGGAGCGGCGCAAAGCGGCGGCCCAGGGCGGGAGCTGATCTTGCAACGGCAACTCGTCAGCCTGCTTTGACGGCGTAGTTGCCCGCCTCACGCCCGGCGATCCGCCCGAACACGGCACCCGCCATCAATCCCGCGCTGCCGGGATAGTTGAAGTAGAAGAGCCCGCCAACCAGTTCGCCCGCGGCGTAGAGACCCGGAATCGGTGTGTCCTCGATGTCGAGCACATGTGTCGACGGGTCGATCTTCAGCCCACCAAACGTGAACGTGATCCCGCATCCGACCGAATAGGCCTCAAAGGGCGGCCGCTCGATCGTATTGGCCCAGTTGGTCTTGTCGATCGCCAGTCCGATGGTGCACTTGCCATCTTTGATGTTGGGATCGAACTTAGCGTCACGTTTGACCGCCGCATTGTATTCCCGGATTGTTTTCAGGAAACCGGCAGGATTGACGTCCTGCATCCGGCTCACAAGCTCTTCAAGGCTGTCTGCGCGAACCTTGGTTGCGCCGCGCAGCTTGTACTCGTCACGCAGCAAAGGAAGCGTCTGCGCGTCAAACACTTGCCAGGCATAGCTTCCGGGCTGTCCCAGCACCGCTCGGCCGTATTTGGCATATGTGTAGTTGCGAAAATCGGCGCCTTCGTCGACAAACCGTTCCCCGTTTGCGTTCACCATCAGGCCAAAGGGATAGCTGTGGCGATAGCCGGCGGTGTGCCAGTTGTCATAGTCGCCGTAATCACCAGCATAGCGCTCCCAGGCTACAGCGTGACAACCTGACCACTGCCCGTAGGACTGAGCGCCAATATCCAGTGCCATACGGATCCCGTCGCCAGTGTTGTAGCGAGTACCTCGGACCTTCGCCATGTCCCAGCCCGGGCCGAGGTAGCGCGCCCGCCATTCACGATTGGCTTCGAACCCGCCACACGCCAGCACGATCGCTCGCGCGCGAATGACCTCCTCAGACCCGTTGGCGATAATGCGGACACCCTCGATGCCCTTCGGACCGCGCAGCAGCGCCATGGCGCGCGTTGCGTAGTGGATCGTAATCCCGTTCTTCGCGGCGACCTTGTATTCCGACTCAACCAGCCCGGCACCACCACCGTTGGCATAGATGACAATGCCACCGAAGAACTTGAACCTGCCTTCGTGATTATAAGCTTGCCGGCCATAGTTCGGTAGGAACTTGACGCCACGTCCCATCAGCCAATGCACGGTATCGGTGCTGTTGGTGACCAGAGTTTCGGCGAGGTCGGGATCAATGTAGTACTGTGTAATGCGGCCGAGGTCGTCGAGATATTCCTCGGCTGAGTATTCGCCAAAATCCGTACGCGCGATGTCGGCCTCGCTGAGGTCGGGAACGATCCGTTTGATGTCCTGGGCACCATGGTGCACCATTCGGAAGCCGCCGCCCGTAAACTTGGAATTTCCCCCACGCTTGGCTTCCGGCGCGCGCTCGATCAAAGCGACTTTGGCGCCTTGCTCTGCCGCCGACAATGCAGCGCACAGCGCGGCATTTCCGCCACCAACAACCACTACATCAAAGGCCCCATCGACCATCGGCATCTCACTAACGCAAATCGCTTCGTTCCATTGTATGGAACGATGTTTCACTATCTCTCTTTCGAGTAAACGCCTGCGCAGCGCATGTCAACGACGGCTGCTTTCTTCAGAGAGGCTGATAACCCAATTCGAAAACGTCCTTGAATGGGTCCATCCTAGGCACGATTTCGCCGCGCTGGGCCATGGCTTTGCCAATAAAGTCCCACCACCGATTGGCCTGCGCAACAGTCATCCGTGCCGACGGATTCATGCGCTCGATTGCGGCTCGAATAATACGCTCCTCCACACCGCTCCAGTCCGACATGATCGGGATCATCTGATCCTTCGCGGCTTCATAGGCGCTATTGGCCTCGAAAAGCGCGAGCAGAAAGCGCCGCACGAGCTCCGGTGATTGCGCGAGAAAATTGCGACGGGTAGTCAGGAACGAGTTCGGTGGCGGATTCGGCCCCATGTCACCGCGTGCCGCCTGCATGAAGAGGTGACCGGCGCTATTCACAATCGCCAACGTGGTCGTTGGCTCGGAATGGAGGAAGCCGTCGATCTGATCCGTGATCAGTGCGCTGATCATGTTTCCGGCATCAACGCTGACGAAACGCCAGGGGACTTTGTCGAGATCTACCTTCTTTTCCGTCAGGAGATAGCCGCGCAGGAAAGCGCGATGGACCGAAGACAAGGATGAGACTGCTATTCTCAGCCGCTGATCAAGCAGATCGTCGATGGTTTTCGGACGCAGCTTGTTCGCGAGGACCAAACTCGTGTGGCCCGGATTGGTGCCGCTGACGACTGCGAGCGGCGACACACCACCACTTTCAATGACGCGCGAATTGAGACGAGCGATTTCCGGGGCACCGCCCATGTAGAAGTCCAGATTGCCGCGCCAAAGCTGCTCCACACCGGCCGTCGCCTGTCCGGACTTAAAGTGTGTCTCTATGACCTGGAGATTGTGCTTCTCGTAGGCCCCGATCTTCTTCGCTATCGCATGGATAACGGACACCAGATTCGGATAGAGCATACCAAACCGGACGCGATCGGCAGGCGCCGCAAATGACCGAGCACCCGCAAACGGGAAAATCGAGGCGGCGACTACAATGCTTCTGCGCGATAGCGTTCCCATGTATATGCCATCAAACCATATTCCCTGGCAGACCGGTTGGGTTATTTCGAGCCTCTACTCTAAGGTTTTGCGCAAATTTTCGACATTCCTGGGACAGCTATGCGCGGGATGTCGACGCCCTTACGGACCTCCTCTTCTAGCCCTGCGGCGCCGCACCTGCGTCACCCTAATATGCTCTTGCGCCCCGCGCGCCGCGCCAGCTTCCTGAGCGCCTGATCTCGCTTTGGCGAAAAATCCCTGTTTTCTAACGCAGGCTGGGCAAACGCTCCTCGCTCGCCCGGTTGCCACGACGCTGGTTAATGCAGTCAGGTCGCTTAATCCCAGCGATGAGATAATCCGGCCCATCAGCACTGCGCTGATGCTGATGATGAAGGCTGCTGCTTCCGCCCGGCCAAACTCGTGAGGCTGCGAAAAATCGAAAGCAGCTAAAGGGTGTCGTAACGACCATCCCCATCCTCATCGATCCATCTCCCGTGCGAAAGACCGAGGACGAGGGCTGAATCGTCTTTGGCCACTCGCACTTGTCGGTGCGCCTGACGTGGACATGCACGTCATTGGGCAGAATGTACGTAATGTCCGGCAAACCACAATTTCCATAGGCTGAAAAACCGCCATCAAGGCCGGCGTGCCATGCCCCCGACAGGTTGATCGAGGCCAGTTCCCCGGTCTGCCTTCCGCCTGATCAGCAAGGTTTGCTTCGTAGATTGGCTGATACTCCTTCGTCAGCGGAGCTTGCTACCACGCCCCTCTGGCTTGCTCGTGTCCGAGGGCGGGCCATGGATGAAAGGGCCGCGTGTCGGCCTGAGCCACTGTCCCTTGTCATGCCCCAAAGCCGAAGTCAGCGGATATCCGCACCGACGTCGGCTTTCAGGATAAAACTGACCCATTGTGCTTACGCGCCGTGAGCCGCCTAACTCCCTGGGCGGCTCATCTACACGGGATTCTACTAACGCCCGACGGAGTACTTCGTGAACGCACCGCCCGCTTGGGCTATCGAGTTCGGCCCTTCGGCGGCGTAGACGTTGCCGTCGGCATCGACGGCCACGCCCTCGCCCGCCGTGCCTTGATACACCCGGTCGTCGCGTTCGAACGGTGGGATGAATCCAGTAACGCGGTCCTCGTCGACCGGACCAATCCGGACGCCGTCACGCCAGTTCGGGTGGTTGTATGGGCTCGACTCCGAGTCGATCACGTAGACCGTGTCGCCCCTGATGAAGAGGCCACTGGGTCGGCCGAACATATAGCGCGACTCAAGGTACGTTCCGTTCTGATCAAAGATCTCGATGCGGTGGTTGCCGCGATCGGCCACCCACAGGCGGCCTCGCCCGTCGAACGCCAGCGCGTGCGGCGTACGGAACTCGCCGTGACGCACGCCGATTCCACCCCACGACTTGATGAACTTCCCGTCGGGAGAGAACTTGCTGATGCGCGACGTTGCGCCGCGCTTGATGCCCTCGGCGACGGCGTTTGCGGTGATCATGCTCTGTGCTTCGTGTCCATCGGACACGTAGATGCTGCCGTCGGGGCCGACGACGACGTCGTTCGGCTGGTTGAACTCACCGTCGGCGTTGCTGGCCTTGCCCGCGACGCCCAGGCTCAGCAGCTTCTCACCCTTCGGGCTAAACTTGTGGACCTGATGCCCCTTGGTGCCTGCCTTGTTGCCCGCGAAATCGGCGATCCACACGTTGCCTTGCATGTCCACAGCGATGCCGTGCGGCGTAACCATGATGCCCTTGCCGAAGTTCGCGAGCACCGCGCCGGTCTTGCGATCGAACTTGAAGATGGGATCGACCGGCGTGTTGTCACAGTCAACGGCACCACCACCGGCCGTTGCCGCGCCGCAGCGCTCGTAGGCCCAGATGTTGCCGTCGATGGGATCGACGTCAATGCCGGCCGTCGTGCCCCACTTGCGGCCCGCTGGCAGCTGCCCCCAGTTCCGGGTCACGACCGGAGTCGGGTTCGGCAGTCCCTTTCCGGTGATCGGATCGCCCGTTGCGGTGCGTTGAGTGTTCGATGCCGCGTTCTGCGCTTGGGCGCGGATGTCGATGTTCTGCGTCGCTAGGAGCGCTGCAGCGCCGAGGCCGAGAATGGACACCTGGAGTCGTGATAGTGCCATGGCAGGCTTCCTCCGTTAGGACCGCTGGATGTTCTACGCTTGTCGATCAGACCTTGTTGGCCGCCGCCATCTTGAACCTCGCCATCAACGCGCGCAACGCCATGCCGAATGGGGGACGCAAGAAGCTCGTCGCCTTGCGACGCACAATTTGAGTGGGCCATGATGGGCTCGCGCGCACAAAGTACATGGCGCGAAAACATAGAAACAACGACAGCGGCCCAGGACTTGTTTGTCCGGTGTGGATCAGACTCGACAAAACTCAAAGTGCGCACAGTGAGTTCGGTCTTCCCCCGAGTTCGGACCTGTCGCGGCTTTCCGGCGAACCGCTTCTTGACATCCGGCATAAGAAAGCACGTTTGTATGTCGAAGCGCTCTTACTCGTCGTCGGCCCGCTGTCCTCCCGCCGGATGACCATGACTCGCGGCAAACCGATCGAACGGAAGTTTGCTCCCTTGAAGGGGCACAACTTCCGCAGTACATAAGTATGGGTTGCAGCAGCCATTTGGACGATTGTCTTTCCCTGCCCGCCGCAAATATTGATGAGGATCAATAGTTTACCGCGAGAGCTTGCGATGCGTTCCTGTTCGTTGCACCAACCACGCTCGCCGCGATCTGCCGCTGGACCAGTTCGCCCAAAGCTTTCGGGCAGGTCGTTGGCCGGCAGCGGAGTAACTGCATTCCCAGATATTCGACGGCGTAAAACCGTCAACGACGAGGAAATCTCGTCAATGTCGGCCTGCCGGTCTCGTTGCCTATATACAAATGCACTTGGTCGACTTGACGATAAGTAAAGGCAGAAATGATGAGGCGCCGCGAGTTTACAACCCTTCTCAGCGCGGCCGCACTTGGTTTGCCGTTTATCGCGCGTGCGCAGCAAGCTGAAGCCGGCCGCCGCATCGGAGTGCTGATGGGATTTGCCGAGGAGGATCCTGAATCAGAACGCCGCTTGACGGCACTCCGGAACGAACTCCAGAAGCTGGGTTGGACAGACGGCCACAACATCCGGATCGATTATCGCTGGAGCACAGGTGAAAAGGAGCAAGCGTGGGCTGGAGCTAAGGAACTGGTCGGACTGCAGCCTGATGTTCTCGTTGGGCACGCGTCGCTTTCCACAATGGCGCTTCGGGCGAATACAAGTGTTATTCCGCTCGTTTTTACGGCTGTAAGCGAGCCACTCACTCAAGGCTTGATCCCAAGTTTCGCCAATCCGGGGGGCAATACGACTGGCTTCGCGAATTCGCCGGTGACCATGGGTGGAAAATGGCTGGAGATACTGAAGGGTCTTGCTCCGGATGTCCAAAGGGTTGCGGTTATTTTCAACGAGGCGGTCACACCAATCGCCCAAAGCTTTTGCAGTTCAGTCGAGGAAACCGCTAAAGCCCTTGGTGTCGAAACAACTGCCGCGCCAGTGCGAGACAATGCTGAAATTGAAGCCGTAATGACAGGAGTTGGACATGACCCAGGTGGCGGGTTAATCTTTCCACCAGACACGTTCATGACCATTCGGCGCAAAATCATTGTTGAGTTGGCCGCTCGCTACCGTGTTCCTTGTATTTATGCGAACCGCTCGTTCGCGACCGACGGCGGCTTGGTGTCTTATAGCATCGATGCAGTGCATCAATTCCGACAGGCGGCGGCCTATATCGATCGCATCCTCCGCGGTGCAAAGCCGGCCGAGCTACCAGTCCAGCAGGCCGAAAAATTCGAGTTGGTGATAAACCTTGGCACAGCCAAGGCGCTCGATTTGCGTGTGTCACGCAACTTGGTCGTCGGATCCACGTCTTTGATCGAATGAGCGTGTGACACGACCTTGTTCGGAACGCCCAACAGAGTACCTTGCTCCGGTCTCACATAGTCGCCCTCTCAACTCGATCGGTTCACCGCTGGATTTTAGGACCAGCTTTCAGAGGCGGCAAAATTGCAACAAGCTTCTGGATCTCGGGCTTTGTGTATCATTGCTTAGTAAGTGGTGTTGATGAGCGATCTTGGGAGCGCTGACGTAGCCAAGCTTGCGAGTCCAATAGGGAAGCCCGTGCCAAGCCTCGAAACGAGCGGACCAGTTTTTTCTTCCATTAAGGATCTTCTAGCCCATCACGCGCGATGGACGCCCGATCGCCATGCCATTTTGTCCGCTGACCAGGGGCCAGTGACCTATCGTGCGCTCTGGAATGAAACCAATAACTTTGAGTCCCGGCTTCGGCAGCTGGGGTTTGGCGCCCATGATCGGATCGCGGTTGTTTTGCCGAATGGACGCAACGCTGCGGTGGCCATCGTCGCGGTCGCGGCGAGTTCGGTTTGCGTCCCGCTTAACCCGGCATACACGTTATCAGAGTGGCAGCGCTACCTGGTCGATTTGCGCGTCTCAGCATTGCTGACAACGAGGGATGTGAATTGTGCCGGCCGAAATGCTGCAGGACATGTCGGCGTGCCTGTTTTGGAGCTAACGGATCGTTCGAATGGGGACTTGTTCGACGTTGTCGGTTCGACGTCGGCAGGTGTCTCGCGTCCCAAATTAGCCCCCAATTCTGGTGATGCCTTCGTGTTGTTGACGTCAGGCACGTCGATGCGCCCCAAGATGGTCCCGCTCGCTCATAGTGCCGTATGTCGGTCCGCCTACAATGTGGGCTCGACCCTGGCGCTCGGGTCGCAGGATCGATTGCTCAACGTGCTGCCACTCTTCCACGTGCACGGCCTCGTGTCCGGACTAGTGACCGCGTTGGCCGCCGGCTCGAGCGTGGTTTGCACAGCGGGCTTCGATGTCACGACGTTCTACCATTATCTGAAGGAGTTTCTTCCGACTTGGTACACGGCGGTCCCGGCGATTCATCAAGCAGTGCTGTCGGGCGCACGTCAACAATCTATATCCGTCAGGCCGTGCTCATTGCGCGTCATCCGTTCAGCCTCGTCGACTTTGCATCCATCTGTGGTGGAGCAGCTCGAGTCGCAGTTCGGTGTGCCAGTGATTGACACTTATGGAATGACCGAAGCCGCCTCTCAGATAGCAGCGAATCCGATGGAACGTCGCAAGCCTGGTTCGGTCGGACCGGCTGCAGGATCCGAGATTGCGATTATGAGTGAAGGCCGGCTGTTGCCGGCAGGTCAACGCGGAGAGGTCGTGCTGCGGGGTCCTACAATCACCAGAGGCTACGACAGTGATCCGGCTGCTACTGAGGCCGCATTCCGGGATGGCTGGTTCCGAACCGGCGACCTTGGATATCTGGACAGTGACGGTTACCTTTTCATCGTTGGGCGGATCAAGGACATCATCAATCGCGGAGGACAAAAAATCGCGCCATCGGAGGTCGAGCAGGTCTTATTGAGCCATCCGAATGTTGCCGAGGCCGCGGTATTCTCAATCAGCCATCCGCGACTGGGTGAGGACGTCGCTGCCGCTGTTGTGCTGCGCCACGACGCCAAAGTCGGTGCTCGGGATCTGCGTGACTTCGCGAGCAGGCACCTCGTGCGGTACAAAGTTCCGGGTCTCATTCGGGTCGTCCAGGAGATCCCGAAAGGGCCTGCCGGCAAAATTAGACGCAGCGAACTGGGCGCAGCGCTCGCAATAGCGCTTCCAGAGGGACAAGCGGGAGATGGCGCCGAAGTCGGGCCGCCCCGCTCGCAATTAGAATGGCAGGTCGCCAAGATTGTCGAGGAGCTTTTAGAGCTCGCTCACGTCGGTCCTGAAGAAGACATTCTCGCGCTTGGTGCGGATTCGATTACAATAACGTGGATGCTGGCGCGTCTGCGCAGTCGCTTTAGGACTGCGATCTCACTTAAGGATATCTTTGATAAGCCGACTATCGCGGCTGTAGTGGCGCACTTGGATGTGGGCGAAGGTCCCCCATCTGCAGGGATAGAAGATTCGCAAACAGGGATCGCACGTTTACCCCGCTCTGGTCCTCAGCCAGTCTCGATCGTGCAGGAGCGAGCGCTTCGCACTGATCGAGGGCTCCTGGAATTACCGCAATTCAACCGGCTTCTCGCCTACCGGCTACGCGGGGGGCTGAACGTCGCGGCGCTAAAGCAAAGCCTCGCTGAGCTCGTGAATCGTCATGGCGCCCTGCGTACTGGATTTGGGTGGAAGAACGGCTCGCCTGTCGCTCTTGTTGCCTCGGCCATCGAAATTGGTTCATATTTTGCTGTTGAGGATCTCGCGCCTGCGTCCGTGACAGGCGAGCGTCCCGACGCCCTCGTTCTCAAGAAGGCGGAGCTGAAACTTGAGCAGGATGCCCTGACGCATTTGAATCTGAATCATGCACCGTTGTTTCGCGCACGACTCATGCGGCTCGGCACCGACGATCATGTCCTGCTGTTGGTCCTTCATGAGATGATCGTTGACGGCTGGTCGTTGGGGGTCTTGCTAGAGGAACTCTCGGAATTATACGGGACACTTTCTGCCGGACGGCAATCACCGATGGCCGAACCACCGCTCCAGTTTTCCGATTTCG
>Ga0075423_10005498_pt1 | contig 11843 bp, 11 predicted proteins | sample SoiMethybrSBSTD2_FD_80114 | JGI IMG/M metagenome (GOLD analysis project Ga0075423, IMG submission 80114) | Bulk soil microbial communities from a Populus tree surrounding site in Tennessee, USA - Soil MetaG P. TD hybrid SBSTD2 | ecosystem: Environmental > Terrestrial > Soil > Tree plantation...
CGAGGTTGCCGATGCCGCCAGCGATCGCGCTGCCCATGAGACTAAGATTGACGTTCTCGGAGTAGGTGCCGGTCTTGATCGCGATCACGTCGCCGGGACTGGCGTTGTTGACAGCGGCTTGAATCGTGGTGAACATGCCACCGCTGGGCGCGACAATGATCGTCGCGGCATTGGCGACGTGTGCTGTGGGCAGCACGAGTGCGAGTACCACCAGCAGCAGGACCACGATAGTCCCACGAGCGGTCTTAGCCATTCTTCGCCTCCATACCTTCCAAACGCCATCTCGTTCGCGATACGCCTGCGAGATGCTACAACAATACCAAGCGCCGCCGAGACCGGCGGCTAGACATGACTGTGGATCGGTCCGGTTTCGCACGCACGAAACCCAGGGAACGTAGATTGCTCCCCACCGTCAGCGCATACCAAAGGGCCAGAGCGTCGCCGGTTATCCAGATACGCCAGTACTGGCCACGCGGCCCCAAGAAAGGTGATAAAACGGGAGGACATAGACATCATAGCATCGCTTATGCGGCTACGTCAATAAAAATCTCATTGCATATTTGTCATATGGGAGGACCTACTCATCATAACACTGCTCAAACGGCTAAGTCAATCGGTCTATCGTTGCATATTTGTATAAATCTTTCGTAACGAGCCACTTTCGCCTGATCGCCCCAACCAGCGTGAGCGTTCGAGGCCACTGGCGCCCGAACGCTCACGAATCGGTCATTGAGTAAAAAATTCGTTAGTGGGTATGCGGCGCGCAGTGCTGATCACTGCGCGCCACCCACGCCTTAGGGAATCGTGCTGTCCGTGGTATCGCCTTGGCTGGGTGTGAAATCGGTTGCCGTGTCGATACCAGCACCGCCGCTGAAGAAGTCGGCGTCGGCCCCGCCCGTGAGCGTGTCATTGCCGCTGGCACCGATGAGTGTGTCGTTGCCAGTGCCGCCCGACAGCGTGTCATCGCCGTTGCCGCCGCAGAGCAGATCGTTGCCGCCCTGTCCGTTGAGCGTATCGTTGCCATTCTGGCCGAACAGGATGTCGGTGCCGCTGGTGCCGTTCAGCGTGTCGTTGCCGTTGCCGGCCACCCTGACGGTAACGGTGATCTGGGCGCTGGTCTGGCCGTTGCTCACCGTGATGGTGATCAGCGCGCTGCCAGTTTTATTAGTCGCAACAATCGTCATGGTGCGATTCGCGCCACTGCCGCCGAAGGTGATGTTGCCATTCGGCACCAGCGCCTGATTCGAGGATGTGGCGCTGAGCGTCAGGCCATTGGGGCCAAACTGCGGATCGCCGACGATCAGATTAATCGTCCCGGTCGCGGTGCTCGAGTTCCCGCACACGCCACCATTGCCGACCGCTATCGTCGGGAGCGGTACCGGTGTATTCGTCGGCGTGCTCGTCGGCGTGTTGGTCGGTGTGTTGGTTGGTGTGTTGGTCGGTGTATTCGTCGGCGTGTTGGTCGGTGTGTTGGTCGGTGTATTCGTCGGTGTGTTGGTTGGTGTGTTGGTTGGCGTGTTGGTTGGCGTGTTGGTTGGCGTGTTGGTCGGCGTATTAGTCGGCGAGTTGGTCGGGGTATTAGTCGGCGTGTTGGTCGGTGTGTTGGTCGGTGTGTTGGTTGGCGTGTTGGTCGGCGTGTTGGTCGGCGTGTTCGTCGGTCCCGCCACCACCGTGATCGTCACCTGCGCCGCATCCGTCGCGCCGCTGCCGTCCACGATCGTGTAGGCGATCGTGTCCGTCCCCGAGTAGCCCGCTGGCGGATTGTACGCCAGCCGGTCATCGGTGCGATCAGCCGGCGTTCCCTGCTCGTCGCGCGTCACCGTCCCGCCGTGCGACGACGTGCTCGTGAACGTGTCCAGTGCGACGCTGTCGCCGCTATCCGAGTCGCTATCGTTCGCCAGCACCGCGATCGTCGTCGGCACATCTTGCGGCGTCGTCGCGCTGTCGTCCGTCGCCACCGGTGGGTGGTTCTCCGCCGGCGGCGTGATCGTCCCCGCGCTCACGATCGTGATCGTCCCAATAATCTGCGCCGGTGCGCCGCCGTTTGTGTTGTTCGCATCGACGTTCTGCTGCGCCGTCAGCGCGGTGTTGCCCTCCAGCCGGAACTGTCCCGCGTTCGTCGGGCCGTTTTCCAGCCGGATGTTCTTGGCATCGACTGTGTTGCCGGTCAGACTCAACGTCAGCGTGTCGTTGTCGCTCGCGCCGGTGCCGATCACTGCGTAGATGGCCGCGTTCGTGCCGCCGCCCTGCACCGCGTTCAGCACGCTGTTGCCCCGAATCGTCGATTCCACCGTCAGCGGCCCGGCAGCGGTCGCACGGAGGCGGATGCCGCTGCCGCCCACGCCGTTGATGATGTTGTCCTCGACTCGGAACACATCCGTCCCCGGTCCCGACAGCGCATCCAGCGCGATGCCGTGGCTGGTCGAGCCACTGCCCAGGTTGCTCAGCTGATTGCGCATGAACCGTGTGGTCGTCTGCGCCGCCGCCGTCGCACTAATGAAGATGCCACCCGCCGCGCTCAGGTTGCTGATCGTGTTGTCCGAGGCGGTCAGGTTGGCCACGCTGCTGCCGGTCGCGGTCACGCTGATGCCCTGCGCCGTGGTCGTGATATTGCTGATCGTGTTGTTATCGGCCTGAGTGATCAGCTGCGAGCTGAGGCGCGTCGTCAGCGCGATGATCTGCGTGCCGCCGCCCGTGCCAAACGCCGTCAGCATATTGTTGTTGATCGTCAGGTGCGCGTTGGCGCTATTATCGCTAATCACCACAATGCCGCGCCGGGTCACATTGGCGTTGCTGCCGTCGTCGGTGATCGTATTATCAGAGATCGTGACCGTCGGCGTGGCGGTGCCGTTGATCGTCAGCGCGATCGCACCGTCAGTGATATTCGTGAAGGTATTATTGGTGATCGTGACATAGCCGGCACCTGATGATTTCGTCAGGTCGATGGCATTGTCGGGAACGGGGTCGGTCGGGAACGAGACACCATCGCCGAGCGGGTTGAAGGTGCTGTTGATGACGGTGAGGTTGGCGACATCGGTGAGCTTGATGCCGTTGCCGTCGCCGGTGTTGGCGATCGTAAAGCCATCGACGGTCAGATTGGCACCAAAGCTGCCGGAGTGGCTGATCTTGGTGCCGCTGCCGTTCAACGTGGCGGTGCCGGGGCCATCGACCGCGACGAGCGTCAGATTACCGGGCGCGCCGGCGATGGCGCTGCCCATCAGGCTAAGGTTGACGTTCTCGGCGTAGCTGCCGGTCTTGACAGCGATCACATCGCCGGGGCTGGCGTTGTTGACGGCGGCCTGAATCGTGGTGTAGTTCCCACCGCTCGGTGCGACGACGATCGTGGCGGCGTAGACGACGTGCGAGGTGGGGATGACGAGAGCCAGTGTCAACAGCAGCAGGAGCGCTGCGGTAACCCAGCGGGCGGTCTTGTTCATGCGTGCCTCCATATTTCCAAATGCAATTATCGTTCACGCTACGCTTGCGCGATCGAGAGTAATTTCGCAGACACAAAGGGCTAGGGAGCATGTGACTGCTCCCACCGTCAGCGCATACTAGGGGCTAGATCATCGCTATTATTCGGGCAACGGGCTCGGCGAATCCTCAGGCGGTCGATTGCCATCCTGGGGCTGTAATCGTATCCTCATCATAGCATCGCTGTGCTGGGGAAGTCAAGAAAAAGCGCATTGCACATTTGTAATGCGGGTGATCATGCCGACACTGGCCCAGCGATTTAGGAATGGGTGCGTCTGTATATAATAGCATTATGTGAACCGCTAGGTCAATCGATATATCGTTGAATATTGGTAAAAATGTGCTATTCGTCGAGCGGAATCACAAGCTCTTTGGAAAAGGGCGTGAGACTCTCGAACTGACCGTCGGGCGCGCAATAGTAGGTGTCCTCGATCCGCACGCCATAGCCCTTGCTGGGGTAGTACAGCCCTGGTTCGATCGTGAATACGGCACCCGGCACCAGCATATCACCGCGATCTTTCATCACGGGGAACGAAAAATCCTCGTGGACCTCCAGCCCGATGCCATGGCCGAGCGAGTGAATATAGCCTTCTTCGAGCGGGTAGGTGCTGCCGACCGTCGCGTGGCCGCGCGCCTCGAAGAATGTGCAGGTCTCATCCTGATACACCTTGGTTGGCGCGCCCAGCTCCAGCTCCGAGGTTACATGGGTGAACGCGCCGAGAACCTGATCATACGTCTGTTGCAGCTCCGGCGGGGCATAGCCGATCGCAAACGTGCGCGTCATATCGTGATAGAAGCCGCCGCCCTGCTCGCGCGGGAAGATGTCGAAAACGATCGCCTGGCCGAGCCGGAGCGGTGCCGCTTCGTCGCCAGTGGCGTGCGGCAGGCCGGCGTCGCGCCCCTGAGCAAAGATCACGCCTTCGGGCGCTTCGAGGCCCTGCGTAGCAAGCTCCCGGCCGATTAGCTGCTTGACTTGGCCGATCGTCATCGGCGCGCCGCCAGCGTCGACCAGCGTATCGTCGCTGGCATGCCCGCTGCGGATGAAATCGACGACTGCCTGGACGACGGCGCAGGTCTTGCGGCCCACCCGACGCATCGCCGCGATCTCGTCGGGATCCTTGGTGAGCCGCGCCATCGCGATAATGTCCCGCTCGAACTCCGCGACGATCTCCAGACCGGGCATCTGCTGCGCGAGCGCGGTCAGCAGCGCGAAATAGTTGGCCACCCGCACCGTCCCATAGATGCCGACACGCCCGCCGATTCCCAGGTCGTTGAACATGCGCCGCCGATACTCGACCATGGCATGGAAGCGATCTGGAGTGACATCCTGGATCTCGCGCAGGTTCCAGCGATCCTTCGAGATCAACTCCAGCCCGGTCTGCTCAGCCTGGAGCTGTTCCCAAGGGCTATGCACCAGCATAGTGGGTCCGCCACGCTTCTTGATCACGGTGCCGGTCAGATGCCGTCCGCCGACGAAGTAATTGAAGTCAGAGTTGGCGCTGCCGAGCCCATCGGGGCCTTCGACGACAATCGCGTCGAGGTTGCGCTCGGCCATCAATCGGTCCAGGTCACTTTTCATATGGGGCTCCTGCTCATAAAGCTTCTTGGTGTCAATCAAGCTAGTTGGTGGGCAAGAACGTGAACATCTTCGCCCCGCACACCGGGCAGATACCTCGCGCGGCGCGGCGTCCGCTTTCGGTGATGTCCTCGTGCGCATCGCTGATCGTCCGCTTGGTCTTGCAGCGCACGCAGTAGCCAGTGACCTCACCCAGCGCATTGCCCAGCGCATCGGCCGGCGCGGCTGCTTCGACCGATTCCTGTGCCGGCGCGGCTGCATCCACCTGAGCGTCTTCGACCGGCGCGACTGCTTCGACCGATTCCTGCGCTGGCGCGGCTGCATCCACCTGAGCGTCTTCGACCGGCGCGACTGCTTCGACCGATTCCTGCGCCGACGCGGCTGCATCCACCTGAGCGTCTTCGACCGGTGCTGCGACTTCCGCAACTTCTGCGACTTCTGCGACCTCTGCGATCGGCATCGCCGATGTGTTTGCAGCTGCCACGGCAGGCGCTTCGGCAGGTCGCGCCGGAGCTGCGGGCGCGATCGGCTCGCGAGCGCTCGGCGACAACGGTTCGAGCGGCAGGTGTTGCGAGGCGACATTGTCGAAATCCGCCTCGCGCTGCTGCAACCAGCGCCATGCGATCCACCCGGCTAAAAGAGCCAGGGCCAGCCAGAAGATACGCTTATGCATAGATGCGGCTCCCCTTCAAAAGCGCCTAGGCCGTCCTATGACGTAGCGCGCCGTCAGGACGTCGGCGCGATTAGGCTACGCAGCTTTTCAAGATTCACGATATCCTCTGCAAGATCCTCGCCTTTGGGCGTTTCAAGGATCATCGGCAGGCCGGCGAAGCGCGCGTCGTTCACGAGGCAGCGAAAGCCATCGAGCCCGATACAGCCCTCGCCGATATGCGCATGCCGATCAACACGGCTCCCCAGATCTTTTTGCGAGTCGTTGAGATGGAACGCCTTGATATGCTCGATGCCGACCACGCGGTCGAAGTCGGCGAAAGTGGCCGCGTAGGTCTCCGGCGTGCGAATATCGTAGCCGGCGGCCAGGATGTGGCAGGTATCGACGCAGACAGCCAGCCGCTCGGTTCGCGTGATCAGCTCCATCAGGCGAGCGAGCTGCTCGAAGCGATACCCGAGCGTGGTGCCCTGGCCCGCGGTCGTCTCAAGCAGCACGGTCACACCCAAGCCGATGCCGGCGTCGAAGAGCCGGTTGAACGCCACAGCCTCGCGCAGCAGGCCGGCTTCTTCGCCGGAGCCGACGTGCGCACCCGGATGCGTGACGATGTAGGGGATGCCCAGCAGTGCGCAGCGCTCCAGTTCCTCGCCGAACGCCGCGATCGATTTCTCCCACAGCTCATCGTTCGGGGAAGCTAAATTGATCAAGTAGGAGTCATGCACGATCAGTGGTTCGAAGCCGCTGCGCTGCTGCTCGGCTTTGAAAAGGCCGATCTCGGCCTCCAGCAGCGGCTTGGCGCGCCACTGCTGCTGGTTCTTGCTGAAAATCTGCACGGTGTTGCAGCCAGCTGTTTCGCCGCGCGCGAACGCTTTGTGCAGGCCACCGGAGATCGACATATGTGCGCCGAACTTCATAGGAACTCCTTCGTTGCGGATGCTCAGCGCCTATTATATCCGAAACGCGGAGTGAGGACGGCGGCTATAGCCTTCAATCTTGCTCTGTCGCGATCGCCGCCAGGCGTTGGAAGGCCGAAGAAGCTGGACCAGTTTCGAGGTGCTGACGGATCACCGCGGCACATTCACTCGGACTCAGCAGCGAGGTCTCAACTTCAAGGTCGTAGATGCCAGGGATATGAACCGCATGTTGCCACAAGCGAACGGGCTGTGGCACCGGCGCGTCGGCTGCACTATCGGCGTTCCAGCCAGTGGCACGTCGTCGTTCCATGATGATCGCGATTGGGCAGCGAACGCCCACGAACAAGACCGGCAATCCGCTCAACCGCCTGGCACAATCGGCGAGGATGCCGCGAGGAGTCGCGTAGGCATCGTGGTGGCCGACATCGACCACGACATTCAGCCCCAATCGGCTATGCGCGGCGATCGACTCATACATGGCGCGATACAGGATCGGAACGACGGGCTCGAGATCCTGGCGTTCGCCGCCTGGTCGCAGGCCGATCCCAGGCAGATAGCGCGCGGGCGTCATTGACATGAACCGATCGACGCCCAAGTTCATCCAGAGTCCATCAAACGTGTCCTGGATCACAGCGACAATGCTCGACTTTCCGGATCGCGGAGCACCGTTCAGGATGATGATCTGGCCGAGTTCAGATGCCATGATCGCTCCGCTCGTGCATACACTTCGTATCAAGTATCTCAACAATCTTTGCAAAGCCATTTGGGCAGTTATTCGGGCTAATAATGACATTTTGTGGGCTGTTGAGCCGATACATATGCGGATATGACGCGAGATGAGGAACCGCTTGTATCCAGAGTCTGTAGCTTCGCATGACAATAATCACCGCACCTCGTTCGATTGCTTGCTGAACGAGATAGTGCGTGTAGTGCTGAGATTCAACGAAGGGTAGGCGATAGCTCCAGCGATGGGAATGATATGGGAAATACTCGACCACAAAAAGATGCCGTGCCAGAAAGTGCTCATCGTAGCGTCGCAGCAAGGGGCGCAGTTTGGTGGTCCACCATCGATACCCCGCTCCACCAATGGCCGGATTCAACAGATAAAATGGAATATCAGTGATGATGTGCTGTAAATTGTCGGCATAGGCTTGCAAGAGTATCGGATTCTTTGGAGGTTGAAGTTCCTCTTTCGCTGCGCCGGGATTGAGACCGAGGAGCACAACCGGGGCATGGGGAAGGCCGATAAACGGCTCGGGGTACATCTCGGTATGGATGGTGTGATTGGCAGAAGCGGTCGCATTGAAGCTACCTATGGCATCGCAATCAGATGCGAGCAGGTAGGGTGCCTGGGTTGGTAGGTTGAGCCACGGATTATCCATACCGGAATGATACAACAGGCATTCAGTTGGCACAAGCATTGATGCGCCACCAAATCATTACTTCAGCCACAACCCCGGCTCAACTACGGCGTGAAATACCGCGCTATTCGCCCCAGAACGCTGCCTTGGCGTAAGATCCCAAAATACTATTCCTCGTTATCACATGGTACAATGCGAGTGAGTTGGCTTAGCTCACATATCGCAGCGAGGAGGGCAGCATGACCGTCAGCGAAGCGCTTGAGCAGGTGCAGTTTGTAGTTGGCCCCGACGGCCAGCCGACTGCCGCGCTGATTGATATCACGACGTGGCAAGCGCTGGTCGCCATGCTCGAAGCAGCCGAGGATCAGGGCGTAGTGCGTGCCTACCTCACTCGGCGTAAGACAGCAGATACCCCAGCAGAATTAGGGCTGATCCCCTGGGAGCAGGCTGAGGCAGAGCTTGACGCGCGCGAGGAGACGTGATGCGCGTATGGGTTGAGCCATCCGCTCTTGACGAGATTGCTGCGCTGCCTGGCCATCTTCGTCAGCGCATGCGGCGTGCGGTGAGCGACCTTCGCGAAACACCGCGTCCCGCACAGAGCCGCCCCTTGGAGATCCCAGATGACCTACAAATGGAAGGCCTGGAGGCACGACGGTTGCGTCTCGATCACTGGCGCATTGTGTACGTCATCGACGAGCAGTGGGAAATCATCAGTGTGCTCGCTATCAGGAAGCGTCCGCCCTACACCTATGATGATCTGCGCGAATTGATTGGCCGGGTATGAAGCTGACATAGGCCCATCTTTTTCGTCACCAAGACACCAAGACACCAAGGCAAGAGACCTTGGTGTCTTGGTGGTATATGGGCCAAGCAGCGCTAGCCGTTGATCGCCACCTGCCCAAGCGTCGTCCAGGCGCCGACGTTGCCGGCGTAGTCGAGCGCCTGGACGCGCAGGAAGTACACGCCGGCTGCGAGCGCGGGAAGATCGACCTGCGGCAGCTGCGTAAACCAATCCGAGGTAGCGTTGGCGTCGGCGCCGATGGCGAGCCGGTAGCCCGCCACCCCCGAGCCCTTATCGCTCGCCGCGTTCCAGCGCAAGACAACCGGCCTGCCGACCTTCGCCGTGACGGGCGGCATCGGCGGCGGGGCCTGCGGCGCGGTCACGTCGTAGCCAAATGGCCCATAGGTCGTCAGCGCCTGCTGGCCGTCGAGGCCCCAGGCACGCACGTTGAGCGTGTGCAGCCCTTCGCCGGCCCACGCCAGCTGCACATAGCCCGCGCTGGCGTCCGCGAACATCGGCGCGCTGCCCGCTGGGTCGGCGTCCCATGCCTGGCTGAAGCCACTCGCGCCCGTGGCATCGAACATGATCCGCATATCGGCGTTATACCAATGGCCCGATTCGGCACCGGCGCTGAAATGCACCTCGGGCGGGCCGGCCACTGCCTGGCCATCGGCAACCAGTGTCGCGCCGCCGTGCTGATTGCACCCGCCGACCTCGGGCAGATCGAAGCCCTCGGCGAAGGACAGCGCGACCGAGCGACGTGACGCGGCAGCTGGCCCCTTGCCGACAAACGCGGTGAAATGCAGGTGCGGTGTGCCACGCGCGCCGCGATCGCCCACAGCACCGATCACAGTGCCACGCGCGATGAAAAGATTCCGCTGGGTCGTCACCACACTGCCCATATGCGTATACATCGTGTAGAAGCCACTGCCATGCTCAAGGATCAGCGTGCCGCTCGGAGCAGTCCAGGCCCAGATGCGCCCATCAGCCGCCGCACGCACGGGGGCACCACGCGTTGCGCCATCGACTGCCACCAGATCGAGCGAATAGCGGTCCCAGCCATTGTGTGTTCCGCATGCGTAACCCTGGATGACTTTCCAGGGCTTGCCGGGGGGCGTTGGCAGCCAGAGCTGCGTTGCGGCGTTGGCATTGGCGACGGGGAGCGCGATGGCGAGCATCAGCAGAGCCAGCCAGATGCGCGGGAACACAGTCGACCAATCGCGGCGTGAGCGACAGATTGACGCGGTCGTGGCGTCGGGTGCTCGAGACATGGAGACCTCCGTGGGTCATACGCTCAATCGTGGAGCGCTTTCAGCGAGTAGCTTCAGCTGGCGGAGAGTACCATGATCATACTGAAAAGTCAAATTGTGGTTAATAACAACCATCTGAGTTGCCCTCTCGCGAGCTTGGCGGTACAATAGCGGGACATGTGGCGATTGAGGAGTATCCGTGATAATCTACGACGAACTGGCCGCCGGCTTGGAAGATGCCTGGCTGATGGCCGGACTGCACGAACATCTATTGATCGAGAGCATAGTGCCCGATTCGCTCGACCGCATCTATCGGGTAGAGCTGTTTCCTGAGCATCCCGAACCGCTCACCGAAGGCGTATCGCCGCCGTGGGTCGAGATGACCTATACATGGACCCCTGCACATCAATTGCACACGGAGGGACGCGAGATCTCGCCCGGCCCGCTTGAGCTCGCCTGGACCTACACGGTCGATGTACACGAGCAGGCCGATCGCAACGATAGCGAGCTGCTGCGCTCGTTCAACGCCGCCGTGCGCATGGCGTTGCGCCGCGCCGCGCCCGATATGCCGGCCCCGGTCGAATATGTGGCCGTCGAGGTGCGTCGTGGCTACCGCTCCAGCAGCGAGAAACCGCAGCCAGCGTATGTTCAGCTCGTCGGCACCAATGTCACCGACCTCGGCGATCTGTGGACTGATCGCAACCCGAATGCGCTCCGTGAAGCGCTTCGCGATGAGCTGATCATTGTCGCGGCGCTGCTGCATTCACTCGGTGAGACCTTCTCGCCAAGCGGCTTGGGCGGCTACCGGCCAGTCGATACGGCGTGAGGCGTGAGACGTGAAACGTGAGACGTGAAACGTGAGGCTGTTCACGTTTCACGTTTCACATTTTAGCCTTCTACAGGCCGTCGATCCTCCTGGCACACCTATTGCATGAACGGGAATCAGCTAAAGCAATACGTGCAACCAGCAACAGGAGGATCACTGCTATGACTGAGCCTGAATATCCGCGCGAAACCGATGCGCCAAATCGGCGCGACATTTATCATGAGCGCGTGGTGGACGCTACCGGCGCGCCGCCTGCCGATGCCACACGCGATGTCTATCATGAGCGCGTCTCCGGGCCAACCGGCAACGAGGAGGTGCGCTCAGAGTTTGTGAGTGTACCCAGCGAAGGCACCCGTCGTGGGATGGCGGTCACACGAATCAATCAGATACTCTACTTCGTCTTCGGTATCATCAATGTCCTCTTGGCGATGCGCTTTGTGCTGCTCCTGCTGGGTGCCAGCCAGGCGAGCTCGTTCGTCAACCTGATCTATGGCCTGAGCCGCCCGTTCGTCCTGCCGTTCCAGGGCATCTTCGGCGAACCAACCTTCAACGGCTCGGTCATCGAGTGGGCATCGCTGGTCGGTATTATCATCTACGCGCTTGTCGCCTATGGCCTCACTCGGCTCGTCGCGCTGATCTACGCGCCCGCGAGCCCAACCATTGCACGCGACCGCTAACCGCATTCACCTGCCGGCGGAAACAGCTCTGATCAACGGCAACGTGAAACGCGATATAGCGAACCTACATCAAGAAGTAAACTGACTGACGATGGACGATAGACGATACGAGCGCATCGTCTATCGTCCATCGTCTATCGTCACGCTTACATAGTGACAGTTTGTTCAATCGTCGCCAACGGTATCACGATATGGTATAATTTGTTAGATGTCCTGGTCGCAACGCTATGGCTCGCTGCGCCGCTTGACGTAGCCGCCTGGTTCCTGGGCATCGCACGGAAAGGAGTGGAGGGGTATGGTTCGTACAGCGACACTCA
>Ga0075423_10005499_pt1 | contig 11842 bp, 9 predicted proteins | sample SoiMethybrSBSTD2_FD_80114 | JGI IMG/M metagenome (GOLD analysis project Ga0075423, IMG submission 80114) | Bulk soil microbial communities from a Populus tree surrounding site in Tennessee, USA - Soil MetaG P. TD hybrid SBSTD2 | ecosystem: Environmental > Terrestrial > Soil > Tree plantation...
GAAGAGGCCGGGCACGTCCTGGGTCGCCACCACCAGCTCGGAGGAATCGAGGTCCGGATGGTGGAACAGGTCGGTGGCCACCACGTCTTCCTCCAGCCGCTCGACGAGGCGGAGGTGCGCGGCCATGCGCTGAGCGGAGGTGGTGAGGAGGTAGCGGTCCGACATCATGGCGAGGTGGGCGACCACGCCGCCGCGCGCCCCGCCCAGCTCCTCGGTCACGCGCTCGGCCACCTTCTCGCGGCTGGGTCGCTCGAGCCGCCCGCCGGTGAGCTGGGCCATCGTGCGCGAGAACAGCTCCCAGAGGATACGCGCCATCCAGCCGGTCATCACGCCCGGCCCCACCGCGCGCATGTCGGCGAAGGTGAGGAGGTAAAGCATGCGCAGCCGCTCGGGCACGCCCACCACCTCGGCCAGCGACGCCACCGTCTTGGGATCGTCGATGTCGCGGCGCTGCGCCATGTGGGACAGCGTGAGGTGATGCGCCACGAGGAGGGTCACCGCCTCGGCGTCCTCGCGCGGCAAATCGAGACGCGAGGTCAGCTCCCTGATGAGCGGGATGCCCTTGGCGACGTGGCCGTGGCCCTTCCCCTTGCCGATGTCGTGGAGCAGCATGCCGAGCATCAGGAGATCGGGACGCGCCAGCTCGTTGAGCACCTCGGCGATGCCCTCGGACTCCGTGGACTGGCCGGGCGCGAGCGCTTCGAGATTCTCCACCGCGAGCAGCGAGTGCTGGTCGGCGGTGAACCGGTGGTAGACGTCGTACTGCACGAGACACGTGAGCGCGCCCCACTCGGGAAGATAGCGCCCGAGCAGACCAAGCTCGTGCATTTCCCCGAGCGTCTGCGCGGTGCGGCCCCAGTTGCGGCAGATGGCGAGGAAGAGATCACGCACCTCGGACGAGCGCTGGAACCTCTCGTCGACGAGGTCGAGCGCGTCCTCTACCGCCCGCTCCACGTCCACACCCAGCTCGAGCCCCAGGCGATGCGAGTGCCAGAACACCTTCATCAGCCGCGTGGGATCCTCGCGGAACGCGCGCCCGTCCGGCTCCACCAGGTGGAGCTGCCCGTCGAGCACGTAGAGGCCGTCGGCGAGCGCCTCCTGACGCAGGCGCCGCTGCACCGGGCGCCCGCGCGAGAGCGTCTCGCGGCAGCGGGCGATCAGGCGCCGCGACACACGATGGACGACGCGGGCATGGAGGTAGTAGTCGCGCATGAACTTTTCCACCGCGAGCGACATGTCGTCGCCCTGGTAGCCGAAGTTCTTCGCGATCTGGGGCTGGATCTCGCGGCCGAGCACGTCGTTCTTGTGGCCGGAAATGAAGTGGAGCTCATTGCGCACGCGCCAGAGGAACGTGAGGGCGGCGTCCGCCAACGTTTGCTCGCGCTCGGTGATGAGCCGCTTGTCCCGGAGCTCGAGCAGGGTACGGGTGCCGAACTTGGTCGAGGCGAGCCACATCGCCGTATGGATATCGCGCAAGCCGCCCGCCGACTCCTTGACGTTGGGCTCGCCCATGTAGGGCGAGCCGCCGAACTTCCGGTAGCGCTGATCGCGCTCGGCCAGCGCGGTCTCCAGGAACTGGGCGAAGTCCTTCCGGTAGACGTTCTCCGCCAGCACCTTCCGGAAGCGGTTGAACAGGCGTCGGTCGCCCGCGAGATAGCGCGCCTGCTGCATGGACGTGCGGCTCGTGAAGTCCGTGCGCGCCATCGCGACGCAGTCCGGCAGGCTCCGCACCGCGTGCCCCACCTGGAGCCCGAGATCCCAGAGCGTGTAGAGGAGGCCCTGGGTCACCCGCCGGACATAGGGCCCCATCTCGCCGTCGTAGAGGAGGAGCAGGTCGAGGTCCGAGAGCGGATGCAGCTCGCCGCGCCCGTAGCCGCCCAGCGCCACCAGCACGATCGGCATGGGCGCCGTGCCCTCGTGGCGGGCATCGTCGACGGCCAGGCGGAACAGCGTGACCAGGAAGCCGTCCATGAAGGACGCATAGGCCTGCACCGACTGCTGGCCGGAGGCGCCGCCGAGATGGGCGGCCCGGAGAAAGTTCACATTGGAGGAGAGGTGCTGGCGGAGGAGCTCCAGCCGGAGCCGCCGCTTCCGCTCCGCCCGCTCAGCCGGCTCGCCCTCGAACCCCTTCTCGGCCTGGCCTTCCACCCGGCGGACCTGCCGAAATAGCTCGGCTGACATGTCGCGACGTTACATGGCCAGGGCCGATCCTGTCAAACGTGGCGCGGACTTCCCCGCGCGTATACAATGGCCCGGCCATGCGAAAGATCTGGCGCGACGCCCTCGATCGGGTCACCCCATATGTGGCTGGGCCCCCGCTGGAAGAGGTGGTTCGCGAGCTGGGCCTGCCCTCCGTGATCCGGCTGTCCGCCAACGAGAACCCGTTGGGTCCCTCGCCGAAGGTCATCGAGGCCCTGCGTGCCGAGGCGGCACGGGTCCACCTCTACCCCGACGGCGGCTCATACGCGCTCCGGAAGGTTCTGGGCGCCTGGATCGGGGTGGAGCCGTCCTGGCTGGTCTGCGGCAACGGCGCGGACGAGCTCCTGTCGTTCGTCGCGCGGGCTGCCCTGGATCCCGGCGACGAGGTGGTGCTGCCGCACCCGGCCTTCGAGCCCTATAGCACCGAGACCCTGCTGGCCGCGGCCACCCCCGTGATGAGCCCGCTGCGCGGCTACGAGACGGATCTGGACGACATGCGCCGCCGCGTGACCGCGCGCACCAAGCTGGTCTTCATCTGCACGCCGCACAACCCGGCTTCCACGCTGGTCCCGAAAGGCCCGCTGCGCCACTTCATCGAGTCGCTCGGCGCCGACGCGCCGCTCGTGATCCTGGACGAAGCCTATCGGGACTTCTGCGATCACCCGGACACCGCCGATGGCGCGGCGCTGGCTCGCGAGTTCCCCTTCGTGGTCTCGCTGCGCACGTTCTCGAAGATCGCGGGCCTGGCGGGGCTGCGGGTGGGCTACGCGATCGGGCGGCCCGAGATCATCGAGCAGCTCAACCGCGTGCGGGCGCCCTTCAACGTCAACCGTCTCGCCCAGGTGGCGGGCGTGACGGCGCTCGAGGACCGCGCGCATCTCGAGCGCTCGCGCGCCCTCGTGCTCGCGGAGCGGCCGAAGCTGACCGAAGCCCTCCGGCGCCGCGGCGCGACCGTACCCGATTCCCAGGCCAACTTTCTGCTCGTGAAGGTGGGCGACAAGGCCGAGGCCTATCGGCAGTCCCTCATGAAGTCGGGCGTCCTCGTGCGCGACGGCGCGCTGGTGGGCTTCCCCGGCCATCTCCGCATCAGCATCGGCGACGCCGCGGGGAACGCGAGGATACTCGAGATCTGGGACCGCACGCTCCCCGACTGACCCGGCTCAGCGGTCCCACCGCGGCGCCTCAGCCGTGCGCGCCCGGTGTCGGCGCGGCGGGAGCAACCCCCGTCCGCCTCACGGTCTCGAGATCGCGCTCGAGCGTCTTGCGCCCGAACAGGAGCACGAGGCCCGATACCGCGAGCAGGCAGCCGGTGATCAGCACCGGGATCTTGAGCCCGATCCGATCGGAGGCCTCCCCGATCAGCCATGGCGACACGGCGTCGCCCAGCAGATGGATCAGCATGGTGGTGAGCGCGAAGCCCCGCGCACGGACCGCGGCCGGTAGCACGTTGGCCATGGCGGCGTTAAGCGGGCCGATGTTGATGAAGAGAAGCAGCAGCATCACGAACATGGCCGGCCAGAACACCCATGGCGACGGCGAGAGGACCGCGAACAGCGTGAACACGATCGAGATCGTCAGCGTCCAGCCGGACAGGACGAAGTCGGCCCCCGGCCAGCGGCGCGCGAACGTCTGGGCGAGCCGCCCCCCGAGCAGCGTGCCCACGAAGCCGGCCACCACCAGCAGCATGCCGAATGTCGAGGTGGCGACGGCGAGCGGGATGCCGCGCTCTCGCACGAAGTAGGCCGGCGCCCAGGTGGCCAGACCGCCCATCGCGAACGTGTAGATGATCTGCGCGGCGGTGTTCACGGTGTAGCTCTGGCGGGACAAGACGATGCGGACGGCGGCGCGGCCGGAGGGCGCCGCGGGCGCGCCCTCGCCATCCTGCGCGCCCCGCCGTGGCTCCACGAGCAGGAGCAGCACGAAGGCCAGCGCGACCCCGGGCGCCCCCGCCACGAAGAACGCGTGCCGCCAGCCGTAGTGCTCCCCGATCACGCCGCCGACGATGTAGCCGAGCGCGGAGCCCACCGGGATCGCCGCGTAAAAGATGCCCATCACGCGGGCCCGCTGGTCCGCCGGGTAGCAGTCGGAGAGGAGGGGCGGCGTCACCACCCCGTAGCCCGCTTCGCCCACGCCGGTGAGCGCGCGCGCGAGCACCAGCAGCCCGTACGTGGTGGCGAGGCCCGAGCCCACGGTGGCGAGGCTCCACACGAAGATCCCGGCCGCGGCAAGCGTCATCCGGTTCACGCGGTCGCCGAGCGCGCCGGCGACCGGGCAGGCGAGCGCGTAGGTCACGATGAAGATCGACTGCAGCAGCCCGCCCTGCGAGTCGGAGAGGCGCAGGTCCGCGAGGATGAGTGTGAGCGTGGCCGCGGCCACGTACCGGTCCAGGTAGTTGAGGCCGTTGAGCGCGGTGAGCGCGCCCAGGATGAGGCCGGGGCGGCGCCGCCATCCGCTACCGGGCATCGGCGCCTCCGGGGACTTGTCCGGGCGCGGCCGCGGCGGCGGCCGGGACCCGCGCGGCGAGCCCGCGCACCTCCTCGACCAGCGCCTGGCGCTCGCGCATCAGCGCGCGGTGCAGGTCGCGGTCGCCCAGGAAGCGGAAGAACGCGCGGGCCTGGCGCGCAACCTCGCCGAGCCGCTCGCGCCAGGCCAGCGCGAGCAGCCCGGAAGGCACGAGCAGGACGGCGAAGACCACGAGGGCGCGGAAGCCGGCCAGTCGCCACACCCCCCAGCCTTCCCCGATCCAGAGCAGCGGATAGAGCACCACGCCGGCCGCCATCTTGTCGGTCGCCTCCTCTTCGGGGGTGGAAGGAATGAGGCCCGCCGCCACCCCGGTCAGCCAGTACGGCAGCGCGTGGCACACGATGCCCCAGAGCGCGAGCGGCAGGCCCAGCGCCAGCCAGAGCAGGTTCTCGCCGACGTACCGCGTGACCAGCTTCACCGTGTACGGCCGGCCGAGCTGCTCGCCCGTGATGCCGACCTCGTCGAGCCGCGCGCGGTATTCCTCCAGCCGGCGGCGCACGTCCCGCACGCGGTCAGGCTCGGTGACGGCGAGCGCGGCGGCGCCCCGGGCCACCTGCTGCCGCCAGGCCAGCGAACGCCCGGGGTCGGGCGGACCCGCCGGCTCGCCGCGCCGCGCCGCCTCCTCCCACCACGCGTGCTCCAGCGCGACGAGCAGATCGAGCGTGTGCTGATCCTCCGCCTCCACCATCTGCGCGCGGATGGCCTCGTGGAGCCGGTCCGTCAGGAGGCGCACCGCCCGCGCGGGCTCGCGGCGGGCGAGCGTGAGCGCATCGGCGCTGGGTAGGGGCTGGCCGATCTTCACCACCACCGACGCGGAGCGGAAGATCCCGGGCTCGTGGTACGCGAGGCCCACGGGCAGGATCGTCACGCCCGCGCGCGCTCCCGCCTGGGTGTCCGTCTCTTCCGTCCCCAGCGCGATGCGCGCCACGCCGGTGCGCAGCGGCAGGACGGTGGGCTGGGGCTGGCTGCGCCCCTCGGGAAAGATCAAGACCGCTTCCCCCGCGCGCAGCGCCCCGACCACCGCGCCGAACATCTCATCGTTCCGGCGCGGGTCGTCTCCGGCCTCGGCGCGCCGGTACACGGGCACGCTGCCCGTGAGCCAGAGGAAGGGGGCGATCAGCGGGTGACGGAAGAGCGTGGACTTGGCGAGCGCACGGATCGGGCGGGAAAACGTGGCCACGATCAGCATGGCGTCGACCAGGGCGTTGTGGTGATTGGGCGTCACGATGAGGGGGCCGGTGAGCGGGATGCGGTCGCGCCCGACCACCTCGATGCGTCGGTAGAACAGCCAGAGCAGCAGCCGGGCGATGCCCCGGACGAGCCGGTATCCCACGCACGCCCCGCCCGCTAGCGGGTGATCTGCCGCGTGCTCTTCGACGACTTCGTGGACGTCTTCGCCCGCGGCTTCTCGGCCGGCTTGGCGTCGTCCACGGCCGGGGCGTGCTTCTCGCGGAGCATGCCGAGCTGCTTCTCGAGGCTGGCCACGCGCTGCTGCGCCAGCGCGGCCTGGGTGCGGATCGCCTCCGCCTCCATGTAAACGACCTTGAGCTCGGCGCGCAGCCGATCGACCTCGGCGCGACTCTCGCTCCATTTAGCCCACAGCACCACGGAGAGCACGACCAGAAGCAGGGCGGCGACGATGAGGGCCCACGGACGGCGCGTCCGCACGATCTCGGCACCGCGCGGCTCCATCTCCATGTCGTCGATGCGATCGCTGCCCCGGAGCGCCATGCGCGGGAGTCTAGCAGACCCCCCGAGCGGCGGCCAGTGGTCTGCTAGACTGAGTCCGGTGGCGCCCGGACTGCTTCCTCGGTTCTTCGAGCGTGTCACGCGTAGCGCGTTTGGCGATCTCGCGCTGGACGACTCCCGCGCCGCGGGCTACCTCAGCGATCTTCTCACCCGCTACGCCCGCACGGAGGCGCTCGGCGCCATCGATGCCCTCCCGGGGCGACCGCTGCCGACGGTGGCCGACGCGCTCCTCGAGATCCAGCGGGTGTGGGACTGGACGGACGCGCGCTTCGCGCCCGAGCAAGAGCGGGCGGTTCGGCGGCACATCGGCGACTACACGCTCTTCATGCTGGGGCTCTTTCGCGAGCACGTGGAGCGACTCGCCGTCACCACCTACTACGAGACGGAGGGGCGTCGCGCCTATCGGTTCCTCGCCGAGCTCGGCCGCGCGGCGAGCGAGCCCGACGCCCCGCTCTATGCGCGCCTGGCCACCGGATTCGAGCGCTACGCCGGAGCCCTCGCCTACATGAAGAAGGTGTACTTCCGCGACACCGCGCTACCGTGGCGCGGGCTGGCCGCCTCCTGACGGCGCCGTGACCGCGTCCGCGCTCGAAGCCGCCCTGGGCGGCGGCCCCCTGCCCGACCTCGCCGGGCTTTCCGGCGAGGCGCTCGACGAGGCGCTGCGTGATCTGGGACGGCGCCACGGCGCGGCGGCGGCGCCACTGCTGCGCCGCCTCGCGGAAGAAGCACCGAGCAAGCCCGCGCGCAAGAGTGCGCGCCGCGAGCTCTACCGCCTGGCCCAGGCGGGGGTGGCCCTGCCCGAGGCCGCCGGCGGAGGGGCGCGGCCGCTCGCCGGCCCGCTGATCCGGCGCGAGCCCGAGCGCGCCACCGCCGCGTGGATGTCGGGCATCGACGGGGCGGGCTCGCGCGCGGCGTGGATCGTCTTCGAGGGCGGGCGCGGCGGCATGCGGCTCTGCTCGCTGATCCTGAACGACGAGGTGGGCATTCTCGAGTCGGCCGGCGGGCCGGTCACGCGCAAGCGCCTCGACGCCGAGCAGCGGGCGCTGCGCGAGACGCAGAAGCTTCCCTGGGTGGCGATGCCGCCCGAGCGCGCGGCCGCGCTCGTGGCCGAGGCGCTGGCTCTCCACGCCGTCCTCGGCACCGCGCCGCCCCACGAGTTCGCGCGCTGGCGGGCGCTCTTCCCGCCGCGGCCGGCGCCCGATCCGCTGCTCGCCGACGCGGCGCCGCCCGCCGTGGTCGACCGCGAGATCGCGGATCGCGCGGTGTCTCTGCTGGAGCTGCCCGAGCTGGGCGGCTGGTTCGTCGATCCCGCCGCGGTGCGCGCGGATGCGGTGGCGATGCTCGAGGCGCGCGACAGCCGCCTCGTGGTCTCCGACCAGATCAAGGCCGAGCGCGAGGCCGCCATCGTGGACCACGCGGTCGCGCGCTGCTTCCTCCCGCCGGTCCGCCAGCGCTGGGCGCGGCGTCTCGGCGAGATGGCGCTGGTCTTCGACGCCACCGCGCGCCCCGAGCCCGCGGCGCTGGCCCGCGCGGCGGCAGCCGCCTTCGCGGACACGGAGCGTCCGGTCGAATCGGTTGCGCTGGCCCGGGCGCTCGCCCTGCGCGGGCTCGAGGTCGCGGGCGAGGTGGCGCTGGGCCGCGCGCGCTTCGACGACGTGAGCCGCGTGCCGGCGCGGCGGGGAGCGTGAGCGCGCGATGATCCCCGGCGTCCGCGTCGGTCACGCCACGGATGCCCAGGCCCTCACCGGCTGTACCGTCATCCTCCCCGATCGGCCGGCGGTGGGCGGCGTCGAGATTCGCGGCTGGGCGGCGGGCGTGCACGGCCTCGAGTTCCTCGACCCGCGGCACCTGGTGCCCACCCTCGACGGGGTGGTGCTGGCGGGAGGCAGTGCCTACGGTCTCGAGGCGATCTGGGGGGTCATGGCGTACCTCGAGGAGCAGGGGGTGGGCTTTCCCGTCTCGCACACCGTGGTGCCCCACGTCGCGGGGGCCATTCTCTTCGATCTGGGCGTGGGCGATCACCGCGTCCGTCCCGGGCGGGCCATGGGCTATGAGGCGGCGCGCGCCGCGCGGCCGGGCCCGCCCGCCGAGGGCAATGTCGGCGCGGGCACCGGGGCCACCGTGGGCAAGCTCCACCGCATCGAGCGCGCCATGCGGGGCGGGATCGGCCATGCCGCCGTCGAGGACCCCGCGTTCGCGGCCGGCGCCATCATGGCGGTAAACGCGGTGGGCGATGTGCGTGACCCGGAGACGGGCCGCCTCATCGCGGGCGCGCGCGATACCCCGGACGGGCGCGGGCTCATCGACACTGCCTCCGCGCTGGCCGCGGGCGTGCCGCCGCCGGGCTTCCGCCCCAGCACCACGACGATCGGGTGTGTCGTCACCGACGCGCGGCTCACCAAGGCGGAGGCCGCGTGGGTGGCGGCGCTCGCGATGGACGGCTACGGGCTCGCCCTGTCGCCGCCGCATCTGCCGTCGGACGGCGACACGCTGTTCTGCCTGTCGGTGGGCGAGCGCGAGGCCGATCCCGCCCAGGTGGGCAAGGCCGCCGCGCAGGTGGTGGCGCGGGCCATCGCGCGCGCCGTCCGCGCGGCCACCGGGCTGCCGGGACTGCCCGCGGCGCGCGACCTCGACGGAGGCGGGGGTTAGGCGAGGCGGCCGCGCTCGATCAGCGCGGCGAGGCGCTCGGGATCCACCGGTTTGATGAGATGCGCGTCGAATCCCGCGTCGAGGGCGCGCCGCTGGTCCTCCGGCCGGCCGAAGCCGGTGAGGGCCACGAGCAAGATCTGCCGGCCGTCGGGCCGCGCACGAATGGCCTCGGCCAGCTCGTAGCCGTTGAGGCCCGGCAGGCCGATGTCGACAATCGCGACGTCCACGCGCTCGCGGGCGAGCACGGCGAGGGCGGCGCGGCCGTCGGCGGCGTCCCAGACCTGATGCCCGGTGATCGTCAGCACCATGCGCAGCATCTCGCGGGCGTCCTCGCTGTCTTCGACCAGCAGCACGCGGCGCGCGGCGGGCGGGTCCGGCTTCTCGGCGCGCCGGGGCGCGGCGCCGGGCGCGGGGATCGTCGGCAGGGTGACGGTGAAGACGCTGCCCGCCCCCGCGCCGCCGCTGGCCGCGGTGACTGTGCCGCCGTGGAGCTGGGCGACGTGGCGCACCAGCGTGAGCCCGATGCCGAGCCCGCCGCGTCGGTCGCTCGGATCGCTCCGGGCCTGGTAGAAGAGCTCGAACACGTGCGGAAGCGCGGCGGCGGGAATGCCGGCCCCGGTGTCCCGCACGATGAGGCGCGCCCACCGGCCGTCCTGGTCCACGCTGACGCGGATCTCGCCGCCGTCCGGCGTGTACTTGACCGCGTTACTCAGGAGATTGCTCACGATCTGGTCCACGCGCGCCGGATCGGCCTCCACCCATACCGGCTTGCCCGCGGTGAGGCTGACGCGGTGGAGGCGGGTCATGCCCGCGGCACCCAACATGGTGACGGCGCGGGCCACCGCGTCGGCGAGGTCGAGGGGCTCGCGACGCAGCGTCACCTGACCCCGTGTCACCCGGCTCACGTCGAGGAGATCGTCGACGAGCCGCGCCAGGTGATCGGCCTGGCGGCGGATGACGTCGCGGGCACCCGCGTCGCCCGCGCGCGCGTCGAGCACGCCGATGGCGCTGCGGATGGCGCCGAGCGGGTTGCGCAGCTCGTGCCCCAGCATGGCGAGGAACTCGTCCTTGGCGCGGCCGGCGCGCTCCAGCTCGCGCTTCGCCGCCTCCATCTCCTCGTAGCTCGCCTTGAGGTCGGCGTGGGCGCGCCGCTCCGCCGCGCGCGCCTCCCGCAGCGCCGTCTCCGCGTGCACCCGCTCGGTGATGTCCTCGGCAATGCCGCCCAGCCGGTACACGCGGCCCTCCGCGTCCGTGATGGGGAAGCCTCGATCCCGCACCCACCGGAGCCCCTGGGCCGGCGTGATCATGCGATACGTCTCGTCGAAGGGCGCATGCGGGGCACGCTCCACGAAGGCAGCCTCGGCCCGCGCGCGGTCGTCGGGATGAATGGACGCGGTCCAGAGCAGCGGATCGCGGTAGAAGGCCTCACGCTCGAAGCCCCAGCGCTCGACGGCGGGGCTCAGGTAGAGCACGCGGCGGGTGCTGAGATCGGTGATCCAGAACACGGCGTCGATGTGCTCGGCCAGCTGTCGGAGGCGGTCCTCGTGCTCTCGCAGCGCTTCCTCGGCGCCCATGGGTGCAGATGGTATCAAGCCGCCAGGCCCACGCAAGCAGCGCACCCTCACCGGAGGATCCCATGAAAGCCTATGGCCCGACGGTCCTCAGAATCGTGCTCGGCGCGATCTTCGTCATGCACGCCTATCTCTCGCTAGTCCTCTACACGCCCACGGGGGCGGCGGCCTTCAACGCCAAGATGGGCGTGCCCCTACCCGTCGTGGCCGCGTGGTTTACCATCCTCGCCCACGGCATCGGGGGGCTCATGATGATCCTCGGGCTCTGGACCCGCTGGGCGGCGCTGGCGAATCTCCTCGTCGTACTGGGCGCGCTGATCTTCGTGCATCTCTCGGAGGGCTTCTTCATCCACGGGGTGCTGGTTGACGGCAGGCCGCTGGCCGCGGGCTACGAGTACGTGCTGGCCCTGGCGGGGGTGACCGTGGCCTCGGTGCTCTCCGGAGGAGGCGCCGCCGCGCTGACCCGCGACTGAGCCCTGGGGAAGAGGGCAGGGCGCGGACGTGGGCGGCGAGCCCGGCGCGTCAGGCGGGGACGCGCCGGCCCGCCGCCTCCCGGGCCCAGTTCCGGTGGCGGCCGATGGCGCGGATGAAGTCGGGCGCGAGCTTGCCTACCTGCGCGTCCTCCCCCACGACGATCGCCTCGTCGGCCGAGCGCGCGGGGGGCAGGAGCTCCGCGCCCACCCCGGTGGCCGCCAGGGCCTTGCAGTGCTTGTAGGCCTCGTGGACGAAGAGCACGGCCATGGCGTCCTCCCGGAGCGTGGCCACGCTCTGCGGGCCGCCCGGCACGTACACCGCGTCGAAGAGCACGGAGCCCACGGTGGCGAGGCTCATGTCCACCGGCACCGTGCCGCCGCGCGCGCCTTTGAGCACGCCGAGCCGAGGCCCGATCACCTTGGGCACCGCGCCCGCGGCGGTGAGGAGCCGGCTCATCGTCGCCACCGCGGCATCGTCCACACCGTCGGCGGCGAGGATGGCCACCTTCCGTGACTTGGCGGTGTCTTTCAGGGTGTTGGCCATGCTGAGGGCCGGGGAGGGCCGCGCCGGCGCCTTCGCGCGCCGCGGCTGATGGGCCTTGGGGTCGCCGTCGGCGGGCACGCTCAGGTTGAGCGGGCCGTCCGGCCGCTGGGGCTTCACCCCAAGCCCCTCGCCCA
>Ga0075423_10005502_pt1 | contig 11841 bp, 9 predicted proteins | sample SoiMethybrSBSTD2_FD_80114 | JGI IMG/M metagenome (GOLD analysis project Ga0075423, IMG submission 80114) | Bulk soil microbial communities from a Populus tree surrounding site in Tennessee, USA - Soil MetaG P. TD hybrid SBSTD2 | ecosystem: Environmental > Terrestrial > Soil > Tree plantation...
CATCCATCGCGCAGAACGCGAACTCGGCGGGAATGGGGCCGCCGTCGCTGAACGAAGAGCTCGTCAGTTTCACTTGGGCGGGGGCGTGTACGACGGCGCGGGCTCTCCCGGGATGTTCGCGAGCTGCACCAGGCTCACCTCGAAGACCAGCGTCGAGTTGGGCGGGATCTTGTCGGCCACCTGCCGCCCGCCGTAGGCCATGTTCGCCGGGATCACGAGCAGGCGCTTGCCGCCCTCCTTCATGCCCGGCAGGCCCTCGTCCCAGCCCTTGATCACGCGGCCGGCGCCGATGCGCACGCCGAACGGTACCGGCTTGCCGACGTTGGAATCGAACTGGGCGCCCTTGTGGTCCGGCGTGCACGGGTCGTAGAGCCACCCGGTGTAGAACACCATCGCGGAAGCGAGCGGCACCGCGGTGCGGCCGGTGCCTTCCTGCAGGTCCTTTTTCACCAGCGTCGCCGGCGGCCCTTCGCAGGCGGGCTTGGGCGGCGGTGCCGCCGGCGCGGCGGCCATCTTCGTTTCGGTCGAGCCGCAGCCCGCGAGGATTGCGGCGAGCGCCGCGATGCAGAGTTCGCGTTTCATCAAATGCCACCCATGCTGACGTACTTGATCTGGACGAAATCGTCGATGCCGTACTTGGATCCCTCGCGGCCGACGCCCGACTGCTTCACGCCGCCGAAGGGCGCGACCTCCGTCGAGATGAGGCCCGTGTTGACGCCCACGATGCCCGCCTCGAGCGCCTCGGCCACGCGCCACACGCGGCCCAGGTCGCGCGCGTAGAAATACGACGCGAGACCGAACTCGGTGTCGTTCGCCTGCGCGATCACGTCCGCTTCGTCCTTGAAGCGGAAGAGCGGCGCGACCGGCCCGAAGGTCTCCTCGTTGGAAACCTTCATCGCCTTGGTGACGCCGGTGAGGATGGTGGGCTCGAAGAAGCGTCCGCCCAGCGCGTGGCGCTTGCCGCCCAGCGCCACCTTGGCGCCCTTGGCGACCGCGTCGGCCACGTGCTCCTCGACCTTCGCCACGGCGTTGTCGTCGATGAGGGGTCCCAGGATCACGCCGGGATCCGTGCCCTTGCCGACCTTCAGCGCCTTCACTTTCTCGGCCAACTTCGCGGCGAAGGCGTCGTACACCGAGTCCTGCACGTAGATGCGGTTGGCGCACACGCAGGTCTGGCCGTTGTTGCGGTACTTGGAGACGATGGCGCCGGCCGCCGCCGCATCGAGGTCCGCGTCGTCGAAGACGATGAAGGGGGCGTTGCCGCCCAGCTCCAGTCCCAGCTTCTTGATCTGGTCGGCGCTCTGGCGCATCAGCACGCGGCCGATCTCGGTGGAGCCGGTGAACGTGATCTTCTTCACCGCGGGGTTCGAGGTGAGCTCGCCGCCGATGGCGCGCGCGTTGCCGGTGACGATGCTCAGCACGCCCTTGGGAATGCCGGCGCGGATCGCGAGCTCGCCCAGCGCCAGCGCGGACAGCGGCGTCTGGCTGGCGGGCTTCAGCACCATGGTGCAGCCGGCCGCGAGCGCCGGGCCCGCCTTGCGAGTGATCATCGCGTTGGGGAAGTTCCACGGCGTGATCGCGCCCACGACGCCGATCGGCTGCTTGATGACGACGATGCGCTTGTCCGCGGTGGGCGAGGGGATCACGTCGCCGTAGATGCGCTTGGCTTCCTCGGCGAACCACTCGATGAAGGATGCGCCGTAGAGGATCTCGCCCTTCGCCTCGGCGAGCGGCTTGCCCTGCTCGGCGGTGAGGATGGCGGCGAGGTCGTCTGCGTTGGCGATCATGAGGTCGAACCACTTGCGCAGGATCGCCGAGCGCTCCTTGGCGAGCAGCGCGCGCCAAGCGGGAAGCGCGGCCTCCGCGGCCGCGATGGCGCGGCGGGTTTCGGCCGCACCGCAATCGGGCACGGTGCCGATGAGCAGCCCGTCGGCCGGATTGTCGACCTTGATGCGCGCGCGGCTGTCGGACTCGATCCACTGCCCGTCGACGAGGCAACGGTCCCTGAAGAGGGTCGGATCCTTGAGGGTGGGAACTGCGGGGCGGGACTCTACGACTGCGGCATTCATGGGCATTACCTCCGGAACCCAAAATTATACTGCTCCGGAGAGGTATTATTGGCCCCTCGAACAGGAGGCTTTCCATGCAACGAGTTCTTGCCGTCGCAGCGCTCGCCGTCGCCCTCGCGATTCCCGCGTCCGCCAAGACCCTGCGCTGGTCCAGCCAGGGGGACTACCTCACCGCCGACCCGATGGCCCAGAACGAGCTGCTCACCAACTCGATCAACGGCCAGGTCTACGAAAGCCTCGTGGAACGGGGCAAGAAGCTCGAGCTCGTGCCGGCGCTCGCCGTGAGCTGGAAGCAGACCAGCCCCACGGTCTGGATCTTCAACCTGCGCAAGGGCGTGAAGTTCCACGATGGGTCCGCCTTCACCGCCGACGACGTGGTGTTCTCGATCAAGCGCCTGCAGGGCAAGACCTCCAACTTCCGCGTCTACGGCAACGCCGTGGGCGAGCCGCGCAAGATCGACGACTACACCGTCGAGCTCACGACGCCGGTGCCCAACCCGGTGATGCTCGAGATGCTCGCCAACAGCCTCTTCATGATGAGCAAGAAGTGGGCGGAGGCGCACAACGCCGTCAACACCCAGGACTTCACCAACAAGGAGGAAAGCTACACGGCGAGGAACGCCATGGGCACCGGGCCGTTCATCCTGGTGCAGCGCGATCCGGACGTGAAGAGCACCTTCAAGAAGAACCCCAACTGGTGGGGCCTCAAGGACAACCGCTTCCCCGGCAACGTCGACGAGATCGTCTACACGCCGGTGAAGGAAGGCAACACGCGCATGTCGGCGCTGCTGGCCGGCAACCTCGACTTCGTGCTCGATCCGCCGGTGCAGGACATCGACAAGCTGAAGCAGGACAAGAGCGTGAAGGTCTACGAGGGCCGCGAGAACCGCATCATCTTCCTGCAGATGGACCAGGCGCGCCCGGAGCTGCTCTACTCCAACGTGAAGGGCAAGAACCCCTTCAAGGACGAGCGCGTGAGGAAGGCCTTCTACCAGGCCATCGACGTGAACGCCATCAACAAGTCGGTGATGCGCGGGCTTTCCGTGCCCACCGCCATCAACCTGCCGAACCCCGAGAAGGCCGGGATTCCCAAGGAGATGGACAAGCGCTACCCGTTCGACATCAACGCCTCGAAGAAGCTGCTCGCCGACGCCGGCTACCCCAACGGCTTCGAGGTCCAGTTGGACTGCCCCAACAACCGCTACATCAACGACGAGAAGATCTGCGTCGCCGTGGCGGGCATGCTCGCCAAGGTGGGCGTGAACGTGAAGGTGAACGCCATCCCGCGCGCGCAGTACTTCCCCAAGGCGCAGCAGATGGACATCAGCTTCTGCATGCTGGGCTGGGGCGGCGCCACCACCGACGCCATCTTCACCCTGCAGCCGGTCCTGCACTCGCGCAACGACAAGGGCGACGGCGACTACAACTGGGGCAACTACAAGGACGACGCCTTCGACGCGATGATCGACAGCGCCAAGGGCGACACCGATCCCAAGCGCCGCCAGGACACCATCAACAAGGCCATGAAGTACTTCAACGAGAAGGTCTTCATGATCCCGCTGCACCTGCAGGTGATCCCCTGGGCGTCGCGCTCCAACGTGGACGTGATCCACCGCGCCGACAACTGGCTGCAGACCACGTGGATCACGATTAAGTAGATGGCTTCGCCGCGCGCCGGCGTGGTCACGCTGGCGCGCGCGCTGCGGCTCGTCCAGTGGGCGAAGAACCTGCTGGTCTTCGTGCCGCTGCTCACGTCGCACCGCATCCTCGAGCGCGAGGCGCTCACGCTCGGCGTGCGCGCCTTCCTCGCCTTCTCGCTGGTCGCTTCCGCCGTCTACCTCGCCAACGACCTGGTGGACCTGGAGGACGACCGGCGGCATCCGGAAAAGCGCCTGCGACCATTCGCCTCGGGGGAGCTGCCCGTCACGGCGGCCGTGTGGCTCATTCCCCTCCTCATCGCGGGGGCAGTGGCGCTCGCGTGGGGCCTGCCGCCGCAGTTCGGCATGTACCTCGCGGCCTACGTGGGCGCGAACCTCCTCTATTCCCTTGCCGCCAAGCGCGTGGCGCTGCTGGACGTCTTCATGCTGGCCGGGCTCTACACCATGCGCATCCTCGCGGGCGCCGCCGCGGCCGAGGTGCCGGTGTCGCATTGGCTGCTCGCCTTCTCGATGTTCGCGTTCCTGTCGCTCGCCATCGCCAAGCGCTTCGTCGAGGTGGCGAACGTCGCGGCGCGCGCCGAGGCCGGGGTGGCGGGGCGCGGCTACCTCGCGGGCGACGGCCCGCTGCTCGGCATGCTCGGCACCGCCGCGGGTTACCTCTCGGTGCTGGTGTTCGCGCTCTACATCACGAGCCGCGACGTGGTGGTGCTGTACCGCTCGCCGGCGCTGCTGTGGTTCGCGGTGCCACTCCTGCTCTACTGGATCTCGAGGGTGTGGCTCCTCGCGCACCGCGGCGCGCTGCACGAGGACCCGGTGGTGTTCGCGCTCACGGACGCGCAGAGCTACGCGGTGGGCGCGGCGATCCTGCTCGCGATCTGGGCGGCGACCTAGGGTCCGAAGACGAGGTTGCGGCGGTCGATTTCCGTCACCGCGCCGCTCTTGCCCTGCACCATCACGCGCAGCGTGAGCGGGTTGGGCGCGCCGGCCTTGGCGAGATCGTCGGCGGTGAGATCGAGCGCGAAGCCCGCGCGCGTCGCATCGGGATAACCCGAGTGGATCGAAGCGACGCGCAGCATCCCGCGCTCGGGGCTCGCTTCGCCCACCCGCGCGTCGCGCTCGAGCGTTCCCACGCGCACCTTGACGGCCGCGACACCCGACGGATCGAGCGCCCATCCGCGCAGCTGCAGTCCCGTGGCCGGCACCTGGCGGCCCGCCGGCTGGTCGAGCACGCCCAACCCGGCGGGCTGCGACCCCGCCCACGACATCGCGAGGAAGCACCCGTACGCGAGGAGCACGATCACCACCGCCGCCGTGGACAGCTCGAGCAGCGCTTCCTTGGGCGTCTCCTTCCAGCGCATCCCCACCGTCGCGACCCCGCCGATCGCCAGCACCAGCGCCGCGTACGTCGAGAGCGATCCCGGGATGTAGTGGCGCGCGGCCTCGTTCATGCCGTCGCCCAGCATGGTGGTGAGGAAGGCGTAGATCGCGGTGCCGCCCAGCAGCATGGCGAGAAGCAACGGTGCCAGGGGATCGCCGCGCCAGCGGCGCAGCACGATGAGCGTGATGAGCCCTGCGGGCGCGAGCGCGAAGGTCGCCAGCGTAAGCGCCACGAAGACCGAGGCCGGCAGCATCGAGTCGAGCACGTGGATCGGCGAGAAGGCCCACCACGGCAGGTCGTCGATCCCCTTGCCACGCTGCGCCGCCATCACGCCCAGGTAGGTCGGCGCCACGCCCTGTACCGACGGCAGCGCGCGCGCCGCGGCCCGGGCGAGCGCCTCGGGCTCGTCGGAGGCCACGCGCAGGAACGAGAAGCTCGATAGCCCATAGACCTGCGGGCATGCCTTCTCCACGCTCTCGCCGCGCTGGCGATACCACGAGGCGCCCACGAGCGGCTCGCATGTGTCCGGCAGGCCCAGCGTCGCCAGTCCCCGCGTGGCGCTCGAGGAAGCCGGCAGGAGCAGGTGCAGGTATGTGTCGGTGCGATTGGCCTTGGCCACGTTCATCGGGCGCGGCAGGACGAACAGGCTCGCGAAGCTGGCGATCAAGGTCACCACGATCGCCGCCACGGTGAGCTGGCGCGAGCTGTGCCACAGCCACGGCCAGGCGGCCAGCACCATGGCCGGCCCCAGCAGCGCGAACTGCTCGCGGGAGAACGCGAGCGTGACGAGGCCCAGGAAGAGCAGCGCCCAGGCGAAGAACGATTGCCGGTCGTAGAGCGCCAGCGCGCTCGCCGCGCCCATCACGAGGTAGAGCGACCAGATCGTGGCGAACTCCGTGTAGAGCGTGTTCATCCACAGCGTGACCACCGGATCCGCGAGGACCAGCAGCACGACCAGGCCGTGGACCGCTGAAGCCGCCGGATGGTCGCGAAGCAGCCACGCGATCGCGAACGCCGACGCGAAGAGCAGCGCGAGCTTCACGCATCCCACCCATTGCAACCGGAAGCGCGAGGAGTCGGCACCGGTGGCCCTTGCGATCGCGACCGCCGTGGCGGCGATGGCGACTTCCGAGCCCTGGTAGCAGCCGTCGGTGCGCGAGCCCAGCGCGTAGCGCGAGATGGGCGCCTCCGGAGTCCCTTCCTTCGCGGCGGCCTCGTCGGCGGGGAAGAGCCCGATGCACGCGCTGGTGCGATGCATGTCGTACTGGTTGGCGTAGCCCACCATCGGCTCCTGGAGCACGACGATGCCCGCCCTGGCCAATCCGGCGAGGACCAGGATGACGCCAAGCCACTGCCGCAGGAATTCCACGGCGGCGAGTGTAAGGCAGAATCGCGATATGCGCCTTTTGGCTTCCGCCTGCATCGCCCTGGCCTGCCTCGCGGCCGACGCGAGGACGCTGCGCTGGTCGTCCCAGGGCGACTACCTCTCGGCCGACCCACACGGCCAGAACGAGGGCATTAACAACCTCATCAACGACGAGATCTACGAGCGCCTCGTGGTGCGCGGGCGCGAGCTCGAGCTGGTGCCTGGGCTCGCGACGTCGTGGGAGATGGTGTCGCCCACGCGCTGGCGCTTCTACCTGCGCCGCGGCGTGACCTTCCACGACGGCACCCCCTTCACCGCCGACGACGTCGTGTACTCGATCGAGCGCGCGCAGCTTCCCACGTCGAATTTCAAGGTATTCGCGACCCCGCTCGGCAAGCCGCGCAAGATCGACGAGTTCACGGTGGAGCTCGAGACCGCCGCGCCTTCGCCGGTGCTGGTGGAGAACGCCGCGCTCGTGAACATCATGAGCCGCGCCTGGTGCGAGAAGAACGGCGTGCAGCGGCCGCAGGATTTCAAGTCTGGAGAAGAGACCTACGCCTCGCGCGCCACCAACGGCACCGGCCCCTTCATGCTCGTGAAGCGCGAGGCGGAAGTCGCCACGGTCCTGCGCAAGAACCCGCGCTGGTGGGGCATCGCGGCGGGGCGCTTCGACGGCAACGTGGACGAAGTGGTCTATCGCCCGATCAAGTCCGACGCCACGCGCATGGCGGCACTCCTGTCCGGCGAGCTCGACCTGGTGCTCGATCCGCCGCTGCAGGATATCCCGCGCCTGCGCTCCAACCGGAACATCCGCATCGTCGAGGGGCCCGAGAACCGCGTGATCTTCCTCGTCATGGACCAGGAGCGCGACGAGCTCAAGTACTCGAGCGTGAAGGGCAGGAACCCGCTCAAGTACCTGCGCGTGCGCCAGGCGTTCTACATGGCGATCGACATCGACGCCATTCGCGGCCAGGTGATGCGCGGCCAGGCGCTGCCCACCGGGGCGATGATCCCGGCGGCGCACCGCAGCTTCGCCGACCTCGAGCCGCGCCTGCTGCCCCACGATCCGGCTCGCGCCCGCAAGCTCATGGCCGAAGCGGGATATGCCGACGGATTCGAGCTGGGACTCCTTTGTCCCAACAACCGCTACGTGAACGACGAGCGCATCTGCACCGCGATCGCCGGCATGCTCGCCAAGATCGGCGTGCGCGTGAGCCTCACGGCGCTGCCGCGGGCGCAGTTCTTCCAGAAGGTGGACCAGTTCGACATCTCGATGCACCTCTACGGCTGGGGCGGGGCCACCACCGATCCGGGCTTCACTCTTACGCCGGTAATCCACAGCCCCGACGGCAAGGGCAAGGGCGATTTCAACTCCGGCCGCTACCGCGACGCGGCGCTCGACCGCGCCATCGACGAGATCGAGCGCGAGATGGCGGCCGCGCGACGTACCACCTTGATTCACGAGGCATTCCGGCGCGTGCGCGAGAACGTGTACACGATCCCGCTGCACCGGCAGGTGATCCCGTGGGCCGCGCGTTCCAGCGTGCATCCGGTGCATCGCGCGGACAACGTGGTCGAGTCCGCATGGGTTCGCATCGACTGAGTTCGATGCTAGGCTCCCCATGTGCCAGGGAGACTACAAAAAGTAGCGGCACTCGTTGCCGCCGCAGGGGGATTCGCCGGACCGTCGCTCGCCCATGAGCCGAACGGACTAGCGTCGTCCCTCGCCGTCGTTTCCGCGCTCGAGTCGCAGCGCGACCGCACGGCCCTCGAGCTTTCCCAGGGCGATGCCATCGAGCGCTGGTCCTTGCGCGCCGCCTCCTATCGCGGCGCCTGGGATTTCGCGGACGCCGACATCTTCCCGGCATTCGACTCCCGGTTCGGGACCGTGGGGGACGTCGCGCGCGCGGGACTCACCTTCGATTGGCAACGCCGCATCGGCGTCGCGAGCCTCGAAAGCACGGTCATCGGCCGCCTGTCGCGGGCGGAGCTCACCGGCGATCCCACGCTGCAGCGGCTTCGCGATTCCTCCTTCGGCGCGGCGCTTCGCTGGTCGGCGCGATCCTCATCGTTCGGCGCGAGCTTGCGCTCGAACGCGAATGACGCCGAACGCGGCGTTGCCACGACGGCGGGAACCTTCGAGCGTTGGCGCACCGATCGCCTCGGCGAAACGACGTTCTCGCTCTTCGGCTCGACACGGCTTTCATCCGGGGGCGAAGTGTTCGCGAACCTGAGGCGCCGCTCGGGACGCGACGGCGCGGCGCTCGCCACGATGGTGGACGCGCCCCTGGAACGCCTCGATCCGGTCGCGAATTCGCAAACCCTCGAGATCGGCTTCCGCCGCCGCTTGCCGCTGGGCATCGAAACGACGGTGTCGATGTTCCGCACCGCCTCCGATCACGAGGCGCTCCTCTCCGGCGAGAGCGCGATCACCGGGTTCTCGCGGCCCACGCTGCGGCAAGGCGTGCAGCTCGCCGCGCACCACGAGCCTCGGCGCTGGCTGGCACTCGACTTGAACGCCATGATGCTGCGCGCGCGCTACGCCGACGGCGGCGCCGAATACGTTCCCGGGACGGCGGAGCGCAACGCCTCGGCGTCCGCAACCGTGCGCGGGTACGGATGGTCGGCGAGCCTGCTGGTGAGCTACCTGGGCAAGCGAAACGGGATCGAGGACCCGGCGAGCCTGCGCGCCTCGACGTTCGTGAACGGGCGGCTTTCACGAAGCCTTTCGAAGAACACGCGCCTCACCTTCGACGTCTTCAACGTCTTCGACCAGCGGCTGCGGGACGTGGACTACTTCTCCGCCTCGCGCCTGTCGAGCGCCTTCGGCCCCGCCGACAACTACCTCTTCAACCCGGCCGAGCCTCGCGGTTTCCGGCTGAAGCTGCGGACGACGTTCTAGAAAACGGTGTCAGGGACGGTTTTCTGCCTCGGAAATCGTCCCTGACACCGTTTTCATTCCCCGGGTGTACACCTTGTCGGTCGGCAGCACCGCGTCGGCCGCGTACGGTTCCTTGCCCTTGAGCTCCTCGTAGTAGGGCGTGAAGTCGGGTGCGGTCGCGTCGAAGAGCTGCTCGAAGTCGCGGATCACGAAATACGTTTCCTGGAACGAGTCGATCTTGTACTTGGTGCGCATGATGCGCAGCAGGTCGAAGCCGATGCGGTTGGGCTCGGGGCTCTCGATGCAGTAGCTGATTTCCCCGCCCGAGGAGAGGATGCCGGCGCCGTAGGTGCGCAGCCCGCGCGGCGTCTCGATCAAGCCGAACTCCACCGTGTACCAATACAGGCGCGCGAGCATCTCGATCGAGCCCAGCGCGTGCGCCTTGATGCCGCCGCGCCCGTACGCCTGCATGTAGTCGGCGAACACCGGGTTGAAGAGCATCGGCACGTGGCCGAAGAAATCGTGGAACACGTCGGGCTCGACGATGTAGTCGAACTCAGCCGGGTCGCGGATCCACACCGTCACCGGGAAGCGGCGGTTCGCGAGATGGTCGAAGAACGTGAGGTCGGGCACGAGCCCCGGCACGGCGACGAGCTGCCAGTTCGTGGCCGGCCCCAGCATGCGGTTGATGGCGTCGAAGCGCGGGATGCCCTCGCCGAAGTTGAGGGTCGCGAGCGTGTCGCAGAACTCGTCGTTCGCGTAGTCGGGCACGATCGCCATCTGCCGCCGGTAGAGCCGCCGCCACAGGTCGTGCTGCTCCGGCGAATACGCATCCCACTCCTGGTCCACCGTGTAGTCGGGCCGGATGCGCGAGTAATCGCCGCGAAGCTGGTGCCCGGTCTCGCCGGTCATGCGTAGCGCTCCACCACCTGGTCGATGGCGCCGAAGACGCTCTCGCCCGAGTCCTTCATCTCGATCCTCACGCGGTCGCCGAAGCGCAGGAAGGGCGTCTTCGCTTCTCCCTGTTCCACTTGTTCCACCAGGCGCTTCTCCATGAGGCACGCGTAGCCCACGGACATGTCCTGGTTGGCGATGGTGCCGGTGCCGATCACCGTGCCGGCGGCGAGCTCGCGCGTCCGCGCCGCATGCGCGATGAGGTCGTAGAGTCCAAAGGTCGCGTCGCGGCCCGCGTTGGGGTGGCCCAGGCGGCTGCCGTTCACGTCGCAGGTGAGCTCCAGGTGGATGCGCCCGTCCTTCCACGCTTCTCCCAGCTCGTCGGGCGTGATCGCCACCGGCGCCAGGGCGTTGGCGCCCTTGCCGTTCACGAAGCCGAAGCCCTTGGCGAGCTCGGCGGGGATCAGGCGGCGGAACGACACGTCGTTCACGAGCGTGAGGAGCCGCACGGCCGCTGCCGCCTGGGCGGGCGTGGCCCCCATGCGCACGTCGCCCACGATCGCGACGACCTCGCCCTCGAGATCGATGCCCCAATCCTCCGAGATCACGCGGATCGGATCGCGGGGACCCATCATGTCGCCCGCGCCGCCCTGGTACATCAGCGGATCGCTGTAGAAGCTCTCGGGCACCTTGTCGTTGCGCGCGCGGCGCACGCGCTCCACGTGCGAGAGGTACGCGGAGCCATCCAGCCACTCGTAGGCGCGCGGCAGCGGCGCGTCGACCTTCCCGTCGCGAAGCGCCTGCTGGAAATCGAAGGCGTGGCGCTCGCCGCCGTCCTCCAGCGCGGCCGCGACGTCGCGAAGGCGAGGCGCCACCGCGTCCCAGCCTTCGATCGCCTGCTGCATCGTGGGCACGACGCCGTCGGCCTTCACGGCCCGCGCGAGCTTGCGGTCCACAACCACCAGCGTGCCGTCGCGCGTGGGGCCCTTCAGGGAAGCGAGCTTCATTCGAGCGAGGCCTTCGGGAACCCCTCCCACGCGCGGTCGTACTCCTTGTCGAGCGTGGGCGTGTTCAGGGCGTACGCCGTGGGCTCGAAGAGGTAGCGGCTCTCGAACATGAAAGCGAGCGTGCCTGCGAGGTATTGGGGCTCGAGCTTCGCCGCGACGGCCTTGGCGTGCGACGCACGATCCGGCCCGTGGCCGCTCATCGCGTTGTGCAGGCTGGCGCCCCCCGGCACGAAGCCGCCCTGCTTGGCGTCGTATTCGCCCTTCACGAGCCCCATGAACTCGCTCATGACGTTGCGGTGGAAATACGGCGGGCGGAAGGTCTTTTCCGCCACCATCCATCGCGGCGGGAAGACCACGAAGTCCACGTTCGCCACGCCGCGGGTGTCCGACGGCGACGTGAGCACGGTGAAGATGGACGGATCCGGATGGTCGAAGCTCACCGTGTTCATGGTGTTGAAGCGCGCAAGGTCGTATTTGTACGGGTGGTAGTTGCCGTGCCAGGCGACTACGTCGAGCGGCGAATGGGATAGCCTGGTGCTCCACAAGTGCCCGTCGAACTTGGCGACCACCTCGGTGGCCTCGTCCACG
>Ga0075423_10005504_pt1 | contig 11838 bp, 13 predicted proteins | sample SoiMethybrSBSTD2_FD_80114 | JGI IMG/M metagenome (GOLD analysis project Ga0075423, IMG submission 80114) | Bulk soil microbial communities from a Populus tree surrounding site in Tennessee, USA - Soil MetaG P. TD hybrid SBSTD2 | ecosystem: Environmental > Terrestrial > Soil > Tree plantation...
GCTCGGGTACAGCATCGTGTTGAGGGCGATGCCGACGACCTTCGACGGCGCGACGAGCCCGGCGACCTGCTCGTGGAGCTTGATGAACCCGGGCAGCTTGGCGATCGGGTACCGCGCGTCGGGTCGGTGGTCGAAGTCGTGGTTCTCGAGGCCGGGCTTGTGGACCATGACCATCGCGTGCGGGGTCGAGCCGTGGATCAGGCCCAGCGTGACCGAGGAATAGGCCGGGTGATCGAGCGAGCCCTGGCCCTCGACGATGAGCCAGTCGCCGCGCGCCTCGCCCTCCTCGAGCATCCACTCGACCGTGCCCTGCACGAAGTCGCTGATGACCCGATCGACCGCCACGCCCCAGCCGTCGATCATCATCCCGGTCTGGCCGGTCGGCACGAAGACGACCTTGTCGCCCTGCGCGATGCCGCTCTTGCGCAGCTCCAGGGCAACCGACATCTTGCCGATCGCGCAATCGGTCCCGACCGTCAGGATCACGCGCTTGCCGGGCGCGTGCGGCCGGCCGACGGCCGTCTCGGTCCGGACGGGCGGCCGCCGGTAGTCGACGATCTCGACCCCTCGCGACTTTGCCGCCGCGGCGAACTCCGGGTCGTCGCCGATGAACGTGTGCAGCCCGGAGTGGATGTCGAGGCCGGCGTCGATGGCGGCCAGGATCGTCCGACGCCAGGAGTCGGGCAGCTTGCCGCCCGTCGGCGCGATCCCGATGAGGAGCGTGTTCGGCGGCTCCGGCAAGGCGAGCGCCTCGGCCAGGGTGGCGACCGCCGGAATGTCCTTGTCCGGCAGCCACTCGCGCACGTTGCGGCCGGCGATCGAGGAATCGAGGACGGCGGCGATCGGGTCGGTCCCGTAGCGGATCACGCCCATGGCGGTCTTGCCGTGGTGTGGCCCGAAGTTGCCCTCGGTCAGGATCACGAGTCGGCGCATTGGCCGTCGAGCATACGAGAGTCGAGTTCCCGCGTGGCCGTGCGGGTGCCTCCGTCCGCCTGATCCGCGTCAGGTCCGGCCGGCCGCCTCCCGCACCGGGACTGCGACCTCGCGTGCCATCGCCTCGAGGGCGGGCGCGCCGTCCCGGGCGACGATCCCGAGGGTGATGTGGTCGGCGCCCACGCGCACGAGCTCGAGGGCAGCCTCCCTGGCCCGGCGTCGCCCTTCGCCGTCCGAGGGAACGTTCACCTGCGCCGCGAACGCAAACGTACCCGGATCCCGATCGACCGCCTCGAGCGCCACGCGCAGCGCATCGCGCCGATCGACGAAGTAGGCCACGTCGCCCGCCCGATTGCCGGGCATGATCCAGCCGTCGGCGAACCTCGCCGCGAGCGCGATGCCGCGCGACCGCTGGCCGCCGAGCCAGAGCGCGGGTCCACCCGGCCGAATCGGCGCCGGCTCGAGGGTCGCCTCGCGCAACGGGTAGTACGGGTCGTCGCGAGTCACCCCGGGAGCCCGCCGCGCCTCGTCCGAGAACAGCGCGGCGAGGGTCGCCACGGCGCTCTCGTACCTCGCGAACCGCTCCGGCATCGGCTGGAGCGCGATGCCGAACTCCTCGTGCTCGCCCTCGTGCCAGCCGGCGCCGAGGCCCAGCACGAACCGGCCGCCGGTCGCGTTGTCGAGGACCGTGGCCGACTTCGCCACCAGCGCGGGGTGGCGAAACGTGTTCGCCAGCACGGCGATGCCGATCCACTTCCCGGGCACGCGATGGGCAAGCGCCGCGGCCGTGGTCAGCGACTCGAACGCTCCGCCGCCGCGATCGACGCTGGCATCGGTCAGGTGGTCGCTCATCCAGCCCGCCGAGAAGACATCGAGCGCTCCCGCCGCCGACCAGATCGAGTCGAGGGTGGGCCAGTCGAGGCCCTGCGACGCGATCGGCGCGGTGCGGAAACCGAGCAGCCCTGGCCGGGTCATGGCCGAAGACTATGCCGTCCGCGACAATCGCCGGCGTGAGCTTCGATGTCGCCGCGACCGCCTACGACCGGTTCATGGGCCGCTACTCCATCCGCTTGTCGCCCCAGCTCGCGGATCTCGCGGGTGTCCAGGCGGGGCAGCGGGTCCTCGATGTCGGCTGCGGCCCTGGCGCACTGACCGCCGAGCTCGTCGCGCGGACCGGCGCCGGCAACGTCGCCGCGGTCGACCCATCCGCCCCCTTCGTCGCGGCTGCCGCGGCCCGGTATCCGGGCGTCGACGTCCGCCAGGCGAGCGCCGAGCAGCTGCCGTTCGAGGACGACGCCTTCGACGTGGCCCTCGCTCAGCTCGTCGTGCATTTCATGACCGACCCGGTCCGCGGCATCGCCGAGATGGCGCGGGTGGTGCGACCCGGCGGGGTGGTCGCCGCGTGCGTCTGGGATCACGCCGGCAGCAATGGTCCGCTGTCGTCGTTCTGGGAGGCCGCCCGGTCAATGGACCCATCGGTCGCGGACGAGTCGCACCTCCCCGGTGTCCGGGAGGGCCACCTCGCGAGCCTGTTCGGTGAGGCCGGCCTGCACAGCATCGAGTCGAGCGTCCTGTCCGCGGACCTGGAGCACCCGAGCTTCGACTCGTGGTGGCAGCCGTTCACCGAGGGCGTCGGGCCGGCCGGCGTCTACGTCGCCGGGCTGTCTCCGGAGCGGCGCGCCGAGCTGCGGGAGCGTTGTCGGGCGTCGCTGCCTGGCGGCCCGTTCACCGTCGTGGCTCGAGCGTGGGCGGCGCGGGCCGAAGCCTGAACCGGCGCGACGCGCCGACGGCTGCGGCGAGGAGTGCGAGCCCGAGCCCTGCGAGCAGGAGCAACCCCACCGACGGCGCGGCGGGAGCGAGCGTCGAGTCCGCACCGGCGACCGGATTCGGTGCGCCGACTCGCGGGTAGCTCGGGAACGTGACCGCGAACTGCTCGTCGAGCGGGGTGCCCTCGATGTCGCCCGACAGGCGGAGTGACCACCCGCCGCCACCGAGCGGGTCGAATGGCGCACCGTCGGTGGTTCGATCGAGCACATAGAACCCGGTGCCGCCGATCGCCGGAACCTGCAAGCCGACCCGCTGCCCGTGCCCGATCGCCTCGGCGCGGATCGAGCCTTCGAGGCCGACGATCGGCTGCTTGTCGCGCCGGACCCAGAACTGGAAGCCGGCGTGGTTGTCCTCGAACGTCGGTTCCTCGACGAGGATGACGAGGATCGTGTACGGCCCGACCTGGCGGTTGACGTGTCCTTCCGCGACCGTGGTCGTGCCCAGCGCGAGCAACAACCCCATGGCGACCGACGGCAGCCAGCGCGTTGCTGCCCCGAGCCGCACGACGCCGAACATGACCCCGACCGTAGCGACCGGCCGAAGTCGGAGACAGGCCTCGGAAGTCCTAACCTCGTCGATGCTGCGATTACCTGACATTAACTGGCAGGAATAGGCGTATCCTCGTCGGGAGATGCGCGCCTCCCGACTCGTCAGCCTGCTGCTGCTCCTGCAGAACCGCGGCCAGCTGACCGCCGCGGACGTCGCTCGCGAGCTCGAAGTCTCGGAGCGAACGGTGTATCGCGACGTCGAGGCGCTGTCCGCGGCGGGAATCCCGATCTACGCCGAGCGCGGCCCGCACGGCGGCGTGCGCCTGGTCGAGGGCTACCGGACGCGCCTTACCGGGATGACCGAGGACGAGGCCCGCGCCCTGTTCCTGAGCGGGCTCCCGGGGCCTGCCGCCGAGCTCGGCCTGGGCACGGTCATGACCGCGGCGCGGCTCAAGGTCCTTGCAGCGCTGCCGACGGAGCTGCGCGCCCGGGCGACCCGCCTCGTCGAGCGGTTCTACCTCGATGCGGCGGCCTGGTTCCGGCCGGACGAACAGGTCCCGCACCTGCCGCTGCTGGCCGAGGCGGTCTGGGAGAGCCGGACCCTCGCGATCACCTACGACCGCGGGGACGAGCTGGCGGAGCGGGTCCTGGAGCCCCTTGGTCTCGTGCTCAAGGCCGGCATCTGGTACCTCGTCGCTCGGCGCGATGGCGAGGTCCGAACCTACCGCGTGTCCCGGATCCAGTCACCGACGCTTCGGGACGAGCGTTTCGAGCGTCCGCCTGGCTTCGACCTGGCGTCGTACTGGCTCGAGTCGAGCGCGGCGTGGGAGCGCGAGGTCCCGCGGCTGGAGGTCGACGTCCGGGTCAACCCCGCCTTCCTCGAGGCGCTCGAGGAGCAGATCGGTGGGGAGGCATACCGCGCGGCCGAGACCCTCGACGGCGACGACCCGGAGGGATGGGCGCATCTGCGACTCCGCCTCACCTACCCGCACGACGCGCCCGGACGCCTCCTGGGCCTCGGTTCGCAGCTCGAGGTGCTCGGGCCCCCGGAGGTGCGTCAGCGGGTGGTCGCGCTCGCGCGCGGCGTCCTCACCCGCCACGACGTCCGATAGCGCGCCGTCGCGCCTTCGATCTGGCGACTGCCCGGGGCGCCATCGCCGCGCAGCAGCCGGCGCATTCGAAGCTCTTCCTGGAGCTCCCGCTCCCGCTCGTCGGCGAGGAATCGGAGGTAATGGATCGACAGCATCGCGCCTTCTCCCTCGGTCTTGTCCTGGAGGACAAGCCTACCCGGAGAACTCGACAGAACCTGTCAGGAATTCGGTCCCGAATCGGCGAAGCCTCGCCCGTCGTGGAGCCGGACGGCCGCCAGGAGCGCGTCGACGTCGATCGGCTTCGAGAGGTAGCCGTCGAAACCGGCCGCGAGGAAGCGTTCCCGGTCCCCCGCCATCGCCTGCGCCGTCACGGCGAGCACCGCGATCGAGGCAGTACGTTCGTTGGTGCGGAGGAGGCGCAGGGCTTCCGTGCCGTCCATATCCGGCAGTCGAATGTCCATGAGGACCACTGACGGCTGGTGCGCGGCTGCGAGCGCAAGCGCCTCGCGACCCGTCGAGGCCTGCAGCGTGCGGTACCCGGTCGCCTGCAACACGTCCCGGAGGAGCGTCATGTTCCGGGCGTTGTCCTCGACGACGAGGATCGGGCCGCCTTCCATCAATGGGCTTGGGGAACCGGCAGCGTGAACACGAAGGTGCTGCCCTTTCCGACCTCGCTGTCGACCCAGATGCGGCCGCCATGGAGCTCGACGAGGCGCTTCGACAGCGCCAGCCCGAGGCCCGTCCCCTCGCGCCGCTCCCTGCCCGCGGCGGCCTGCTGGAACTCCTCGAAGATCCGCGCCTGATCCTCGGGTGCGATGCCTGTTCCGGTGTCGCTGACGGAGATGCGCACCACGCCGTCTTGGTGCACCGCGCTGACGTCGACAGTGCCGCCGGCCGGCGTGAACTTGATCGCGTTCGAGAGCAGGTTGAGGACGACCTGCCTGATGCGGCGCTCGTCGCCGACGACGCTGTCGACTCCCGGCTCCGAGGCGAGCGAGAGCCGGACATTGCCGTTCGCGGCCTGCTCGCCGACGACCACGAGGACACGTTCGAGCGCGGCGGGCAGGGAGAACGGGGCGACCTCGAGCTGGACCTGGCCCGCCTCGACCTTGGACAGGTCGAGGATGTCGTCGATGAGGCTCAGGAGGTCACGGGATGCGGCCAGGATCTCGTCGAGGTACTCGGCCTGCTTCGGGTTGATCTCGCCGTACATGCCCTTGCGGAGCACCTGCGAGAACCCGCTGATCGCGTTCAGCGGCGTCCGCAGCTCGTGCGACATGTTGGCCAGGAACTCGGACTTGTGGCGGCTCGCGGCCTCGAGCTCACGGCTCTTCTCGTCGAGCCTGGCGAGGGCGTTCGTGAGCTCGCGGGTCCGTTCCTCGACCTGGTGCTCGAGCCCGGCATACGACGCCTGGAGCCGCGACGCCATGGTGTTGAACTCCTCGGCGAGCGCGCCGAGCTCGTCGCGGCTGGAGACCTCGATGCGCTGATCGAGGGCGCCGGCCCCGATCCTCGAGGCGGCGACCTGGATCGACTCAATCGGCCGCACGAGATTCCGCGCGAGCAGGATGCTCGTCACGATCGCCACGAACAGGAACACGAGCAGGAGCGCCGCGGTACGCCAGAGCGCGGCCTGGATCGGCGCGAAGGCCTCGCTGAGCGGTTCCTCGACGAAGACCCACCAGCCGGGCGCGTCGATGCCGTGGAAGGCGCTCAGCACCTCGACCCCGCCGAGATCGCGTCCGTTGGTAACCACGCCGGTCCGTGACGTCGCCGTCCCGGTCAGCGCCGCCTGCACCTGCGGCAGGGTCGCGAAGCTCGTGTGCGCGAGGACGAGGTTGATATCCCGGTGGGCGATCAGCGTGCCGTCCCCGTCGACGGCGTAGGCGTAGCCGGACGCGCCGATCCGGGCTCGCTCGATGGCCTCGAGGACGGATCGCAGGTCAAAGTCGGCCTCGATCACGCCGTTCGCAGGCGCGTGCTCGGCGATCGCGACGGTCATGTGCGGCCGGTTGTCGCGCGCGTTGAAGACGACCCGCCCGAAGTAGGGCTGCCCGGTCCTCGCTCGGCTGAACAGCTCCGGATCCGCGCGCTCCTCGCCACAGCCCCACGTGTTCACCCGGTCGGCTTCGACCGAGTAGACGTGGACGCACGCTCGGCCGGCCGCGTCGAAGTACGTAACCGTGCTCAGGAGGTTCTGGTGCAGGACGAGCCCGCGGTAGCGCGTGACCAGGTCCGCATAGGTCGGGTCGGCAGACGGCTCCGCGACCGTGTCGAGGTCACCGAGGATCTCCTCGACGAACTGGCCGATGGACACCGCCGCCGAGGCGGCCTTGTCGGCCTCGGTAGCTGTCACCTCTCGCCTGCTGTCCTCGTAGGCGAACCACGACTCGCTGAGCCCGACAGAGCCGACGGCAACGGTGACGAGCACGACGACGACAAAGGCGTATTTCCAGATCAGGCGCTGATGGGGTCGCCCGAGCCCAGCCACGCGATTCACCCCAGCTCGTGGTTTTCTACTGGTAGACCTTGTCCGCGCGGTCGATCACATCCGCCGGCACCGTGATGCCGAGCTCGCGAGCGACCTTCAGGCTCACGGCGAACTGCGACTTGGGGACCTCTTCGACCGGGAGATCGGCGGGCGGGGTGCCGCGCAGGATGGCGTCCACGTAGCGGGCGCCGGCGGTGCCCACGGGTCCGACGTCGACGCCGAGCGAGAAGAGCGCACCCTGCTCGACCCATTCCTTGCGGTGGGCCTGCACTGGCAGGTGGGCCTCGGTGGCGAGCCTGATCGTCACGTTCGAAAAGTTGAGCCGCAGGCTCGGCGACAGGATGAAGGCGCCATCGACCTCGCCCGGGGTGAGCGCATGGAACGCGGACTCGAGGCCAGCTTCGTTCGACGCCTCGCTGATATCGAGCCCGATCCCGAGCTGCGCCGCTGCCGTTCGCGCCTCCTCGAGGACTGGCGGCGTCGCCTTGTCGGTCGGATCGACGAGGGTGAGCAGACGCTTCAGGCTCGGGATGATGTCCTTGTAGTACTCGAGCTGCTTGGCGACCGGGTCTCTCGCCCCGAACACGCCCGTGAGATTCCCGCCCGGTTTGGAGAGGCTCTCCACGAGCCCTTGGCGGACCGGGTCGGACGGGTGCAGGAAGACCACCGGAATCCGATTGGCCGGGTCCGCCGTTGCCGCCTGCGCCGCGGCGATCGACGTGTCCTCGAACGCAACGATCAGGTCCACGCGCTCGCGCACGAATTCCTGGGCTTGCCCTTCGGCCTGGCCCTTGTCGAGGTTGCGCCAGATCAGCTGGATCCGCTGACCCTGGTACTGCCCCTGGAGCTGCTGCATCCGGCCCCCCACCGCCGTGCCGTCGCCGACGAGCTGCTGCAGCACATCGGTTGCGGGGCCGTCGAACCAGTGGAGGTCACCGAGGCCCGCCACCATGGTGGCCAGGGAGGGAGGGTTGTGGTCTGTCCCGACGTGCAGCAGGGCGACGCGGGGGATTGGCCCCGGCGATGGGCTGCTGTTGGCCTGGGGCGAACAGCCGCCCAGCAGACCGCCGAGCAGGAGCACGCTCAGGAGCCGGAGTCGGCCTCGCGAGGCGTTCATGGGTGCCCACCCTTCCAGAGGAGCTCGGATCATCTCACCGCTTGCCCGCGCCAATGAACGAAAGATCGGCCGCCGGCGGGATGCCGGCGGCCGGGGTTCGGACTAGAAGGGGCAGTTGCCCGGGTTGGGCTCGTCGATGCGGGTCGCCGCACCGGCGGGCACGATCCGGGTGACCTCGAGGACGAGGTCGACCGATCCTTCGTTTCGCCCGATGTGCACCGTTCCACCTGGATCGATCAGCACGTCGCCGGTGTGATAGACGGTCGGCGTACACGTCGGGTCGTCGCCCCGGTAGAACGTGAGCGTGCCGGCCTTCACCACGCTGAAGCTCGGGCCCGGATGGCTGTGCCAGCCGAAGTCCCCGCCCGGGCCGACGCGACTCTCGGTCATGACGACGGTTGAGTCGCCCTTCGTCCGGAAGTCCATCTTCCAGTCGCCGGTCTTGATGTTCAGGTTGCTCTCGGCCAGGACGCCGGAGCCAATCGTCGTGTTGGTCACGCCGCTCGCCGGTGTCGCCAGGGTCATGCCCGTGAAGGCGGCGACACCAAGGACTGCCACGAGCAGCGCGAGGCTGAGTCGTTTCGACATCGGAAAGATCTCCTTCGAGGGTTGGTGGTCGCGAGCCTCGGCCGAGGAGCTGCTCGCGCTCTGGCCAACGTACGAGCACGGCCGGTGGGCGCCAACCGTGCCTGCAGGCATCTGCAGGGGATGCTGGCATCCCCCTGATCGAGGCCGTGCGGGCCCGGACCGACCCTAATCCGCCTCGCCCGCGGCGAACCGCCTGACCAGGTCCGGAAACGCGTCGGTGTCGAAGGGCTTGGCGATCTGCCCGGCGAAGCCGGCCGCCATGAGCCACCCGTCCTGGCCCGCGAGCGGTGATGCGGTCATCGCGACGACCGGGATCCGGGAGGTTCGCGGCTCGGCCCGCAGGACGCCGGCGGCCTTTGCGCCGTCGAGGTCGGGCAGGCGCAGGTCCATCAGGATGACGTCCGGCAGGTGCTCGACCGCGAGCGCGATCCCTTCGGCGGCGGTGGCGGCTTCGAGCGTCCGGAACCCGGCGAAGCGGAGCACGTCACCGGCGAGCTTCCGGTTGCGGTCACTGTCGTCCACGACCAGCACGAGCGTGGCTACCGGGATCACCGTCGTATTCTCGATCGATGGCGATCCGCATCGTGCTGGCCGAGGACCACTACCTCGTTCGGGAGGGCGTCCGGCGACTGCTGGAGGCGCAACCCGAGTTCGAGATCGCCGCGGTGTGCGGGGATCTCGGCTCGCTCCTCGAGGCGGCCGATCGGGAGCGCCCGGACGTCGTCGTCACCGACATCCGCATGCCGCCCGGCCACGCAGACGAAGGGATCGAGGCCGCGCGCCGGCTCCGCGAGTCGCAGCCGGACCTGGGCGTCGTCGTCCTGAGTCAGTACGCCAACCCGAGCTACGCCCTCGCCCTCCTCGATACGGGCAGCAACGGGCGCGCCTACCTGCTGAAGGAGCGCGTTCACGATCTCGACCAGCTGGCCACGGCGATTCGAACCGTGGCGGAGGGCGGCTCGCTGATCGACCCGAAGGTCGTCGAGGGCCTCGTGGCGGATCGAGCGCGTGCCGCGGCATCGCCGGTCAACGAGCTGACCGCCCGCGAGCGCGAGGTCCTGCGCAAGATGGCAGAGGGCGAGAACAACGCCTCGATCGCCGAGGCCCTGGTCGTGACCGAACGGTCCGTCGAAAAGGTCATCCACTCGATCTTCATGAAGCTCGGGCTGACCTGGGAGCCATCCGTCCACAAGCGCGTCAAGGCGGTGATCCTGTACCTCGCCGAGAGCGACCGGGCTCAGGGAGAGAGCGGCAGCCGGCCCTGAAGACGGGTGCTGCCGTCGGGCCGATCATCGACGTCCAGGCGCCCGTCGAGCGCCTCGATCCGGTCGCGCAACGTCTCGACGCGCCCGTCGGGGATGCGCCCGACGACGGTCACCTCGAAGGCCAGCTCGTCGCCCGCCGCGAGCGCCTTGATTCCCGCCTCCGAACCCGATGCGGCCGCGGAGATCGCATCCACCCAGGTCCAGTACAGGGCGGCCGTGGTCTCGGGCGGGTAGTCGGCCGTGCCTGGAACCTCGACCAGCGCCGCGACGCCTGCCTCGTTCGCCGCGGACCGCATGGCGGCGACCAGCCCGCGCCCGTCGGCGATCGGCGGGTAGGTCCTGGTCGCCAGCTCCGCGGCGGCCTCCAGCGCCACACCGAGGTTCGCCCGAATCTCGACGAGCAGCGCCTTCGCGGCGCTCGCATCCCCGTCGATCAGGCCGGTCAGCCGCTGGAGGTCGACCGCAAGCGCGACAAGATGCTGCTGGACGCCGTCGTGGAGCTCTCGCTCGATCGCGCGCCGCTCCGACTGAGCGGCCTCCGCGAGACGGCGCCGCGACACGCGCAGGTCGGCAACCTCGCGCTCGAGTCGGGCGACGACCTCGCGCAGCTCCTCGGACGAATCGGTGTTCGACACCGCCACCTCTCGGGAGACGCTGGGTCGAGGTGGTACCGCATATCGGATTCGAACCGATGATCTCCGCCTTGAGAGGGCGGTGTCCTGGGCCTCTAGACGAATGCGGCACGGACGCCGGGCGGGAACCGCCGCGGGCAGGCGGGCATTCTACCAGCCCACCGGCGCGGATCCAGCAGCGCGACCGGCCTACAGCCGGTGCGCCTCGAGGAAACCGCGGATCGAGTCGGCGACCTGGCCGAAGCCCTCCTCGCCGAGGATCAGCCCGTAGTGGGAGTGGGCGCCGAACGGCTCGAACTCGGCGTCGAGCCACGTCGCCAGCCGCTCGGTCTCCTCGAGGGAGACCGACCGATCGAAGCCGCCGCCGATCACGAGCCGCGGCACCTCGGCGAGGCGCGAGGGGTCGACCCGGACGCCGCGGAGCATCGTCCGGCGCGCGCGCCCCGACTCGTGCGGCTTCTGGCCCATCAGGTGCTGGATGCGAAGCACGTCGGCGAGGTTGAGGTCGCGATGGTCTCGCTGCAGCTTCTCGGGCAGCGTCGCCCAGCCGAGCAGCGACGGCCCGAACAGCTCGGGGACCTCGCGGATCAGGTGCGCCTGGGTGGCATCGCGGATGTCGCCGGGCAGCTCCGAGCCGATCAGGACGAGGCCGGAGATCTGGCGGCGCTCGGCAGCCTTGAGGACCAGCAACCCGCCCATCCCGTGGCCCACCGCGACGACGTTCGGCCCGAGGCGGTCCATCGCCGCGCCGACGTCGTCGACGAAGGTCTCGAACGACAGGTCCGCGGGATCCGCGGTCTGGCTCCAGTGATGGTTCCGCAGGTTGAGCGCGTGGCCCTCCCAGCCCCTGCCGGCGAAGTAGCCCAGGAAGCGCTCCCACGCCCACGACCCGGCGAGCTCGCCATGCACGAACAGCAGGGGCTTGCGCCGTGACCGGCGCTCCGGCAGCCACGATTCGATGTACAGGCCCCGCTCGTGGAGCTCGATCTCGTCCTTGCGGACGGGCCGGCTCGGCGGCGGCGGGAGGGTGGCGTCCGGGCTGCTGGTCATGGTGCCTCTACTCGAGCGGGTTGATGACGAGGCCCGTCAGGGCCTTCGGGTAGATGTACGTGCTCTTCTGGGGCATGACGTCGCCGTCGGCGGCGACCGCGACGATCTCCGAGGCCGGCGTCGGGTCCAGGAGCAGCGCGACCGACGCCGGGAGCGCCCCGGTCGGCGCGGCTCCCGCGTCGACCCAGGCGATCGCCTCGGCGGCGTCCATCGTATAGGCGATGCGGCCTTCCGCGACAGCGGCAGGGTCGACGCCCGCGAGGCGCTCGATCGCCACCGAAGCGAGAGTCACGTCAAGCCGGCGCAGCGCGGCGCCGCCCGCGGGCAGCCAGGGCTCGAACGAAGCGCGCCGCGCA
>Ga0075423_10005506_pt1 | contig 11837 bp, 11 predicted proteins | sample SoiMethybrSBSTD2_FD_80114 | JGI IMG/M metagenome (GOLD analysis project Ga0075423, IMG submission 80114) | Bulk soil microbial communities from a Populus tree surrounding site in Tennessee, USA - Soil MetaG P. TD hybrid SBSTD2 | ecosystem: Environmental > Terrestrial > Soil > Tree plantation...
ATCGCCTGGAGCGGCTCCTTCGGCGGAACCGACGGCGTGCCCGGCACCGTCAGCGACACGACGGTCTTTCACCTCGCGTCGCTCACCAAGCCCGTCGCCAGCACGGTGATTCTCCAACTGGTGGATGAGGGCAAGGTCTCGCTCGACGATCCAGTGTCCAGGTATGGCGTCAACCTTCCGGGAACGGTGCTCGTCAGGCACCTGATGAGCCATACGTCCGAGGGCGTTCCCGGAACCCGGTACGCGTACAACGGCGACCGGTTCGCCCTGCTCGATGCGGTGGTCGCGCAAGCCGCCGGCAAGCCGTTCGCCGACGCGGTTCAGGAGCGCATCATCGCTCCGCTCCAATTGAAGCACATGGCACCGACACCGCAGTCGGCGTCGTTCGCGGCCAGCGGACTCGATAAGGCCGCCTATCTCGCGAACGTTGCGCCGGGCTACACGTGGACCGGCGATCGGTACGTGCCCACTGCGTACCAGACGGCTTTCAGCACGGCGGCCGGGCTCACCGCGTCGGCGCGTGACTATGCGGCGTTCTCGATGGCGATGGATCGCGACGCGTTCCTCAGGCCCGCAACGAAGGCGCTCGCGTGGACGCCGGTCGTCAGCTCTACGGGCCAAACCTTTCCCTATGGACTCGGATGGTTCGCAACGGACTACAAGGGCATCCGTGTCATCTGGCACTACGGCTATTGGACCGCTTCGTCCGCGCTGGTCATCAAGGTTCCGTCCCGGGGACTCACCTTCGTCCTGTTGGCGAACACCGACGGACTGTCCGCCCCCTATCCGCTGGGCTCGGGGAAGCTCGAGGCGTCGCCGTGGGCGCGGGAGTTTCTCGAGACGTTCGTGATCGCGAAGCTGCCGCTACCCTGAGTCATCGCTGCAGGTCGAGGCTCGGGCCAGGAGTGCCGCAACGAGCAGATGTGGCCTGCGCATGAAGCGCATGGCCGCCTCGTGCACTCGGTTTGTGCTGCCTAACGCTGGTTCTCAGTTGCGAAGGCCGGCGCTGAAGACATGGATGCGGCAGTTGCGTCACTCACCTCGCCCAGCGAACAGGAGGAGATTGCCGTCGGGATCACGCACGATGAAGGTTCGTGCACCCCACGGTTCGGCCCTGAGCGGTTGAGCGAACTCGACGCCCGCTCTCTGGTATTCGAGAAAGAGCGGCTTTGCGTCCTCCAGCGTGATCGACGCGACTAGCAACTGCTCGACGTCGCGTCGGCGCGGATCAACCGCAGGCTCGTCGACCTGGCGAAGGTTCAATCGGGCGCCATCGCGGAACACCTGGCCGTAAAACGGCGGCTGACCGTAGGTGAAGGCAACGGAAAACCCGAGCATCCGCGAATAGAACTCGCAAGAGGCGACGATGTCTCGGACGTAGAGCTGCGGCTCGGCTGCAACAAGTGTGGTCATGGCGAGGCCACCGGTTGGGGTATGGGTCGCGCGGCGACTTCCCCGACGGAGCGCCTCCCAACTCTCAAAACCGACCATCCGAGCAACGAGCTCCTGAGCGTCCGACAGCCGGAAAGGCTGCGCCAGGATTTCACGGTCGTTCAGGCCGCTGTAGCGCGGCAACTGCGCTCGGATTCGCGCGGCAACCGGATAGTACTGCTCCCGGTGCCAGCGCAGATACAGCTTCGCCTGTTTTCGGAGATGTTCGATGTTGAGCATCGAGGGCGCACTCCAAGGGACGTCGTCGCGTAGGCGGGCGATGCCCATCCGGCTCTGGAGGCCGTTGCGCCCTACAGCGCTAGCTCAAGATCGCAATTGGCGCAGGGCCTTGTCAACGTGACCGGCAAGCGCACGTCACGGTCTCGTGTTTTCGAGGAATAGATCGCAGAACGGTCGCCGCAAGCCGTTCTTCGCTACCGCGCCTTCCGCCGTGAAGGCCACGTAGGCTCGTGATGTCGGATCGAACGACGGCCAGGGCGGCACTCCGGGGCCATTCGGATTGCCGGTCTTGGCGAAGTTCGTCCAGTACTTCTGCATCACATCGGACAGCGCACGATCGACCGCCTCGTATCCCGCACCGTCGACCTTTCCGAACACGTATGCAACATCCGCCGCGTGAGCGTTCCCGCGGCGCCTCTCCCCGAGCATGGCGAGCGGGATACCGTCGCGTGTCTCGACCCAGCTTCCGAAAGCCGACCGCGGCAGCCGCGTGAGGTACGGATCGACGAGGACCACAATGTGGCCATCGGAGATCTCCCAGCCCGCAGTGCCCAGATACGTTAGACGCACCGCGCTCGCCGAGTGGCCGTTCGATTCCCGAGCGCCGCCCTGCGCGGCCGCCCCCCGCGCCGCGCCGCTGGTGAGCGCCACTATCATGGCCAGCGCTGCGCCAATGCGCGCCGTCATCATGTCGCTGCGAGACGTGGTCTCGGCCATTCGCCCTCCTGACCAAGAACGGCTGTTAGCTGCCTAACGCATAACGTTCAGCTGCGGAGCGCCCTCCAAAACGGGCGCCCTGATGCGAACCATAAGAAATCGTTCGCCGGCGCACAACCTGATGCCGGTCGCTTTGGCAGCTGCAACGAACGTTAGGCGGTGCCGCGCTACGAAGCCACGAACTCTGGAACCGTTATCCGGATGTCGCGGCAGATCTGGCGAAGTAGCGCGGGAGAGATGTCACGCCCCGTGTGCATCGGCACTGTGGTGACCCGGCCGTCGGCGTGACGTAACTGCTTGTGGATCCGCGCTGGCGGACCTCCACGAACCCGAGGCGCTCGAGCCGGGCGATGACCTCCCGCGGTTTGAGAACGGGGGCCGACCCCACCGCGGCAGGCAGCTAGGCGACGAGAATCGTTTGCGTCCCGACGAACTCCGCCTCGAGCGGGGGCTCGCCGTCCTCAAGGAGCATGGCGATGACCTCACGCATGTTGGCGTGCAGCTCGTCGAGACTGTCACCTTGGCTGTGAGCACCGGGGAACCCAGGGACGTACCCGACGAAGAGGCCGGTCTCTGGATCGCGCTCGATGACGGCGGTGTAAGTGCGCATATGGGCTGAACTTATGCTTTGGCGAGCCGCTGTGCAAGTTGAGCGGCTCGGTGCATCCACCTAACGCGAATTGGGCACTTCCGTAATCACCAGCTCCATCCGGCATGGCCGTGAAAAAACCGGCACGTCCACGCCGCCGAATCCGGATGTTGGCAGCGAGGGTTCCGGCACCGCCCCTGACATATGGCGCCGTAACGCCCTGTCGCCCTCGTCAAGTATCCCCAACCTCGTTCGGCGGCAAGGCACGCCGCCGAATCCAATGGCCCCACCCATCCCCTCTCCGCACCGCGATCCTCTCGGCATCCCACGGAGCACCACCCTCAGGCCCCCACCGTTCACACCGGCCCAGGCCCATCACCCAGCACATCCATCGGCAAGTCCAGCGGGCTCCGAACCCCGACTCCCTCATCCAGCGCGTGCAGATAGATCATCGTCGTCGACACATCGCGATGCCCGAGCAGCTCCTGCACCGTCCGAATGTCATAGCCATTTCGCAGCAGCTGTGTTGCGAACGAGTGCCGCAGGGTGTGAGGAGTGACGCGCTTCGCCAAACCCGCACGGCGCGCCGCGTCGGCCACCGCCCGCTGAATCGTCGTATCGAACACATGGTGCCGACGACGCTTGCCGGTCGCACGATCCACGTACTGGCGACTTGCCGGAAACACCCAGGTCCACGCCAATCTCGGTTCGCGTTTGGGCTCTTGCGGTCGAACGCTCCCGGCAAGACCACGTAGCCACCGCCACGCTGCACGTCACGCCCATGCTGCCGCCGGACTCCGTCGATCTGCTCGGCGATTGCCTCGCGCAGCGCGCTCGGTAAAACTGTAAACCTGCCTTTCCCTCCTTTCCCCTCGCGAACGTGAATCCGACGCCGAACGACGTCCACGTCGTTCACGCGCAGCGTCAAGCATTGCGTGAGTCGCAGCCCCGCGCCGTACAGCAGCGACACCGCGAGCCGATGGGCAGGCACCACTGCGGCCAGTAGGCGCGATGCCTCCACGGGCGCGAGCACGTCGGGCGGGGCTCCGCGCCGGCGCGCGCGGCACGGCGGCCGGACACCGGGCCGGCTCGCCGAGAACGTCGCGATAGAGAAACAGCAACGCGGCGTGTGCCTGATTGAGCGTGCTCGCTGCGACGCGTCGCTCGGTCGCGAGCCACTCGAGAAACCGCCGCACGTCCACCGGGCCCAACTCGGTCGGGTGCCGAAGGTCGGAGAATCGCACGAACCACGATCCACGAACGGTACGCCTCCTCCGTCCGAAGGCTGAGGTGGCGCGCACGAGCGACCGCATGCACGCGGTCGAGCAGCCGTTCCTCGCGCGGCCCCGAATCATCGGTGCCATCCATGCCGCAAGCTCGCGGATTCGCACGGCGCAAGCAGCATCGTCGCGCCGCCGACCGGACCGATTCGCGCCACGGCGCGATTCCGGACGTCGGGCCGCCGAGCGGGTTACATCCGTGCGTGCGTCACGCTGTCGACGTCGGCGATTCACCGCGCTGAATGATCGCCGCCGCCGCGAGGTCGCCCGTGACGTTGAGCACCGTGCTGAAGATGTCCGGGATCGCGTCGACCGCGATCAGGATTCCGATGCCCTCCGCCGGCAGGCCGATCGCGAGAAAGAGCGGCGCGAGCATGAGGAAGGCGCCCCGCGGCACGCCCGGGCCGATGAACGGAAGGAAGATCGCCGCGACGGCGATCGTCGCGAGCTCGCGAGGCCCGAGGTGAATCCCATAGAACCAGGCAACGAATAGCGCACCCACAGTCCATGAGACTGGAGCGGCGATCTTGAATGCCGACACGGCAAGCGGAAGCACGAAGCCGGTCACTCGACTCGTAAGGCCCAGGAGCTCCGCGCCTTCCACGAGAGCCGGCAGGCACGCCATCGATGAGCTTGAGCTGGCGGCGATGAGCTGCGATGGAAGCACGGCTCGCGCGAATCGCGCACTCGGAATGCGCGCGACGATCGCGACCACGACGTAAAGCAGCGCCACTACCGCCAGGCTCGTTCCGGCGTACACGGCGATGTAGAAGCCGACCGCCCCGACGAGGCCGACCCCGAGGTTCGCGGCGAGCGGCAGGACAAGGCAGAACACGCCGATCGGCGCCGCGGCGATCACCCACCGGACCAGCACGAGCAACGCGTCGCCTAACGCGCTGAAGAACTGTACGAGCGTGGCTCGGCTCGCGGGCGGCGAGGAGGCGATGGCCAGCCCGAGGAGGAGGCTGAAGACGATGAGCGGCACGATCGCCCCGGTCGCCGCCGAGGCGATCGGGTTGGCCGGCACGAGCGACACAATCCATGCGCTCAAGGTCTGTCCTGGCGCGCTCGCCACGATCTGACCCGCCGCCTCGGCGGCGCCCGCCGGCAGTGGCGGCGGGCCGCCCTGAACGCGAGGCAACAGCGCGAACACCGACGGGACGATCGGGATGACGACGAGCGCCGTCCCGGCGAGCAGCAGGCCAAACACGAGAATGGCGCGGCCGCCAATGCGGCCGATGCTCTTCCCATCGGTCGCGGACGCGACGCCGGTGATGAGCAGCGACACGATCAGCGGAATGATCGTCATGCGGATGGCGTTGACCCAGACCGTCCCGATCGGCGCGACGATGTCCGCGGCGTCGCGCAGCATCGTGTTTCCGGACGCCGCGACCGCCGCGCCTAACGCGAGCGCGACGACCAGCGCAATGAGAACGCGCGCACTTTCGGTCACCCGCGGCTACATCATGAGATCGCCGCCATTGATATCGAGGGACGCGCCGGTGATGTACCCGGCGGCCTCCGATGCGGCGAAGCAGATGAGATCCGCAACTTCGAGCGCAGTACCGAGTCTCGGAACCGGGTACCCGGCGGCCAGCCGCTCGAGCAGCTCCGGTGTCGCATTCTCGCGCGTGAGCTCGGTGTCGATCATGCCGGGGCAGACGGCGTTGACGGTGATGCCGAACTTGCCGAGCTCCTTCGCCGCCGCGCGCGTCAGCCCCAGCAAGCCGGTCTTCGACGCCGTGTAATGCGCGCCGCCCAACGTACTGACCTGGCGTCCGGCGGTCGACGAGATGTTCACGATCCTGCCGTACTGCTGGCGCTTCATCGCGGGAAGTGCCGCCTTGATCAGCAGGAACGGGGCCGTCATGTTGACCTCCAGCGCACGCCGCCACTCCTCGGCCGACAGATCATGGAACCGGGTGGACAGCGCGAGCGCGGCGTTGTTGACGATGATGTCCACACGCCCGAGTTGCTCCAGCGTCCGCTCGACGATCTCCTCCGGCACTCCCTCTGAGGCCAGGTCGCCCGGCACGGCGAGCGCCCGGTCGCCTAACGATTGTGCTACCGCCTCCGCTCGTTCACGATCTCGAACATTGATCGCGACCGACGCGCCGCGTTCATACAGGCGAGCGGCGGCGGCGCGACCAAGACCGCGCGAAGCGCCGGTCACGATGGCAACGCGACCGGCGAAGTCCTGGAGGTTGGCGGTGGGCGGCACGGTAAGAATGTAGCCCAGGTCTGAGGTGCCGGGAGTAGAGGACGCTCGCTAGTTCACCGAGACTACGAGTGCGATGCGGCGTCGGAGCCGCCGCCTGCCGCCTTTGTCTGCTGCAACGCGTTGTTAGGCAGCATCATTTCCTCGGCCGGGGGCTCGGGATACGGGCCAGGCCGAACGCTGGCGGTTGCGCTCGTATGAGCGCTGAGAAGACCAGCCATGAGCCGTCTGGCGACCAAACCGGATGCTGGGCGTGGATGTCGTGCTCCGTAAGTTGAATTGGCTCCCCGCCTGCGCGCGAGACGATGAAGATCGCGTGACGCCCGGCGCTGTCACCTCGGCTCGATGTAAACGCGAGCCACTGACCGTCCGGCGACCAGTCCGGTTGACGCCCAAGGCCTTGGCTGATTTCCCGAGGCTCGCCGCTGCGGTCCAGCAACCAGATGTGATTCTTGGACTCGTCGTAGTCGGGAGTCGTGTTGCGCTGGCCAGCAAACGCAATGAACTCGCCATCCGGTGAGACGCTCGGCATGCCGACCCTGAACGATTCTGGGTGGGTCAGCCTTGAGGTCGCCCCTGTGGTCAACGTGATCTGCACGAGGACCGCACCGCCGGGCGCCGTGTAGTCAACCGCAACCAACGCGTCACCGCTCGGAGTCCAGGAGGGATACATCGTACCCGGAGAATATTGACCGGGGACACGCTTCGCCGAGCCCCCCGTGCGGTCCGACGTCCACAGTGAAGACGTATCGCCCACAGCGGTCGCGGTGAACGCGAGCCGATCGTGTCTTCGCGACCAACTGGCCCGCGTGATGTTGGGAGCGGGTGCGTGATCGAAGAAGGGGCGGACTGGATCTCCAGTGGCTGAGGTCCGAAGCAATTGCCAGGTTTTTCGACCATCGGTGGATCGTGAGAAGGTGACCGTCTTCCCGTCAGGCGCGATGTACGGCCACGCGTCGATAGCCGAGGAATCTCGGACGAGCCAGGTGATCGGCTGGATCTGACGCGGCTGAGCGTCGCCACGGACCGGCAGCCAGATGCAGAGGAGGAGCCAAGAGCACTTCATACGGGAGCGTAAAGGGGTCACCGTGTGGTCGCACCGGAAGGCCATGCCGGCGGCAAAATGCTCGAAAACGGAATCTGCTCATCGGACTGGCTAACGCCAGGGTTCGAAGGCACATACCGCCTTGCTTTACAACGCTCCCCGCCCCTTGATCTCGAGATACTTGTTCACGACCGCCGCCGTCATCGCGTGCGGCGACACATCGAGCACGGGGACTCCCGCCCGTCGCATCCGCTCGAGCACCGCCTGACGACCCGCCACAAGCTCCTCCGCAGCCGCGCTCGTATAAAGCGCCAGCTCGCGCTCCCCACGAGGCAACGCCGCCTCGAACACGGCGTCGTTCCGAAGCGCCACGACCACGACAAGGTGTCGCGCGGCGCTGCGGGTGACGTGCGCCACGAGCGAGCGCGACGCGCGCTCGTCGATCACGTCGGTAAAGAACACGATCAGCGCGCGACGCCGCTGGCGCGTAGCCAGGTAGCGGAAGGCGCCGGCGTAGTCGGGTTCCGCCATCGTCGCGGTCACCGGAATGAGCGCATTCCTCACGAGCCGCAGCGCCGCATCGCCACGGCTCGGCGGCACGAACGCCCTCACGTCCTGGTCGAACACCATCGTCCCGACTCGATCGCCCGACGTCGCGGCGACGTCCGTGAGCACGAGCGCCGCCGATAGCGCATGCTCCAGCCGCGAGAACTCGCCGGCGAGCTGCGTCATCGCTCTCCCCGACTCTACCAACGTGAAGATGGTCTGCGACTGCTCGATGGTGAACTCGCGGACCATGTGCTTCCGGCGTCGGGCGGTTGCTTTCCAGTCGATATGGCGGGGATCGTCGCCCAGGGCGTATTCGCGAAGGCCCGCGAATGCGCGGCTCTCGCCGCGTTGCCGGAGGACGCGAACGCCAGCGGTGTGCAGTCGATGCTGCACGGCGAGGAGTCGGAATCGCCTGACGTTGGAGACGGACGGTGTGACGAGGATCGTGTCGGCCGGCGCGAATGTCACCCGCGACGCGAGGAGCCCAAGCCGCGTGCTGGCCTGCGCGCCAACGCGCCCTAACGTGGCGAGTCCGCGGACCATGCCGGAGACCTCGAACGGTAGCGACGCCGTGCCCCGTTCGGGGAGGTCGACGTCGACGGCGCGCACTCCGCCTCGCACGGCCGGCGGCATCTCGTCTTCGACACGCACGTGCAGCGCGCGGGGCCAGGCGGACCGGAGTGTGTACGTCCCTGCGACCTTGTCGCCGATGCCGACGGAGCCAGCAACCTCGCGCTCGATGAGAAGCCCGCGACGCCCGGGGAGCAGCACCCAATCCGCCAGCAGCAGCACCAACAACACCACGAGGCCCGCGAACCCCGCGTACACGCCGAGTCGCGCGGGGAAGAGCCACAGCACACCGGCGCCCGCGACAGCCCACGCCAACCGCCTGGTGGGGATAACGCGGAGGAGGAGCCGTTCTGGCTTAGAGGGTTGGGTCAACGGGACTGGCGGCTGGCGGCTGGCGACTGGCGACGGGCGACGGGCGACGAAAGCGTGTCATCCCGAGCCGGCAGGCGAGGGATCTTCAGGCTCCCGAGTGAGGGCTCTCTTTCGGGACGATGAGGATCCCTCGCTGCGCTCGGGATGACAACCAGGCGGTAATAGCAGCTGCCCGCAGCCCGCAGCTACTCGGGCACTTTTACGCGTGAGACAACCATATCAACTACTTCATCTACCGTACGACCTTCCACCTCGAGCTCAGGCGCAAGCGTGACGCGATGCCGGAGCGCCGAGCGTACCCGGCCCTTCACGTCGTCAGGCACGACGTAATCCCGCCCCTCGAGCACCGCACCGGCCCGTGCCGCTCGCATGAGCGCTACCGTCGCCCGCGGCGACGCACCTAACGATATCGACGGCTCCCCGCGCGTGCCGCGCGTGATGCGTGCGATATAGTCCTGAATCTCCGGCGCCACCCTGACGCGGTCCACCAGACCTCGCATCGCCCGCACCTCGGCCTCGCCAGCCACTGGCGCCACCAGCGCGGACACCTGCTCCGGATCGAACCCGCCTTCGTGCGATGCCAACATCGCGAGCTCCGCCTCGTGCGACGGGTAGCCCATCACCGTCTTCAACAGGAACCGGTCGAGCTGCGCCTCGGGCAGCGGATACGTGCCCTCATGCTCCACCGGATTCTGCGTGGCGAACACCGTGAACGGTGCATCGAGCGGATGCGTCACCCCGTCCACTGTCACCTGACGTTCGGCCATCGCCTCGAGGAGCGCCGCCTGCGTCTTCGCCGGCGCACGGTTGATCTCGTCCGCAAGCAGGATGTCCGTGAACACGGGCCCTGGCCGGAACTCGAATCCCACGGCCGGATCGCGCAGCATGCTGACGCCCGTCACGTCCGACGGCATGAGGTCCGGCGTGAACTGGATCCGCGAGAACTTCACGCCTAACGCGCCGGCGAGCACACGTACGAGGAGGGTCTTGGCCGTCCCGGGTACGCCTTCGATGAGCAGGTGCCCGCGTGCCAGAAACGTTACCAGCGCGTCCTCGATCACCCCGTCCTGCCCGACCACGCGCTGCGCGACCGCCGCCTGAATGCGGCGGGCGAGCTCCGCGCCTTGCTCGATGGGGAGTGTCGTCGAAGAGTCGGTCGCGGTCACGTGGATCGGGGGAACGAGGTGAGTGAGGTCTCCAGCCGGCGCAGCGCCTGGCCGACGGTTTCCAACTGGCGGCGCGGAACGGGCCGCTCGAGTGCCTGACGAACGAGATCGACGTCGGCCGACCGCGCCGGGACGCGCTCGCGCGCCCACGCGAGAAAGGCGTCGTCCGATGTCGCTCCACTCTGGGCGCCTAACGGGCCTGACGAATGCTCGACTCGGCGTCGGACGCCGTGAACGAGCCGCAGGGTGGCCGTACGGGTCGCCCCCACAGTCCGATACGCACGGGCCAGCGCGTCCACGTGCTCGAGCGGTGAACGACGTTCGATCCGCTCCGTGGCGCGAGGCGGGAGCAGCCGCGGACCGATGGCGAACAGGAGCAGCAACCCCGCACCCGCCAGCTGCAGCACGAGGTGTCCCGACGATGTTCGCTCCAGGTACGTGAGAATTCCGCGGACCGCGCCCGGCTGCTCACCGTAGCCCTGATGGTATTCGTCGAACACCAGGCGCCGCCGCGTGCCGCCTCCCGGGGCACCCTCACTCGCGTACTCGAGCATCCGCACGGCCGCGACGTCCGCGCCCCAACGACACACGCGCAGCACGTCGTTCCGCAAGAGATCCGGGTCGGCAGCTACCACCACTCGGCCACGCTCGAGCGGAAAGCCGATCACGGCGGGCAGCTCGTTACTCACGAAGCCGTTGACCGTTCGGACCGTCGCGAGCACGCGCGATCCGGACGGATGCTGTCCCTCCCACCGAAGCGCGAGAATGTGGGTCTCTCGATCCGGCCAGAACGGCAACCCGGCGCTCAGCCACCCTTCGTCGCGTTTGCCGCACGAACCCGTATCCGCAGCGACGAGCGTGCCCGCAGTCCCCACGATCAGCTGCGCGGCACCGACAACCGACCCCGTTCGCCGCACGCGACTGCCCACTCCGAGCGAGTCCGCGAGCGGGCCGCTGCCGAGCATGAACACGAGCCCGGCGCCGCGCCGCACGCGGTCGAGGATCTCGTGTGTCTCCGTCGCGCTCGGGGCAATCGGCGGGTCGAGCACCAGATGCACCGCCGTCGTATCGCCTAACGGGATCGTATCGGCCAGCCGCTGCGAGGGCCGCCAGCCGAGTCGGTCCGCGAGCTCGTACAGCGCCGCCGCGCCCTGCGGCTCGGTGGATCGCGACGTAAGGCGCGCGTCACCCGTCCGGCCGCCGGTGTCCTCGGGCGTCAGTAGCGCGACCAGCACGATCGTCGCCGCGAGGATCGTGAACGCGATGCGACGGCGCAGTCGCCGCGGTCGCGGCTCGGTCCCGGCGGGATCGGTCACGCGGCGCGCGCCTCCGGACTCACCACTCCGCGCGCGTGCTCGCGGAGGGCCGCGTATGTCGCGGCGTCGCATGTACCCGTGCCGAACAGCACGTGATCATAGCGTCTGCCGAACTGCCGAAACTCGGCGTGCGCCGGCGAGCCGCGCATGCGCAGCTCCCGTGCGTAATCGCCGCTCGTCTTCGACGGATGCAGCCGAATCTGTTCGGCCGCGGCGAGGCGCTCGGTGACCCCGCGATACAGCAGGTGTGCCGCAGCCGTATAATCGCCGCTGGCGGCAACACGGTCGGCTTCCGTCCACGGATCGCCACCGCCTTGCACTGAGCCCGGCCGCGCGCGCCGCCG
>Ga0075423_10005507_pt1 | contig 11835 bp, 10 predicted proteins | sample SoiMethybrSBSTD2_FD_80114 | JGI IMG/M metagenome (GOLD analysis project Ga0075423, IMG submission 80114) | Bulk soil microbial communities from a Populus tree surrounding site in Tennessee, USA - Soil MetaG P. TD hybrid SBSTD2 | ecosystem: Environmental > Terrestrial > Soil > Tree plantation...
AGCAAGTGGCCGTCGGGTTGTTGGCGAACCAAGGGCTCACGCCCGCCGGGTTTCGCGTGCTACAGCGCGAGGAGCTCGAGGTCGGTGACCTGCAAGGCGGCATTCTCGACTCGACGTTCTTGACGCCGGCCGAGTTCCGCCGCTACATCGAGCTGTACAACCAGCGCCGCGAGATCGCGTACGCGCTGTTCGACCCGGCCACCTACACCGCCGGCGTCATGATCGACGATGCGGCGATCGCGACGCGTTACGAGAACAATCAAGCAAGCTATCAAACCACGGAGAGCGTCGACCTCGAGTACGTCGAGCTTGCGTTCGCGGACATCGCGGCCAAGGTCGAGGTCAGCGAGGACGAGTTGCGCAGCGCTTACCAGGAAGAACGCGCGCGGTTCGAGACGGCCGAGGAGCGCCATGCGCGGCACATCCTGATCGCCGTTGCCGAGGGCCAAGAGGACGCCGCGCGTGCGACCGCGGAAAACGTCATCGCGCGCGTCCGCGGCGGCGAGGACTTCGGCGCGGTTGCGGCCGAGGTGTCCGCAGACGCGGGCTCGAAGGCACAGGGCGGCGATCTCGGCTGGATGGCGCGTGGCACGTTGCCGGGCGCGTTCGAGGACGCGCTGTTCGCGCTGCAGGTGGGCGACTTGAGCGCGCCCGTGCGCACGGACCAAGGCTTTCACGTGATCCGCGTCGAAGAGGTGCGTGCGGGCGAGGTTCAACCGTTCGAGGCCGTGCGCGAGGAAGTGTCCGCCGAGCTGCGCACGCGGCGCGCGGAGAACGAGTTCTACGATCGCGGCAGCGACTTGCGCGACAAGGCGTTCGACGCCTACAACGAGCTGAAGTCGGTCGCCGAGGCCGTGCAGCTCCCCGTGAAGACTTTGAACGGCTTTCCACGCACCGGGGATGCGAGCGTGTTCGGCGACAACAACGCGGCCGTCGTGCAAGCCGCGTTTGGCGACGAGATCGTCGACAGCGGGCGCAACAGCGACCTCGTTCAGCTCGGCGACGATCGTGCGCTGGTGCTGCGCGTGACGACGCATCACGTGCCGACGACGAAACCGCTCGACGAGGTGCGCGAACAGGTACGCGCGGAGCTCACGCGCGAGCGCGCGGAGCAGCTCGCCGAGGAAGCGGCCGAGGCGTTCCTCGCCGCGCTCGGGGCGGGCGGTGATCCCGCCGCGCTGGCCGCCGCGGGTCGCGGCACGTGGCATCCGGCCGCTTGGATCATGCGCACGGACGCGAACGTGCCGACCGAGGTGCTCTCCGGCGCGTTCGGCATGGCGAAGAGCGCCGCCGGCGTCCAGCAGCGCGAGGTCATCGCGCTCGCGGGCGGCGGCCAGGCCGTCATCGTGGTGTCCGGTATCGAGCCGGGCGAGCCGGCGTCGATGACGCAGTCGGAGCGCGATCAGCGCCAGCGGCAGCTCGCCGACCAAGCGGCGCGCGCCGAGTTCACTGCCTACATCGGCAACGTCCGCGACGAAGCCGACGTCCGCATCCCCGACGCCGTCCTAGAGCCCCCCGCCTATTGAGGGGCCTTCAGCGGGACTAGACGCGCTCAAGAGGCGGGGGCCACTGGGGGGTCGTCGAAGGACATGCCGACGATGTTGAAGCCGGCGTCGACGTAGATGACTTGGCCGGTGATGCCGGCCGCCAGGTCCGAGCACAGGAACGCGGCCGCGTTGCCGACGTCCTCGATCGTGACGTTGCGCTTCAGCGGCGAAGTCGCGCCGACGTGCGCCAGCATTTGCCTAATCCCTTTGACGCCCGAGGCCGCCAGCGTGCGTATCGGACCCGCCGAGATCGCGTTGATGCGAATGCCGCTGGCGCCGAGATCGAGCGCCAGGAACCGCACGTTGGCCTCCAGGCTGGCTTTCGCGAGGCCCATGACGTTGTAGCTCGGCAGCGCGCGCACGGCGCCGAGATAGCTCAGCGTCAGCAGCGCGCCGGCGCGGCCGCGCATCAGCGGCTCGGATTTTTTCGCGAGGGCCGCGAGGCTATAGCTCGACACGTCGTGGGCGATGCGGAAGCCGTCGCGAGTCACGGCGTCGAGATAGCGGCCCTCGAGCTGGTCGCCCGGCGCGAACGCCACGGAGTGCACGAGGATGTCGAAACCGTCCCAGCGTTTCGTGAGGCCCGCGAAGAATGCGTCGATCTGCGCGTCCTCGGCGACGTCGAGCGGCAGCGTGAAGTCGCTGCCGAGCTCGGCGGCCATGCTCTCGACGCGGCCGCGCAGCTTGTCCGTCTGATAGCTCAACGCGAGCTCGGCGCCTTCGCGTTGCATCGCTTGTGCGATGCCCCACGCGATCGAGCGATTGCTAGCGAGCCCGACGACGACGGCGCGCTTGCCCGCGAGAAAACCCATCAGCCGCTCTGGGCCGTGATGTCGACGAGCATCTTGAGGCGCTGGCCGGGCTGCAAGTACTTGCTGCCGGCGCCCGTGTTCCACTGCAAAAGTTTGTCGACGGTGACGCGGAAGCGGCGCGCGATCGACGACAGCGAGTCGCCGCGGCGCACGACGTAGGTGATCTCGCGGATGCGGGCCGCGGGCGGTACGAAGCCCGCGGCGGAGTCCGAGCGCGCGAGCGACGCCCCGGCCGTCGCGGCCGCGGCGATCTGTGCGGGCGGCTCGGTCCAGACGACGAGCTCGCGGCCGACGTTGAGCACGTCGCCGGGCGCCATCGCGTTCCAGCTCGCGAGGCTGCGGACGTTGACGTCGTAGGTTTGCGCGATCGACCACAGCGTCTCGCCGGCGCGCACGACGTGCTCGCGCCGCTCGCCGTTGCGAGGCGTGCTCTGTTGCCGCTCGGCGCGCACGTCCGCGCTCTGCGAGTAGCTATCGAGCGAGGCCAGTGCGTGTGGGATCAGCAGATTGTCGCCGGCGCGCAGCGTGTTGCCGCGCAGGCCGTTGACCTCGCGCAGCACGGCCGGCGTGGTCGCGTAGCGCTCGGCGATGCCGCCGATGGTCTCGCCGGCTTTGACGCGGTGCTGCGTCCATTGGACGCGCTCGTCGTCGGCTGTCGCCGCGAGCGAGGTCTTGAACGCGTCGGCGCGGTCCACGGGCAGCAGCAGCCGGTGCGGCCCCTCGGGATCCGTGGCCCAACGGTTGACGCCGGCGTTCAGCGCATAGAGCCCGTCGGTGTCCATGCCGGCGAGTCGCGCGGCGAGCGTCATGTCGATTTGGCCGCCCGTGTCGACGACGGCAAAGCGTGCCTCGTTGCGAATCTCGGGTAGTGCGATGCCGTAAGCGGCCGGGTCGCCCACGAGCTGCGCGATCGCGAGCAGGCGCGGCACGTACGTACGCGTCTCGACGGGCAAATAGTTCTTGATGCCCCAGAAATCCAGCGGCCGCTTCGCGGCCGCGGCCTTCTTCAGCGCGCGCTCGACGTTGCCTTCGCCGGAGTTGTAGCCCGCGACGGCGAGCAGCCAGTCGCCGTTGAATTGCGCATGCAGCTGCTCGAGGTAGTCGAGCGCGGCACGCGTCGAGTCAAGCACGTCGCGGCGACCGTCGAACCACCAATCTTGCTCGACGCCGAGGCGCCTGCCCGTGCCCGGGATGATCTGCCACAGGCCCGCCGCGCGACCGTGCGAATACGCGAACGGATCGAACGCGCTCTCGACGACCGGCAACAGTGCGAGCTCGGCCGGCATGTCGCGCTCTTCGAGCGCGGCCACGATGTGGAACAAATACAGATCGCCGCGCTTGAAGACGCGATCGAGGTAGCTTTGATTGCGGGCGTACCACGCGCGTTCGCGCTGCACGGCCGCGTCGTTGGTCGAGAGGTCGAGCGCGTAGCCCGAGCGCAGTCTCACGAGCAGGTCCGGCTCGACGACGGGGTCGCGATAGGTGAGCTGCGGTAGCACGATCGGCTCGAGCGGCGGCGTGGTCACTGCGGGCGCCACGATCGGCGCTGGGGCGGGCTCGTTGGCCGTGGGTCCCAGGGATTGGCAAGCCGCGAGCAGGGCGGCTGCCGCCACGGTGAGCGCGGGCCGCGCAAAGCGGCTGCCCCGGCGGAGTCCGTTGTTATTGTTATTCATAGACCCGGGAGCTCTGTGGAGGTGATGGCCGTATCGTACCGAGGATCGCCGATGGCGCAAGGGCGGAGGGCCGCCAGGCGTGATTTGCCGCATTGAACTGTGATGCCGCTCTCAGGCACGATCGACCCAAGATGAGCGCCGAATCGACCCTGATCTCGGATTGGCTGGCCACGCCGCTCGGCCGCCGCTGCCTGACCAACGAGCAGCGCCTCACGCGCCGCGCTTTGGAACGAGTCTTTGGCGAGCAGCTGCTGCAGATCGGCGCCTGGGGCCCACGTGATTCGTTCCTGCGCCATGCGCGCACGCAGCGCCGTGCGCTCGTCGACTGGCGGCCCGGCGTCGCGGCGGATCTCGTCTGCGACCCCGAGCGTCTCGCCGTCGCCAGCGATTCCGTCGATGCCGTGCTGCTGCCGCACACGCTCGAGCGCACATCGTCGCCACATGCGTTGTTGCGCGAGGTCGATCGCATCTTGCGCGCCGACGGCCACTTGATCGTGTTGTCGTTCGCGCCCGGCGGCCTGTGGGGATTGCGACACCTGTTGTCGAGCGGCGGCTACCCAACCGGCCGCGATCGCGTGATTCGCGAAGGGCGCCTGCGCGATTGGCTCGAGCTGCTGTCGTTCGACGTTCCGGCCGCGACGCGCTATTGCCACACGTTGCCGCTCGAGCGCTTCAAGCAGCTTAGGTTCCTGCCGCGCGAGGAGTTCGCGCAACGCTGGCTGCCGATGCTCGGCGGCGGGTACTTGCTGAAGGCGCAGAAGCGAGTGCAGCCCCTGACACCGGTGCGCGCCTGGCGTCGCCAACCGCGTTTGCGCGTCGTCGGCGGCCTCGTCGAGCCGACGACTCGCGCGCCCGTGCGCGTCGTGCCGCATCCCGTGGGTGACCATCCGCGGCGCTCGTGAAATCGATCGAAGCGTTCACGGACGGTGCGTGCCGCGGTAATCCCGGGCCCGGCGGCTGGGGCGTCGTGCTGCGCGCCGGCACGCGCGTCAAAGAGCTCTCGGGCGGCGAGCCCATGACGACCAACAACCGCATGGAGCTCAAAGCTGCGATCGAGGCGCTCGCTGCGTTGAAAGAACCCTGCCGCGTGGCCTTGTACACGGACTCGACCTACGTGCGCAGCGGCATCACCGAGTGGTTGCCCGCGTGGCGCGCACGCGGTTGGCGAACGGCCGACAAGAAGCCCGTGAAGAATCAGGACCTGTGGACCGCGCTCGCCGACCTGGCCGCGAAGCACGAGGTGACCTGGCACTGGGTCAAAGGCCACTCGGGCCATCCCGAGAACGACCGCGCCGACGCGCTCGCCAACCTCGGCGTCGACGCAGTGCTCGAGCGTCTCTGAGGTGAAAGTAGCGGTTGCTTTTGAAGTTGGGTGGGGCAAGATACGCGCACAGTGTCGCCGCTTCCGAGAATCCGCTACCGCTGATGCGTCAGATCGTCCTCGACACCGAAACCACGGGTCTCGAGCCGGGTGCCGGCCACAGAGTCATCGAGATCGGGTGTGTCGAGCTCGTCAACCGCCGACCGACGCAGAACCGCTTCCATCGCTACATCAACCCCGAGCGCGAGGTCGACCGCGGCGCGCTCGAGGTGCACGGCATCGAGAACGACTTCCTCGCCACGCAGCCGAAATTCGCGGACGTCGCGCGCGAGTTCTTGGAGTTCGTGACGGGCGCCGAGCTCGTCATCCACAACGCCGACTTCGACATCGAGTTCCTGAATCACGAGCTCAAGCGCTTGCCCGACGTGCCGCGCGAGATCCGCGATTGCTGCGGCGTGCTCGATACGCTCGCGCTCGCGCGACGCCTGCATCCGGGCCAACGCAACAGCTTGGACGCGCTGGCCAAGCGCTACGACGTCGACAACTCGAAGCGCGAGTTGCACGGCGCGATGCTCGACGCGCAGATCCTCGCCGACGTCTATCTCGCGATGACGGGAGGGCAGGGGAGCCTGTCGCTCGACACCGGGGAGTCTGGCGTGATCGTGGCCGGTGCGACGGAGCTCACGCTGGATCGGCGTGGGCTCGCGCTGCCCGTGCTGCACGCGACGGCGGACGAGGAACGCGCGCACGAGGCCCTGCTCGCCGTCATGGCCAAGCGCAGCGAGCCGATTTGGCGGCAGCTCGATCGCGAAGCGGCCACCGAAGCCGCGGCGCGCGAGCCCGCGGCGGCCTGACTTAGCCGAACGGCACCCCCTGGGGGTGTGAATCCGCTCTCTGCGCCGTATCGCCCGCACCGAGTACAATCCGCCGCTGATTCCCCGGAGGAGGGGCGACATTGCGCTCGGTCAAGGACACCCGCATCGGCATCATCGGGCTCGGCTACGTCGGCTTGCCGCTCGCCGTCGAGTTCGGCAGGCACTACCCCACCGTCGGTTTCGACATCAAGAAGGACCGCATCGCCGAGCTCGGGCGCGGTGAGGACTCCACGCTCGAGACGACGAGCGAGGAGCTCAAGGCTGCGAAGAAGCTCACGTTTTCGACGGAACGCAAGGCGCTCGCCGAGTGCAACACGTTCATCGTGACGGTGCCGACGCCGGTCGGTAAGAACAACCGGCCGGTTCTCACGCCGCTCAAAGGCGCCAGCGAGACGGTCGGCAGCGTGCTCAAGAAGGGCGACGTCGTCGTGTACGAGTCCACGGTGTATCCGGGCTGCACGGAAGAGTATTGCGTGCCGATTCTCGAGGAGAAATCGGGGCTCAAGTTCAACAAGGACTTCTTCGGTGGCTACAGCCCCGAGCGCATCAATCCCGGCGACAAGCAGCACCGGTTGCCGTCGATCAAGAAGGTCACCTCCGGCTCGACGCCCGAGATCACCGACTACGTCGACGCGCTGTACGGCAGCATCATCACGGCCGGCACGCACAAAGCCTCGAGCATCAAGGTGGCCGAGGCGGCCAAGGTGATCGAGAACACGCAGCGCGACATCAACATCGCGCTCGTCAACGAGCTCGCGTTGATCTTTCACCGCTTGGGGATAGACACCGAAGAAGTCCTCAAGGCCGCCGGCACGAAGTGGAACTTCCTGAACTTCAAGCCGGGGCTCGTGGGCGGGCATTGCATCGGCGTCGACCCGTATTATCTGACCTACAAGGCCGAGGAGACCGGTTATCGACCGGAGATCATTCTAGCCGGGCGTCGGCTCAACGACGGGATGGCAGAGTACGTCGCGGGCCGCGTGATCAAGCTCATGATCAAGCGCAACATCCAGCCTTCGGGCGCGCGCGTGCTGATGCTGGGCCTCACGTTCAAGGAGAACTGCCCGGACGTGCGGAATACGAAGGTCGCGGACATCGTGAAAGAGCTTGCGAGCTTCGGCTGCAAGGTCGACGTCTGGGATCCGTGGGCGAGCTCGGCCGAGGCGGAGCACGAGTACGGCATTTCACTGATTGGCGCGCCGAGCCACGGCGCGTATGACGGCATCGTCGTGGCGGTGGCTCATCATCAATTCGTCGCCCTCGGCCAGAAAGGCATCCGCGCGTTCGCGAACCCGAACGCCGTGATCTTCGATATCAAGCACGTGCTGCCCAAGGAAGCCACGGACGGCCGCTTGTAGACGCTCGATCAGGGGAAGGACTTGAAAATACTCGTCACCGGGGCCGCCGGGTTCATCGGCTTTCACACCTCGAAGCTGTTGCTCGAGCGCGGCGACGAGGTCGTCGGGCTCGACAATCTGAATCCGTACTACGACGTCACGTTGAAGCACGCGCGGCTGCGCGTGCTCGAGCCGTACACGAAGTTCAAGCTCGTGAAGCTCGACCTCGCGGACCGCGAGGGTGTGGCCAAGCTATTCGCCGCCGAGAAATTCGAGCGCGTGATCCATCTCGGCGCGCAGGCCGGCGTGCGTTACAGCATCGAGGCGCCGTTCGCGTACATCGACAGCAACGTGCAGGGCACGCTCACGGTGCTCGAGGGTTGCCGGCACAACAGCGTGCAGCACCTCGTGTTCGCTTCCACGAGCTCCGTGTACGGCGCGAACACCACGATGCCGTTCTCGGTGCACCACAACGTCGACCATCCGCTGTCGCTGTACGCGGCCACGAAGAAGAGCAACGAGCTCATGGCGCACACCTACGCGACGTTGTATGGACTGCCGATCACGGGCCTGCGGTTCTTCACCGTGTACGGTCCGTTCGGGCGGCCCGACATGGCGTTGTTCCTGTTCACGAAGGCCATCCTGGCCGGCAAGCCGATCGACGTTTTCAACTACGGCCATCATCGCCGCGACTTCACGTACGTGGAGGACATCGTGCAGGGCGTCGTGCGCGCGATGGACCGCGTCGCGCAGCCGAATCCGCAGTGGAACAGCGCGGCCCCCGATCCGGCGACGAGCAAAGCGCCGTACCGCATCTACAACATCGGCAACCAGCGTCCCGTCGAGCTGATGCGCTACATCGAGGTGCTCGAAGAGTGCCTCGGGCGCAAGGCCGAGAAGAACCTGCTGCCGTTGCAGCTCGGCGACGTGCCCGATACCTGGGCCGACGTCGAGGACTTGGTGACCGACGTCGGCTATCGGCCGAGCACGCCGGTCGAAGTCGGCGTGCGCAGGTTCGTCGATTGGTATCTCGAGTACTACAAGGTCAAGCGCTGACGTCGTTCAAACGATGCTCGACCCGAACAGCGTGCTGAGGTCGATGAGCACGTCGGGAAGTGAGTCGATGGTGAGGGGCACGCTGAGATCGGGTTGATCTACGCGCCCGTACGAACCCTTGGCCGGGTCACGATAGCGAGTGAGCCGGCGGTCTTGAACATCAAGGAGCCACAGCTCCGCTATGCCGCTCCGCGCGTACAGGCTGGCCTTCACATCGCGGTCGTAACGCAGCGAGGTGTCCGCTACCTCGATGACCAGCCAAACGTCCCCGGGCCGCGGGTGACGCGACTTGTAGAAATCTGCGCGAGGCCGCAGCAGCGCTAGGTCCGGCTGGGGTTCGGAGTACGCATCGAGATGGACTGGGTTCTGCACTTGAAGCAGTGCGCGCTCGCCCAGCGCGCGCAGCAACAGTACCGTCAGCTGATTGACGGTTCCGGCATGGAGGCTTCCCGGCGGCGCCATGTCGATGATTTCGCCGTCGATCAGCTCGACGCGCGCATCGGGCGCGAGGATGCCGACTTCGCCCATGCGGTAATAGTCCGCGACGGTGAGTCGGTGACGGCGCGGTTCTGTGGCGGTGTGGGACATGGGCTCACTATAGACCCGGGTTCGGATTCCGAAAACGGGGACTCACCGTAACGTGGGCGGCGCGCGTGCGGCGAGTCGCGAAACTCGGCGGAGTGAACAGTTTCGGCCGCGCAGCTGCGGTAATCTTTGCGCCATGGCACATGAGACTTACGGGCCCCGGACCGCTGCATGGCACGCGCTTGCCGCGCGCGCGGAGACACTGTGCGCAGGAGCGATCAAGGATCTTTTCGCGGCCGACGAACACCGCTTCGAGGCTTGTTCGGTAGAGGCCGAAGGTTTGCTGCTCGATTTCAGCCGCCAGCGTCTCGACGCACGCGCGCTCGAGCTGTTGCTCGCGCTCGCCGAGCAGACCGAGGTGCCGCGCTGGATCGAGCTGATGTTCTCCGGGCATCCCGTCAACAACACCGAGGACAGGCCCGCGCTGCACGTTGCGCTGCGCCGCGCAGCCGACGCGCCGTTGACCGCGTATGGCGAGAATGTGATGCCGCTCGTCGAAGCCGAGCGCGCGAAGATGCGCGCGCTCGCGGACGCGCTGCACGCGGGCAAGCTGCGCGGCTACACGGGCAAGCCGATCACCGACATCGTCAACATCGGCATCGGCGGCTCCGATCTCGGCATCGTGATGGCCGTGCACGCGCTGGCCGAAGACGTGAAGCCCGATCTCAACGTGCATTTCGTTTCGAACGTGGACGGCGTGGCGCTGGCACATGTGCTTGCGCGCGTGCGTGCCGAGACGACGTTGGTCGTGATCTGCTCGAAGACCTTCACGACGCTCGAGACGCTCGTGAACGCGCAAGCCGTGCGGGCATGGCTGCTCGCCGCCGGCGGCAAGGCGGCCGTGGCCGCACAGTGCGTCGCAGTGTCGACGAACGAGCGCGCGATGGACGAGTTCGGCATTGCGCCGGACCGGCGGCTCGCGATGTGGGACTGGGTCGGCGGGCGCTACTCCGTGTGGTCGGCCGTGGGGCTCACGGTGGCGCTCGCGATCGGTTGGCCGAAGTTCGCGGAGTTTCTCGCCGGCGGCGCCGCGATCGACGAGCACTTCCGGCGCGCGCCTCTCGCACGCAACCTGCCCGTGCTGCTCGCGCTGATCGGTGTGTGGAACCGCAACTTCTTGGGTGCTGCGACTCACGCGGTGCTGCCGTACGACGATCACCTCGCACGCTTCCCGGCGCATCTGCAGCAGCTCGAGATGGAGAGCAACGGCAAGTCCGTGCGCCGCGGCGGCGAGCCCGTCGAGTGTGCGACGTGCCCCGTGGTCTGGGGCGAGCCGGGATCGAACGCTCAGCACTCGTTCTATCAGTTGCTGCATCAGGGCACTGAGCGGGTCGCGATCGACTTCTTGTTGCCGGCGCGTTCGGCGGTCGGGCGGCAAGACCAACAGGATCTTGCCGCCGCGAATTGCCTCGCTCAGGCGTGGGCTTTCGCCGAGGGCGATCAAGAAGAAGGGAGTCCGCATCAGCGCTATCCCGGCAGCCGGCCGAGCTCGTTGATTCTGTTCGAGCGGCTCGACGCCGCCACGCTCGGCAAGCTCGTGGCGCTGTACGAGCACAAGGTGCACGTGCAGGGCGTGATTTGGGACGTGAACTCGTTCGATCAGTGGGGCGTGCAGCTCGGCAAACGGCTCGCGTCGCAGCTCACGTCGGCTGTCGAGCGTGCCATCACGGCCCGCGGGAAGGACCCGCCGGCTATCGCCGGCGCGCTCGCTGCGCTACGCGCGCTGAAGACGAGACGGCTCTAAGCGATGGCGACGAATCGACCCGCCGACCGCTCGTTAACGTGCGGCGCCAACCGACCGGGCCGAAAGCATGTCCGCCGCACCGGCGGCACGAACATCACGTGTCTTGAGGGTAACCAGAGCCCGCGTTCGACCCGAGACCGTCACGAACTCAACTTCCAGCCCATCCGGCGCGTACACCTCGACGACCGCCCCGATGTCTCCGCGCTTGAGCTTGTGACCCGGAAGGTCCTTCAGCAGGACGACGGTATCGAGCACCTTGATCGTCATCGTTTAGCCCTCGGGGTAGGCGGTAAAGAATCGCGGGAAGTCCTCGTCTCGCCGCACGATCCACGCCGTCACTATACTCGCAGTACGGCCGTTCGGACCCGTGATTGCGGCTCGAACTTCGAACTTTTGCCCATATTCCGTTGTCTTCGTGAGCCGAGCGTCCCGATTTGGCGAAGCCGCGAACGTCCCGTTCAAGAATTCGCCATTCGCCCTGTGCGTATCCGAGGGAACGGAAAAAAACCTCCTTGTGTCGGCCGACCACATGTGCAGGCGACAACAGGTATCCCTCGATCTTGGCCCGTGGTATCACCGCTCTGTCCGGGTTCGGTAGTTTCATTGTCGGGCGACGGCACATCGTGCGGCAGGCGTTCCGGAGGTGAATCCCCCGGGAGCGATTCTCGTGCGCGTGCGCCAGTAGTGCCGAGTCGCGAATCAGGGCCGATTCGACAGTTTGGACGTGGTGCGTCGAGATCACAGACCGTCGACGAGCACTCAACGAGATCTCGCGGCGGCGAATTGGCGCGCAGGCGTGGCTCTCGCGGGTGGCCCCCAACGATCCATCGGGCCGCAGCACGGGGACGTGAACTCGTTCGATCAGTGGGGCGTGCAGCTCGGCAA
>Ga0075423_10005509_pt1 | contig 11834 bp, 7 predicted proteins | sample SoiMethybrSBSTD2_FD_80114 | JGI IMG/M metagenome (GOLD analysis project Ga0075423, IMG submission 80114) | Bulk soil microbial communities from a Populus tree surrounding site in Tennessee, USA - Soil MetaG P. TD hybrid SBSTD2 | ecosystem: Environmental > Terrestrial > Soil > Tree plantation...
CCGATCCGGTGGCGTGGAAGACGAGCAGCTCGTACCCCTGCGCCTCGAGCACCGTCCGTGCCTGTTCCACACACGGCGTCGTATTGCCGAACATCGAGGCCGCGATCAGCGGCGCGTCGGGCGACGCGGCCGCCTCCGGCCCGGCATCCAGCATTCCACAGACGGCGCCCGCCGCTCTCGCGAATACGCCGCGGCTGATCCGGTTCAACCCGCTGATGTCGACGATTGCGGGGATCATCACGATGTCCTTGACGCCGACGAATCCGCGGACATCGCCGCTCGCCAGCGTCGACACCATCACCTTCGGAATCCCGAGCGGCAGGGCTCGCATCGCGGCCGTGCCGACCGTCGTTCCCGCGCCGCCTCCCATCGCGACAATCGCGTCGACGCGCCCGGCGGCGTGGAGGTCTTCGACCACGCGCACCGCGCCCGTGCTCACCGCGGTGACAGCCGCGCCGCGGTCAGCCAGCCGGATCAGATCGTCGAGGGAATACCCGCCGGCCTCGGCGACCTGCTGGCGCGAGACGTCGGCGCGGAACAGCGGAGTGCCGAGGACGCCGGTATCGACGGTGACCGTCCGGTGCCCGCGCGCGCCGATCAGCCGCGCCAGGAATTCGACTTCCCGCCCCTTGGTATCGAGAGCGCCGAGGACGACAACGCTCGCCACGTCAGTCCTCCAGAATGGCGACCGCCCGCACCGGCGCCGCCGTGGTGTTCACCCACTTGATCGGGAACAGCGACAGCTTGAACCCGTGCGGCGGCAGCAGGTGGAGGTTCGTCATGTTCTCCAGATGGTAGTACTCGCGCCGCGCCATCACGCGATGCGCTTCCCAGAACTTCTTGCGCTCGAACATCGCCCAGATCGGCGGGTCGAAGGTGATGGCGTCGATGCCCATGACCTTGATCCCCTGGTCGAGCATCCAGTCGGTCGCTTCGCCGGTCATGCCCACCTGGTCGGTCAGGTACTTCTCGCTGTCCTGCAGCTTGCCGGCGCCGGTGTGGATCAGCACGATGTCGAGCGGCTTGAGCGTGTACTCGATCTTGCCCAGGGCGGATTTTATGTCCTCCACCGAGATTCCCGCGCCGAGCGGCAGGTGGCGGAAGTCGAGCACGACGCCGTCGCCGTAGCAGTAGTCGATCGGGATCGCCTCGGGTCCCCCCGCGGTCTCTCGAATGTGGCGGAGCGAATCGATATGCGTGCCGACGTGATCGCCCAGCACGATCATGCAGCTGGCGGTCAGCGAGGTGGCGCCAAACTTCGCCGCACCGACCCGCTCGGCGAACTCCTGCCAGTTCTCGTACATGACCAGCGCGGGCCTCACGACACGGGGAAACACGACCATGTCGTTGTGGACCGGCATGCTCAGATCGATCAGGGTTCTCGCCATCGTTGTCCCTTGTCCCCTATCCCTTGTCCCTTGACGCCGTTGTTCATTGAGTGGCCGTCAACCCGCCGTCAAGGTACAACGTCTGGCCGGTGACGAACGACGCCGCCGGCGACGCAAAGTAGGTCACCGCCGCGACAACGTCACTGGTTTCGCCGATCCGCCCGAGGGGGATGCGCGCCAGGACGCCCTGGAGAAATGCCGGGTCCTGGAGGAAACGTTCGCCCTGCGGCGTGCGAACGAATGTTGGCGACACCATGTTCACCGTGATGCGTTCGGACGCCCATTCCGCCGCAAGCTGCTTGCAGAGGATCGCCAGTCCGCCTTTCGAGGCGCAGTAGGCGGCAAAACCCCGATTGCGAAGCGCGAGCAGGCTGCGGACGGAGCCGATGTGCACCTGACGTCCGCCTCGCCCGGCTGCGATCATGTGCTTCGCCGCCGCCTGCGAGAGGAACATCGCGCTCGTGAGGTTCAGGAGCACGACGTCGTTCCAGCCGGCTTCGGTGACGTCGCTCGCCCGTTCCTCGCGAATGTTTCCGCCGATGCAATTGACGAGCACATCCAGCCGGCCCCACCTGCCGGCCACCGTCTCCACCATCCGCTGGACGCTGCCCACGTCCCGGGCATCGAACCCGATCCCCAGCGTTCGCTCCCCCGCGGGATCGATCGCCGCGGCAAGACTCTTCGCCGACGCGTCCTTTGAACCCGCCACTGCGACGCGCGCACCGCCGCCCGCGAAGGCGCGGCACACGGCTTCGCCGATCCCGCCGTACCCGCCAGCCACGAGCGCCACCTGGTCGCGAAGGGAAAACATCTCACGAAGATCAGACATGTCCGCCGCATACGCTACCAGATCGAGAAAATCGAAAAAAGATAGATGTTCGAAAATCATTGCCCGCTCCGGGCCACCGTGGTAGGGTCCAGCCGCACGTCAGTGCGAGTCCGGCAATGCGCTACAGACGGAGGCACAAGATGGGGAAGCGGCGGTTCAGCGCGTGGCTACTTCTCAGCGTCCTATGGGTCCTGGCCGGCGCGGACCGGGCGCTGGCGCAGGCGACCGGCGTTCTGACCGGCACGGTCACGGACGGCGACGGCGTGATTCCCGGCGCGACGGTGACGGCGGTCGACACCGCCACCAGCATCACGCGCACGGCAACCTCCAACGAGCAGGGCGTGTTCCGCCTGCTCTCGATGCCATCCGGGCGGTACACGATCCGGGTGGAGCTCGAAGGGTTCAAGCAGGTCACCATCCCCGACGTGCCGCTCTACACGGGCGAGACGCGGGACCTCGGGAAGCTGGCGATGCAGGTCGGCGTGCGCAGCGAGTCGATCACCGTCACCGCGGAGGTGACGCCGGTCCAGACCACCGCGAGCAACCTGCAGCGCACCGTCACCGGCGACCAGCTCACCGCGATCCAGGTCAAGGGGCGCGACATCTTCGGGATGATGAAGATCCTGCCCGGCATCGTGGACACGACCGCGAGCCGCGATTTCGCCCAGTGGAGCTCCGGCCGCGGCCTCAGCATCAACGGCGGCAACTCGCTGAACAAGAACACGACGATTGACGGCGTGCCGGTCGGCGAGGAAGGCGGCGACGGCACGACGCACATCACACCGAACATCGATGCCATCGGCGAGGTGAACGTCATCACCAGCGGCTACACGGCCGAGAACGGCCGCCAGGCGAGCGGGCTGATCCGGATCACGACCAAGTCGGGCACCAACCAGCTGCGCGGATCGGGCTGGTACAACGCACGCCGCGACGAGTGGAACAAGAACGACTACCTCCGCGAGCAGGCCGGCACGGCGAAGCCGTTCTTCGCGGTGAACATCGGCGGCTACAGCATCGGCGGGCCGGTGGTCGTTCCCGGCCTCATCGACAGCCGCCGGAGCCAGAAACGGGTGTACTTCTTCGCCTCGCAGGAATACACCGACGACCTGCGGCCCGCCAACGTCACACGCACCAACCTGCCGACCGACCTGGAGCGCAGGGGCGACTTCTCGCAGACGCGGATCACGAACGGCACCGTCCAGCCGATCATCGATCCGCTGACCGGCCGGCAATTCGCCGGCAACGTCATTCCGGCGGCGGGCACGCCCGGCTGCGGCGTGCAGTTCAGCTGCATCAGTGCCCTCGGTCAGCGGATGCTCAACCTCCTGCCGCCACCGAACGGAGTCATCAACCAGCAGACCGGGCAGCAGTGGACCTCCAACGACGCACGCGATGTGACGCCGCTCCACGTCCGGAAGAACACCGTCGTCCGCATCGACACCCAGCTCGGCCCGGCGCAGCGGTTCAGCATCCGCGGATTGTTCGATCGCGACGACAGCACGACCTTCAACCGGGTCGCGCCCGGGATCGGGTCGGTGAACAACTTCTTCCCCGGCAACCTGGTCACGGGCACCTACACCTCCGTCATCCGGAGCACACTCGTCAACGAGGCCGTGGCCGGTCTGTCGAAGAACAACTACGGTTTCCGCGTCGGGACGGGAAGCCTGAACGCCAGCGACTACACGGACTTCTACCGATCGAGTCTCGGCGTCGATCCGCCGCGCATCGAGCCGTACGGCCCGGCGGGCGACCCGCACCTCGGGAAGATCCAGACCGACGAGTACCCGTACTTCCCGGACATGAGCTTCGGCGGCGGCGACCGGTCCAATCTGGCGCAGTACCGGCCGAGCGGCGGCAGCGGTCCCCTGCCGCGGCAGAACGAGAACATCCGCTACACGTTCGAAGACACCCTGTCCTGGACCAGGGGACGGCACAACTACAAGTTCGGGTTTGCCACCGAGCGGAACAGCAAGACGGAGCCCGGCTCGAACGATTACAACGGCGTCTACAACTTCGGCCACAACGCCGACAACCCGCTGAGCACCGGCAATGGCTACGCGAACGCTCTGCTCGGCGTGTTCACGAGCTACCAGGAACGGGACGACCGCATCGACCGCGAGCGCCGGCACTGGCAGTGGGATGCGTATGCGCAGGACGGCTGGCGCGTCACCTCGCGGCTGACCCTCGACTACGGCGTCCGGGTGACCCACCACGGCGCGCTCTATGAAGTCCGGGACATGAACTCGGCGTTCGACCCGGCCCTCTGGAGTCCGACGAAGGCGGGGCGCCTGTTCATGCCTTACTGCCTGCCGGGGAACGTGCCCGGCAACCAGGCCTGCGCCACTGCCAACCGGCGAGCCATCAACCCGATCACCGGGCAGATCGTGTCGCAGGCGTTCGCCGGGACCATGGTCCCCGGCTCCGGCAACGTGGCCAACGGCCAGTTCACCGGCGGGCTGCCCGGTAAGAAGGCCGGCTGGTACTACGACATGCCCGCCCTCTCGTGGGCGCCGCGGTTCGGCATGGCCCTGGATCTGACCGGCGACCAGAAGACCGCGCTTCGCGCGTCGGGCGGGATCTTCTACAACTTCCTCAACCAGGGGCAGTATCTCTACAACGAGGGGCCGCTCGTCTCGCGCGTGCGGAGCATCCTCAACGCGTCGCTCGACGAGATCGACGATGTCACCGCGGCGGGCAACCTGGTGGAGAGCCCGCAGCAGGCCAACCTGCCGGCAGGGTTCGCGCTCGCGCTGCACGGCAACCAGATGCCGCAGGGCAAGCTGCAGCCGGAGAAGAACTACCAGGTGAACGTCGCCGTGCAGCGTGACATCGGCTTCAAGACCGTGGCCGAAGTCGCGTTCGTCGGCAACTACGGCCGCCACTTCTGGCGCGCCAAGACGATGAACAACATCGAGCCGTTCGCGTACGGGAAAGTCGAGAACCTGTTCCGCAACGAGCCGATCAACGCGAACTTCCTGCGCCGGGACTATCCGGGCATCGGCCCGATCCGTTACCTGACCACCGACGACGAGATCCTCAACTACAACGCGATGCAGGTCAGCGTGAACCGCCGGCTCGATCGCGGGCTGCAGATGGGCCTCGCCTACACGCTGTCGAAGGCCGAAGGCATGCAGGGATGGGATGCCGTCACCGAGGAGTTGTACGGCCTCCAGGGTCTGCGCGATCGGTATTACGGGCCGCCGTCGGTGTCGCAGACGCAGGACCGGCGCCACGTCATGGTCGTCCACTACAGCTACCAGGTGCCCAATCCGCTGGAGAACGTGAAGTGGCTGAAGCACCTGACGGCGGGGTGGGAGGCGTCCGGCGTGACGCAGTTCACGACCGGGAACCCGCTCGACCCGCTCTGTGGCACGAACCTCGCCGGCGTCGAGAACACCGATCCGTCGCTCAGCGGGTTGTTCGTCTCCGGAACCGGCGGGCTGAACGCGAACAACAGCCGCTGCGAATTGACTGGCGAGCCGATCCTCAGCGGCTACACGCCGGACACGAGCGTGGCGGACGCGTTCCAGGTCCACTTCAATCCGAACGCCTTCCGGCGGCCGAAGCCGAACGGGGCGATCGGCAATCTCGGCAACGCGCCGCAGGGCGTGCTCCGGCATCCGTCGTGGTGGAACTGGGACTTCACGCTGGCGCGCCGCTTCCCGATCAAGGTGCCGGGATCCGGCCGGACCGGCAATCTGCGCGTTCAGTTGCAGCTGTACAACATGTGGGACATGGTCCAGTTCACGGAGATGAACGCCACCTACATCTTCAGCGCCACCGGCAACACGGCGCCGACCACCGGGCAGTACACGAATGTGACCAATCCGTTGAATGTCGGCCTGACGTTCAGGCTGGACTTTTAGCGAGGCAATCGCTGCGGAATTCGCCGGTGACGGTGAATTCCGCAGCGACCGATCAGCTGCAGGCTGGAGTTCACTGCTTGGGCAGCGCGAACGCGATATACCCGTAGGGACCGGTCGGTGGCGTCGCCACGCCACCGGTGCCGCCACCCTCGGCGCCGCCCACATCGCCTGCTCCGACGGGCGGCGACATGAAGACCACGTACTGACGGCCGTTCCACTGATACATGGCGGGGATGCCGATCGACTGGCCGGCCGTCTTGCCTTTCCACAGGACCTTGCCGGTATCGACGTCGTACGCACGCGCCCAGCCGTCCTTGCCGTTCTGGAACAGCAGCCCCGTCCTCGTCACGACCATCCCGTTCCGCGCCCCGACGCCGCCGGTATCGTGCGGGCCGTCCATCTTGCCGAAATGGGTGACCGTCGCCGGATCGTCGCCGTTCGGCACCTGCCACTTGATCTCGCCTTTGTTCAGATCGTAGGCGGTGATGGTGGTGTAGGGCGGCTTGGTCGAGCTCGCCATGACGTTGTAGCCGCTCTGGTACCGCGTCGGCAGCTTCGCCGCCATGACGTCTTCCGGCCATGGCATGTTGCCTGCGGTTCCGCCAATGCCGGGGTAGAACGGGCCGCCGTAGCGCCCCGGCAGCGGCGGACGCGGCGCACCGCCCTGTGCGACGACGGGACCCGGCGGAAGCGCGGGGGCATTGGCGCCGCCGCGCCCGCGGCCACGCCCGCCCCCACCGCGGCCGAACGGATTGGTGACCTGCAGATACGAGTGGATGGCCTTGATCTCTTCGTTGGTCGCATCCACGATCGGGCGCATGTTGTTGCGTCCCTCCGAGACGATCACCCGCATGCTCTCTTCGTCGATGCGATCCGTCACGCCAACCAGCGAGGGCACGCCGGGAATGGCGCCGCGCTGATCGGCGCCGTGGCACGCCACGCAGTACTGCGTATAAGCGCGTCTGCCGTCGTTCAACACGCCGGCATCGATCTGGACGCCGCCGCCTCCGCCCCGCCCGCCCAGCGCCGGCGGATCCTTGACGTCGTTGAGGCGGAGCAGCGCCACCTGGTTGACATTGGTGACGAACACGAGCCCGCGCTGCGGATCGGCCGCTGCGGTCCCCCAGTTCGATCCGCCCTGGTTGCCGGGCATCGAGATGGCGTCACCGTTGAGCACCGTCGGGTTGAAGATGCCACCCTGCGGTCCCTTGCCGTTCTTCGCCTTGCGCACCCGCTCCTTGAGCCCCTCGTATTCCTCCGGTGTGAGCAGCCACGGATTGACGTCGTCCTCGGTGAACGACTGTCGTGCGAAGGCTGGCGGCTTGGTGGGGAATGGCTGCGTCGGCCAGGACTTCTCGAACGGCACCTGGCTCGCCTCGACCGGCCGCTCCTCGATCGGCCAGACAGGTTTGCCGGAGACACGCTCGAACACGTAGAGGAACCCCGTCTTGCCAGCATGGGCGACGACGTCCACCTTCTTCCCGTCGTGCGTCACGGTGACGAGCTGCGGCGCGGAGACGTTGTCGAAATCCCACAGGTCGTGGTGCACGGTCTGGAAGTGCCACAGCCGCTTGCCGCTCTTGACGTCGAGCGCGAGCAGGCAGTTGGCAAAGAGGTTCTGGCCGTGCCGATCGCCGCCGTAGAAGTCCGCGGTCGCCGACCCGGTCGGGATGTAGACGATGCCGCGCGCCTCGTCGATCGACATCTCGCCCCAGTTGTTCGCGCCGCCGAGATACTTGTAGCCGTCGGGCGGGTTGGTCTCGTACCCGAACTCGCCGGGACGCGGAATGACGTGGAACTGCCAGAGCAGCTGGCCGCTGAGCACGTCGTAGGCGCGGATGTCGCCGGGCGGCGTCATCGTCGATTCCCCCGACTGCCCGCCGAAGATCATGATGTTGCGCCAGATGCGGCCGGGGCTCGCCGGCATGGCCCGGACGCTGGTGCCCTCGGCGCGCGGCAGGCCGACCCGCATGTCGACAATGCCGTTGTCGCCGAACGACATGATCGACTTGCCGGTGCGCGCGTCGATCTCCTGGAGGAAGCTGTCCACCGCGAAGATCAGGCGGCGATCCTTGCCGTCGGCGCTCTGCCAGTAGTTGATGCCCTTGCTCGTGATGCCGTTGAGCCCCTCGTGCACCCAGAGCTCCTTGCCCGTGTCGGCCTCCAGCGCCACGAGGGACGACGCGTTCCGTCCGAGGCCGTAGAGCACGCCCTCGGCGAACACCGGGCTGAAGGTCGGGGCGGCGTAGGGATAGAACCACGCCATCTCGAGACGGGAGACGTTCGACTTGTCGATCTGATCGAACGGGTAGTAGTTGGAGCTGTCGAGCCCGGGCAGCGCTGTCACCGTGCCCTGAGCCGCCGGCACGGTGAACCAGACCGCCGCGACGAGACTGGCGGCGATGGCGATGGAAGATATCCGGCGGCCGCGGATGGACAGCCGCCCACGTGAGGTGGTGGAAGACGTCATAAGCGGAGACCTGTGTGAGCCGGCACCGTAGCACGGCGGCTGCGCGCCGGCAAGATACTTTCGAAAATCAATCCCTTGTTCGATTTGTCGTCCTCGCGCTGTTCCACGCCAGTCCGCGTCACCCGCGACGGAAGTCCGCGGCGAGCTCACGCACGAGCGGCGGCACGTCTCCGTCGAAGAGGATCACCCTGTAGCGAAGGGTCAGCGGCCGGCCGCTCGCGATCGTCACCGGCTTTTCGGCGACGATGCAGGGGTTCACCATCCAGACGTAGCGCGGATTGTGCCATGTCGCGGGCGGATTGGACGGATGGTTCACGACCGCACAGCCAACCGTCTTGCCGCTCGACAGCCTGATCGCGTAGGCGTACCAGTCCGCGGCCGGCCAGTTCAGATCCGACGCCGAGTAGTGAGGATCGGGGAGCGTGATCTTTCCGGAGGGCCCCTCGTACCAGGACTCGCCGTCGTTCCGGGCGCGAACGCAAAAGCCACCGAACGGGGTCTGATTCAGCGTCATGTCCCAGTCCGGCGTCAGGCGGTAGGTCAGGTCCAGGACGTTGGCGGCGTCCCGGGTCCGCCAGACCGCCGTGGTCTGCTCGTCGGCGTACCGGTTGCCCCGAATCGTCCAGTCGTTCCCGATGGCGAGCTCCGCCATGGTGTCGGTCGCCTTCACGAGCTGCACGTCGCGGTTCCGGATGACGCGCTGATCGGTCGGCGCGAACTCGCCCCAGCCCCAGAAGTCGGCGCGCGCGATATCGAAGCCGTGGGTCGGCCGCGTCGGCCCCATCTTGCTGAAGTCAGCCTTCCGCCTGAAGTCGATCGAGTGCCAGGCGAGAAAGATCCCGCGGTGGTGAACGTGATCGCCTGGCGCGAGGTCGGTCAGCCGTTCCCCTGACGGCGTGGCGACGGGATGGAAACAGCACGCGCTGTTCGCCCGCAGGTTCGACCCCTCGGGCTTGCTCGTCAGATAGGTGAGGACGACGCGGCCGTCTGCCGCCTTCAGCGACTTGCCGGCCGCCACCGATTCGAGCTCGTAGGATCCACCTTCGCCAAGGCTACGGCGGACAAGTCGATTCTGCATCGTCGCGCCAACGGCCAGGCCCGAGGCGGCGAGGAGGAACCCGCGCCGATCGAGCGGTTTCGTCTCAGTCATGATGAGCGCCTGCGATCGGAGCGTCCCGCTACGCCGCTCCATCCACTCGCGTCGCGAGCAGGGCGAGGCGGGCATCCGCGTCCTCGTAGAGCGGCAGGGCCAGCGCCTTCGCGTCCGGCACTCGAATCCGCTGGTAGGAGTGCTCGAATTTCGTCCGCACGTCGTCGATTGAAAAGCGTCCGGATCGGACGAACCCGAGGAACAGATCGACGTTGGTTTCGAGGAAGCTCAGACGGTCGGCGGCCTGCACGAGATCGGCCTCGGAGGTGCCGCCCACTTCGTGCGCGACGATCAGCGCCGCGACGTCACGGGTGAGCTCCTCGGCCGCGCCGTGCGACGCGAGCCACTCGGCGACGATTCGCGCGCTGCGCTCCGAGTGCAGGCGCTCGTAGACCGGATCGTCGAGCGAGTCCATCGCCGGCGAATCCGGGCCGGGAAACGCGCGCTCCATGTCGTGGGTCAGCGTCGCCAGCCGCACGGCTTCGCGCGCGTCCGGCGCCAGGCGATCGAGCCATTCGAGCGCGCGGAGCAGGTGGTCTCTGTTGTAGGGGTAGTTGTCGACGACCCAGCGGCGCGCCTGTTCCACGAGGGCTGATTCGGGCATTCGCGGTTGGCTGTTAATAAGGTTGGACACTATCACAACCGTTCCGCTGTATTTCGATCACGCACGAAATTTTCGACAAAACGGTCAGGGCTGGTGCGGCCTGTCGCTCGGCCACTTGGAGAGCACGTCCTGGAGCGTGGCCGACCGGTGCTTCCGCAGGAGCGAAATCGCGGTGGCCGCGTCGCGCTTGATGGTCGCCTGCATCAGCGCCTCGTGCTCCCTGGAGACGTCGCGTCCCGGCTTGCCGGCTTTCTTGGTGCGCAGGCGCCGGTAGCGGGAGTGCCGCTCGTAGAGCACATGGCAGACCAGCTTCAGCGAAGGCGATCCGCAGGCGGCGTAGAGCGCCTCGTGAAACGCGACGTTCCTGGCTTCCCATTCGGGATCGAGCGTGCCGTCGGCGCCGAACATCTGGCGCTTGGAGAGCTCGTGGAAGCGCGCGACGATGTCCGCCTCCCAGCGGTCGTCGCCCTTTTCGGTCGCCATGCGGATCGCGATCGCCTCGAGCTCGAGCAGCGTGTTGGCGATGTCGATCATTTCGTCGCGCGACACCGGGGCGACGCGGAACCCCTTGTGATCTTCGAGAATGACCAGACCCTCGGCGGCCAGCCGCATCAGCGCTTCACGCAGCGGACTCAATCCGGACTGGTAGCGCGCCCGCAGGTCCCGGAACCGCAGACGGCTGCCCGGATCGAGCCGGTTGTGGAGGATGTCCGATCGGAGCTGCTCGAAGAGATCGGTCGTGAGCGTGCGCGACCGTCGGCTGACAGTGGCAGGAACGGTTTCGGCCGGTTGACGAGCATCTATGGGCAACCCGCGCCTCCTCGGGCTGTTATCGGCGCCATTATAGCGATCGCCGATAAACAGCCCGATCTGGCGAAATCTTCGAATCCGCCGCGATGTTCGAAAACTCTACGACTTCGGCTCGTTGCGCAGGGTGAGCTTCTGCACCCGCCAGTTCATGAGCTCGGCGACGTACAAGGTGTTGGGGTCGCGGCAGTCGATTTCATTGACCATGCCGAACTCCTTGAACTGCTTGCCGGCGCGCCCGAACCGGCCGACCACCGTGCCATCCAGCTGCATCTTGTAAATCTCGCCGTTGAGGAAGGGGTCTTCGGTCGGGTTCGAGTTGGAGCTGTAGAGAAACTGCTGCGCGCCGGGCGAGATGCAGATGGCGCGGGGCGCTCCCACGTTCTTGATCTCGCTCTTGTACGTGCCGTCGTTGTCGAACACCTGGATGCGCTGATTCCCCATGTCGGCGACGTAGACGTTGCCGCGGGCATCGACGGCGACGGAGTGGGGAATATTGAACTGGCCCTGTTCGGTGCCCGTGGCGCCCCAGGACTTGATGAACTTCCCGTTCTTGTCGAACTTGGCGACGCGGGCGTTCGCGTAGCCGTCGGAGACGAAGATGTTGCCGGCCGCGTCCCACGCCACGTCGGTGGGCTGGTTGAAATTGTCGCCGCCGACGCCGGAGCCGGGAGGCCCGGACGAGCGGCCGAACACGCCGCTGCTGCCGAGCTCACCGAC
>Ga0075423_10005512_pt1 | contig 11832 bp, 11 predicted proteins | sample SoiMethybrSBSTD2_FD_80114 | JGI IMG/M metagenome (GOLD analysis project Ga0075423, IMG submission 80114) | Bulk soil microbial communities from a Populus tree surrounding site in Tennessee, USA - Soil MetaG P. TD hybrid SBSTD2 | ecosystem: Environmental > Terrestrial > Soil > Tree plantation...
GCCGTGGGTCTGCCTTCGGTGGTCGGCTGTCTCGTCGCTCCGCTCCTCGGGATGCAGGCTTTATTCTCCGGACCGAGCCGTCATCCCGAGCGCCAGCGAGGGATCCCGCAGTCGGCAGGCTTACGAAACGGGGTGCGCGACTCCGAGGCCTAGGACAGTTCCAGCATCCGCAAGAGCGGCTTCTCGGCCGCCTTGCGCACGTCCTCGGGCAGGATGATCTCGGGACGCTCGTCGCGCAGGCACAGGTAGAGCTTCTCGAGCGTGTTGAGCTTCATGAACGGGCATTCGTTGCAGCGGCAGCCGTTGTCCGGAGGAACCGGGATGTACTCGCGGTCCGGCGCGAGTTTCTTCATCTGATGGATGATCCCTTCCTCGGTTGCGATCAGGAACTTCTTCGCCGGCGCGGTGGTCACGTAGTTGAGGATCGAACGCGTCGAGCCGACGTGGTCGGCGTGCTTCAGGATGGCCTCCGGGCACTCCGGGTGCGCGGCGACCTTGGCTCCCGGATACATGGCCTTCAACTTCACGATCTCGCGCTCGGAGAACTGCTCGTGCACGATGCAGGTGCCCGGCCACAGGGTCATCGGGCGGTTGAGCTTCTTCGACAGGAACGCGCCGAGGTGCCGGTCGGGAGCGAAGAGGATTTCCTGGTCCGGCGGGATGGATCTCACGATCTTCTCGGCGTTCGAGGAGGTGACGATGATGTCCGAAAGCGCCTTCACCGCGGCCGAGCAGTTGATGTACGTCAGCGAGACCGCTCCGGGGTGCGCCTCCCGCCAGGCGCGGAAGGCGTCGGGAGGACACGAGTCCTCCAGCGAGCAGCCGGCTTCGTAGTCCGGCAGGATGACCTTGCGGGTCGGATTCAAAATCTTGGCGGTCTCGGCCATGAAGCGCACGCCGGCGAACGCGATGATCCGTGCGTCGCTCTGCTGCGCCTTACGGGAGAGGTCCAGCGAATCGCCGACGAAGTCCGCCAGGTCCTGGATCGCCTCTTCTTGGTAGTAGTGCGAAAGGAGGACTGCGTTTTTTTGTCGCTTCAACTCTCGGATCTCCCGCTCCAGATCCAGGCGCGGGTCGATCGAGGAGACGTCGGGCGGCGCCGGCCGCTCCCGAAGTGACGGATAGGAAGGAGTTGCACCTACCCCAGCCATGGGAAATGAAGCATAACAAGCCCGATCGTAAACGTTTTGGCCTCTCCGCTCGTAACTTTCGTTGGTGGCACGAGTTCTGCTACCGGAGACTGCGCTTTCATGGAAAACTCAAGTCCCCGCGGACGGCCCGACGTCAAGGCCGTGCTGTTTCTCGCCGTGACTCTGGGGCTCGCCGCCCTCGAGCTGTGGGGACTGATCCGGCTTTTTTAGCCCCGGTTCCTGCCTCGTCCTCCCCGATCCCGTCACCACGCCTCGAAAAACCCGTTTGGTATATTCGCGACGATGGCCACCGAGGTCCGAGCCGGCAAGCATCGCGGCCTCGACGCCGCCTCCCTCGTCGCCGCCTACCGCAACATCTACCTGTCCCGGCGCTTTGACGACAAGGAGATCCAGCTCAAGCGCCAGAACAAGATCTACTTCCAGATCAACAGCGTCGGGCACGAGGCGGTCGGCACGGCCGCGGGCATGGTGCTCAAGGGCGGCTACGACTGGTTCGACGCGTACTACCGCGACCGCGCCCTGATCCTCCAGCTCGGCGTGACCCCTTACGAGATGTTCCTGCAGTCCGTCGGCGCCAAGGACGATCCCGCCTCGGCGGGCCGCCAGATGCCCGCCCATTGGGGGCACAAGCGCTGGAACATCATCTCCAAGTCCTCCTGCACCGGCACGCAGTTCCTCCACGCCGTCGGCGCCGCCGAAGGCGGGTGGAGAAAGAGCCGGATCCGAGAGCTTGCCGGGGAGGGGACCTCCTCATTTCATCCGGACGAGGTTTCTTACGTCTCTGGGGGCGAAGGACAGACTTCCGAAGGGGAGTTCTGGGAGGCCCTCTCCTCGGCGAGCAACTTGAAGCTGCCGGTGCTCTTCTGCATTCAGGATAACGGCTACGCGATCTCGGTCCCGGTCGAGGTCAACGTGCCTGGCGGCTCGATCTCCAAGCTCGTTCGCAGCTACCCCAACCTCTTCGTGGTCGAGGTCGACGGCACCGACTTCGTCGAGACCTACGACGCGATGCGCTACGCCGCGGAGTACTGCCGCAAGCGCATGGGCCCGGCGTTCGTGCACGCCCGGGTCATCCGTCCCTACAGCCACTCACTCTCGGACGACGAGGCCTCGTACCGGCCCAAGGCGGAGCGGGAGCAGGAGGCGGCGAAGGATCCCGTTCGCCGTCTCTCGCGGCTGCTTCTCGACGAGGGGATTCTCGGTCCCGAGGACCTCGAGAGGCTTCACGCCGAGGTCGACGCCGAGATCAACGACGCCGCCGACCGCGCGCTCGCGTCGGAGATCCCCGAGCCCGAGTCCGCTTATCAGTACGTCTATTCGCCCGACGTCGACCCGACGAGCGCGGCCTTCTCGACAGCTCCCGCGACTCCGGCCGGCGCACAGCCCACCACGATGGTGGACCTGATCAACGCGTGCCTGAAGGACGAGATGAAGCGCGACCCGCGCATCGTCCTCTTCGGCGAGGACGTCGCGGACGCCACGCGGGACGAGGTGCTGGAGGAGTGCAAGGGCAAGGGCGGCGTCTTCAAGGTCACCGCGGGCCTCCAGAAGCTCTACGGCGCCAATCGCGTCTTCAACTCGCCTCTGGCCGAAGCCAACATCATCGGCCGCGCGATCGGCATGGCGATCCGGGGCTTGAAGCCGGTGGTCGAGATCCAGTTCTACGACTACATCTGGCCCGCGTACATGCAGATCCGCAACGAGCTTTCCAACCTGCGCTGGCGCTCGGGCAACGCCTTCTCCTGCCCGGTCGTCGTGCGCGTGGCGGCGGGCGGCTACATCGGCGGGGGAGCGGTCTACCACTCGCAGTCGGGCGCGGTGTTGATGACGCACAACCCCGGGCTGCGCGTCGTGATGCCGTCCAACGCGCTCGACGCCAACGGTCTGCTCCGCACGGCGATCCGCTGCGACGACCCCGTGATCTTCATGGAACACAAGCACCTCTACCGCCAGACGCACAACAAGGGCGTCTATCCCGGGCCGGATTACATGATTCCGTTCGGCAAGGCAGCGGTTGTGCAGGAAGGAACGGACGTCACGATCGTCACGTACGGCGCGACGGTCTACCGATCCTGGCAGGCGGCGAAGGCGTTCCAGGAGGAGACGGGGAAGACCGCCGAGATCCTGGACCTGCGCACGCTGTCGCCCTACGACTGGGACGCGATCACGGCTTCGGTGAAGAAGACCTCGCGGGCGATCGTCGTGTACGAGGACCCGATTTCCTGGGGCTACGGCGCGGAGATCGCGGCGCGCATTTCCTCCGAGCTGTTCCCGTACCTCGACGCTCCGGTCGAGCGCGTGGCGGCGACGGACACGTTCGTCGCCTATCAACCGCGCGTCGAGGACTTCATCCTTCCGCAGGCGTCGCACGTGCGGAAAGCACTGGACAAAGTCTCGTCGTTCTAACGGCAAATTCTGACCTTTTCAGAGGACTGCGTCGCCTGTGGAGGCGACACTTTCCGGCATGGGCCTGGGGCTAAGTCGAGGCCTGTGAGTGTTTGCGGTTTGGGTATGACTCGTGCTCCAGAGAAGTCCGTATCGCGATTGAGGAGAACGGCAAATGCGAAGAGAAGAGGCGGTGCTCGATCTGAATGCTCACCATCGCGCGTTGCGCCGCTGTCACGGCTGCGGAGCCTACGCGCGTCCCGTCGGCGAAGTGCAGGGGCGGGTGTTCTGCGAGAGATGCGTCGAGAAGGCGAGGCGCGCCAGAGACAACCAGGACGAGGAGATCGGCATCATCGAGGTGTAACTCCCAACTCGCGTAGAATGCGCGCTCGGTGAAGGCCGATCACCGAGCGACGCTGCTCCGGCGCCACGTCTACTCACCCGGCCTCTTTTCGGTGACCTTTCGCTCCCCGGCGCTGGCCAACACGATTTCCCCCGGACAATTCGCGATGGTCGAGGTTCCGGATCGGGCTAGGCCGTATCTGCGGCGCGCCTACTCGGTGGCGGACGCGGATCCGGTGGCGGGCAACGTGGAGTTCCTGATCAAGACCATCGGCGCCGGCACGGGAGCCCTCGAGAAGCTGCCGGAGACCGCCGCGGTGCGGCTCCTCGGGCCCCTCGGTAACTCCTTCGGACTGTCCGGTTTCGCGAAGGGAGACCGTGTGGCGATCGTGGCCGGCGGCATCGGCGCGGCGCCGTTTCCGATGCTGCTGAAGGCGCTGCGCCAGGCGGGCGTGCCCTGCGACTTCTACCTCGGCGGCCGAAACACCCGCGACCTGTCGATCCGAACCCGCTTCGAGGGGCTCGTTCGGGGAGAGACCATCCTCGCCTCCGACGACGGGTCGCTCGGGGAGAAGGGATTCGTGACCGAGGCGCTGCGGAGGAGACTCGAAGCCGGCGCGAAGTATGCGCGCGTGTACGCGTGCGGCCCGATGCCGATGTTCGCATCGCTCGCGAAGGTCGTCGCTGCGCACGGCGTCTCCGCCGAATTCTCGACCGAGGCGGAAATGGGCTGCGGCTTCGGTGTCTGCCTCGGCTGCGTCATCCCCGGAACCGAGAAACCCTTCGTGGTCTCCTGCACGGAGGGACCGATCCTGAGCCCGGAGAAGATACGGTGGTGAGGAGAGGAGCGGGCGGCCGCAAGGGCCGCCCCTACGAGCGTAGGGGCGGGGCTTGGCCCCGCCCCGAGGCGCCGCCATGACGTCCCTCTCCGTCCGCCTCGGCCCCCTCGAGCTCGCCAACCCGATCACGACTGCGTCGGGGACCTTCGGCTACGGGCTCGAGTTCACCGACTTCGTGGACCTCTCGAAGATCGGCGGGCTCTGCACGAAGGGTCTGTCTCTCAATCCCCACGCCGGCAACGCTCCTCCACGCATCTGCGAAACGCCGGCGGGGATGTTGAACGCCATCGGGCTCCAGAACGTCGGAGTCCGCGCGTTCCTTGAGGAGAAGCTGCCGAAGCTGCGCTCGCTCGGCGCGACAGTCATCGCAAACGTCTGGGGAGACCTCGAGGAGGACTACGTCACCGTGGTCCGCGCCCTCGAAGGCGCCGACGGGCTCGCGGCGGTCGAGCTCAACATCTCCTGCCCCAACGTCGAGCGCGGCGGCATGCTCTTCGGCAACTCTCCTGAGGCGACGCGCTCGCTCGTCGGGCGCGTGCGCGCGGCCACGCGGCGTCCCCTGATCGTCAAGCTTTCCCCCAATGCACCGGATCTGGTCGAATCGGCGCGGGCGGCGCGCGAAGCCGGCGCCGACATCCTCTCGCTCGTCAACACGTTCGTCGGGATGGTGATCGATCCCGAGACCGCGAAGCCGCGCACCTCGTTCGGCACGGGCGGCCTCTCGGGGCCGGCGATCCGGCCGCTCGCGGTGCGGATGGTCTACCAGGTCCATCGCGCTATGCCCGACGTGCCGCTCATGGGAATCGGCGGCATCGCGGGGCTCTCCGACGTCCTGGAGTTTCTCGCCGCCGGCGCGACGGCGATCCAGGTCGGCACCGCGAATTTCAAGGATCCCGGCGTGTCGGACCGCCTCGTCGACGAGCTCGCCGCCTACTGCGAGGCGAAGAAGACGACGGTGGCGGCCCTGATCGGCCGCGCCCACCGCGTGGGGAAAACGGGCGGCGACGCCGGGGCCGAAGGATGACGGCGCCATCCGCGGCCGAGCATGTCTGCATCGCGCTCGACTTCGCGTCGCGCGACGAGGTGCTCGCCGCCGCGCGGCACTTCGGCGGCCGGGTCGGGTGGCTGAAGATCGGTCTGGAAGCGTTCGTCGCGGCAGGCCCCGCTCTCGTCGAAGAGGCCGCGAGGACGGGCTCGAGAGTTTTTCTCGACCTGAAGTTTCACGACATTCCCGCCACCGTGGCCGGGGCCGTCGCGTCGGCCGCGCGGTCGGGTGCCGCGATGGTCAACGTGCATGCGTCCGGCGGACGCGCGATGCTCGAGGCCGCGCGGGACGCTGCGGCGCGAGCCGGACTTCCGAAGCTCATCGCCGTCACGCTGCTGACCTCGCTGGACGCGCGCGCCCTCGCCGACCTCCCGATGGCAGGGAATCCCGAAGGCATCGCGCGGCGCCTGGCGCTCCTCGCACAGGCCTGCGGACTGGCGGGCGTCGTCTGCGCGGCCGCGGACCTTCCCGGCATCCGCTCCGCGTGTGGTCCGGACTTTTTCACGGTCGTGCCGGGGATCCGGCCGGCGGGAGCCGACGCGGCGGATCAGAAACGCATCGCCACGCCGGCCGCGGCCATGCAGGCCGGGGCGGATCTTCTGGTCATCGGGCGCCCGATCACCGCGGCTCCGGACCCGGACGCCGCACTGGCCGGTATCCTGGCGGAAGTCGAGCGGGCGGCACCGGATCACAGATAATCTCGCGCCGATGAGCGACTGGAAGGCCGCGCACCGGACCTGGGTGGTCGGACACCGCGGGGCCCCGCGCCGGGCCCGCGAGAACACGATCGAGAGCTTCGACTTCGCCGAGAGCTTCGGCGTCGACGCGATCGAGTTCGACGTTCGGCTGACGCGCGAAGGCGAGGCGGTCGTCTTCCACGACGACGATGTCGTTCTCGGGACCCAGCGCATCCCGGTCCGCACCTTCACGTGGCGGGAGATCGAGAAGCTCGTCATTCCCTCGGAGATGGGCGAGTACCGGATTCCCAGGCTCGAACAGGTGTTCCACCGCTACGGTCCGACGATGGCGTACATCGTCGAGGTCAAGAGCGGGCCGGGGCTGCCTCTCGGCACGATGGCCCGGCGGATCGCGAAGCTCGCGTCCGTCTACGGCGTGGAGGCCCGCTGTCTCGTGGCCTCCTTCGACGCCGAGTTCTTAAAGCGCATGCGCGAGGCGGCTCCGTCCATCGCCACGAGCTATCTCTTCGATCATCCCGTTGCGCTCCCGACGCCCGGCCAGACCGCGCCGCTGTTCCCGCCGGTGGACGCGATCGGGCCTCGCAAGGACCTCGTTACGCCGACACTCCTCTCGCAGGCGGCGATGGTCAACCTCTCGGTCCATCCCTGGACCGTGGACGAGCCCGAGGAGATGCGAAGACTGCTGGCCGCGGGTGTCGCGTCGATCACCACCAACGCTCCCGACGCGGCGCTGGAGATCCGCAACGGCGTCCCGCACGACACGGGGCTCGCCTATCCCACCCCTCCGGAGACCTGAGAAAAACCGCAGGAGGTCCCAATGCAGTTGGCCGGCCTGGTCCTGGTCGGAGTGCTCGCCGGAATCTTCGCCGGCATGTTCGGAATCGGGGGAGGGCTCATCATCGTGCCGGCCCTCGTCCTGCTCTACGGGATGAAACAGCACGCGGCGGTGGGAACTTCGCTCGGCGCGCTGCTGCTCCCCGTCGGCGCGCTGGGCGCCTGGGTCTACTGGAAGAACGGAAACCTGGACGTGAAGTACTCGGCGCTGCTGGCAGGCGGCTTGCTCGTCGGAGCGCTGCTGGGGGCCAAGCTCGTGGAGCCGGTCTCCGATCTGACGCTGCGTCGATTGTTCGGCGGCTTTCTGCTTCTGGTTTCGATCAAGATGCTCTGGGGCAAATGAGGGAGTAGAGTCGAACCATGTCGGTCCGCAACCCCGGGGCATACACTCCCCGGCGCATCAAGGGCCCGCGGGAAATCGCCGGGATCACTGCCCGCCGGGCGCTGGCCGGACATCCCGTCAACGCGGGAGCACTCGGGATCGCGGAGTCGACCAACTGGCTGATCGCGCACCTGGGCAAGACACTCCGGCCGCGCGTGCGGTGCTCGTGCTGCGGGCACGAGGGCGTGTCGTTCCTCGCCGTGCCCAACGCCGCCGGCACCGCGTGGAACGCGGCCTGTCCGCGGTGCGATTCGCGGAGCCGGCACCGGGGACTGTCGCTGCTGATTCCGAAGCTGGTCGCGGGGCGCACCGCAAAGCCGCGCACTCTTCACATGGCACCCGAAGAGGTCCTCCGGCGCGTCGTCGAGCCGCTCGCCGCCGTCTACCACACCAGCGATCTGAAGATGGACGGCGTGACCTATCCCCACGAGGACCTGACTCGCTCCCGCCTTCCGGAGGCCGCGTACGATCTCGTCCTTTGCAACCACGTTCTCGAGCACATCGAGGACGACGTCACCGCCGTCGCCGCCATCGCGCAGACCCTGAAACCCGACGGCTTCGCGGTCATCACGGTGCCGGGCAACTTCACGCGCAAGGAGACCGTGCGCTTTCCCGACGACTCCTTCGGCGGTCACTGGCGCGACTACGGCCTCGACGTGGTGGATCTCTTCCGCACGTCGTTCGCGGAGATCGAGAGCATCGACCTCTACTCCTTCGACCGCGCGCCCGGAGGACTGTCGCACGCGATCCACCGCGGCGAGCCTGCGTTCGTCCTCCGAAAACCTCTGACTCGGTCGCATTGAAGCGCATCGCTGGTCTCGCCCTCGCCGCGTTCGCGCTCGTCGGCGCCGCTCCGCTGACCGTCCAGGTCCAGACCAGCGGCTCGAGCGCCGAGCTTCGCGGCCTCGCGGTGCGCGACGCGAAAACAGCCTGGGCGACCGGATCGCAGGGCACGGTTCTGCGGACGCGCGACGGCAGGACGTGGGAGAAGGTCCCAATTCCCGGAGGCGAGGAGCTCGACTTCCGCGACGTCGACACGCCGTCCAAAGACGTCGTCGTCCTGATGGCGGCCGGTCCCGGCGAGAAGTCCCGGATCTTCCGGAGCATGGACGCCGGGGCGACGTGGAAGCTCGTCTATACCAACCCCGACCCCGAAGGCTTCTACGACGCGATGGCGTTCTGGGACGAGAAGAATGGCCTCCTCGTCGGCGATCCGGTGAAGGAGATGCAGGGAGCGTTCCGGGTCCTCCTCACGTCCGACGGCGGAGCGACCTGGAAGCCGATCCCGGGGGGCACCATCGCCTTCGCGTTGAAAGGCGAGGGCATCTTCGCCGCCAGCGGCACGTGTCTCACAACGGTCCCTGGCGGAAAACGGGCCTGGTTCGTGACCGGAGGCGCGCGCATGTCCCGCGTCTTTCGAACCCTGGACGGCGGACAGCACTGGAACTCGGCGCCCGCGCCTGTTCCCGCCGGCAATGCGTCGAGCGGCCTCTTCTCCGTGGCCTTTCTCGACGATGCCACGGGCTTCGCCTCCGGCGGAGACTACAAGCAGCCGAAGCTCGAGTCGTTGAACGGCGCGCGCAGCGGAGACGGCGGAAGGACGTGGACTCCCGCCCCGATCTCCGCGTCCGGCTTCTACTCCGCGGTCGTCGCGGTGCCGGGCGCGAAAGGCCGGCTCGTCGCCGCCGGTCCCGTCGGCATCGCGATCAGCGAGGACGCCGGCCGGACCTGGGCCGCCATCGATCGGACTCCTCTCAACGCCGTCGCGTTCGGCGCCGACGGCGCGGGCTGGGCCGTCGGCCCCAAGGGCACGATCGTGCGCTTGGAACGAGGGCGCTGAACGGATTCGGCCTCAGTCCCTCTCGAACGGATTCTCCGGCTCGAGGGAGGCGCGGCCGCCGCCCGCTCCCGCTTCGTCCTCCTTCTCCCATGTCGCGCGTTTGAGGAGCTCGATCTTGAGCTGGCCTTTCGCGGCGAGGGACTGGTTGATGCCGGGGAGGTCCTTCGCGGCCCAGGCGTCGAAGTCTCGGACGACGTCGTCGAGCTCGCGGCGGAGGGCGTCGGCGCGCTGGACCTGAGTGGCGGAGGGGCGGCCCTCGTAGAAGTTGACTCCGAAATAGAGGTCGGTGAGGTATTCGCGCAGGCGTTCCTCGCCGGTGATCATGCCGCCTTCCTTGGTGGCGACGATCTTCTTGCGGAGCTCGTCGACGTCGGCCGACGCCTTGCGCAGTTGCGCGGCGAGCGGATCGGCGCCGAGCTTTGCGGCGCGATCGTCGAGCGCCGTGCGGACGCCGTTGATGCGGTCGACGGCGAAGGTCATGTCGCCGAGCTGGCGATAGATCTTCATGACGAGGTCGAACTGGGCCTTGCGATCCTCGGGAGTGTGCTTGGACCTGGGGTCGGGGACGACCTGGAGCTTGGTCTCGTAGACTTTCTTGTCCTTGGTCATGCGGACGGTGTAGGTGCCGGGGAGAACGCGGGGGCCCTGATTCGCGCCGAAGGACGCGGACGCGGCCGTGGGCACGCGCGGGGGCTTCAGGCGCATGGACCAGCTCGCGCGCGAGAGGCCGCGGCGCTTGCTGGTCGGGATTGACGACAGGAGCTTTCCGTCGGGACCGAAGACTTCGATCTTCAGATCGCCGAAGATGTGGCGCTTCCTCTGGAAGTAGACGATCTGCGCGTCGCCGGGGGGATTGGGTCCCTCGAACGCCGCGTCGCCGTTGACCCATCCGCCGAAGGCGTTGAGCCGCTGGACCGCCGGCTTCGCGGGCACGAATACGGCGTCGCTTCCGAGCATGTCCTCGGTCAGGGAACGCAGCGGGGTGATGTCGTCGACGATCCAGATGCCGCGGCCGTGCGTGGCGATGACGAGCGCGGAATCGCGCGGGTGGACGACGAGGTCGCGGACGGCGACGTTGGGCATGTCGCCGCCCTTGTACTGCGCCCACTTCTTCCCGCCGTCGAGGGAGACCCAGAGTCCGAGCTCGGTGCCGACGAAGAGGAGCTTCGAATCGGCCGGGTCCTCGCGGACGACGTGGGCATACCCCTTCATTGTGCCGTCGGTGGGCGCGATCGGCGTCCAGGTCTTTCCAAAGTCGGTCGTGCGGTAGACGTAGGGCTTCATGTCGCCGGAGGTGTGGAGGTCGAAGGTGGCGTAGGCGGTGCCGGACGCGAAATGGCCGGCGTCGATGTAGGAGACCCACGCGTTCCTCGGCAAGCCGGCGATGTTGGCGGTGACGTTGGTCCAGGTCTTCCCGCCGTCGCGGGTCAGCTGCACGTTGCCGTCGTCGGTGCCGACCCAGATCAGATTCGGATCCTTGGGCGACTCGGCGATCGCGTAGATCGTGCAGTGCATCTCGGCGGAGGAGTTGTCCACCGTGACGCCGCCGGACTGCTCCTGTTTCTGCTTGTCGGGATCGTTCGTCGTCAGGTCGGGTGAGATGCGGTCCCAGGTCTGGCCGTGGTCCCGCGAACGGAACAGGAACTGCGCGCCGATGTAAACCACGCCCCGCTGCGTCGGGCTCATGTGGATCGGCGTGTTCCAGTTGTAGCGGAGCTTGCCTTCCTTGTAGCCTGCAAGCGGCTTGAGCGTGCGCGTCTCGTGCGTCTTGCGGTTGACGCGTCCGATCTCGCCGCCCTGCGACTCGGCGTAGATGTAGTTCTGGTCGGCCGTGTCGGCGAACATCCAGAAGCCGTCGCCGCCGAACATGTTTTCCCACTGCGCGTTCGCGATGCCGCCCGGATACGCCGACATGCCGACCCAGGAGCTGTTGTCCTGAAGACCGCCGTAGACGTTGAACGGACGCTCCATGTCGACGCTGACGTGGTAGAACTGCGAGATCGGAAGGTTCTCCGCCTTCCACCACTTGTTCCCGCCGTCGTAGGAGTACCAGACACCGCCGTCGTCGCCGGCGATCAGGCGGTCGGTGTTCGCGGGATCGATCCAGACGTCGTGGTAGTCGCCATGCCCGCCGCCTCCGATTTCCGAGAAGCTCTTGCCGCCGTCGTTCGACGCGATGAGCGTCAAGTCCGGCTTGTAGACCTTGTTCTCGTCCTTGGGATCCACGATCAGGTTCGCGAAGTAGAACGGACGCCAGATCATGTTCTGGCTGCGGTCCATGGCCTGCCAGGTCGCGCCGCCGTCGTCGGAGCGGTA
>Ga0075423_10005514_pt1 | contig 11832 bp, 11 predicted proteins | sample SoiMethybrSBSTD2_FD_80114 | JGI IMG/M metagenome (GOLD analysis project Ga0075423, IMG submission 80114) | Bulk soil microbial communities from a Populus tree surrounding site in Tennessee, USA - Soil MetaG P. TD hybrid SBSTD2 | ecosystem: Environmental > Terrestrial > Soil > Tree plantation...
CGGCCAGGAGGCGGGCCACGACCCGGTCGACGCCGAGCCCGGCGGTGTCCACGATCAGGTGGGCGCCGGCGTAGAACGGCTCGCGGGCGCGGTAGAGCGCCTCGAGCTCCTGGGGGGTGCGGCCGTCGAGCATCGGGCGGGCACCCGTCCGACGCGCCCGGCCCAGCTGCTGGGCGAGGTCGCCGCGCAGCCACACGACGGTGCCGAGCTCGCGCAGGGCCTCCATACGGCCTTCGCGACACGGCAACCCACCGCCGGTGGCGATCACCTGGCCCGACTTGAGGCGCAACGCCGCCAGAGCGTCGCCCTCCAGCCGGCGAAAGGCGTCCTCGCCGTCGTGCCGGAAGATCTCGGGAATCGAGCGGCCGTCGCGGGCGACGATCATGTCGTCGGTCTCCACGAAGCAGCGCCCCAGCCGGCGAGCGAGCAGACGGCCGCACACGGACTTGCCCGCCCCCATGAAACCGACAAGCACGACGTTGTCGGCCGACACAGTCGCCATCCTATCACTGCGGGCGGGACGGCCGGCCAGTGTCCGGCCGCCCGGGACTCCGGGCGGCCGGACGCGGGAAGCTCAGGCCTTGGCGCGGATGGCCGCGAGGACGCGGTCCGGCAGCAGCGGGACCTGGCGCACGCGGGCCCCGGTCGCGGCGAAGATGGCGTTGCTGAGCGCCGGCGCCACCGTCGTGGTGCCCGGCTCGCCCAGACCGGTGGGGAACTCGGTGGAGGGAACGACGTGGACCTCGACCTCCGGCGCCTCGTTCATCCGGAGCACCTGGTAGTCGTGGAAATTCGACTGGACCAGGGCGCCGCTGGCGACGGTGCCACGCTCGCGTAGCGCGTTGCTGACGCCGAAGAGGATCGAGCCTTCGATCTGGGCCCGGGCCCCGTCGGGATTGACGACGATGCCGCAGTCCACGGCGCAGACGATCTTCTCGATCTGCACGGCGCCGTTGGACGGATCGACCCTGGCCTGCACCACCGAGGCGGTCCAGGTGGGCGTCTTCTTCTCCTGGGCGCTGACGCAGGCCACGCCCCGGCCGGTATTGGGCGGCAGCGGCGTCCCCCACCCGGCCTTGTCGGCGGCGAGCCTGAGCACCTTGGCCAGGCGCGGCGCGCCGCTCAGCATCGACAGACGGTACTCCACCGGATCCTGACCCGCCAGCTTGGCGAGCTCGTCCATGAACGTCTCGACCGCGAAGAACGTGTAGTTCGGCGCGACGGCCCGCACGTAGCCGACCGAGATGCCGGTCTCGACCGGCACCGCCCGCACGACCTGGTTGGGGATGTCGTAGACGTGGTCGGCCCCGTTGAGCGCGAACTGGTCGAGGCCCTTCTTGTCGACGAAATCCGGCCCCCACCGCTTGCCGGGGTGCGAGGCCACCAGCGTGTTCTCCCAGGCGACGATCTTGCCGTCGCCGGCCAGGCCCGCCTTGACCACCTGCAGTGTCGCCGAGCGGTAGAAGTCGCGCCGCAGATCCTCCTCGCGCGAGCGGATGAGCTTGACGGGACGCTTGACCTCCCGCGCGATCAGCGCGGTTTCGAGCATGATGTCGGGCTCCAGGCGCCGGCCGAAGCCGCCCCCGAGATAGTGCTGGTGCAGGCGGATCTTGGCGGCGTCGACCTTCAGGACGGCGGCCAGCGTGCCGACCGCGAAGGTCTGGAACTGGCTGCCCGTGTAGATGTGATAGACGCCGTCCTTGTCGATGTGGGCCAGGCAGTTCATCGGCTCCATCTGCATGTGGGCCACGTAGTCGGTCGTGAACGTCGCCTCGTGGCGCTTGCCGGCGCCGGCCATGGCAGCCTTGACGTCGCCCTGCTCGTGCCAGGCCGCCGCGTCCGGATCGTCCTTGGCCTTGGTGAAGCTGGCGAAGATCGTTTCGGTGCTGACGCCGGCGTGAGGGCCCGGATCCCAGGTGACCTTGAGGGCGTCGCGCGCCTTCACGGCCGCCTCGTACGACGTGGCGACCACGCCGACGAGCTGCGGGAGATTGATCGTGGCGACGTACCCCTTGACCTTCTTGGCGCCGCTGTCGTCGACCGCCGTGTGCTTGCCCCCCTCGCGAGTGGGCGGGTAGGCGACCTTGGCGTAGACCATGTTGGGCAGGAAGGTGTCGATGCCGAACTTCGCCCGGCCGTTGGTCTTCTCGGGGATGTCCAGGCGCTGGACCCACTGGCCCACCAGTCGATACTCGCCGGGCTTCTTGAGCGTGAGCTTCTTGAGGTCGTCCTCGGTGAACGTCTTGCTGATCGGCACCTTGGCGACGATCTCGCCGTACCGGATCGAGCGGCCGCTCGGCAGGTGACGCACCACGCCGCGCTCGGCCACGCAATCGGCGGCGTTCACCTTCCAGTGGGTCGCCGCCGCGTCGACCAGCGCCAGGCGGGCGGCGGCGCCGGCCCGCGAGAGCGTGTCGAACGTCCAGTTCACCGACCAGCTGCCGCCGGTGAGCATCAGCCCGAACTTGGGATCGGCGGTGGGGTAGTCGATGCGGACGTCCTTCCACTCGGCCTCGAGCTCCTCGGCGACGATCTGGGCCAGCGCGGTGCCGACACCCTGCCCCATCTCGGCCTTGGTGATGTGAATGGTGACGATGCCGTCCGGCGTGATGGTGAGCGCCGTGTTCGGATCCCACGCGGCGGCCGCCTCTGCGGCCGAATCGACCAGCGGGATGCGGATGGTGAGGCCGACGCCGGCGACGGCGGTGATGGAGAGGAACGCGCGACGAGAGAGCGTCGTCGTCATGGCTACACCCCCTGGGCCGCGCGCTTGATGGCGCGCTTGATGCGCAAGTAGGTCGCGCACCGGCAGATGTTGCCGGACATCGCGGTCACGATGTCCTGATCACTGGGATTGGGGTTGCGGCTGAGCAGCGCGGCCGCGGTCATGATCTGACCCGATTGGCAATAACCGCACTGCGGCACCTGCTCGGCAATCCAGGCGAGCTGCAGCGGATGCTTGCCCTCGGGGTGCAGTCCCTCGATCGTCGTGATCTTCTTGCCGGCCGCCTGGCCGACCGTCGTCTGGCAGGACCGCACGGCCTGGCCGTCGAGGTGCACGGTACAGGCACCGCACTGCGCCACCCCGCAGCCGAACTTGGTGCCGGTCATCCGCAGACGCTCGCGGATGACCCACAGCAAGGGCGTGGACGGATCGACGTCGACGGTGTGGGTCTTTCCATTGATCAGGAGCGTCGCCATGCCTGGCCTCCTGTGGCGGGCCACGCCTGCGCCTCGCCGGTGAGGGTGGTTACGTGCGCGGCGAGACTAGCACAACCAGGTGCCAGGCCGCGACGTCCGGTGGCGAGGTGAGCCGTACGATTTCGTCAGCGGTCGCGGCGCGGCTCGATGTACAGCGTGCGCACGATCTGGGAGAGCCCGGCCAGGAACGGAACGGCGACGAGGGCGCCGATGAGCCCGGCAATGTGGGCTCCGGCCAGCAGGGCTAGCAGCACGGCCAGCGCGTGCATTCCAGTGGCCCGACCCACGAAATACGGCGCTAGGAACTTGCCCTCCACGGTCTGGGCACCGACCATCGCGGCCAGGGTCAGCGCGGCCAGGGTCACCGACTCGTTGAGGGCGGAGAGGACGGCCAGCACCGCCGCCAGCGTGGCGCCCACGAACGGCACGATGTTGAACACCGCCGCCAGCGCGCCGATGAGCAGGCCGTAGCGGACGCCGAGCACCGTCAGGGCGACGGCGATGAGCACGCCGACGCACAGGCTGGAGACGAGCTGGCCGCGGACGTAACCCCCGATCCGGTTCAGCACCTCGGGCGCCAGCCTGGTGGCGGTGGGGCGGGCCGTCGGCGGCAGCAAGGCGAGCAGGGTACGGCCGATCTCGGGCGCGTCGATGACGAGGTAGGCGGCAATCACCAGCACGGCCAGCAGCTCGAACAGGACGCCGACGGTGCCGGCCGTGAAGCGCATCGTGTTGGCGAGCAGCGCGCCCGCCACGCCCTGCAAGTTGTCCGGCTTCGGCGCCGACACCGTCCCTCCGCCCCACCGCTCGACGAGCCCCCGCAGATCGCCGACCCAGCCCTTGACGTTGTCGATCAGCCTCGGCAACTGGTCCACGAACTGCGTCCACTGCTCGCTGAGAGCCGGCCACAGCAGGCGGCCCATCAGCGTCATGATGCCGGCGGCGGCGACGTAGACGATCAGCACCGTCACCGCGCGCGGCACCCGATAGCGCTGGCCCAGTCGCGCGGCCGGCTGGATCGCGGAGGCGATGATGAGCGCGGTGAACAGGAGCAGCCATACGGGCCACGTGGACACGAACAGCCACACGGCGGCGACGACCCCGAGGATCTGCCCCACCAGGGGCCACGGCAGGCGTCCGTGAATCACGCGCGACGCACCGTGGTCGGGGCCGGGGCCCGGCGATAGGCGCAGTCGCGCATCCAGCAGCGGGCGCACTGGCTGAAGTAGTGGTCGACACGCGCGTCGGCGCCGGCCCCCACCAGCAGCGAGATCGACTTGCCCGGCCTCATCACGCACGCCTCGTTGAGCGCCACGCCGATGGCGTCGCCCGGGCACAGGCGGAACAACCGCCGCTGCTCGGCGACGTCCCAGTCACCGTAGCCCGGGCTGATCCGATTGGTCACCCGCAGGGTCGGTAGCCCCTGCTGGCAGAGCAGGTCGTTGACGTACTCGGCCAGGCTCTCGACGGCCCCCGATCCCACGCTGTCGAGCATCGAGGCCAGCGGCAGCTCACGGGCATCCCACAACTCCCTCACGCGTTCCTCGAGCGCCTCACCGATGGTGCACACGGCCGCGGCGACGTGCTCCACCTTCCCCCACCGCGCGCCGATGCCGGGGATGCACAGCCGCTCGCCTTCCACATCGAGCTCGTCCTGGCTCGGCCCCCTCGCGTGGGCCCACCGCGCCACCGCCCGGGGCGTCATGAGGCGCCGCCCCTCCGCCAGCGCCTCGTCGAACAGCGCCCGCACATCGGCCGAGGGAACGTCGCGACCCGCCTTGTACCCCTGGAACCGCAACACCTCGGCCGGATCGATCGCGAGCGGCACGTCCGTGAAGACCTGGAGCCCGTCCGGGAAGCTCACCGCCGTGGCCCTCGTGGGCGCCGTCCGGCGTCACCACGTTTCACGAACCGTCGGAGCCTCAGCCGCGGCGGCGGCGCACCACGTCGGCGATGAGGCGGATGTGCTCGGGGTTGGATCCGCAGCAGGCACCCACGATGTTGCAGCCGGCGTCGAGCAGCGCCGGGTACTCGCGGGCCATGGGCTCCGGACCGAGCTCGTAGGTGACGGTGTCGCCGGTCGTGATGGGCAAGCCGGCGTTGGGATAGGCGATCAGCGGGACGTCGGTGGCCGCCCGCATCTCGCGGATGATGACGATCGCGCGGTCGGGACCGCGTCCGCAGTTCATGCCGACGACGTCGGCGCCGGCCGCTAACAAGTTCTTGGCGACGTCGCCCGGGCTCTCGCCCCACATCGTGCGGTCGCGGTCGTGCCCTTCCTCGTACTGGAAGAACATCGTGGCCATCACCGGCAGCTCGGGCGCGACCGCCTTGCAGGCGCGGATCGCGGCGGTGGCCTCCTGGGGGAACATCATCGTTTCGACCGCGAAGAGGTCGACGCCGCCCTCGGCCAGCGCCGCGGCCTGCTCGCGGAAGGTGGCCTCGTACTCCTCGTCGGTCACGCCGTTGTCGAGCGCGTAGTCCAGCGGCAGGCGGCTGGTGGGGCCGATGGAGCCGGCGATCCAGCGTCCGGGCGGCGCCACCCGGCGGGCGAGCCGGGCGCCCTTGACGTTCAGCTCGCGCGTACGATCGCCGATCTTGTACTCGTCGAGCTTGAGCCGGGTGCCGCCGAACGTGTTGGTCTCGACGATGTCGCTGCCGGCGTCGAAATAGCCCTGGTGGATCCCGGCCACCACCTCGGCGTGGGTGTCGTTCCACAGCTCGGGACAGGCGCCGTTGAGCAGGCCGGCCGCAAACAGCATCGTGCCGTAGCCGCCGTCGAAGACCAGCGTCTCGCCGGCGCGGACGCGTGCGAGCACCTCCGCCCCTCTCGCCGTCATCCCCCCACCCCGGCGGTCACGCCGACGAGCTGCTTGGCCCTCAGCACCGCCAGCGTCGAGTCCTTGGCGTAGCCGTCGGCGCCGATCTCGTCGGCGAAGGCCTGGCTCACGGGCGCGCCGCCGACCATCACCTTCACGCGCTCCCGCACGCCGGCCTTGATCAGCGCGTCGATCGTGCGCTTCATCGCCGGCATCGTCGTCGTCATCAGGGCCGAGATCCCCACGATGGTGGCCGCGTGCTCTTGCACCGCCGCCACGAACTTCTCGGGCGCCACGTCGCGGCCGAGGTTGACGACCTTGAAGCCGGCGCCCTCGAGCATCATGGCCACGAGATTCTTGCCGATGTCGTGCAGGTCCCCCTGGGCGGTGCCGATCACGACCACGCCGAAGTAGTCGTCGGCCTTGGCGGCGGCCGTGATGAGCGGCTTGAGCAGGTCGAGCCCGGCGTACATCGCCCGCGCCGACAGCAGCACCTGCGGCACGTAGTACTCGTTGCGGCGAAACTTCTCACCGACCACGTCCATGCCCGGGATGAGGCCCTTGAAGATGAGGTCCTTGGGGTCCATCGCGAGGTCGAGCCCCTCGCGCGTCTTGCGGGCGACGGTGTCCTTGTCACCGAGGATGAGGGCCCGCGCCATCGTCGGATAGTCGAAGGTGTCCGCGCTCATGGACCTCCTGGCGCTCACGTCGTGGTCAGACGATTTCTAACACAGCGAGTGGGTGGCGGCAACCGAGCCCCGTGCATGGCCAACACTGTATGCTACCATCGTCGTAGCATGAAGATCCGAGTGCTCGGCGCGTACGGAGCCGAGGGACTCGCGCAACGCCCATCCGCCTTCCTCGTCAACGATCGCGTGCTCGTCGACGGCGGCACCGTCGGCGGCGCGCTGGCCAGTATCGAGCAGCTCGCCATCGAGCACGCGCTCGTCTCCCACTCGCACCTCGATCACATCGCCGGCCTCGCCTACCTGACCGAGACGCTGGCCCTGTGCGAGTCACCGGCGCCGTTGACGATCGCGAGCCTGGAGCCGGTGGTCACCTCGCTGCGCACGTCGATCTTCAACGATACCGTGTGGCCCGACTTCACGAAGCTGCCGAGCCCCCGGGCGCCCGTGCTGCGCTTCCAGCCGCTGCTGGAGGACGCCGACCAGCGCGTCGGAGACCTGTGGGTGCGGCCGGTCGGCGTCAACCACACGGTGCCGGCCAGCGGCTTCATCGTGCACGACGGCATCAGCGGCCTCGTCTACTCCGGCGACACTGGCCCCACCGACGCCCTCTGGAAGGCGGCCGCCGAGGTCACCGGGCTGCGGGCGGTGATCCTCGAGTGCGCGTTCCCCAACCGGCTGGCCGGGCTCGCCGACATCGCGCGCCACATGACGCCGGAGCTGATCCGGCGTGAGCTCGACAAGATGCCCGCCGACGTGCCGGTCCTGATCTTCCACGTCAAGCCGCAATTCCACGACGAGGTCGGCGAGGAGCTGGGAGCGGTCAGCGGCGCCCGCATCACGATGATCGAGCAGGACAAGACCTACGTGTTCTAGACCTGAGGGGCGGCGAGGGCGAGCGTGGGCTGCGGTTCGGGGACGATGACGACCGTCTCGCTGGAGGTCTCGATGCGGACACGGTCGCCGATGCGGAAGACGCGGTCGCTGACGGAGGACGGCAGTTCGACGCGAACGAGCTGACCGGCGCCGATGTCGATCTCGTAGAGGTTGCGGGCGCCTTCGAATACGCGCAGGGTGACGGTGCCGGGCAGGCCGGGGCCACGGGCCATCGAGGCCTCGGTGAGGGCGAGCAGCTCGGGGCGAAGCACGAGCAGGCCGCGGCTGCCCTTGCCGTACGGACCGAGCCCGGCCACCGGGATGCGGTGGCCCCCCTCGGTCTCCACTACCACCCCGAGATCCCGCACCTCGACGACGCGAACGGGCAGGAAGCTCGCCGGCCCCAGCGCCTCGGCGACCTCGCGGCTGACCGGGTGCTGGTAGACTTCGGCCGGCTCGCCGATCTGCTGGGCGCGACCGCCGTGCAGCACGGCCAGCCGGTCCGACAGCGCGAGCGCGTCGGCGGCGTCGCGCGTCACGTGGATCGTCGTCACGGCGAGGTCGCGGTGCAGCTTGGCCAGCTCCAACCGCAGCGTCTTGCGCGAAAGTGGGTCGAGGTGAGCCAGCGGCTCGTCCAGTAGCAGCACGCGTGGCTCAACGGCCAGCGCGCGCGCCAGGGCCAGCCGCCGCCGCTCGGCCAGGGTCAGCGTCGGCGGCCGGTCGTCGAGAACGCCGGTCAGCCCGAGGCGGCCGGCCACCACGTCCACGCGCCGGGCGACGTCGTCCGGCGCCAAGCCCTGCTGCTCCAGTCCGAACGCCACGTGCTGGCGCACGGTGAGGTGGGGCCACAGCGCGCCCTCCTGGAACACGTAGCCCGTCGACCGCCGGCCGGGCGGCAGCGCGCCGATGTCCAGGCCGTCCACGAGGATGCGCCCCCCCGTCACCGGCATGAAGCCGGCGACGGCCTTGAGCACGTCGGTCTTGCCCGAGTGCGGCGGCCCCAGGAACGTGAAGAACTCGCCGTAACGGACGTGAACGGAGACCCCGTCGAGCCCGGGGGCCCGGCCGCCGCGCGTCGACAGCGCATCCAGCCGGATGTCGACCAGCGCCCGGCTCATCGGGGCACGGCCGGCACGTGGGCTCGCATTCCCGAGAGCGGCAGACAGGCCAGACCGGCCAGGGCCAGCACCGTGTAGAGGAGGACGGGCGGGCCGGCGGCCAGCAACGACGTCGCGACCACCGGCCCCACGAACGAGGCGCCGATCCGTGCCGCGTTGATCACGCCGATCGCCTCGCCCCCGTGGGTCTGGGCGATGCGCGCCACCACGATGGGGAACACCGGGGCGATGCACAGCACCTGCAGGAAGCGCAGCAGCCCGTACGTCCACACCCCCGGAGCGATGGCCAGGCCGGCGACCGCGAGCGACGAGCCGACGAGCAGGCCGGCGACCAGGCGGCGCTCGGGCAGCAGCTCGGCCAGCCGCGGCGCCACCAGCGACCCCACCGCGGCGGCGGCGCCGGAAGCGAAGACGACGAAGCCGCCGACCTCGAGCGTGCGCTCGGCGGCGATGCCGAGGTCGGTCATCACCCGAGGCAGGATCGACGTGAGGAAGAAGATCTGGGTCGAGCCGCCGAGAACGATCAGCGACACGAGCGCGGTCTCCCGCCACTGGTGCGCGCGCGGCGACGCCGGCCTCGCCGTCGCCGGTCCGGCGTCCGGCACCCCCCAGTGCACGAGGGCGCCGCAGCCGAACAGCACGAAGCCGCCGAGAACGAATGACTGCACGAATCCCAGGCGGGCAGCCGCGATGGCGCCGCACAGCGGTCCGATCACCTGCCCGACGGTCATCGCCGACTGCATCGCTGCCACCTGGCGCCGCACCTCGCCCGGGTCGTCGGCCCGACCGGCGTTGATGAACGCGAACGTCGAGGCCGCCCCCATCACGCCGACGATGAGCCGGCTGACGAACAGCTCGGGCAGCGTGCGGGAGGCGGCCATGACGAAGAACCCGGCGCCCTGGAGGAACTGCACCAGGACATAGTAACCGCGCGGATTGCCACGCCCGGCGAGCCGGCCCCACAGCGGAGCGGTCGCCACGGTGGCCAGCGGCGAGACACCGAGGATCCAACCGGTCCAGCGCAGGGTGGCCGCGGCGTCCCAGGTGGAGACGCGCTGGATATGGAAGGGCAGGCTCACGTACACGAACGACCACGCGAACGTACCGAAGAACATGGCCAACGGCAGCACGTGGGGGCCACGGACGATTTGGACGGACGCGCGGGCGAGCCGCGCCTGGTGGTCCTCGCTCAGAGCACGGCCACGCGGTTGCCGCCGCGCCGCTTGGCGTCCGCGACCGACTGGTAGGCGCCGCCCAGCAGCCGCTCGGGCACCGTCACGCTGTCCGGCAGTGACGCCACGCCGAGGCTGGCGGTGACCGGGCCGTGCTCGAACGGGTGGCGCTCCACGAGCGTCTTGATGCGCTCGGCGTAAATGATCGCGCCGGCCCGGGGCGTGTTGGGCAGCACGACCGTGAAGTCGTCGCCGTGGTCCCGGGCCACGACCGTGAACTTGCGCGAGTTGCGGCGCAGGAGCACGCCGACCTCGCGCAGGGTCGCGTCACCGCCGGGCTGGCCGGCCTTGCGGTTGATTCGCTCGAAGTTGTCTAGGTCCATGGACACCACCGACACCGGGTGGCCGAAGCGCTTGAATCGGCCGGCCTCCTCCTCGACCCGCAGGCCGAGGTAGCGCTGATTGTAGAGGTCGGTCAGCGTGTCCTTGAAGGTCGACTCGTCGAGGATCGCCCGGTGGACGGCCACCGCCGCCAGCGACGCGTACGCCCGGGCGAGGCGCTCGCTCTCGGGGCTGAACGGCACGACGACGTCGCCGTCGTCCCGGCGGGCATTGGCGAGCTCCATGACGCCCAGGACGACGCCGGTCACGGTCTGCAGCGGCAGCGCCAGCAGGGAGCGGGTCCGGTACTCGTCGGTCTCGTCGACGGCCCGGTTGAAGACGGGGCCCACGATGTGGCTCGCGTAGGCGTCCTCGAGGTTCAGCGTGGCGCCGGTGACGGCGACGTGGGTGGCGAGGCTCGGCTCGCTCAGCGGCAGCGGCAGCGTCTGCACCCGGCGGCGCAGCTCGCGGGCGCCGTACCGCGCGGCCAGCAGATCGTTCTGGAGCACGGCGAACTTCAAATGATCCCCGTCGATCAGGAGCACGGTACCGGCCTCGGCCCGCGTGCAACTCCGCGCCTCGGTCGGGAGCCGCTCGAGCAGCGTTTCGACGTTTGCCTCGGTGCTCATGGCCGCCATGGTCGCCATGGTCGCCAGCAACGAGCCCTCGAGCTGGGTTCGATGGGTCGACGACTCCAGCGAGGTCACGTCGTCGATCTTGCTCATCAGCTCCGCCTCCCGGGAATTGCAGCGCGTAGCACTCATGATGGCGAAAAAGGCAAGTTCGGCACAATGGGCCGTCTCCCCTCACCGCGCCGATGTGTTCGGTCAGTGTGGCACGCTCGGTGTCGCCGGAGCGACGCCGATCACTCGTGGGGGACGTCAGGGGTATCGCGCGCCGACAGGAGGGCAGCCACGGTGGCGCACAGGCGGTCGGGATCCGGCGGCTTCTGCATGACCTCGTCGAAGCCGGCCCGGCGGACGCCGTCGGCCGGGAACGGATGGCCGGTCACGGCGATGACGGGCACGTGCCGCCGCGGAAAGAGCTGACGGATCTTCGCGATCAGCCAGAAGCCACTCTGCTCCGGCATGGCTAGGTCGCTGACGACGACGTCGCACGGCCGTGCGGCGAGCGCGGCCAGTGCCTCGCTGGCGCTGGCCGCGGTGGCCACGCGCGCACCGGAGGCCTCCAGCGTCAGCCGGATGGCCTCGCGCGAGTCGGCGTCGTCCTCGACGACCAGCACCTCGTAGCCGGCGAGCGGCCGCGCGCTATGCATCGCCCCGCGGTCGTGCACGCCGCTTGCCGTCGACCCTGTCGTCGCCGGTACCGTGACTTGTGCCTCGCCCGAGCGTCGCGCGAAAGGTAGCCGGATGCCGGTCGTGGGAAAACATCTTCCCTGCTCAGCGGATCTTGCCGTCCATTTCGAGACGATCGTACGAGAAGACCCGTACCCGATAGGCGGGAGCCGGCGCCGCTGGGACCTGGAAGAACACCCGGGCGCCCCCGAGCAGCTCACCCGGGACCCAGGCGACCTGTTGGCCCGTCACCTGCCCTCCCGCATCAAGGCTCTCGACCAGCA
>Ga0075423_10005515_pt1 | contig 11830 bp, 10 predicted proteins | sample SoiMethybrSBSTD2_FD_80114 | JGI IMG/M metagenome (GOLD analysis project Ga0075423, IMG submission 80114) | Bulk soil microbial communities from a Populus tree surrounding site in Tennessee, USA - Soil MetaG P. TD hybrid SBSTD2 | ecosystem: Environmental > Terrestrial > Soil > Tree plantation...
CCCGGCGAGCCTGATCATGTTGTGGGCGAGGTCGACGATCTTCACCGGCTCACCCATGTCGAGGACGAAGACCTCGCCCTTGCCGGCGCCGATGTCGCCGGCCCGGATCACCAGCTGCACCGCCTCGGGGATCGTCATGAAGAAGCGGGTCATCTCGGGGTGGGTCACGGTGACCGGACCGCCGCGCTCGATCTGCCCGCGGAAGATCGGCACGACGCTGCCCGAGGAGGCGAGGACGTTGCCGAAGCGCACGCTGGCGAAGCGGGTCCCCGGGTGCCTGTGGCCGGCCGCCTCGACGATCCACTCCGCCATCGCCTTGGAGGCGCCCATCACCGTCTTCGGGTTGACCGCCTTGTCGGTCGAGATCAGGACGAAGCGCTCGACGTCGGAGGCGGCCGCGGTCTCCGCCGTGATCCGGGTGGCGATCGCGTTGTTGCGCACCGCCTCCAGCGGGTTGGCCTCCATCAGCGGCACGTGCTTGTAGGCGGCGGCGTGGAAGACGACGCCGGGCTTGAAGCGCTGCATCGTCTCCAGCATGCGGTGCGGCTCCTTGCAGTCGGCGAGCACCGACTCGACGCTGGAGAAGTGGCGCTCCTCGACCATCTCGCGCTCGATCTCGAAGAGGTTGTCCTCGGCGTGGTCGAGCATCACCAGCAGGCGCGGGCCGACGCGGGCGATCTGGCGGCAGAGCTCCGAGCCGATCGAGCCGCCGGCGCCGGTGACGAGGACGATGCGATCGCGCAGGTAGGCGCCGACGCGGTCGAGCTCGACCACGATCGGGTCGCGGCCGAGCACGTCCTCGACCTGAACCTCGCGCAGCTGCTTGTTGAGCTGGACGCCGCCGCGCAGCAGCTCGAACACGGTGGGCAGGGTGCGGACGCGGATCTCGCGCTCGCGGCAGGCGACGACCACCTTGGCGCGCAGGGTCCCGGGCGCCGACGGGATCGCGATCACGACCTCGTCGGGCTCGGTCTCGTCGAGGATCGTCTCGATCTGCGCCGTCGTCCCCAGCACCTTGAGGCCGAGCATCCGCATCCCCTGCTTGCGCGCGTCGTCGTCGACGAAGCCGATCGCGGTCGCGCCGAGGTTGGGGTTGAGGTGCATCTCGCGGACGACCATTTGGCCGCCGGAGCCGGCGCCGACTATGAGCACCTCGTGCTTGGGCACGCGGTGGCCGTGCGTCGGCCGCTCGACGATCAGCCGCACGGCAAGCCGGGCCCCTGCCACCAGGAAGAGGGTGAGGAGGAAGTCCATCACCGCGACCGAGCGCGGCAGGGTGTGCTTGAAGGGCTTCAACACGGTGAAGAGGACGACGACGACCGCGCTGGCGACGGCGACGGCGCGGACGATGGTGAGGAAGTCACGGCCGCTGACGTAGCGCCACCACTTCTGGTAGAGGCCGAAGGCGGCGAACACCGCGACCTCGATCACGGCGACGAAGGCGACCGACTGGGCGAAGAGGATCCAGTAGCGGTGGGGAAGGTCGGTCCGGTCGAGGAAGCGCAGGCGGAACGCGAGGTAATAGGCAAGGGCGACGAGCAAGGCGTCGGCGGCTGCCTGGAGGAGGCGCGTGCGGTAGACGGGGTGGTTCAACCGGCGCATGGAGCCAAGCGAGTTTAGATGCTGTTTGGCGGGCTCCATACAATCTCCGCTGCGCGAATGCCGATTCCCTCCGCCGACATAACCGGCCCGATCGTCGACCTCTGCGTCAACGTGATCGAAAGCACCGGGCTGGCCGGGATCTTCCTGCTGATGGCGGCGGGCAGCGCCTGCATCCCGATCCCGAGCGAGGCGGTGATGCTGTTCGGCGGCTTCAGCGTCTCCAACGGGGACCAGACGCTGCTGGGGATAGTCGCGGCGGGGTTGGCCGGCAACATGGTCGGCTCCTGGCTGACCTACGCGATCGGCTACTACGGCCGCATCGACCTGCTGGAGAAGAACCGGCTGATCCACATCAGCCCGGCGCGCCTCGCCTGGGTCGACAGCTGGTTCAAGCGCCATGGCGACGCGACCGTCTTCTTCGCCCGGCTGCTGCCGCTGGTGCGGGCCTTCATCTCGCTGCCGGCGGGCGTAGCCGAGATGCCCTTCTGGCGCTTCACCTGGCTGACCGCGCTCGGCTCGCTGCCGTGGGTGCTGGGTTTCGGCCTGATCGGCCGGGCGGTCGGCGACAACTGGGAGCAGTGGCGCCACCACCTGCAGGTGCTCGACTACCTGGTCGTCGCCGCGATCCTGGGGGCAATCGTCTACGCGATCGTGCGGCGCCGTCGGGGCGGTGACGGCGCGGCCGAGGGACAGCCCGGGACGGCCGGCGCGACGGAGACGCTCTGAGCGGAGCGGCCGACGGCCGGATCTCGGTCGCCCGCGCGCTGGCGCTGGGGGTCGTGCAGGGACCGACGGAGCTGCTGCCGGTCTCCTCCTCGGCCCACATCGTCCTCGTCCCCTGGCTGGGGGGGTGGAACTGGGACCAGCTCGACCCGGAGGTGCGCAAGAGCTTCGAGGTGGCGCTGCACGGGGGCGCGGCGGCGGCGCTGCTGATCGGCCAGCGGCAGACGATCGCCGAAGAGCTGCGCTACTTCGACCGCCAACGGGCCCTGCTCCTCGCCCTCTCCTTCCTGCCGGCGGCGCTGGTCGGCTACACGCTGGAGCGGCCGATCGAGCGGCGCCTGGGAGGGCCGAGGGCGACCGCGGCGGGCCTGCTGGCCGGCGCCGCGGCGATGCTCGTGGCCGACACCCGTCCGCAGGAGCGCGGTCGCGGCGAGGCGACCATGGTCGACGGGCTCGTGCTGGGGGTCGCGCAGGCGGCGGCGCTCGCCCCCGGGGTCTCCCGCAACGGCGTCACCCTCGCGGCGGCGCGCTGGCGGCGCTTCTCCCGCGACCAGGCGAACCTGCTCTCGCGCACGGTCGCCCTGCCGATCATCGTCGGCGCGACGATCCTCAAGGGCGAGCGCCTGCGGCGGCGCGGCGCCTCCCCCGGACTGCGCCGCTCGATGGCGATCGGCGTCACCGCCTCCTTCGCCTCGACCCTCGCCTCCCAGCGCCTGATCCGCCTGGTCGAGCGCGACCGCGCGCTGTGGCCGTACGCGGCCTATAGAGCTGGATTGGCCGCCGCTGTGCTGACGAAGCTTCGTCGTTGACAGTTAAGTCCAAATCTTGGAGAAACTTGGAGTTGATTTGGAGTTCAGCTACAATTCCAAATCTTGGAGAAACTTGGAGTTGATTTGGAGTTGGCATGTACGTAGCCGAGGCACCATCGATACCCGATCTCGTTGCCTCGCTCAGCGGCGACGAGATCGGGGCGACGATAGAGGCGCCTGAGGATCCTCGCAGCGCCCAGCGCTACCTGCACTGGGACAAGCTCCGGCATCTGAATCCGCCAGAAGGGCTGAGCAGCGAGCAGTGGTGGCTCAAGCTCAAGATTGCGCGGCAAGGCGAGTTGCGCGAACTCCCGCTCACGGACCCCGAGGGAAAGCCGTTTAGCTATGGGCTGCTTGACAGCATGCTTCGCCAGCTTCACTACATCGACCAGAGATGCAGCGGCGAGGTCGGCATGGATGAGGTGGTCACCTCCGAGAAGCGGGCCGGACGCCGATTCCTCGTCAACTCACTGATGGAGGAGGCAATCCGCTCCAGCCAGCTGGAGGGGGCGACGACCTCTCGGATCGTCGCGAAGGAGTTGCTGAGAAGCGGACGCGAGCCCAAGGACCGCAGCGAGCGAATGATCGTCAACAACTACAGAGCGCTTCAGTTCATGCGCGAGGAGATGGGTGACACCCTGAGCCCGCCGCGAATACTGGAGCTGCACCGGATCGTCACCGAGGGCACCCTCGACGATCCTTCAGCCGCTGGGCGTCTCCAAATGCCCGGCGAGCCGCGGGTGGCCGTCTTCGATCGGGACGGCGGCAACCGCCTCCACGTGCCGCCGCCCGCCGCGCAGCTTCCCGAGCGAATGCGGTTGATGTGCGAGTTCGCCAACGAAGGTGACGACGGGGATCGGTTCGTCCATCCGGTGATACGAGCGATCCTGCTGCACTTCTGGCTCGCCTATGACCACCCATTTGAGGACGGCAACGGCAGGACGGCAAGGATCCTGTTCTTCTGGCTGATGCGTGCACGGGGATACTGGCTGACGGAATACCTGCCGATTTCGCGTCTGATCCGCGACGCCCCCGCTCAGTACGGACGGACGTTCATGGAAACTGAGACCGATGGGGGCGATACGACGTATTTCCTCGTTCACCAGCTCGGCCTCATCGCCAAAGCGATCGATGACCTTCATCTGTACTTGCGGCGCAAGACCGCCGAGGTAAGGGGCGTCGAGAGGCTCCTGCACGGGGCCGACTACCTCAATGGCCGCCAGCTCGCCCTGCTGACCGACGCTGTGCGCGACGCAGACGCCTCCTACTCATTCGACAGCCACGCGATGAGCCACCGCGTATCCCATGAGACCGCTCGCTCCGATCTGCGAGGCCTGGTCGAGCGAGGGCTGCTGGTACAACGTCGCGGGGGGCGACGGTACGTCTTCGAGCCCGCGCCAGACCTACCGAAGCGCCTGAAAGAATCGCCGGCGTGAGCGACGCGGACGCCTACGCCAGGGCCGGGGTCGACCAGGGGGCGGCGGATTCCGCGGTCGCCGGGCTGGTGCGGGCGCTGGGCGCGATCGAGCTGGGGCGGCCGTCACGGCAGGTGCCGCTGCCGGGGCACTACGCGAGCGTGATCCGGATCGACGAGCGGATCGGGATCGCGCTCTCCACCGACGGGGTCGGCACCAAGCTGCTGGTCGCCGAGCAGCTCGGGCGCTTCGACACGGTCGGCATCGACTGCGTGGCGATGAACGTCAACGACGTGATCTGCGTCGGCGCCGAGCCGCTGGCGATGCTCGACTACATCGCGATCGAGCGCGCCGACCCGGACGTCTGCGAGCAGATCGGCGTCGGCCTGGCGCGCGGCGCCGAGCTGGCGGGGGTCGAGATCCCCGGCGGCGAGCTGGCGCAGCTGGGCGAGATGGTGCGCGGCTTCGACGTCGCCGGCGCCTGCTTCGGCACCGTCGCCCTCGACGCGATCGTCGACGGCTCCGCGGTCGAGCCCGGAGACGCGATCGTCGGCCTGCCCTCCTCCGGCCTCCACTCCAACGGCTACACGCTCGCCCGCTCGGCCCTCGACGGCCTGCCGCTCGGCGAGGACCCGGAGGGCCGGCTCGGCCGCCCCCTCGGCGAGGTCCTGCTCGAGCCGACCGAGATCTACGTCAAGCCGGTGCTGGAGCTGCTGCGCTCCGAGGTCGACGTGCGCGGCCTCGCCCACATCACCTCCGGCGGCCTCGGCAACCTCGGCCGCCTCGCCGCCGAGGTCGGCTACGAGATCGACGAGCCGCTCCCCGTCCCGCCGATCTTCGAGCTGATCGGGGAGCGCGGCGGGGTCTCCGAGGAGGAGATGCACGACGTCTTCAACATGGGCTGCGGCTTCTGCTGCGTGGTCGCCGCGGCGGACGCGGACGCCGCGGTCGAGTCGATGCGGCGCCACTACCCGGAGGCAAAGCGAATAGGTCGTACGGTAGAAGGATCATCCGTACGACGTAGATGAGCTCGCCCCCCTCCAGCTCGATGATCGGAACCGTGCTCTCCGGCCGCTACCGGCTGGAGGCGAAGCTGGGCAGCGGCGGCATGTCGACGGTCTACCTGTCGCGCGACGAGACGCTCGACCGGCCGGTCGCGGTCAAGGTGATGCACCGCGAGATGTCCGAGCAGGAGGACCAGCTGCAGCGCTTCCGCCAGGAGGCGCGCGCGGTGGCGAAGCTGACCCACCCCAACGTCGTCTCGGTGATCGACGCCGGCGAGGACGGCGGCCACCCGTACATCGTCTTCGAGTACGTCAAGGGCGAGACGTTGAAGCAGCGGATCGCCCGCGTCGGCGCGCTCGACACCCAGGAGGCGATCGCCTACGCGATCGAGGTCGCGCGCGGGCTCAGCGTCGCCCACGCTCGCAGCATGGTCCACCGCGACATCAAGCCGCAGAACGTGCTGATCGACGAGGAGGGCCGCGCCAAGCTGACCGACTTCGGCATCTCGCGCCAGCTCGAACAGGACGGGATGACCGCGACCGGCCGCGTCCTCGGCACCACCGACTACGTCGCGCCCGAGCAGGCGATGGGCAAGGCAGTCGACCCCCGCTCCGACATCTACTCGCTCGGCGTCGTCCTCTACGAGATGCTGATCGGGCAGGTCCCCTTCCACGCTGACAGCCAGGTCGGCGTGGCGATGAAACACGTCAACGAGGAACTGCCCGACGTGCAGCGCCGCCGGCCCGAGGCCTCGGCCGCGGTGGCGCTGGTGGTCGAGCGGGCGACGGCGAAGAACCCGGCGGAGCGCTACCAGACGATCGCCGAGATGATCGACGACCTGGAGACGGCGCTGGAGGTGGAGGCGGCGCGGGCGGGCTCGACCACCGGCGAGGCGACCAGCGTGCTCGAGGCGGTGCCGCCGCCGCAGCGCAAGCTTCCGGGACGGGGCCGCTGGTCGTGGGCGGCGATCCTCCTGCTGCTGCTGGTCGGCGGCGGCGCCCTGCTCGCCGTCCAGCTGATCTCCAGCGGGATCGGAGGCGGCGGCGCCAACAAGGGCAAGGGCGGCAACATCTCGATCTCCGGGGCGACCGACTACGACCCGCAGGGGGACGGCGAAGAGATCGGCAGCAAGGTCGAACTGGCCGCCGATGGCGACCCGACCGGAACCGCCTGGGAAACCGAGCACTACGACTCCGAAACCTTCGCCGGGACCAAGACCGGGCCCGACCCCGGCGTCGGCATCTACGTCGCCGCGACCTCACCGGCGACGCCGACGGAGATGATCGTGCGCAGCCCCACCCCCGGCTGGGATGCCCAGGTCTTCGCCGCCCCCGCCGGCCCCCCCTCCGACCTCTCCGGCTGGGACGAGCCGGTCGGCGAAGCGAGCGAAGCCGGCGAAGTCGAGGAGATCGACCTCGACGTCCGCCAACCCTCGACCTACTTCCTCCTCTGGTTCACCAAGGCCTCCGAAGCCCGCGACCAGGAAGGCCGCTACCAGGTAGAGATCAGCGACATCAAACTGCTGGGCTGAGGTCTGGAGTCCAAAATGTCACCTGATATACGCCTATAACGGCCACATCATCGTTGTAGGATCTGGCTATGGGCGCGGTGAGTCAACTAGCTGCCGAACTGGACGCACCCGAGAGAACCCTGCGGCGCGCAGTGGCCTTGGGTGCGGTGGGCTCGCGGCGCCTGAGTGCTCGGCGTCTACGCCTGGTCGACGGCGAGCCCGAATACCTTCGCGATCATTGGGGGCTGCTCAGCGAGCTGCGAGGCGCTTTCCGTGCGGAGCCGCGGGTCCGCCTGGCGGTCCTCTTCGGGTCGATGGCACGTGGTGACGACGACATCTCTTCCGACGTGGATCTCCTTGTGAATCTCAGAGAAGAAGAGCCGTTGGACCGTCTTTGACTGGCGACCCGTCTCGAGCGGAGAATCGGGCACGAGGTCGATGTTGCGAACTTGAAGCGAGCAGAGCGGCGCGATCCCTTCTTCCTCTTGCAAGCCCTGGACGAGGGCCGTGTGATGGTTGATCGCGACGGTGAATGGCCCAGCTTGCTCGACCGGCGTCCGGCAATCTACAAGCGCGCAATGCGCTCTTATCGCCGTCGGGTGAAAAGCGCGGCGGCGGCCCTGGACAGCTTGACCAAGGTTTGATGGCTGCGGAACACCCCGGGGAGCGGCCACTTCTCAAGCGTGTGCCCTACGCCCCGCGATCTGACCACTCGCCCTGAAGACCCGCTCCGGCGGGTCTTTTGGTTGAGCCCATTTGCCTTCTCCTCATCGCGCGAAGCAGCACTGCGACCCCGGCCAGGATCAGGCTGAGCGCAAGCGCGCCTTGAAGGTCTCCGGGCTATTCGTGAGTTCGAATCTGCCTAACGACTGCCGATAGACCAAACCCGCTGCATATCTGCGAAGCCGATACCTGACAGACCAAGCGGTGAAGGAACGTTCCGAAGGTCCCAAAGACCTGGGGTCTGGTCACGTTCTCGTCCTAGTGCCAGCAGTTTGCCGGGGCGGAGGGCCGTGGATGGCGTCACCATCGAGCGTCGAGTCTCTCCGAGCGCGATCTCAAGGCCCAGCATCCGATTGTCGCTCATGATCCGGACCTGGACTCCTCTCGGAGAGCCTGCCGCCTGGTAGGCGCGGTAGGACGCGACCGTTCCGTGGCGGACACAGTAGGCATCCTCGAACCGCGTGATGATCCTTCGAGCGAGATTGTCGAGGTCTTTGCCATCCATCGACTCGCCGCGTACGGCAATATCGAGAGCAACCCATCCGCGCAGCTTCGAGCGGGCCATCAGGCGATGCCCCGCATGGCGCTTCAACTCGTCCCCTACGCGATCCTCCCATCCAGAGTCCCCTTGGCCGGGCAACGGGAACATCAAACGGGTGCCAGCAAGTTTCCGTAGTCCCGACTGGATTGCGGGAACCGGCAAGATGCGGAACGCTCTGCGCATGTCGGCCGAAAGCGGACCCGGCCGATCAATATCAGCGAACGCGCCGGCCAATAGGCGATCTTCTTCGTGCATGGCAATCAGATCGTCGACGGCTTCAGCGCGAGTCCCATCGGGGATCGTCTTCCTTTCCGCCTTGAGCTTAGAAAGCTTGACTTCACTTCCAAGCCCCCACTCCGCCCGAAAGGGCGACCGGCCACCGCCCCGGAAAACCAGCTTGCGGAATGCACGGTCGTAGAGCCGCGTGTACACCTCACATGGCATGGCCGTGAGGTAGACCTGTCCGGTGGTTTCCGGGTCCTCGGGCTCGTAGCCGTCCATCATCGGGTGGTCAACACCACGACGATGCACGACGAGATGCTCTATCTGGCGGTCGTTGTCGTAGACGATGCCCTCTAGCGCATCGAGATAGGCCTTTACGACCCACGGCATCAGCGGCTGCTGGGGAGCATCAGGGACGTGGATATCCAACTGGACTGAGACAGGCGTCGGCTGGTTGAGCTTGCTCCGACCAAGCTCTTGCATCTGCTGACGAGCATCCTCTTTAAATGCATTCAGTCGGGTCCTGAATCCCGCACCCTGTCCCTTCCTTGGCTTCTTCAGAAGCTTCTCGGGTTCCACGAGAATGATCGCCTCTGAGGCGAGTAGGTCCAGGTCTCGTTCGATCGCCGGGCGACTATTCGGGTGGCTTTCCGGAAGGAAGGACTCAAACACTCCGGCATCGTGGCATCCGCCGCACAGATCGAGCAACCCCTTGGCTCGCCGGTCTTCGCACTACGGACCCGACGATCCGAAGTCGCCGGTAAACGACTCAGGGCCCATATCGCCAAAAACGGCCGCTTCGGCGAGCTTCATGAACCGCTCTTGCACCCACTCAGGGGGAGGCTCGACGTCGGGCAGATCTTCGACCACTTCCATCCCCCTCGTCCAGACCTTGTCGGCAAGGGCCCCGGCTGCCTGAGTGAATCCGATCAGCTCAATCACGTGGGGGGCCATGGCCACCACGCCCCCCTCACCGAGCGCAGGCATGGCTTGGATCAGAAATCGATGCGCGAGGCGGTTCCGCGGGCCGTCAAGGAACTTGCCCAGCTCCGCCCTGGTCTCCTCGTCGAGTAGATGGCCGATCCCCTTCTTAGCGTCGTTCAGCTTCATAGGCGCCGTGCCTCTATTGAGCGACTCCCATTGCCTGACCAGCGCCTTGCGCAGCTGCCTTTTGGCGCTGCCTGAACTCTTTGACGGATCGTAGTTTCCAACCAAGTAGAGAAAGGACACCGAAAACTCAAGCCGCTGGACCGCGATCATCGTCGCCCCGTAAAGCGCTGCCAGCCATAAACGAGTCTCCGCGAGGCCGATCTCCTTCGGGACGGGCGGCCTTCCTGGATGCGGAGGTCGATTCTCGCTCATGTGCGGCTGTCCGATAAGGGTTCCGTTGTCGGGTGGAAATCGCCCTCCGCTGAGACCCGATAGCTCAAAAATCCTCCGAAAGCAGTCGATCCGCCCGGCGCAGTCGGCGGAGTTCGTAGCCGTAGAACCCCACGAAGGCGAGCGCAAGCGGGATGAAGAACACAAGGAAGAGGGGCTTTGAAATACCGCCTTCCGCACTGAGGTAAAACAGCGGTCCGATAACCCCTACAACAAGAAGGCTGCCGAGAATCCCGAAGAGAATGTAGAGAGACCGCGGTGCCAATTTCGATCGCAGATATTCCACGCGTTCGCCTATCTCCCCCACCTGCTTGTCGTAGGCCCGCCACCATTGGGCCGCATAGTCCCCCTGCGTTTCCAGTCTGGGCCAAAGTCCGGTACCGGGAGCTACGGCCTCCCAGGCTGGACGAGGGATCAGGTTTGGATCAGCAAGCCACCCCTGCGCCGGTGCAGGAAGATGCCCCGCAACTCGAACTGCCTCCGCAAGACCCTCCCAGGACACCGCCTTCATCTCATCTCGCAACGCGGAGATTCGATCTGCTGCGTCAGTGAGAATGGTTTCCGCCTGGGCGTCCTCAATAAAGGGGAGGCTCTGTTCTCCAGAGACCGACCCTCGTTCCGGTTGAAGGGCCTGGACGTTAAGTGGAGCAACCCCTGCGCCGGATCTGCGCCACTCCTTGATTTTGAGGGCCTCCGTAAGAGAGTCGAGCGCAACTTCGGCGTACCTAAGCTCCTCTTCAATAGATAGTCGAAGCCGTTTCAGATCTTGCCTGATATCGGTTCGGACGGGGCTGATTTCAGCGCGCTGATTGAGTAGCTGCTGGACCAAGAAGGCACCTGCTAGCCCGACCAAAGCTGCCGTCGCCTGCGCGAGCGTCGAGTAGAACCAGTTGGGATCGGCTGCCGCAAACAGCATGGCGCGGAATCTAGGCGGGGAAACGGATGTTGCTGGGCACTCCACCCGCATTTGAGGTCGTAAAGGCGTGGTGTATCTGCTGACGATTCGCCTCCTCGCGGACGAGGCGACCGCTAAACCAGGGCCTTGCGATCCGTCAATCTGCCGCCACCGGAATCGGCCCAAACAATTGCCAATAGACCAGAGTCTCGGTGAAGCCGCAGCCGAATCTCGTCGTCGCTTATCGCGCAAAGCAGCAGTGTTTCTACGGCCGGCCTAGGACACATAGGCCTTGCGCACCATCGCGGCCGTCCATCGGTTCGTACCGTGGGCCGGGAGGACATTCCTGCGGTTCAGTGTCTCGGCGATCTCGGCGAGGGACTTGCCTTTCGCGAGCAGCGTCCCGATCTGCTTCCGCCGGGTGTAATCCCGCTGGTTGCACTCCGTGTGGGACAGCCGAACGTTCTCGGGGACGAGGTCCCCGCCGGCCGACTTGAGGGTCGGGTAGTGGTCGGGCGAGGGCGCCCACTTGGTGCGCGTCTTCGCAACCGGATCGAATGCGGCTCGACCCTTGTGGTGGTAGCACTGCGGCATCTCGCACTTCAGGTCGAGGAGTTGGCCGCGCTCGGCCATCTGCACGAGGACACCTTTCACGCCAAGCCTGCGGAGCTCGTCCGCGACTGAGCTATCTGCGCCGCCGGCGCCAGCTGCTGTCTTGGCCACCGAGTCACCTTTCTCGTGTAGTCGCCCTATTGCGCTTCCTGCATTCGCCACGTAGAGCGTCGCTTCGGCGACTGACGACGTCGCCACCCAAGCCTTCGCCCGTCCAGTATCCCCCAGGCGATCCCATCGGAATGTCGCTCTCGTCGACGTAGCTACTGATTTCGCGTGAGGCTGTCGCGCAAACCCCTGCTTTTCGGTCCGTTCACGCCGAGAAAATGGGTCATGCCTCAGAACTTCCTCAGCTGTGACCGTGACCAGCCGATGCTGTTGCCGCCGGACCTC
>Ga0075423_10005517_pt1 | contig 11829 bp, 10 predicted proteins | sample SoiMethybrSBSTD2_FD_80114 | JGI IMG/M metagenome (GOLD analysis project Ga0075423, IMG submission 80114) | Bulk soil microbial communities from a Populus tree surrounding site in Tennessee, USA - Soil MetaG P. TD hybrid SBSTD2 | ecosystem: Environmental > Terrestrial > Soil > Tree plantation...
AGCCCGGCCAGCAGCACCAGCATCATGAACGGCGTGTTGTGCCAGACGTCGACCAGCACGACGGCGATGATCGACACCGTGGGCGACGAGAACCAGTCGAAGTAGACGTCGAGGATCCCAAGCTGCCGCCCGAGGTTATTGATCGCCCCGTATTTGACCCCATACATCATCCGCCACGCCATCGCCGCCATGACCGGTGAGACCATCGACGGGACGACCAGCAGCGCGGTGATGATGGGCCGCCCGCGGAGCACGCGACTCAGCAGGAGGGCGATCCCGAGCCCCAGCAGGAGCTCGAGAACCAGCGCCGGCGCGATGATCACCGCGGTGTTCTGTATCGAGCCCAAGAAGCGCTCGTCCCTCAAGATCGCCTCGGCGTAGTTCTTGCCGCCGACGAACTCGTACTCGGGGCCGATCGAGAGGTCGTAGTTCTGGAACGACAGATAGAAGGAGTAGGCGAGCGGGAACACGATGACAAAGGCGATCAACGCCATCGAGGGCGAGGCAAAGGCCAGGGGTTCCCACTGCTTACGCTTGAGCCCCAGCGCCGGGATGCGCATGGTGCCGGAAGCAGACCACGCCGCCGCCTGGCCTGTCAAGGCGCGCAGAACCGCGGTACGATCGCTCGCCGAGCGGGAGAATCGCTCGCCCCCAGGGAGGACCGACCATGGCCCGTCGCATCGCCATTCACGCCGGCCACGTCATCGCGTTCGACGGCCGCGGGCATCGCCTGCTCCGCGACGGCGCCGTTGTCGTCGACGGTGACCGCATCGTCTCGGTCGGTCCGCGAGAAGCCGCGCCCGTCGGCGCCGACATCGAGACCGTCGAAGCGCCGGACGCGGTCCTGACGCCCGGGCTCATCTCGACCCACGCTCACATCGGCGGCTCGCCGCTCGACCGCTCGTTCATCGAGGACCGCGGCAACCCGCAGTTCTTCTACTCCGGGCTCTTCGAGCTCCTGCCGGTTCGCGGCTCGGCGCAGGACGAGGAGGCGACGCGAGCCTGCGTCGACTTCTCGATGGCCGAGCTCCTGCGCGGCGGGGTGACAACCGTGATGGAGATCGGCGGCGCCGCCGAGCACGTGATCGCCCGCGCCGGCGAGTTCGGTCTGCGCGTCTACATGGGCCTCGCCTTCCGCTCCGGCCGGTGGCTCACACGCGACGGGCGGCGCGTGCAGTGGGAGTGGGATGAAGAGCAGGGCCGCCAGGGCCTCGCCCGGGCCATCGAGCTGCACAAGAAGCACGACGGCGCGCACGGCGATCTCGTCCGCTGTTTCTTCTCACCGGCCCAGGTCGACACATGCACGCCCGAGCTGCTCCAGGCCTCCAAGCGCGCCGCCGACGAGCGCCAGCGCCCGTGGACGCTCCACACCTCGCAATCGGTCGTCGAGTTCTACGAGATGCTCGGCCGTCACGGCAAGACTCCGGTCGCCTGGCTGCGCGAGCTCGGCGTGCTCGGTCCGAGCGCGGTCCTCGGTCACGCGATCGTCATCGGCGGCTCGTCGTGGACCAACTATCCGGCGGGCGACGTGGCGATCATGGCCGACGCCGGCTGCTCCGTCGCCCACGCGGTCTGGGTCTTCGCGCGCCGCGGCGTCGTGATGGAGTCGTTCGCGAGCTACCGCCGCGCCGGCGTGAACATGTCGCTCGGCACCGACACGAATCCGCAGAGCGTGATCGAGGCCATGCGGTGGGCGGCGGTCGTGTCGAAGATCGTCGAGCGTCAGACCGAGGCGACGACCGCCGCGCACGTCTTCGACGCCGCGACGCTCGGCGGCGCTCGGGCGCTCGGCCGGGACGACCTCGGCCGCATCGCGCCCGGCGCCAAGGCTGATCTGGTCCTCTGGAAGGGCACTTCGTGGGGCATGACGCCGCTACGCGATCCGGTGAAGAACATCGTCTACAACGCCACCGCCGAGGACATCGACCGCGTGTGGGTCAACGGTCGCCTCGTGGTCGAGGGCGGCCACGTGAAAGCGGGCGACGAACGCAAGATCCTCGAGGCGCTGCAGGCGGGAGGCGAGCGGATGTGGGCGAAGGTGGCGCCGTTCGACTGGGCGGGGCGGGACGTGGACGGTTTATCCCCTCAAACGTATCCATCCTGGTAGCAGGCTCGGCGGCGCTAGCGGAGCCTCTACTTCAGCTTCAGGTCCTCGTACGGGCCTGAGTAGGCGTGGTTCGTGATCAGCGTCAGGCCTGATTCGGCGACGCGGGGGCCGTGGCCGTTGATGAACGCCAGCTCCCAGATCGGCGCGATCATCGCCTTTTCGTGGATGAGCTGCTGGATCTTGTGCAGGACGACCTCGCGTTTCTTTGGATCCATCTCGCTCGCCTGCTCGCCGATGAGTCCCTCGATGTCCGGGTACGTCCCGTAGGTGAAGGTACCGCCGGCCGCCACGAAGGCGTCGAGGCGCGTGGCGGCGTTGCCGAAGGCGCCGCTCGCGGTCTGGATGATGTTCTTCAGCTTCTTCTGGCTGTTCTGCTGGATGAACGCGGCGCGCTCGAGCGGCCGCAGCTGCACGCGGATACCGGCGCTCTGCAGATAGTTGACGACGCCCTCGCCGATGTTCGCGTAGGACGAGTCGCAGAAATACTCGCCCCCGTCGAATCCGTTCGGGTAGCCCGACTCGGCCAGGAGCTGTTTGGTCTTCTTGGGATCGTAAACCGGCATCGGCGCCGGCCAGTAGAACTCGAAGTTGTGGGGAATCATGCTGCCGGTGATCCGCGAGAAGCCGAGGGTCTCGGCCCGGTTGATCGCGGGCCGATCGATCGCGTAGCCGGCGGCCAGGCGCACGCGTTTGTCGGCCCAGGGCGACTTCGGATCCGTCCACTGCTCGGGAAAGACCAGCCAGAACGTGCCGGGCGGATAGTTCGGCTTGAGCGTGAGCCCGGGCGTGCGCTTGAGCTCCTCGGCCAGCGCCCCGCGGATCGAGTAGGCGATATCCGCCTCGCCGCGCTTGAGCATCGCCAGCCGCGTCGACTCATCCGGAATCGACTTGAACACGAGCCGCTTCACGTTGGGCGCTTTACGCCAGTACTGCTCGTTGGCCTCGAGCACGAGCTCGACGCCGGGCGTGAACGAGACGAACTTGTACGGGCCGGCGCCGATCGGCGCCCGCTTGAAGCCGTCGTCGCCCACTTTCTCGACGTACTTCTTAGGCACGATCCAGCCCGCGCCGGTGGCCATCGTGCCGTAGAACGTCATGAAGTCCGGCCACGGATGCTTGAAGCGGAACCGGACGCGCTGCGGGTCGATGACGTCGATCGAGGCGATCCGCGCTTTGTACGGCCCCGAGGCCGCGCCGCGGTAGCGCTCCATCGAGAACTTCACGTCCTCGGCGGTGACCGGATCGCCGTTGTGGAACTTCGCCCCGCGCCGCAGCACGAACTCGTAGCTGAGGCCGTCCGGCGACATCGTCCACGACTCGGCGAGGCTCGGCGCCATCGGATTGCCCGGCATCGGCTTCACGAGCGCGTCGTGGAGCGCGTAGAGCAGCATGAACGGCGTGATGATGCCGGTCGTCTCGGCCGGGTCGAACCAGCCGGGCGCCAGCGAGATGTGCACGGCCCAGGTGAGCTGACCCGCCGGCTCGGAGCGCGCCTTCGTGGGCACGCACAGTCCCAGGAGCAGCAGCGCAGCCAGGATCAGCGCGGAGAGGGACAACGGTCGGAACGACACCCGTTCGGTCATGAGGATCCTCCTCTGCGTTCGCGAATCGTTTTGGGAGCGAAGCCGAGGGACCGACGAACGGAACCCGAAAGTGCCGCCGATTATCCGCCGAAGCTGCGCGTTGTCAATGCGTCGCCCGGCGCGCCGCTCCGCGGGGCCGAGAGAGAGCTACACGGGGCTTGGATAGAGATGACAGGCAACGAGCCGGCCGCTCTCCGGCGCCAGCCGTGGCTCATCGCGGCGGCAGCGCCCCATCACGTGCGGACAGCGCGTGTGGAAGCGGCAGCCCGGCGGCGGATCGAGCGGGCTCGGAATCTCGCCGCTCAGGATGATCTCGGCGCGGCGCTCGCCCGGGTCGAGCGGCAGCGCCGCCGAGAACAGCGCCTGCGTGTAGGGATGCTTCGGCGCGAGCGCGACATCGGCAGCTGCGCCGAGCTCGACGATCTTGCCGAGATACATGACCGCGATCGTGTGGCTCATGTGCGCGACCGCCGCCAAGTCGTGCGCGATGAATAGATAGGCGACGCCGAGCCGCCGTTGCAGGTCCTTCAGCAGATTGAGGATCTGCGCCCGGATCGAGACGTCGAGCGCTGACACCGGCTCGTCGAGCACAACGAGCTTGGGCGATAGCGCGAGCGCGCGCGCGATCGCGATGCGCTGCCGCTGGCCACCCGAGAACTCGTGGGGAAAGAGCTCGGCGGCGCGCTCCGGGAGTCCGACCAGCTCGAGCAGCTCCAGCACGCGCTTGTGCAAGGTCGCGGCGGGCGGCCGCTCGTTGATCACCAGCGGCTCGCCGATGATCGGTCCCACGCGCATGCGCGGGTCGAGCGACGCGTACGGATCCTGGAACACCGCCTGCACGGCGCGCCGGTAGCGCGCGAGAGCGCCACGATCGAGCGCCGACAGCGGGGCGCCCTCGAAACGAATGACGCCGCCGGTCGGGGCCTCGACGTTCAAGATCATCCGCGACGTCGTCGTCTTGCCGCAGCCCGATTCGCCGACCAGACCGAGCGTCCGGCCCGGCTCGATGGCGAACGAGATCGAGTCGACGGCGCGCACGAGCCCGGCGGCACGTCCGAGCATGCCGCGCCGCACGGGAAAGTGCTTGGTGAGCGCGTCGGCCTCGATGAGCGCCGCGGTCATGCCGGCGCGTCGAGCCAGCATCGGCTCGTGTGGCCGGCGCCGACCGCGAGCTCGGGCGGGTCTTCGGCGCGGCAGCGCGCCATCACGTGCGCGCAGCGCGGCGCGAACGAGCAACCGCCGGGCAGCGCGGCTAGATCGGGCGGCTGGCCCTCGATGGCCGTGAGCCACTCGGTTTGCGCTCCCAGGCGCGGCACCGACTCGAGCAGCGCCCGCGTATAGGGATGCCGGGGCGCGGCGAAGATCGTCGCGACCGGGCCAGCCTCGACGATGCGCCCGGCGTACATCACGGCGACCCGGTCGCACATCTTCGCGACGATGCCGAGATTGTGCGTGACGAAGATCATCGCGAGCCGGTGCCGCGCCTGCAGCTCCTTGAGCAGCCGCAGGTACTGCGCCTGGATCGTGAGATCGAGGCTCGTCGTCGGCTCGTCCGCGATCAAGAGGCGTGGCGGCGCCGAGATGGCCATCGCGCCCACCACGCGCTGTCGCATGCCGCCGGACATCTGATGCGGAAACGCGCGCAGCCGCGCCGCCGGCGACGAGATCCCGACCGACGCGAGCAGCTCGACCGCGCGGGTCGTGAGCGCCCGGCCGGAGATGCCGTGATAGCTCGCGAGCGGCTCGCGCACCTGCATGCCGATGGAGAACACGGGGTTCAGGCTGCTCATCGGATCCTGCAGGATCATCGCGACACGCTTGCCACGCACGCGCTGCATCTCGCGCTCGCTCTTCTTCAGAAGATCGTCGCCGTCGAGCCGGATCTCGCCGCCGAGGATGCGCGCCGCGGGGCGCGGAACCAGTCGGAGGATCGACAGGCACGTCATGCTCTTGCCCGAGCCCGACTCGCCGACCAGGCCGAGCGTTTCGCCCTCGCCCACCGAGAACGACACGCCGTCGACAGCCTTGATCGTGCCCCAGCGCGTGACGATGTGGGTTCTGAGATCGCGGACGTCGATGACGGGCGCGCTCATGCGAACCGGTCGGCCCGGAGGCCATGCCAGAGGTCGGCGAGCGGATCGAGCCCGAGGGCCAGACGCGCCAGCACGTCGCCGACCGTGGGCACCAGCGCGAAGCCGTGGCCGGAGAAGCCGGCTGCGACCAGCACGCCCTCGACGCCGGGCACGGGACCGAGCACGGGCAGATCGTCGGACATGAAGGCCTCGATGCCCGCCCAGCTCTTCGCCACCGCGCGTCCGGCGAGCGGCCGGTAGACCGACCGCGCGACCTCGAAGCTTCCGCGCACGCTGTCGTCCAGAACTTCCCACCGGTTGACGGTCTCGTCGGGAACGCGGGCGGGCCAGCCTCCGCCGATCAGATAGGCGCCGTCGGCCAGCTGTTTCAAGCTGAGCGGCCGGCCGAAGCAGCCGACGACGGGGGCGAGGCTGGCGGGCGCGGCGTCGGTCAGCAGCATCTGGAGCCCGCGCCCGCGAAGCGGAAGCTTCAGCCCGATCTTCCCGAGCAGGGGCGCGCTCCACGCGCCGCCCGCGACGAGCGCGACGTCGCACGGAGTCCTGGCGCCGTCGGTCCTCACGACCGCAGTGACGCGGCCGCGTTCGACCACGAGCGCATCGACGCCGGCGCCCTCCTCGATTCGCGCGCCCAGGCGTTGCGCCGCCTGGGCCCATGCGCGCACGGTGGCCACGGCCTCCGCCTGGCCGTCGATCGGACAGTGCACACCGCCGCGACAGTCCGGAGAGAGACCGGGCGCCACCCAATGCGCCGTCGCCGCGTCGACCAGCTCGACGGGGACGTGGTCGGCCTGCTGCTCGGTGACCGTCGCGCGCGCCTCGGCCCAGCCGGCGTCGTCGAGCGCGATCCTGAGGCCGCCGCCGCGCCGGTAGCCGGTGTGTCCCTCGAGCTCGCGGTCGAGCCTGGGCCAGCGCGCCAGGCTTTCGAGCGCCAGCGCGCGCTCGGCCGGATCGCGTCCCATGACCCGCACACCCGCGGCGCTGGCGCTCGACGCGGCGTCGCCGACCCGCGCGCGCTCGAGCACCGTCACGCGCGCCTGCGAATCGGCGCGACGCACGTGAAACGCCGCGCTGAGTCCCATCAGACCTCCGCCGATGACGACGATCTGGCGCGACGCCATGCGCGTGCTCAGAGCTGGCGGAGCTTCGGGTCGAGCGTGTCGCGCAACCAGTCGCCGAGCAGATTGAAGGCGAGCACCACGAGCAGGATGGCGAGCCCCGGGAAGAACGACACCCACCAGGCGCTCGTCACGAAGTCCCGGCCTTCGGAGATCATCGAGCCCCACGCCGGGGTGGGCGGTGGGATTCCGGCGCCGAGGAACGAGAGCGAGGCCTCGACGATGATCACGTAGCCGACCTGGAGCGTCGTCAGCACGACCAGCGTGTTGAGCGTGTTCGGGAACAGATGCCGCAGGATGATCCGCCGCGCCGAGGCGCCGGCGATCCGCGCCTGGGTGATGAAGTCGAGCTCCATCAGGGTGAGCACCTGGCCGCGGATCACCCGAGCGTAGCGCGCCCAGAGAATCACCCCGATCGCGATGACCACGTTGAGGAAACTCGGTCCGACCGTCACGGCCAGGATCAACGCCAGGAGGATGACCGGAAACGACATCGTCGCGTCGGTCACCCGCATCAGCACGGTATCCACGCGGCCGCCGTGGTAGCCCGCGACCAGCCCGACACCCGCGCCGACGGCGCTCGCCAGCAGCACGGTGAGCACGCCCGCGGTCAGCGAGACGCGCGAGCCCCAGATGATCCGCGACAGCAGATCGCGCCCGAGTCGATCCGTGCCGAGCACGTGCTTCCACGAGCCGCGCTCTTCCCACACGGGGGGTGTGAAGCGCTGGCGCAGGCTCTGCTCTTCGGGGTCGGCCGGACTCAGCACGTTCGCGAAGATCGCCGCGAGCACGAACACGCCGATGATCGCCAGCGGCACCACCGGCAGCCTCCGCCCGCGAAACGCGACCCGCGGCCGCGCCGGCGCCGCCGGAATCGCACTCGCGACTGCACCGCCGCCCGATTCAGCGGCCACTCACGGCCTCCAGCGGCGAAGCGCTACCGTGCATATCGAATCCTTGGATCGATCAGCGCGTAGACGCAGTCCACCGAGAGGTTGACCACCGCGACGATCGCCGCGGTCGTGAGCACGACCGCCTGGATCACCGGGAAGTCGCGCGAGGAGATCGCCTCGTAGGCGAGCCGGCCGAGCCCCGGCCAGGCGAACACGGTCTCGACTACGATCGCGGTCGTCACCAGGATCGAGAAGTAGATGCCCGCGAACGTGACGACCGGGATCAGCGCGTTCTTGAGCGCGTGCACCCACACCACGCGCGACTCGACGACGCCCTTCACGCGCGCGAGCTTCACGTACTCGGAATCGAGCACCTCGAGCATGCCCGAGCGCAGCAGCCGCATCATGCCGGCCACCACGAACCAGCCGAGCGTGAAGCCCGGCAAGACGTAGCTCGCCAGGCCGCCGATCCCGCCGGCGGGCAGCCACTGCAGGCGGCCCGCCACGACCTCGATCAGCACGATCGCGACCCAGAACGTCGGCAGCGATTGGCCGAGCACCGCGATCACCTGGGCGGCGCGATCCAGGCCGGTCCCCTTCCGCACCGCCGCCAGCACGCCGAGCGGAAAGGCCAGCAGCAGGCTCACCGTCATCGCGAACGCGGCCAGGCGCAGCGAGTTGGGCAGGCGCTGGGCGATCAGCTCGGCGACCGGGCGTCGCGCACGGAGCGACGTCCCGAAATCACCGGTGAGCGCCTTGCCGACGAACGAGAAATACTGCTCGACGTAGGGCCGATCGAGGCCGAGGTATTTCCGCGCGTTCGCGTAGTCCTCCTCGCTGGCCGACATCGGCAGGATCAGGTGCAGCGGATCGCCGGTGGCCCTGGCCAGCACGAACACGACGACGGACAGGATGGCCAGGGCCCCCAGCGACTGGACGAGGCGCGTGAGGACGAACCGCGCCACGCCCGCTCAGCGCTTCGACGAGGCGAGCTCGTCGAGGAAGAAGTCGTACATCACCGTGCCCGGGTTCCACTTGCCGAGCGACTTGGACGCCGCGTAGGGCGAGTGCAAGTAGACCACCGGCACGCCGTAGTGCTCGCTGCGCAGGCGCGTGTAGACGTTGCGCATGAGCGCGCCGATCTTCTCCTTGTCGGTCTGCCGCATGACCTGCTCGATCATGCCGTCGATCTCGGGGTCGTTGACGACATCGCTGGCCTTCGACTTGGTATACGCCTGCTTCTCGAGGAAGGCGTAGGTGCCGATCCAGTCGCGGTTGGCGACGTTGTAGTAGCCGAACGCGCCCGGGGTGGCGCGGTCGAACCAGTTCTTCCGGAACGCCGGATAGTCGACCGGCACCAGCTTGGGCTGCACGCCGATCTTCTGCCAGTAGCCGGCCATCGCCTCGGCGAAGGCCTTGCCCTCGGGCAGGCCCGGGAGCTGATAGGCATGCATCATCAGCGGGAAGCCATTGGCGAACCCGGCATCCGCCAGAAGCTTCTTGGCGCGCGCCGGATCGTACGCGTACTGCATGTCCGGCGTCACCTTGAAGCCGATGTCGCGATACGCCCACGAGAGCCCCATCGGGACGTGCGCCGGATCGGCGTAGCCGCCGAAGATCGACTGCGCGATCTCGTTGCGATCGATCGCGAGGTTGAGCGCCTCACGCACGCGCTTGTCCTTGGTGGGCTGGCCATCGCGCGGCAGCACCCACCACGTCGTCAGGATCGCCTCTTCCCGACGAAAATGCACGGGGAACGCCTCGCGCTCGAGCTCCTTCACGCGCTCCCGGCTCACGTCGGTGATGTCGACCTCGCCGCGGCGCAGGAGCGCGATGCGCGTGGTCTCCTCGGGCACCAGCTTGAAGGTGATGGTCTTGAAGCGCGGCGCGCCGGTGCGCCAATGGTTGTCGACGGCGGCCAGCTTGATGTGCGAGCCCGTCACCTGCTCCACGAACTTGTAGGGCCCGCTGCCGACCGGCTTCTGGGCGAAGGCATCGTCGCCGGTCGCTTCGAGATACTTCTTGGGCAGGATCATCCCCTCGGTCGAGAGCGAGCGCGACAGGTAGGTCGGGATGATCAAGGTGGGCTCTTTGGTGACGATGACGACGCGATCCGGCGCCGGCGTCTCGATGTCGGCGATGAGCGTGCGCAGCGGGCCCGCGTAGCCCGTGGTCGAGCGCTTGCCGATCGCGCGCTGCAGGCTGAACTTCACGTCCTCGGACGTTGCCTCCTCGCCGGTGTGGAACTTGACGCCCTTACGAAGATGGAACGTCCAGCGCTTGTGGTCGACCGACGGCTCCCAGCGCGAGGCCAGCCCCGCGTCCTTCGACAGCTGGCCATCGGGCGTCACGCCGACCAGGTAGTCGAACATGAGCGACATGTAGTACTTCACGACGTGGCCGCCCAGGACGGGATCGAGCACCTCGGTGGAGAAGCTCGAGAGCGCGACGGTGAGATCCTGCTTGCTCTGCGCCGCGGCCGGCCCCGTCACCAGGGCGACCGCCAGCAGCGCCACCAGAAATCCGATAGAGAGCCTCATGCTGAGCTCCTTTTTTGTCGAGCGGTATCGAGTGCGTGAATCGCCGGCCCGGAAACGCCGCGATGGTAGCACGAGGCGCTCCGCCGGGCCGCGCCGCCCGGCTTACAATGCGGCGCGGTTCACTCTCGGACGGAGGGTTCCGATATGGCCGAGCTCAGCTTGAAAGATGCCACCACGATCGTCGACGCGTCGCTCAAGAAAGCGCGCGAGACCGGCTGCGCGCCGCTCGCCGTCGCGGTCCTCGACGCCGGCGGACACTTGAAAGCATTCGCCCGGGAAGACGGCGCCGGGATCATTCGCCCGCAGATCGCGATGGGCAAGGCCTGGGGCGCGCTCGGCATGGGCATCGGCTCTCGCGCGCTGGCGCGGCGCGTGGCCGAGCAGCCGCAGCAGCAGGCGTTCTTCACCGCGCTCAACGCCATGTCCGACGGGCGTGTCGTGCCGGCGCCGGGCGGCGTGCTGATCCGGGATGCAGGCGGCGCCGTCATCGGCGCCGTCGGGATCTCGGGCGACGTCTCCGACAAGGACGAAACCTGTGCGCTCGCCGGCATCGCGGCCGCGCGCCTCACCGGCGACACGGGCTAGCCGGCACGCAGCGGAGCCGCCCGCTATCCCTTGACCGAGCCCGCGGCGAGTCCCTGGACGACGAAGCGCTGGCCCAGGAAGTAGAGGATCGTGATGGGGACGGTGGCGAGGACGGCGCCGGCCATGAGCTGGCCCCAGATGTACTGATCGCCGACCACCATCATCGAGAGCTTGATCGGGATGGTCATCGTGGTCTGGTCCGAGGTGAAGACCAGCGCCAGCAAGAACTCGTTCCAGGCCAGGGTGAACGAGAAGATCGCCGAGGCGACGATGCCCGGCGCCGAGAGCGGCAGCAAGATCCGGAACAGCGCGCCGATCTTGGTGCAGCCATCGACCATCGCGTGCTCTTCGAGCTCGGCCGGAATGCTCCGGAAATAGCCCATCAGCATCCACGTGCAGAAGGGCACCGTGAACGAGAGATAGGTGAGCATCAAGGACTTCAGCGTGTTGCCGAGACCGAGCGCCACCACGATCGCGTAGAGCGACACGAACAGCATCGCCGTCGGCAGCACATATTTGAACAGGATGAACCGGCCGATCCATGCGCGGCCGCGGTACTTGTAGCGGACGATGCTGAAGGCGGCGAACGCGCTCACCACCACCGTGACCGCCGTCGTCACCGAGGCCACCGCGAAGCTGTTGCGGATGTTGATCAAGAGGCCGTCGCGCTGGATCACGCGGACGAAGTGCTCGAGCGTCGGCCGCCGCGGCAGGTAGGTGAAGTCCTCGTAGAGATCCTTATTCGTCTTCAGCGCGGTCGTCAGCATCCAGAAGAGCGGCACCGCCACCATGAAGACGAACAGCGCCAGCAGCACGTAGGTGGTGGCCCGGATCGAGAGCGGCTCACGCATGATGGGCCCCTTGCTCAGGCATTGGCCTTGCGCTGCAACAGGATGGTCACCGCCAGCACGAG
>Ga0075423_10005518_pt1 | contig 11827 bp, 8 predicted proteins | sample SoiMethybrSBSTD2_FD_80114 | JGI IMG/M metagenome (GOLD analysis project Ga0075423, IMG submission 80114) | Bulk soil microbial communities from a Populus tree surrounding site in Tennessee, USA - Soil MetaG P. TD hybrid SBSTD2 | ecosystem: Environmental > Terrestrial > Soil > Tree plantation...
GTCCTTATCGTAGCGTCGCATCGTCGCGAGTCGCGCCGCATCCCGCACAATGTGCGCGGTCGCGGCATGATCGGGATGGGGATCGTCCCAATGCGAAGTGAAGACGACTCTCGGACGATGCCTTCTTAAGACGCGGACCACCGCAAGCTTGCTTTCCTCGTTGAGAGCCAGATGTCCGTCCGGCAAACCGACATTCACGCGCGCATCCAAATTCATCACACGCGCCGCATCGAGCGCCTCTTTCGCGCGAATCTCCGGCGTGCCGCGTGTGCCCATCTCACCGCGCGTCATATCGGCGATCCCGCAGCGATAGCCGAGCGACTTCAACTTAAGGAGCGTGCCCGCCATCGTCAGCTCGGCATCGTCGGGATGCGAAAAAATGGCGAGAACATCGAGTTGAATTTGATCGGCCATCACGGATGGAAAAACATTGAAAACTAGAAATTGAAAAATACAAATTGAAAATGTTGTTCATTCAATTTGCACTTTTCACTTTTCAATTTGCAATTGTGGTTAGGCTTCATTGCGTGCCGCTCAACGGCTTTATAGTGATCGTTCCGTCACCCACCGTGAACGAGAGTTTCGCGCCTCCCGATCCGGCGCGTGCCTGCAGAAGCCGCGGGTTGGTTGTCCCACCTTCGCGCGCCGCGAGGTCGTCGTAAGCATTCTTAATTTCACCAAGCCGCAGGACAGTCGCGTCGATGTCGCCGCTGAACCCGGCCGCCAGCGCAACGTCGAGCGTTCCTCCCGCCAACTGCAAAGTCATCCCAAGCCCATGCCAACTGCGCGCTGGGACCGTGACAGTCACGGCGCCTCTTTGAATGATTCCAGAGAAATAACCGCCCGTCAGCGAAAGGTCCGCATCACTTTGCAAAGCGTTGACCCGCATGGCCCCTTCGACGCCACTCAGCTTCAACGGGCCTATGCCTGCATCGATTTCGATATCAGTTAACGCCGGCACTTTTATGTGGAAATCAACTTTCCACGCCAGACCAAAAAGATTCTTGGGAAATTTCCTCGCGACCTGGCGCATGTATTTCTTGTCGTGCGTGCCGCTGGTGATGATGCGAACGTGATTTGTGTCGACGTCCACAGCAAAGTTGTTGACAGTAGCCAAAAGATCAAGATCACTGTTCGTCGGACCGTGCAGTTCGATTTCGGCTGCGACGTCAACCTCGTTGCGATTCCAACCTTCGATCGTAATCGATCCCACCGGCGCGCCAACTATTGACAACGTGCCACCGTAAGGTAGTCGATGCGCTTCGTGTCGCGAGATGACCCGCTTCAGATCGGCTTTCGGTTCTTCCGGTTTCTTTTCTTTCTGTGCGGATGCGAGCGGCGGGAAGATACCAGTCGAGACGACTGCGGCAATCAAAGCAAGGATCAGCGATACCTTGAATTTCTGCACTGAAGTGGATTGTGCGGGAGAAAGAAAAAGTTGTCTAGCGGCGCAAGAAGTTTATGTTGCCTTGGTAAGTTGTGACCGTGACTGAGGCGCGCCCGTCGCCGACATCACCAATGACGCGCCGGCCTTCGCCGACAGTTTTCATGTTCGGATTCCAGAATTTGCCCATGGAAATTTTTTGTGCCGGCGCCGTGGCGACCAGACGGAATCCGCAATTCACCGGCAGTTGCAACGTAATTGTTCCCTGCCCCGATTTGAATTCATAAGTTCCGCCCGAGGTGAAATCGCCGTCAAAGAAAACGTCACCGGTCGAGTTCGACGCAAACACGCGCGTCGCGTTGATGCCGTAGAGTTGAATGTCGCCCGAAGTCCACACATGCGCGCGCACCAGTTCGCCCTGCACGTTACTCACATTAATTTGGCCACGACGCGTTTCGAGATCGACCGATGAACGCGCCGGCACCTGAACCTTGAAATTCACATCCCCGACATCGTTGCGACCGCGATTGTCACCGACAATGTCGATTACCAACCCAGCTTCGGTCATGCGTGGGTTGAATTGGACTGTCGGCGCTTCCATCAGCGCGGTGACTTTGATCTCGTCGCGATTCCAGGTCTCTACCGTAATCGTTCCCGAAAGGTTCTTCAGTTCGAGCCGAACATTCTTCCCTGCCGGATAGTGACGCGACACACTCTTCTGCGCGAACGCTGCCGTCGTCAGCAACGTGAAAACAAAAACGACAGATACTACTGGTCGAATCATGTGGGCAGGTGGGCGGCGGTTCATCACTAGCGGTCTACGGCAATACCAACATCGACTGATTATAGATCACCGAACTCCTTCAGCAAGGCGATTTTATCGTTCAAAGCAGCGTTGAGAACATCTTCCGAAACCTCATCGTGAGGATTCTGGTTCAGTCGTCGCATCGCTTCGTTCACCGTACCATCATAGATGCTCATGTCCCGATCAAAAGCATCGCGCATTTGTTGGGTCCAGCGCGCCTTGTTCAACTCGACGCGCTTGTTCCAGTACTCAATCAACTGCTCTTGCTGTCGATAACGGTCGTGAACATTGGAAACATCAGTCCCAATCGCGACGCCACCGGTTCTGATTCCACCGTTGTTGGCTATCCGCATCGCAGCGAAAGTGAACAGCACGGCAACCACAATAGTGGCTGCTATCGATGTTGCGAGTTGCGGAAAAGTTAGCTGCCAACTTCGATTCGTCAGACGAAACCACCAGCCGGCGCTGGCAGGGACTGCGGCAGGTTTACGGCTTCCTAATTCCGCTTCGATCACATTACTGATCCGCAGCCACATTGCCTGCTCATTGGGCACTGCCTCGTACTCGCCCCGTTGTTCGCGACAGTAAGAGACGATTGCCTGCAAGTCTGTGCGGGCTTCGGCACAGGGCGCACAGGCGCTCAAGTGCGCTTCGACTTCTTCACAGACACTGGGAGTCAACGACCCATCGATCAAGTCGCTCAAGAGATTCTGGTACTTCTCGCAGTTCATTGTTCTAACCTCGGATGCGTCGCATCTCGGATAAAGCTTAGGACGACGCGACAAGGCGCGGTATCGAAAGCAACAAAGGGGAGACTGCGTTTGGGGGCGATTGCTTCGCCGTATGTCAATTTGGCCCGGCTTAGTGGTTTTCTTCGAAAAAACCGGCCAAGTCTTGGTTGCTAGTGCGCCTTTTTCTGTTGCCTGAGTAATCCACGTAATTTCATGCGCGCCTTATGCAATTGCGACTTTGACGTCCCCACTGAGCAGCCCAGCATGCGCGCAATCTCCTCGTGCTCGTGTCCCTCGATATCATGCAGCGTGAAAACCGTCCGATAACCCGGTGGTAACTGGGCAATTGCCTTGTCCAAAGCGATGCGATCAACCACCGGCATAGCGTTCGGATTTTCCGTCCCCTTTACGATTTGCACCGGAACTTCGCCCTCTTCGGTGGTCTGTTCGAGCCGGACGCCCCGCTTCCGGAAATGCATCAGCACCTGATTTACAGTTAGCCGGTGCAGCCAGGTCGTAAAGGCTGACTCGCCACGGAAGCTACCGATTTTGCGAAAGAGCTGGATGAATACTTCCTGCGCCAGGTCTTCGGCCTCGACCACATTTCCCGTCATGCGCAAACAGAGCGAGTAAACGCGCCGGTTGTGCCGCTGGTAAAGCTCCTCGAAGGCTTTCATGTCGCCTTCGGCCGCTTTTTGCGTCAGTTCAAAGTCCGACGTTCGCGGTGTCTCGGTTTCGATACCAGCCACAGGTTCGCGCGTGCGCACGCTTGCTTCAGTCTGAACCATCGTCCGACTCATAAAACTTCGGGCGGAACGATTGTTTGAGGGCGCAGTTTTAGTATCCGATTTTACGGTTGAGGTGACAAGCGGCGGTGTTGCGCCGTTAGAGTTGCCACTAATGAGTCACTGGTTGACGCGGAACAGTTTATTCAACCGGCCCAATGCCGCGCCGACGAAATACACGGCGCAGCACCTCTGCATTTCGGCCGCGATAGAGATTCCGATCGGCATCAATGATGGCGCGGGCACCGCGCGCGAACGTGGTAAAGCCATCGAGTTGAAAGTGACCTTCGAGAATTATGCGATCGGCGATAGTGCGTCCCAACGCCCGACGAACATCCCAAAGTGTGGCTGACCAAATCTGGCCGTTGTCGTGTTCGTCGGCAGTCTCGCCATGATCGAATGATTCATAAGTAAGCTTCAGATCGACCCGGCGCACACATGGCGGATCGAACTGCGTCATCTCCACGCCATCCCAAGTGCCAACCGAAGTTTGATAGCGCCGCGGCTTCTTCTCGGCAAAAAAGCTGGCGGCAAAATAATCGCCGAAACCTTCGCCCATCGCGGCCGCTTCCTGTGATTGGCCGAAGCCTGGGCAAATCGCGTCCTGAATCGCGTGACCGAATTCGTGAAGGATAATCTCAGCGTCTTCCGCGTCATTTATTCCGCCCGTGCCGAACGTGATGCTCCGATCATGCGGACTGTACCAGGAGTTATCATCGTCGGTGCCGTTCGCATTAATGGCCAAAGGTTCGCGGAAAATCGCACGGCTTCCGCGGAACCCGAGGGTCTCCAGGTAGCCGATCGCGCGATCGACGTGGAAATAAGTCATGACTTCTTCAAACCGCGGATTGTCGCTGGCGAATTTCGAGTCGTCTTTCAAGTCGCCGCGCCTCAAGTCCACGCGACGCCGCGTGAGCGCTGTGGACACTCGCCGCCCATCCAACGACCGATTGCCTCTCAATGCGCTCAGCCTGACGCGAACATAGGCGGTATCGGGCGGCACAAGAAATTTGCCGTTGTTGACAAGGTCGCGAGCCGAGCCTAGCGCGATGACTGGATTCGGGTCGAAGATGCGCGCGAACACTGCTTCTGAAAGATTGTCGAACTTTCGCAGAATGCGCCCCGTCTCGCCGTCGACAAACACGACCCAGTCTCCGCGCGGCTTTCGCTTTTGAATTCGCACGCGATAGGCGGGGCGCAAGATCGACTTGATCGGAAACCACAATTGCTCGGACGAGACGACGCGCGTCAATCTCGCTCGGACGCTGTGCAATGCCCGCTGTCGTGCCGTCGCCATGCTAATCGCAAATTCCGCCGCGGGTTTTAGAAACTTGCGCGGCACTACCCGATTCTTGACGAGATAGATGCTTCCATCTTTCGCCATGTGCACAGTCACGTAAGCCCGCTGAATCGGCAAGCTGTGCAGTCTTTGCTGGAAAATGACGTGATGTGCGCCGAGACTCTCAATCTGCCGTGCGCGCCGCAAGCGGACGCCTACAGTTCCGAGGAGCTTGGCATTATTTCCGATGAAGTTCTCCGCAACGACATGAGGCGCCCCCCGATGCGGCCTGGTGCGAAAGCCCCAGATTTCTTTTGGGGTACCGTATTGCATACCGGGAATAACGTTGTAACGACGGATTTGCATGGCGTATTCCTTTCGTCGAGTAGCTATGTCCAATAAGTGCGGTCCAGCGAACGGTAGTGAACTGCTTCGGAAACGTGCGCCGAGGTGATGGCGTCGGAGTTATGCAGGTCAGCGATTGTTCGGCTGACCTTTAGGATTCGATCATAAGCACGGGCTGACAAACCCAGCCGAGCCATTGCGCGTTCCAGCATACTCTCACTTTCCGAATCGATTCGGCAATATTTTCGAATCAGGCGTGGCGACATCGCGGCGTTAGAGAAGATTCTGTCTGAAGCGAAACGCTGAATCTGCCGCTCGCGGGCGGAGATCACTCGCTGACGGATCGATGCAGAATCTTCGGCGTCGGGCGGCGTGTCTCCGGCGAGCTCACGAAACTTTACCGCCGGCACGTCGATGTGGATGTCAATGCGGTCGAGCAGCGGCCCAGAAATTCGGCCGACATATCGCTGAATCTGCAACGGCGAACAGCGACATTCCCGCGTCGGATCATTCCAGAATCCACAAGGACAAGGATTCATCGCAGCCGCCAACATGAAGGAGGAAGGGAAAGTCAGCGACATCGCCGCGCGGCTGATCGTCACTTTCTGATCTTCAAGCGGCTGACGCAGCACCTCGAGCACGCTCCGATCAAACTCCGGTAGCTCATCGAGGAATAGAACGCCCTGATGCGCCAGCGAGACTTCCCCCGGACGCGGCACTGCGCCGCCGCCAATCAGTCCGGCATCGCTAATCGTATGGTGCGGTGAGCGAAACGGCCGCGCGCTGACAAGTCCCGCGCTGCCCGTGAGTCCGGCGACGGAATGGATCTTTGTCAGGTCCAGCGCTGCTTCAAACTCGAGTGGCGGCAGAATGGTTGGCAGCCGTTTGGCCAGCATTGTCTTGCCGGATCCGGGCGGGCCAATTAAGAGGATGTTATGCCCGCCGGCGGTGGCGACTTCCAGGGCTCGTTTGGCGGCCTGCTGTCCACGCACTTCGCGAAAATCGACGCTGTAGTGATCGGTGTGCGACAGAAGATGCGACGAATCGACTCGCACGGCCGGGGGTGGATTGTCGGATCGGATTGCGGCGATCATCTCCACCGCGCTTCTCAGGTCACTTACGGCATAGACATTTACGTCGCCAACAACGGCAGCCTCTTTGGCATTTTCGTCCGGTAATAACAGATGCCTCGTCTGTGATTCGCGCGCGCGCAGCGCGATCGGTAAAGCGCCGCGAATCGGACGCACGCGTCCGTCCAGCGACAACTCACCGACGGCAAGAATGTCCGTCAGGTGCTCAGTCGTGCCGAGGTCGCCATTCGCCCCGAGAATTCCCAGCGCGATTGGGAGATCGAAACTTGCGCCTTCTTTGCGAACATCGGCCGGAGCCAGGTTGATTGTCGTTTTGTGAAGAGGAAAAAAGAATGCGCTGTTGTTGATCGCGGCGCGAATGCGCTCGCGGGATTCGCGCACCGCCGCATCGGGCAATCCGACCACGATCACCGCTGGTGGTTGATCTATTTCGTTTCGCGCCGGAGTTAAATCAACTTCGACGTCGACAAGATTGGCGTCGATGCCATAAACGGCGGCGGAGAGGGCACGGAAAAGCATGGGAGTCAGGCGCAGCCAAAGCTGCGACTTAGCGATCGTGAATTTTCAGATTACTGTCCGCGAGAGTTGCGAACAGGCGAGGTGAAAAACAAAAGCGCGCCTTTCGAAAAAAGCGCGCTCGCTTGACACTACAGCGCTCGAACCAAAGCGAACGCCCTACTCGATTGTCTACCTGCGTCGACTGGCTGGCGCAGCGGGTGCACCGGCGCCCGGCAATTTGATTTCCTGTCCGGCCTGCAATTCAGCGTCAGGCGCTATGCCATTGATTCGCGCGATTTCATCAGCCGAAAGCTTGCGGGCCGCCGCGATTTTCGAAATCGTGTCGCCTTTCCGAGCCTTCACCTTTGTCAAAGTCGGCGCCTCAGCTGTATCGCCTGAGCGTTTCCAGTTAGTCAAACGAATGTTGCTGTTTGGAACGAATACCTTGTTCGCCGTTTTGAGGTCAACGCCCGAGTTCATGGCCTGCAATGTCGCAACGCTCACACCCGTGCGATTCGCAATCGACTGCCACTCTTCGCCCGGCGCGATCGAAATGACGCGAGCGGTATCCTGACGATCTGACGGCACGCGCTTCAGTAGCGATGACGCCACTTTGCCGCGCCCCGCGGGTACGCGGACGTTGTAAACCTCGCCTCGAGGCGTGGTCTCGCGCTTCAACTCCGGGTTGAGACTTTGAATGAAGTCGACGCTCGTGTCCGCCGCGTCGGCGATCAACCGCAGACTAGTGCCCGACGCAACCGGGATCGAGTCAAAAGACATCGGCGCATCGGGCTTGATGCCTGGAAAACCGTATTTTGGCGGATTCTTTGCAATCAGAATCACCGCCAGAATGTTCGGCACGTAGTTGCGTGTTTCCTGCGCGATGTAGGGATAAATTTTCCAGTAGTTCGCTTCGCCGGCGCGCGAGATGGCGCGATCGACGTTCAACGCGCCGGTATTGTAGGCAGCCATCGCCAACAACCAATCGCCGTTGTAGCGATTTGCCAGGCTCTTCAGATACTGGGCCGACGCGTTTGTGGGTTTCTCTATACCATTGCGCTCATCAACCCAAGCGGTCTGGCGAAGTCCATATTGCGCTCCTGTGCCGCGCACAAACTGCCAAAGGCCGGAAGCTCCCGCCCACGAAACGTTCTTGGGGATCCAAGAGCTTTCCACCTGACCCAACCAGACAATGTCTTCCGGAACGCCATTGCGGCGAAAAGCCTCGCGCGCGATCTTCATATAGCGCCCCGATCGTCGCAAGCCGTTCTCCATCGTGGCACGGCCACGGCCTTGATAATAGTTAATGAACTGCTGGACAAGCGGATTTGCTGTGAATTTGAAGTCGAGCGCATTCTTCGCCAACTCGAGATCCGCAAGCTGAGTATCGGAGACTTGTTTCTCTTCCTCGGTCAGCGCGATGGCTAGCGGGTCCTGCGGTGATGGCACAAACAACTGCTGCACAAAACCCACCTGCTGCTGTTTCTGTGGTTGGGCCTGCGCAAGCTGTACATTCTCCGCTTTCGGATCGGCAGGTCCTTGCGCAACAACTGGCTTCGCGTTGGGGACCAGTTGGTTCAGCGGCACTTCTTCGCGGTAAATCTTTTCGACTAATTCAAGATAGAACCTCTGAAGTCGCTCACTCGAGCGCACGTCCATGCCCGACATCAGAATCTCGTCGACCGCTTTATCGAACTCATCGCGTGCTTGCTCGCGCTTGTTATCTTCGAGGTTGAGTTTACCTTTACGAAAATGGTCATTCGCGCGCTCGATAATCTGCTCGACGCGACCTTCGCTTTTCTGAACTTCAGTTGGAATGTCCCTGGCTGAGGAACCAGCCGGCTGCGCCTGAACTGATGCCGTAATGAAAAAGCTGGCGACGGATATTAGAGCGCTTGAAAGAAATACAGGAAGGGCCTTACGGGTCATTAATTGATATGCTCCTGACGATATTTCGTCGGGGATTTCGCGACTCGCGCGAGTCGCATCGGTCTCCAATAAGTAAACAGTTCGGAACTCGAAAAAGTTCCTGAATTCGTGGCTCAAAACCTGCCACGTGATGGCCGAGGTTATCACACGGTACCAGGGGTGTCAAACCACTTTCACCCAATAAAAATCGAGCGAAAGTCTTTGATTCCCACAAGATAACAACGGTTGCTCGGGTGCTACTGACGGTTAAGATGAGGCTAAATCAGAGAGCACCGAGAAAGATTAGAATGACTACTGGCGGACCAAGAATGAGCAGCAGCAAAATTCCCCACAAAAGCACGCGTTTTAAAGCCTTGCCGGCATCTGGAGCGTCAGGTGTCGCGTTTTCAGGCATCTCTTCTTGGAGTGGTGGCGTGCGGCATTCGGACAGTCCGCGGATTAGCACTAACCACAGGCTCCACTTTCTCCCCTAAGGCCTCTCGAAATACCTGACGAACATTATCCACAAAGACAAACTGGATGTCCTTCAATGGTTCTTTCGGTACTTCTTCAAGGTCACGACGATTCTGCACCGGCAGTAGAATCTTGCGTACGCGAGCACGCCGCGCGGCGAGGACTTTTTCTTTTACGCCGCCAACGGGCAGAACATTTCCACGCAGAGTTATCTCACCCGTCATCGCGACATCTTTGCGGACGGGTCTTCGTGATAAGACGGAAACGAGTGCGGTCGCCAGCGTAATCCCGGCTGATGGTCCGTCTTTCGGAATTGCGCCTTCCGGAATGTGAATGTGGATGTCGTAATTGTTGATGTCTTCGGGAACGATATCGAGTTCTTTCGCGCGCGACTTCGCATACGAGTAAGCCGCCTGCGCCGACTCGCGCATGATCTCGCCGATCTGCCCCGTTAACACCAAATTGCCTTTGCCCTTGATTCGCAGTGCTTCAATGAACAGGACGTCGCCACCAACTGCGGTCCACGCCAGTCCCGTCGCCACACCGATTTGATCCTTTTTCAGCACTTCGTCGGGCGTGACTTTCGGTGCGCCAAGAAACTCATGCAGATTCCTGAGCGACACCCGCACCGGTTCCTTCCTTCCTTCGCCGATGCGGCGGGCGACCTTGCGGCAAATCGATCCGATTTCCCGCTCGAGTTGTCGCAACCCGGCTTCATGTGTGTACCGCTGAATGATCGCACCCATCGCCGTGCGGGAAATATGCACGTCCTTCGCGGCGATGCCGGTTTCTTCCATCTGCTTCGGGAACAGGTGGCGGCGCGCAATCTCCATCTTCTCTTCTTCGGTGTATCCCGCGAGCCGAATCACTTCCATGCGGTCGCGCAGTGCCGACTGGATCGTGTCAAGCACGTTCGCTGTTGTCATGAAGATCACGTTCGACAAATCGAAAGTGACGTTGAGGTAGTTGTCGCGGAAGCTGTTGTTCTGTTCGGGATCGAGAACTTCGAGCAGCGCTGAAGACGGATCGCCACGAAAATCCGCGCCGACCTTATCGATCTCGTCGAGCATGATTAACGGATTGTTTGTCCCAGCCTGCTGAATTGCTTGAACGATTCGTCCTGGCATCGCCCCCACGTACGTTCGCCGGTGCCCGCGAATTTCCGCTTCATCATGCACACCACCAAGACTCAGCCGAATGAACTTGCGACCGAGAGCACGCGCGACAGAGCGGCCCAAACTCGTCTTGCCAACCCCCGGCGGTCCTACCAGACAAAGAATCGGCCCCTTCGGTTTGGGCTTGAGCTTTCGCACGGCGAGCGCTTCGATGATGCGCTCTTTCACTTTCTCGAGGCCGTAGTGATCTTCATCGAGGATCTTCTGCGCCTTCACTAAGTCAAGATTATCCTTCGAGGACTTCGACCACGGCAGATCAGTAATGATCTCCATCCAACTGCGCAACGTAGCGGTTTCCGCGGCGTCAGGATGCATGCGTTCGAGCTTCTTGAGCTGACGCAGCGCCTCGTCTTCCGCGGGCTTCGGCATCTTTGCCGCTTCGATCTTTTCGCGGAATTGCTGGATTTCTTCCGCGAGTTCGTTCCCTTCCCCTAATTCACCCTGAATCGCCTTCATCTGCTGGCGCAAGTAAAACTCGCGCTGCGACCGATCCATGTCCGCCCGTGCCTGCGTGTTGATTTCCTGCTGAACCGTCAGTACCTCAATCTCTTTGTTGAGCAGATCATTCACTCGTCGCAGACGCGCAGTTGTGTCGGCGATTTCAAGCACCGACTGTGCATCTTCGACTTTTAGTTCGAGATTCGACGCTGAGAGATCCGCGAGCCTGCCAGGATCGTCAAGGTTCGCGATGATGGCCATGACTTCGGGCGATATGTTCTTCCCCAGCGCCGCCGCCTTCTCCATCAGGCTGCGAACGTTGCGAATCAATGCTTCAACTTCGAGCGAACGTTCAGGCGCAAGGACTTCCGGTAGCACGCTGAGACGGGCGCGCAGGAAGTCGCCGCCGGCGTCGACTGATTCAACTTTTGCGCGGGAGACGCCTTGAACCAGGATCCGAATGCGGCCGTCAGGGAGCTTCAGCATTCTCATGATCACTGCCACCGTGCCGACGCTGTATAGGTCTTCCTGAGTTGGTTCTTCTTTGTCGAGATCTTTCTGGCAATCGAGCAGGATCATCCGGTGTTCGCCCAACGCTTCGTCTACCGCACGAATCGATTTTTCGCGGGAGACGAAGAGCGGCACGATCATGAAGGGATAGATCACGATGTCGCGCAGCGGCAACAGCGGCAATTCCTCAGGAATCTGCAGTTGCTGCTCCACTGCCGGTTCGACAGCTTCTACCGTTTCAATCATTGCGTTGTCGATCTCATTGGCCATATTAGTTCCTACGTTTAGCCCGCCTTCTCAGTGACGGGGATTGGGATTTCCGTTCCCCGGCGATCTTTCAACTTCGGTAGCTGAACCACCAGAACTCCTTTCGAGAGTTCCGCAGTCGCGCCATTTACGTCGAC
>Ga0075423_10005521_pt1 | contig 11824 bp, 14 predicted proteins | sample SoiMethybrSBSTD2_FD_80114 | JGI IMG/M metagenome (GOLD analysis project Ga0075423, IMG submission 80114) | Bulk soil microbial communities from a Populus tree surrounding site in Tennessee, USA - Soil MetaG P. TD hybrid SBSTD2 | ecosystem: Environmental > Terrestrial > Soil > Tree plantation...
ACGGTCCGGATTCTGGTTAGGAAGCCCGGCGCCGGTGGGCGCCCGCTGGCCATCCGGCGGATACGCGCCGGTGGTGCCTGGAGACGCAGCCCCATTTGGCGCAAAGGTGGACGACAGAAGCGTCGAGTCGAGGCGAACCGACTCGTTTCCGAGCGAGCAGCCGCCGCCCGTAGGGAGCGGACAGGGAGTCGTGTTGTTGTTCTGAACCGACCCGGTCACCGGTACCGAGGTCACGTAGCCGAACTGGCCGGTGCACGTGCCGCCGGCGGACGGCGGGGACGCGTACACGTTGTACGCCGTGGCGCCGGGGATGTTGCTGATGGAGAGCTGCACGTTCTGGCCACTGTTGTTGACGTTCTGCGGATAGCACATGGACGGCGCGCTTTCCCTTGTATAGCCGACGCCTCCATAGGTGTCAGTGCGGGTCGAGGTCAGAAGGAATGCCCAGTTGCCGACCGGGATTCCTCTCGGCCCGCCGACGATGTTGATCTGGGCCGAGCCCGCGCACCCCACGCCATCCGTGTCCCAGAACTGGTCCGGCGATCGCGCCGTGTTGTCGTTCCAGACCGGCTCATCCGGCGGCTTGAGCTCGTTGCTGACAAAGTCGCCGATGTTCGTGACTCCGGTGGCGAAGCTGTAGACACCTCCGCTGAGAAACCAGCAGTGGTTGCCCGACAGCGGAGGTACGAACGCATAGGAGCCCGCGGGCACGACGACGTTGCTCACAGGGAACGCCTGGCTGCCACCGAGCGTGGGCGCTGGGAATCCCGGATCGGCAAGGCGGTAACCAGAACGCGTCGCCCCCGCGACGTCAGGGAACGTGCACGGCGTGGCGCCCCCGCTCGGATAGCAGAGGTTGGCCACATCCCCAGGTACCGGCGCCTCGCAGCGAGAGTAGATGTCGCCGGCGACGCGAACCGCGCCGGCGGTCACACCGATGGTCCCGTTGGTGACCATGTCGCCGGTGATGCTCAACGTTCCCGTGCCGTTGACCGTCATCGCGTCCCCTCCCACACCGCCGCAACCGTTGCCGGCGAGCGCCGCCACTGTCGGCGTGTAGAGGAGGCTGTTGACGTTGCCCTGCGCGGTCGCGCCGAGGGTCGGGTTGGTGCCGTTGGTCAGGACACGGCCGAACTGAAGCTGGAGCGTTCGCGTCGCCGTGATCTGAAAGCGACTGCCCTGCGGGCCGAGCGCACGCGCGACGTTGGTCATCACCGTGCCGTCCGAGTACGTGCACGTGACCGTCCATGGCGACGCGCCTGGCGTCCCGTAAGGAGTGCAGGATGGCGCCGCGTACAGGCGCATGTTCTTGCCGAACATCGCGGTCGCGTTCTGCTCCGCGGTGACGTAGCTGCCGGACTGCTGCATCGTGTCGGCCGCCGCGAGCGCGGACGCGTCGATCGCGGCCTGGAGGTCTCGGCGGACGGCGTACGCCCGTGAGCCGTCGATCGCGATCGCGACCATCCCGATCAGGACCGTGAGCATCAGCGCGATCAAGACAATTGCCTGGCCAGACTGCCTCGAGTGGTACTGCCCTCTCCCCGCAGGGGAGAGGGGTCGGGGGTGAGGGGCAGGGCTGTCCATCAATACTCGGTCCTGAACACCGCCGCCGCCTGCATGACGATCCGGTTCGCCGTCACCTGGGCGACGATCGGGGTGATGAGCACCAGGTTGAAGCGGATGGTCACCTGGAGCTGGTCGTTTCCGACGGCAGGATTGACGGCATTGCATGAGCCGGAGGCGGCGGCGGCGTACTCCCCGCCGGGGGCGTTCGGTGGCGGGGTCGCCTGGACGCTGGAAGGCGGGTTCGGCTCGGTGACGTAGACCCAGGCCGAGTTGGCCGGCGGCGTGGCGCTGCTGATCGGCCCCTGCGGACAGGGCTCTGAGACCGGCGCGCCCTGCATCTGCCCCCTCACCGAATTGAGGACGTCCGTGTTGGTCGGCAGGGCGTTGGAGGCGCGGACGGCCACGCGCGCCCCTTCTCGGGCGGCGTGGTTGATGGTGACGTAGAAGAAGATGGCGCGCCCGAGGTCGATGACGCCGAACAAGAGCAGCAGGAGCACTGGCGAGACCAGGGCGAACTCGATGAGCGCCTGGGAACGCTGCCGCCGCTTGCGAGCGATCACGAGCCCTGCACCGTCATGTGCTGGTTGGTGGCGAGCCGGAACAGGCCGAACTGTGACTTGACGAGCGGTGTTATCGGCCCGTAGGTGTAAAGGACGATCACGTTCAGGTCGAGCTGCGCCTGGCCTGCCGCAGGGCTCGTGAAGTCGAGACCGGGCGTGTTGTTGTAGCAGATATAGAGCCAGGGCTGGTTCGCCGTGGGCGGGTAGGAGGCCGCGGTGTATGGAGGGTTGTGGTAGGCGTTGCCGTCGCTCACGCTGGGACACGTGGTCCCCGGATTCTTGAGCAGCGAAGCAGGCAGGCCGATCGCAGCGAGCTCGGAGTCGACCGCCGACTTGATCTCGGCGTCATACAGGTAAGGGTTCGAAAGGGTGGCGGCATTGTAGGAGGCGCCGAGCCGGGCGCCCTCCCGGGCGGCGTCGGCCAGCGTCTCGGAGACGAAGATCGAGCGGCCGATGTCGACAAGCCCACCGACGAGCAGGAGCAGCACCACAGCCGAGACGGCGAACTCGACCAGCGACTGTCCACGCTGCGTCTGTTGAGGCGGCGAAAGTGCCTTTCTGAGTATCAAGTAAAGGGGGCTCGGCACCGGGATATCTTGCCTATGATGGGTCGGCCTTGCGGACCCTTAGCGCAATTACGTCACGCCGTCCGTTCACGCTCCTCGGGGTCCTGCTCGCAATCCTGGTCATCGTGGCGTTCGTCCTCGTCGCCCTGAACGCAAGCGCAGCCAACAACAGTCCCCAGCAGTTCGTCGTGGTCGCCAAGCGAGACCTTCAGCCTCGCATCCCGATCACGGCTGCCGACGTGTCCACCCTTCGTGTCCCGACCGGGACGTGGGCCGATTACTTCTCGACCCCAAGCCAGGTCCAGGGCATGGTTCCGCTCGTGAGGATCGCGCAGGGCCGCGCGATCACCTCCAACGAGGTCGCCAAGGCGAACGAAGCGCTTGGACCGAACTCTGAGTACCTGCCCATTCCGCAGGGCTATGTCGCCCTCACGATTCCCACCAGCGAGCAGCAGGGGGTCGCCGACTATATCCAGCCTGGCGACTACATCTCGGTGATCGCGACGGTATCGACGTCAGGCAAGGTCGCCTCCAAGACGATCTTCACCCAGCTTCACGTCATCAGGGTGGGCACCCTGACCTCGGCGCAGGGATCGGCCGCCACGAGCCTCACCCTCGTGGTCACCCAGTGCCAGGCTGAGGTGATCACCTGGTTCCTGAGCTACGCGGCTTTGAAGTACACCCTCGAGTCCTATCACGATTACGCGCCGGGCGACCAGAACCCGGACCCGAAGTGCCCGAGCGTCAAGGATGCGCAAGGCGTCACCCTGAAGACGATCCAGGCCGCTTACCCGTCCCTCTTCTAGATGAACCTGCCGCCCGAGACGATCGTGGCAGCGCCAATGGCCGCGGCGATCTTCGTGTTCTTCTGGGCACTGGACCGCGTCCGGAAGGAGCGTGCGGCGGCGGCGCGTGACATCGAGCCGCTGCCTCCGAGGGCGACCCCGCGCGAGCTGGTCGAGCGGCTGCTGAAGCCGGCGGCTGAGAACCTCAGCCAGCGGCGCCGCAGGGAGGGCAAGCCGACGCTCGGCGAGGACCTGGCCCGGGCCGGGCTGAATATCACGGCTCCCGAGTACCTCCTCATTCGCATCGGCGCGGTGGCGCTTGGCGCCCTCATCGGCCTTTTCCGCTTCGGCTTTTCCCTCGGACCGGTGATCCTCGGCGCGGTCGGCTTCCTGGTCCCGCCGATCGTGGTGGCGTATCTCCAGCGCCGGCGGCAGCAGCAGTTCAACGAGCAGCTCGGCAGCATGCTCCAGCTGCTCTCCAACTCCCTGAAGACCGGCTATGCGATCGACCGCGCGCTCGAGACGGTCGCCGCCAAGTCGCAGCCGCCTGTGTCCACAGAGTTCGAGCGCGTGTCGACGGAGGTAACGCTCGGCACTCCTGTTGAGGACGCGCTGAGCGCGCTGCTGCTGCGCATCAACAGCCCCGACCTCGAGTTCATCGTGACCGCGATCCTGCTCCACATCCGGGTCGGTGGAAACCTGGCCGAGGTGCTCGACAACATCTCCGACACGCTGCGCGACCGGCTGCAGACCAAGCGCGACATGAGCGTGCTGACCGCCCAGTCGCGCGCGTCGGCGACGATCATCACGGGGCTGCCCATCCTGCTCGCGCTCGGGCTCTACGTGTTCGTACCGGGCTACTACGCGCCGATGACGAGCACGTGGGTCGGCTATGCCATGCTCGCCTTCGCCGGCTTCATGATCCTCATCGGCAACCTGATCATCCAGCGCATGACGGCGCTGGAATCCTGATGCTTCAGATCGCGATCGCCTCCGGCGTCATCTGCGGCGTCATCGTCTTCGCCTACTTCATCGCCCTGGACCAGTACCGTGCGGCGACGGCCAACGGCGGCCACGTGGCGGCGCCGCCGCGGCCTTTCGTGAAGCAGCTCGAGGAGCTGCTCCGGCCTGTGTCCCGCATGCCCGCGCGCACCGCCGTTCAGGTCCGGCACAAGCTGAGCCAGGCGGGCAACCCCGGCAACCTGACGCCGGCCGGCTTCCAGGCGGTGCGCTACAGCCTGGCCGCGCTGCTGGCGATCGTTGGCCTAGGGCTCGGGCTGGTCATCCCGCTCGGATTTCCCACCGTGCTCGCGGCCTTGCTCTGGGGCCTGGTGTTCGCGGCGCTCGGCTTTGTCGCTCCGAGCCTGTGGCTCGAGCAGCTCATCGGCCAGCGCCGGCGCCAGATCCAGCGCTCGCTCGCCGAAGCGACCGACCTCTTGACGCTGGTCGTTGAGTCCGGCATGAGCCTGGACGAGGGGCTGCTCAGCATCACCGAGCGCTTCCACAACGCGCTGGGCGACGAGATCGGCAAGGTCTTGCGCGAGATCCGCCTCGGCCGGCCACGGATGGCCGCCCTCGAGCACATGGCCAACACCGCCGGCGTTCCCGATCTCCACCACCTGGTGGAGTCGATCGTGCAGTCAGACCAGATGGGCGTGCCGATCGCGCGCCTGCTGCGGGTGCAGGCAACCGAGATGCGGCGCCGGCAGCGCCAGGGTGCGCAGGAGCGCGCGGCGCAAGCCTCGTCACGCATGGTCTTTCCGATGGTCGGGTGCATCTTTCCCGTCTTGTGGGTCGTGCTTCTCGGACCAGCCATCATCCAGGTGCTGAGCTCGCTGCGATGAAGGTCATGCCCCGCGTTCAACGCACTCCCCATCAGTCCTTCAGCGATCTCGACAAGCCGCTGTACACGATCAGCGTCGCGGCGGAGATCCTGGAGACGCATCCGCGCACGCTGATGCTCTACGAGGACGCCCGCCTCATCGAGCCGCACCGCACGTCGACCAACCGACGGCGCTATTCGCAGCGCGACATCAGCAAGGTGCAGGTGATCCAGAACCTGACGCGAGAGAAGGGCGTCACGCTCGCGGGCGTGCGTCACATCCTGAGCCTGTTCGATGTGATGAAGAAGCACCGGGTCGAGCCGCCGGCCGAGCTGCGAGAGATCTTCGACCGCTACGCGCAGCTGATCTAACAAGAGGCGACCCCTCGCCCTTCGGGGAGAGGGCATGGGACAGGGGCTTAATCAGGCACTAGCCGCCCGCTTGCGCCTCTTGGCCGCGGGCGCCCACAGGCTCTCCAGGTCGTAGTACGACCGCTCCCCCGGCAGGAACACGTGCGCCAGCACCGAGTCGAAGTCGAGCAGCACCCACCCTGCGTCCTCGTATCCGTCGACCGCCAGCGGCTTGCGATCCTTTGTCTTTGCGGCCTCGACCATTCCGTCCGCGATGGCCCGCACCTGGCGGTCGGTCTCGCCCTCGCAGATCACGAAGTAGTCGGCGACTGAGGTCTTCTTGCGGACGTCGAGCACGACGGGATCCCAGGCCTTCTTCTCGGCGGCGGCGCTACGGAGCAGGCGGGCGAGTTGCAGCGGTGTCAATCGCCCCTTCCGTTCAGCAGCCAACCTGTCGATTATCCCCGTACAAACCTTTTTCGGCGATGTACCGCGCGACCGCCTCTGGCACGCGGCCGCCCAGCGTTTCGTGGTGGGCGATCGCGCGTCGCAAAGCGCTCCCCGAGATGTCAGGCGTCGGCTTTTCGCACAGGATCATGTCCGTCGTCGTCGCCGGCACTCCACTGCCGGGTCGCGTCACCACGACCACCCGCGCAAGGCGCCGCACCTCTTCCGGCTCGTGCCACGTGCCGAGGAGCTTGGCCGCGTCCCAGCCGAGGATGAGGAACAGCTGGTCGTCGGGATGCCGTTCGTGCAGCTCGCGGAGGGTGTCCACAGTGAACGAGGCACCCTTGCGCCGGAGCTCAATGTCAGAGACTTCGAAGCGCTCGTCATCGGAGGTGGCAAGGCGCGCCATCTCGAGGCGGTCTTCCGCGCCCGCGACCGCCGGCGGCCGGTGAGGCGGCACCGCGGTCGGGATCACAAGGACCTTGTCGAGATTCGCGCACTCGATCGCGGCCCGTGCCGCCGCCAGATGACCCTCGTGGATCGGATCGAACGTGCCGCCGAGGACGCCGATCCTCATTCGGGGCCCCCGCGAAATCGCAGATTTCGTGGGGTGGTCACGGCTGGTACTCGAACTCGACGCCCGCGATGCGCACGGTGTCGCCTGGCTTCACTCCCGCGGCCTCGAGGGCGGCACTCACGCCGAGCCGGTCAAGGTTCGACTGAAAGCGCGCAAGCGCGGCGTCCGAGTCGAGGTCTGTCCGTTCCACCATGTGTTCCACGCGCTCGCCGCGCACGACGTAGGCATCACCGCGACGTTCGACCACCACCTCGGCGCTCGGACGCTCACGCAGCCTCGTCACGCGTGGGGCGGCGGCGATTTGAGGCACAGGCGCGGAGACGACCAACCGGCTGAGCTCGCCCATGAAAGCGTCAAGACCTTCACCACTGAGCGCGGATACGAACAACACGCCTCGTCGTCTCGCGCGCGCCTTGAGGCGCCGCACCGGCTCGAGGTCGACCTTGTTGACCACGACGATGTGCGGCCGGCTCACGAGCTCTGCGGAGAATTGACCGACCTCGGCCCGTACCGTCTCGAGGTCGCGCCACGGATCGGCGCTGGTGCCGTCGAGCACGTACACGAGTGCGCGCGTGCGCTCGACGTGGCGCAGGAACCGCTGGCCGAGGCCCGCGCCCTGCGCCGCGCCCTCGATGAGCCCGGGGATGTCGGCGATGACAAACCTGCCGGCTTCGCCGTCGGCGACTCCCAGCTCGGGGTCGAGCGTCGTGAAGGGATAGTCGGCGACTTTCGGCCGCGCCGCGGTCAGCGCGCGCAGAAGCGACGACTTGCCGGCGTTCGGCGGGCCGACCAGCCCGATGTCGGCGATCAGCTTGAGGTCGAGCGTGATGTCGAGCTCTTCGCCCTTCAAGCCCGGCTCCGCGTAGTCGGGCGCGTGCCGCGTCGAGCTCTTGAAGTGGACGTTGCCGCGACCTCCAAGGCCTCCCTGCGCGACCACCGCGCTCGCGTCAGGAGTGTCGAGGTCCGCCAGCAGCGCGCCGTCCGCGTCGAGTGCGACCGTGCCCACCGGGACTTGCAGCGTGAGGTCGCCGCCGTTGCGGCCGGTCTTGCGGCCGCCGGCGCCGGCCGCGCCATCCTCGGCGTGCCACCGCGGGCGACGCTTGAACAGGCCGAGGTCGTTGACGCTGTTGGTCGCCTCGAGGATCACCGCGCCGCCGCGTCCCCCGTCGCCGCCGTCAGGTCCGCCGCGCGGTACGAACGGCTCGCGACGGAACGATGCCGAGCCGCGCCCACCATGGCCGCCCCGCACATGAATGCGCGCGGAGTCGACGAAATGCCGGGCGTTAGCTCTTGTCGTTCGGCTCGACTTTGACGCGGCGCCGGTCCTTGCCCACGCGCTCGTACTTCACGTGGCCCTCGATCATCGCGAACAACGTGTTGTCGCGGCCGAGGCCGACACCGGTTCCGGGAGTGATCTTGGTCCCGCGCTGGCGGACGATGATGGTGCCGGCGTTGACGAGCTGGCCGCCGAAGATCTTCACGCCGAGCATCTGCGGGTTCGAGTCGCGTCCGTTACGCGACGAGCCGCCGCCCTTCTTGTGTGCCAACTACTTGGTCTCCTTCTTCGCGCGCCGGGCAACCGGCTTTTTGGGCTCGGGCTTCTCTTCGGCCGCGGCCTTGGTGGCGGTAGCCTTCTTTGCCTTCGGAGCGGCGCCTCGCCGGCCCTTGGGCTTGGCCGCCTCTTCAGTCTCTTCCTTCTCCTCCGTCTCCGTGCCGACGCCGCCGACGGCGATGATCTCGAGCCAGGTCAGGTCGGCCCGGCCGCCGCGGTGGACGCGCACCCGCTTCTTCGACTTGTAGCGAATGCTCTCGATGCGTGGCCCGCGCCGGTGCGCGATCACCTTCGCCTCGACGTCGAGGCCATCGATCGCGGGGTTTCCCACCTTGATGTCCTTGCCGTCGTTGAACAGCAGCACGCGGCCGAGCTTCAACGATGAGCCGGGCTCACCGGTCAGCCGGTCGACCAGGATCCGGTCGCCCGGGGCTACGCGGTACTGCTTTCCGCCGCTGACGACGACAGCCGACAGCGAAGCATCTGGCTTGGGCACGGCGAGAGATTGTACCAGCCGCCCGAACGGGCTACCTGAGCAGGATCGAGGTCAGGACGACCATCACCGCCACGAGCCCCGCAAACGGCGCCACGCCGCGCGTGTAGAGGCCGCGCACGCCGGCCGCGCCTCGCCGGCGAAGAAGCAGGCCGAAGCCCATCACCACCAGCGCGACCAGCAGCGTCACCCCAAAGAAGCGGCCGGCTCCGGCGACGTCGCTCGACGGAGGCGGCAGGAAGAGCGTGGTGAACAGCCCGCAGTAGGGGAACCACGTCAGGATGCGGGCGCCATCGAGCCGCCGGCGCTCGCGTCGCTCGCTGGCGGGGGTCATCGGCCACAGCCGCAAAAGGGCCGGCAGCGACACCACGTAGAGGAAGGCGCACGCGACCTTGACCGGCAGCAGGCCTGGCACCAGCACGTTGCCGAGCACCTGAGGGCGAAGGCTCTCCGGCTGCACGGCAGGGCCCAGGACCGCGAGCAGCCAGCACAGCTGCACGACCAGCAAGAGCCCAGGCGCGGCGACGAACTCGACCGTGAGCGCGAGCTCCGCCCACGCGGTGAAGGCCAGGCCCGTGGCGGCCAGGACGACGCTCCGCTCATCACCAGGGACGAGGTTGAACGGCGCGGCCATCTGCACGGCGGCGAGCACGGAGCCCAGCGTCACCGTCGCCAGCACCGGCGTGACGCGCCGCCGCGGAGGTTCGGGCCACTGCCACTCCCGGCGGCTGAGGCGAAGCCATGCGAGCTCTAACAGGGTCCCCACCGCCACCATCGTCAGAAGGCCGGGATAGAACAGCAGCGCGACCGAGTGCGTCCCGATCGAGAGCAGCGTCTGGATCACAGCCGCCCCGCCGACAGCAGCGGCAGCGGATAGAGCCCGGCCGCGATGTTGATGGCCAGCACCGCGACGACCACGATCGCCTGCCTGCCGCGGGGCGAACCCAGGCTGAGCCCAAGACGCAGCGATCCCGGGAGCCAGAGCAGCATGACGAGCGCCAGCGCGAGCGCGAGCGGCCAGAAAAGCTGGGTCGCGCCGCGAAGCAAGAGCACGCGGGCGGCAAACCCGGCGAACGGCGCCGCGCCCGCGAGCGCGGCGGCGACGACAAAGTTGAGCGGACGCTCGGTGGTTGACTTCTGCGCGTCCACGGCACCAGCCGCCAGGTAAAGCGGCAGACGACCCAGCATGAGCGCGAACAAAACGAGCAGCGCCGCACGCCGGCCGTCGATCAGCGTCACGCCGAAGCCGCACAGCACCAGGCCCCAGTCGGCGAGAAACGAGTAGCGCCAGGCAGCGGTGTTGGTCGTGGTGAGCCACGACGCGACGGCGCCCCAGGCCATGTTGAGTACGCCGACTCCGATCAGCATCGCCGCAAAAGCCGCACCCGCGTCCACCGGCAGCAGGCTCTGCGCGCGCCAGACCACGACCACCCCAAGCAGCGGACCGGCGAACGCCGTCCAGACGATGGACGACCTGTCCGATGGCTCCGCGTCGACCACCGGATGGATGTAGGGCAAAAGACCGACCGCGGCGGCGAGACCCGCGACCAGTCCGACAGCGGCGAACCGGCCGAGGACGTCCGGGCCTTCGACGCGCAGGAAGACGAGCGCGAGCGTCAGGAAGGCGACCGCCACGATGGGCGCCCGCAGGCGCACCGCGAGCGGCTCCCGACGGCCTACAGAGGCGTCGATTGCGCCCAGCGCGCAGAGCACAAGCAGCACCAGGTCGAAGGTCGGAACAATGGCGATCGCCACCCCCGCAACCAGGCCCACGCCACCTTGCACGAGTACCCGCCTGCGCCCAAGCGCGACCGGGACACAGATCACCGCAAGCACCAGTGCGGCCGCGGCGAACAGGATCAGCTCTGCCGCTTCAGGCAGCACGCAGTCGAACCAGTGGCAGCCATCCGGAGCCCGCGGCGATCAACGCCGCCGCTGCGTAAGGCCAGGGGCCGGGCGCCTCACTGCTGAGGCCTGCGGCCGCGGCGACCGCGAGAGCCATGACGGCGAGCGAGCTCAACTGGGCAGGGGCATCGTCGCTTGACAGCACCCTCGCGCCGGCGAGCCCCAGCGTGACGAGGACCGTGAACCTCAACGCCGCGCTGTGACCTCCGGTGACGCCCAGGCCTATCCACAGGGCCAGCAGACCGCCCGCGATGCACAGGATGAGACGCGGCGTGGAGCCCGGCGGCATGACGCCCCACGCGTCGTTGCCGATCATCAGCCTCCTGGTCGCCGCCACCGCGCCACCGATCGCGATCAGCGCAGCCTCGGTCGGCCCGGAGGTCGACCAGACCACGATCGCGATGCCTGACGCGGCGAGAGCGATGCCAAGTGCCAGACCGCGACGCGCGTCCGACAGGACGAGCAGGGCGGCGCCGAGCCATGCGACGAACGCAGCGATTCCTTCGATCAACGCGTGACGGCAAACGCCAGCGCCACGAGCGCGGCGAGCCACAACAGCGGCTTCCCGCCGCTGGCAGCGACCTCGAGCTCGCGGATGCTGAAGATGCTGCGGTACTGCTCCGGCACCGTCAGCGACCGGAGCGCAGCTCGCACACGCAGCGCGGCGGCGGCGGCCGGCGCCGGGAACAGAGCCGGCCGCGACTGTGTCTGGATGGTGGAAACGGCGACCACCGCGTAGAGGATCGCCGCGAGCACCAGCAGCGGAATGAACAGCGTCACCACGGGAAGCACGCTCGAGACGGTCACGATCGAGGTCAAACCCCCACCGAGCGAGCTCGCCGTGCCAGGCATGACCTCGCTCGCAACCGGGTCCGCGAAACCAAGCTGGACCGCGGCGAGACCCGGCCCCGCGAGGAGAGTGAGCAGCGCGACACCAAGCGCGACGCGAGGAAACGTTTCGCTCGACGGGTGGCCTCTGCCCGCAGGTAGTCCGATCGCGCGAGCGCCACCGACCATGAGCGCGGCCCAAGCGGCCACGCCCGCGATTCCGATCAGTCCCCAGAAATCACCCGCCTCGAACATTGCCTCCACGGCGACCACGCGCGAGCCGAATGCGATCCCGGGCGGAAGTCCGACCGCCGCCGCGATGGTCACCAACGACGCGATGCTGGCGGCGTCGGGAAGGATCGCCATCCCGGC
>Ga0075423_10005522_pt1 | contig 11823 bp, 12 predicted proteins | sample SoiMethybrSBSTD2_FD_80114 | JGI IMG/M metagenome (GOLD analysis project Ga0075423, IMG submission 80114) | Bulk soil microbial communities from a Populus tree surrounding site in Tennessee, USA - Soil MetaG P. TD hybrid SBSTD2 | ecosystem: Environmental > Terrestrial > Soil > Tree plantation...
AAACGACGGGGTCGTCGCTGCGGATCGCGGAGGCCATCATGCCCACGACATCAGCCGGTGTCGACGGCGCGGCGATCTTCAGACCTGGCACCGTAAAGACCCAGTTCTCGACCGCCTGGGAGTGCTGGGCACCGAACCCGAGGCCGCCACCGTTAGCGGTCCGAATCACGAGCGGGACAGTGACCTGACCGCCCGTCATGTAGCGCATCTTGGGAATCTCGTTGGCCAGATAGTCGTAGCAGCATGCGATGAAGTCCGAGAACATGATCTCCGCGACCGGCCGTATCCCGGTCATCGCGGCGCCGAGCGCGGCGCCGACGATGGCCTGCTCAGAGATCGGCGTGTCCCAGATGCGTTGTGGGCCGAACTCGGCGAAAAGCCCGGCCGTCGTTTTGAAGACTCCTTCGGCGGCACCGATGTCCTCCCCGAGGCACACGACGCGCGGGTCGCGACGCATCTCGCGGGCGATGCCCTCCGAGACAGCCTCGCGATAGGTGATCAACTCCGCCATCTCGCACCGCCGTCCGCCCACACATCGGTAAGCGCGGTGGCGGGGTCCGGATAAGGCGCATCCTTGGCCTCCTGAACGGCCGCCTTGATCATGTCGGCAACCTTCGCGTCGAGCGCATCAATGTCGGCTGCGTCGACTCCGAGGCTCGTCAGTCGCTCGCGTGCGACCAACAGTGGGTCGCGCTGCATCCAACGCTCGACCTCATCGGCCGGACGATACTTCGCGGGATCGGCGCGGCTGTGGCCGTAGTGGCGATAGGTCAGCGCCTCGATCACCGTGGGCCCGTCGCCTGCCCTTGCCCGGTCGACGGCTACCCGGGCGGTGTCATGGACCTTGATCACGTCGTTACCGTCGATGATCTCTGCCGGCAGCCCGTACGCCACGGCACGATCCGCTGCGGGGTTGGCGACCGAGGTCACCGCCGAAATCGGTGTGTACTCCATGTAGAGGTTGTTCTCGCACACGAACAGCACCGGGAGCTTCCAGACGGCGGCAAGGTTCAGCGCCTCGTGAAACGCGCCGATATTGGTCGCCCCGTCGCCGAAGAACGCAACTGCCACCTGGTCAGTTCCGCGTAGCTTGGCCGACCATGCCGCGCCGGCGGCGATCGGCAGGTGCGAACCAACGATCGCGTACGAGCCGAGCATTCCTCGGTCGGCCTTGGTGAGATGCATGGAGCCGCCCTTGGCCTTGCACAGCCCTGTGGCCTTGCTCATCAGCTCCGCCAGGCACTCGGCAGGTGTGGCTCCGCGGGCGATCGCATGGTGGTGTCCGCGATACGTCGCGAACACGTAGTCGTCCTCACGCAAAGCCGCGCTGGTACCGACTGCGACGGCCTCGTGACCGGCGGCCAGGTGGGTGGTGCCCTTGACCAATCCGGACATGAACAGGTCGTACACGGCTTTCTCGGTCTGCCGGATCACCGCCATCTGCTCGTACCACTCGAGCAGTTGGCTGGCATCGACCGTCAAGGACTCGCCTGCGGAAACCGTCACATCTCGCCCCGGCCGGCCATGGTGTTCAGGTGAGACTGCGACTCCCGCAACGTGGGCAACTCACCGCCGACTGTCCAGTAGCGCTGACCAGCGATCAACAGCTCCTCGGCCGGGAACTTGGTGATCACCTCGCAGCCGTCCGCGGTGACGACGACCTCCTCCTCGATCCGGGCCGCGGACCAGCCGTCCGAGGCCGGCCAGTAGGTCTCGAGCGCGAACACCATGCCCTCCTCGAGCACTTCGGGATGATCAAGAGATACCAAGCGGCTGAAAATGGGCTTCTCCCAGATGGCCAGCCCAACGCCATGGCCATACTGCAATGCGAACGCGGCCTCCTCGTTCGCGAACCCGAACTCTTCCGCGGTGGGCCACAGCGACACGATGTCACCGGTTGTCGCACCTGGTTTGACGGCCGCAATTGCCAGATCCATGTACTCCCGGCAGCGGACGTAGGCATCGCGCATTGCCGGCGACGCACTGCCCACCGCGAAACAGCGGTAGTAGCAAGTCCGATAGCCGAGATGGCTGTGCAGGATGTCGAAGAACGCCGGGTCCCCGGGTCGGACGATGCGGTCGCTGTACACATGCGGGTGCGGAGAGCACCGTTCGCCCGAGATCGCGTTCACCCCTTCGACGTATTCGCTACCAAGGTCGTAGAGCACCTTGCTGACCAGGCCCACACACTCGTTCTCGCGTACGCCGGGACGCAGGAAGCCATAAAGCTCCTCGTACGCGGCGTCGACCATCGAGCAGGCCTGGGCGAGCAGCGCGATCTCGTCGACGGTCTTGATCCGGCGCGCCTCCAGGAATACCTGCTGGCCGTCGACGACGGTCAGTCCCTCATCGTGGAGCGCGGCCAAGATCGGCATCTCGATCACGTCGACACCTACGGGTTCGGTGGTCAGCCCGTACTCATGCATGACCGTCGCGACCTTTCGCGCCAGCTCCTGCGCTATGCCGGCGTCTGGATGGAACGCGCCGCGGAGTGTCGAGATCCCGGCACGGGCGCCGGATCGCCCTGTTCGTGCAGCCTCGGAGATCTCCCGATCGTCCGGTTTCCGGTCATAGTCGAGCCAGGGGTTGTAGAGCTGGTGATGCTTCGCAGCCGACCCGAAGTCCCAGATCACCGGCTCGCCTTCGCGTGGCAGCAGCGCGAACCGGATCAACTTGTCCATCGCCCAGGTACCGATATGCGTCGCCGTCATGTAACGGATATTGGAGAAGTCGAATGTCAGCAACGCGCCGAGCTCGGAGGCATCGAGCTGCTGCCTGAGGCGCTGAAGCCGATCGCTGCGCAACCGGTCGACATTGACCCGAGCTTCCCAATCGACTGCGTTTGGCCCGTACGTGCGGATCGCCATGTGTCCACCCCAGGTCGTTATGGTGTTCAATACAAATTACGCCCGTTCAGTACCACTGACTAGGCGGGGTGCCCTTCGACGACCTCGGGTGCCCCATATCGAGGAGCGCACATGGGCGACCCGAAGGTGCCACCGATCGGACCGCGGATCCGCACCGAGCGAGAGCGCCGCAACGTGACGATCCGTGCACTGGCACGCGTCATCGGGGTATCGCCCAGTCTTATCTCCCAGATCGAAACTGGGAAGAGCCAGCCTTCGGTGAGCTCGTTGTACTCGATCACCTCAGCGCTCGGACTATCACTGGAAGATCTCTTCGACGCAAACGACGCCGAGTCGTCGGAGACCCAGGGAATGATCACGAGCATGGAGGGCATCCGCTATCTCCGAAGCGACCGCGCCAAGGGAGTCGGCCCACACGTCTCACCCGACGATCGCGAGTTGCTGACTCTGGAGTCAGGCGTCACCTGGGAACGGTTGGGACAGGTACCGCACCACCACGTGGACTTCCTGCTGGTGACCTACCAGCCGGGAAGCGCATCCTCCTCCGAGGGCCGACTGATGCGGCATAGCGGGACCGAATATGCGTATTTGGTCAGCGGCGAGCTGGAGTTGAGCCTGGGGTTCGACAAGTACGTGCTGGCCCCAGGAGATTCGGTGTGCTTCGAGTCCACCAGACCGCACGCCTATTTCAACCACGGCAAGATTCCGGCGATTGGCGTGTGGTTCGTGGTCGAGCCAAGCTGACCACCTGGGAGGTGGAACAAGCTCACCTTGGGCTTGTCCGTGGATTTGAGCTGACGTCAGACAAAATGGGTAGCTCACCTCCAGGCTCGGCACGGAAGGAACGATGGCTCAGGAGAAGGCACGAAAGCGGTCTCATGATTCGTACGCCCAGCGAGGCAAGGCGCTGGCATCGACTGTGCATCGGCTGCACGGCTGGGTCGGGTCCGACCCCTCGAAGGTCCCGGAACTAGCCGACGCGCTTGTGCAGTTAACGGCGCACCGGTTGTTGGGGCACGGGTACGCCGTCGCGGCAGCGGATGCCCAGGAGTCGGTACGTCGGGCGGCCGAACTGCTGGCGGCGAAGGGGCCGATCGGACCGTACACCTCAGTGGACGACGCAACTCGGTATGTCACAGCGGTGGTTCATCTGGCCACCATTCAGGCAGGCATGAACATGCCGGATGCCGCGGGTGGCACGATCGAATCGCTGCAGCCACTAGAAGATCAACTCGGAGACGAGCTGCGCAGCCGGCTGGAACCGCAGACCGTCATCTGGGCGTTGTCGTGCAGCGCTCGTGCCGAACTGGCCTCCGGGGATGTTGCCGCAGCGAACGCGTACGCCGACGCCGCGCTCGCCCGCCTCTCGGAGTCGGGTCTGGAGGACGACTCCGATGCGGAGTATCTCGCGGTCGATGTCGACCGACTCGCCTCCGACTGCCGATGGTCGGCAGGGCGGCCCGAGGAAACCATCGCGTTCCTGTATGCCGCCAAAGTCAGGTATGACGATGTGGTCGACGGACGTCTGGAGGAGCCGGCGCGCCTCAGTCCTGCTCTGCTGGAGCGTCTCGCTGAGCCGCTGTTCGGCCTGTATCGAGACATGGCCGACCGACTGATCGCGACGGGCGAAGTCGATCTTGGTTTGCTGACCCGGCGGAACCTGATCGACCTGCTACGTGGGATCAGTGGCCGCTGGGGCGATCCGATTCGCCTGCACTTGGCGTCGGCTTTGACCGATCTCAGCCACGATCTGAGGGAGTCCGGCCGGGCCGATGAGGCAGCGGCGGCGTCCGCGGAGGCTGATGCAATCATGCAGGCGGTGGAACGCAGCCATGCGGTGGTCCAGGAGATAGCCGGTGAAAGGGTCAGTCGGGGTGTCCAGCCGGTGAACTGGACACCGCTACCACGCGGTGCTTCCTACGCGGCGACGACGGCCGCTGGTGCCGGCGGAGTCGATCCGGCCATGCTGCAAGCCGAGTTGCTGCAGAAAGCGGCCGTCTGGCTTCAGAGGGAGCGGCCCGAAGCGCAGCGGCTGGAGCTGCAGCGCATAGAGCAAGCGCGGATCGATGCCCAGCGGCGCGAGAGCGAACGAGTCGAGGCTGAACGCGCCGCCACAGCTCAGCGGGCTGCCGAACGCGCCCAGGTCGAGCAGACCGAGCGGCTTGAGGCCGAGCAGCAAGCCGCCGCGAAGCGGGCGGAGCAGCTCGAGCGCAAGCGCCGGCGCGAGGAGCGGATCGAGGCGCATCGGCTGGAGGCGGAAAGGCGGGAAGCCGAGCAGCGCGAAGCCGAACGGTTAGAGGCCGAACGCTTGGAGTTGGAACGGCTGCAGGCCGAGATCGACGAGCTTGAGCGCAGGGAGGGCCGCGCCTAAGTTCTGCTCAACTCCGCTCGCCGGAAGCCGTTAGCCTGGTCGACAGCATGTCCCGAGCGAGTGTCATATGAGCTCTTCGAACCTGCCCCACGGGCACGGTTTGACCGTACTGATTTCAGGCGCCGGGATCGCAGGTGCAACGCTCGCCGCGCTGCTGGGCCGGGCGGGACATCGGGTAACCGTGGTGGAACGGGACCTAGGCGTCCGCTCCAGCGGCAATCCAGTGGACATACGCGGTGGGGCGTACGGCATCGCGGATCGGCTGGGTGTTCTGAGCCGCCTGCAAGACGCGGGCAGCAAGGTCCGGGAGTTGATCTTCGTCGATGATGCCGGGCGACGCGTGGCGAGCATGCGGACCCGGCGGGCGGAAGATCGCGAGGTCGAAGTGCCACGCGCGGATCTCAGCGCGATCTTGGTCGAAGCGGGCCGCACGGATGCCGAGTTTCTCTTCGACGAGATGATCACTGGGATGCACGCCGATGACGGTGGTGTGGACGTGATCTTCGACCGCGCGGCATCACGCCGGTTCGACCTGGTGGTTGGCGCGGACGGCATTCACTCCGCAGTACGCCGCATGGCGTTCGGGCCGGAAGCCGACTTCGCCGAACATCTGGGGATGTACGTCGCGACGGCGAAACTCGGAGTCCCGATGGAACGCGACGACACCGTGATCATGCACAACGAGCCCGGAGCGGCCGTCGCTCTGCACCCGGGGACTGGAACCTCGGGCGCTGCGTTCATGTTCCGGTCTGGGGTCCGCATTGATCATCACGATCCCGAGGCGGGCCGCCAGCTGCTGGGCCGGGTCTACCGTGATGTCGGCTGGCGCGCCCAGGAACTGCTCGATGCCTATCTTGCTGTTGAGGACACGTATTTCGACAGCGTCAGCCGGATCAGAATGTCTTCCTGGTCGCGCGGTCGCGTGACACTCGCCGGTGACGCAGCCTCATGCGTCTCCCTGTTCGGCGACGGCTCCAGCTCTGCCATGGAGGGTGCAGCGACACTCGCCGCATCGCTGGGCGCATCAATGCACGACATCCCGGCGGCCCTGGCCCGCTATGAGTCGGCTCATCGATCGGTCACGCGTCCACGACAGCGCGGAGTGTGGATCGCTTCCCATCTCCTGATCCCAAGTTCACGACTCGGGATAGCGCTGCGGGACCGAGCTCTCCGCCTCGCCGGCCGACGGTAGCGGCTTGGGCCGGTTGGTTTGATCGGCTGCTGACCAGCACAGGATGGAAGAGAGGACCTCTTCGAGTCTTCCGCGAGGGCTCCTCGCAGCGCGTCCGTGCGCCAGGCAACAAAGCCATCTGGTCGGACGAGTACCGCAGCTTCTCGTCGCTGCCCTGATTGATCACCGATGCCGCGGGCCCTAATCCTCCGCCACCAGTTGAGCAGGCTTCCAGTGCGCGACACGAAGACGGCTGGAAATGGGGCAGGTCGAGGTCGACGGTGGTCGTTTAGCGCGCGCTGGCGTACTGCCAGAAGGCGCGCATCCACTCAGCCGGGGCCGGACTGTCCGCGGCTACTTGAGCAAGCAGGATGGCGACCGTCCCTCTGGACGGCGTGATGTGGGCGGACGTCCCCGTTCCGCCGATCCAGCCGTAACGCCCCAGCACGTTCCACGGATCGATCGGGGCGATGTCGACAGAGCCGCCGAAGCCCCAACCCTGGCCTTCCAGGAATAGCTCGCCGATCATGCGCTGGGCATCTGTGGTGTGATCGGTGATCAAGAGACGCACGGAGTCGGCCGACAACAGCCGGCGGCCATCGACGGCGACGCCTTCGGCCAGCAGCATGCGACCGAACGCCAGCCAATCGTCAGCGGTTCCCACCAACCCAGCGTTGCCCAGCGGGAACGGTGGCGGCGTACTCCACTGGCCATCTGGCCCATCGGCCAGTTCCACGCTGTTTGTGGGGCCTGTTCGGTAGTAGCTGGTCAGTCGCCCGAGCGCGTCCGTGGGGACATAGAAGCCGGTGTCCACCATCGCCAGCGGGTCGAAGATTCGCTCCGCCATGAACTCTGGCAGCGACTGACCAGAAACTCGGCTGACGAGCACACCCTGCAGGGTGGAGCAGGTGTCGTACAACCACGCCTCGCCAGGCTGGTAGAGCAGCGGAATCTCCGACAAAGCTGCCATCCATGAATCTGGCTCCAGAAAGCTCTGCGGCTCGCGGCCATCCTTCTGCACCTCGAATAAGTGCTGCACTACCGGCAGCGTGAAATCCGAGGGGAACCCGTAACCCGCAGTCGAGGTGAGGAGATCCCGCACGGTAATCGCCCGGGCGGCGGGCACGACGTCATCGACCTGGCTGGTCGGCGTACGGACAACAGGGCGGTTCGCGAGTTCCGGCAGCCACTGATCGACCGGGTCATCCAGCGCCACCCGGCCATCCTCGACCAGCATCATGACCGCTGCTGCGGTGACGGGTTTGGTGATCGAAGCGAGGCGGAAGATCGAATCCCGAGCCATTGGTGCACCGCCGATGGTGGCCGAGCCCACCACTGCCACCTCCATGTGATCATCGCTAACCACGACGCCGACTGCTCCCGGCAGCAATCCGTTGTTCACATATCGCTCCAGAAGCTCGTGCAGCTCAGTCATTCGATCCACCTATCTGTCGTACGCGCCCGTTGTACGCGGCTGGGGGCGAACTGGAAGCCGATCCAGGACAATAGCTCCCCGTGGGCGAACTGGTCGTGGTGACGGGACCGCCGGGGGCCGGGAAATCCTCAGTGTCTGAGGAACTGGCCAAGACGCGGACCCCGAGCGTTCTGGTGCCGGGTGACTCCTTCTTCGCGATGATCAAACGGGGATACGTGCTGCCGTGGTTGCCTGACGCGCGACGACAGAACAGCGTCCTCATCGAGGCAGCCGCCGCGGCAGCTGGCCGGCTGAGCGACATCGGCCTCGTGGTCTACGACGGTGTGGTGGGTCCATGGTTCTTGCCGACGTTCGTACGCGGGTCCGGTCTGGCCGAAGTGCACTACGTGATCTTGCTGCCTCCGCTGGAGGTTTGCCTGGAGCGCGTCCTCAGCCGAGTCGATCATGGTTTCAGCGACCTGGCCGTGACTCAGGACATGTATCAGCAGTTCGCCGGCGCAGGTATTGATGCAAGACACTTGATCACCGCTGCCAATGATCATCCGGCTCAGCTGGCCAAGCTGATCGCTGGACGGCTCGGCGCGCGCCAATTTCAGTACTCGCTCTCCTGAAAGCCGGCAAGCCACAGACGAAGATATGGGTGCCGAGGCCGAGCGGCCGCTGGCGAGTCATGCCGTCCTCCACTTCCCATCGAGAAGTCCCGCCGTCTGGGCAGCGTGCACGAGGCGAGAGAGCAACTCGGCCTCCTCGCGGACAGCTCGCGCGCCGAGCGGAGTGAGCTCGTAATAACGCCGGCGCGCATGGTGCGGGGCACTCGGGTCGTCGGCCCCCGACTCACGTACGAGCTCGTCGGCAACCAGTCGCGCGAGAGTCCGGTACAGCGTTCCAGGACCAAGTCGGACCCGGCCCTGCGTGAGCTGCTCGACGAAGCCCATGACGGCGTAGCCGTGGCTCTGGCCGGAGGCCAACGCGAGCAACACCTGGAAGCCCGCCGACGTCAGTGCCGGTGATTCACTTGTCGAACTCACACGGAACACGTTACAGTCCTCATTGGATATTATCGATCTGGATATATCCGAGTTGAACACAGAGATTCGGCATAGTCAGCTGCGTGGCCTAACCGCTGATGGCGAATGTCGAACCTCAGCGAACGACACCGAAGTAGTGATCGAAGAATGCGTCTGGGCGGACGTCCACCGCGATGACGTGCCGACCATTGAATTCGGGTCGCCAGTCGGTCGAGCCGGCGAGTGGTGCTGCCGAGGTGTCGACAGTCACTTCGCCGTGCGCGAACGTGCACAGGTCCGGTTCAAAGACCGTTGCCGCAGCCAGCGGATCGTGGAACACCACGTCAGTGCGATCACCGAACCACGACTCGGCCATGTCGGCCACCGGTCGCAGCGCAGGCACCTCACACCGGCGTAGGAATTCGTCGGCGGCCAGTCGCACCCGGCTCGTGACGTCCAGCCCGATCAGCCGATGAACCGGGATCGACGCCGCGAACACCTGCGCCGCGGCGTGTGGATCGCAGCGCACGTTCCACTCAGGGCCGGGCGTGCTCGTGGCGTACGAGCCACCCATGGACACCAGCGACTGCAGCAACTCTGGGATGCCGGGATCGACGGCGAACAACAACGCCACATTGGTCAGTGGGCCAATCGTCAGCAGCGTCACCTCGCCGGGATGTGCTCGGATCGTCCGGCGCAGGAAGTCCACGGCGTGCTCCGACGGGAACGACATCTCGTGGTCCCATCGATCAAGAGCTATCGCATGCGGTGGAGGCTGCTGCAGAGGCGGAATGAGGAGGGGATCGGCGGCGCCGAGATGGATCGGCACCTGCCGCCCCGCATTGCGGCACAAGACACTGGCCAACTTGGCCCGTACGCCTGGCTCTGAGGTAACGGTGGTGATCCCCAGCAGCTCGCATCGCGGCTGGGCGAGGAGGTAAGCCAAACAGACGGCGTCATCGATGTCATTCCCAATGTCGGTGTCGAGCAGCACCAACCGGCGATCAGACACCTCGATGTTGGCCATGGACGTGGTGATGCTCAGCGGTGGTTTGGCCAGCCGGCGGCGGGCACCGAAACACTCGCGGTGTGCACCTTTCCGGTGGGCGGACCAGTGGTGAGCCGGTCCAGGTTGTCCATGAAGTCTTCGTTCATGTGCCAGTCAGCGGAGAGCATGAAAAGGGTCCGGCCCTCAGGTCCACCGAGGGCACAGGCGAACCCAGCTTGTTCCAGTGGGATCCGCTCCAGCACCTCCCCGCCATCCGCGACTCGCAGGCAGCACGGTCCGTCGTCGTACCAGCTGGGGGTCCACACGGCGCCCTCGGCGTCCATGGAGATCCCGTCCGCCAACACCTCCGCGAAGGTCCGGCGCTCAGCAAGCCCACCGTCTTCGGTGATCGTGAAAGCCGTCAACTTGCCCGCAAAGGACTCTGCGATGATCAAGGTCGAGTTGTCTTCGGTGACCGCCATTCCGTTGGGAAATGCGATCCCGTCGGCGACCTGATGCACGATCCCGTCCGGGGTGACTGCCGCGACGAAGCCGGGCGCCACACCCTCATCTGGATAGAAGTCGGCGCCGCCGTTGACATAGATCGTGCCGCGGCCATCGACCACGATCTCGTTCAGACCGCCGGGCAGGCTGCTCAGATCCGCATGATCAACCAACGACCCGTCTGGCTCCAGCCGCAGCAGACGCTGCTCGGGGCCGACCGTGATCAGCAATCGACCGTCGGGTAGCCAGTCGATGGAAAACGGGATCGTTGTCGGTACCTTCGTGACGAGCTCGCGATGCCCGGCCGCATCGAACGTGAGAATCTCCGCCGCGCCCCAGTTCGACAGCCACAAGCGGTCGTCGTGCCAGCGGGCAGACTCGCCGATGACCAGGTCAGTGGCTAGCAGGTGCGGTTGAGACATGAGCCCATACTTGCAGCCCAGGAATGCCCGTACGCGCTTAGCTCCGGTCTTGCGAACTCGGGGTGTAGAGCGCTGCCCGTTGCCGCTAGCCGCTCCCGTACGGGCGGGTGATGATCTCCAGTACATGTCCGTTCGGGTCTTCCCAATAGACGCCGCGGCCGCCGTCGTTGGTGTTGAACTCACCCGGGCGCCGCCGAAACGGGTCGGCCCAGTAGGTCAAACCGCGTTGTTTGATACGCGTGAAAATGTCGTCGAAGTCCGACTCATCGACCAGGAACGCATAGTGCTGCGGATGTGCAGGACCATGGTCGTCGGCAAAATCCAGCGACACGTCGTTGGCGAGCTGAACGACAAAGAATGGGCCATACGCCACCGCGGGCTCCAGGCCCAGGATCTCAGTCAAGAACTCGGCCGATTCGCGCTTGTCCCGCACCCGGACGATCGTGTGGTTCAGGTGGATAGGCATCGGGTCTCCTTAGTGAGCTGATACCCACAATGATCTTCCCGATCTCGAAGGGCGGGTCGATCAGTCCCTGGCATCCAGGCGACTGGGCTCGGTGCTGTTTGGGTATACCCATGTCCATGAACTCCGGACAAGAGACCACGGCAGATCTACCTGACGCCGAGGACAGCGAGCTCGACACTGGACCACTCCAAGACTCCCAAGACGCGATCGACGAGGGACGGGAGGCGGCCCGAGAAGCGCTAAGAGACACCCTGCCGGACGCCGATGAGCAGACTGACGGTCAGTCCGACCAAGAGACCGAAAGCCCTGAGCGCGAGGGTTAGAAGTCGCCGTCGCGGACGTGCCCGTGCCCAACACTGACCCTGAAAACGCATCGCCAGCGGGCTGAAACTCCCACATTTGGGCGGCGCCGATGTCACTGGTGATGCGAAATCAGGGGCGATGACCTCCTTCAGGAGCCTGATCTGTGTTCTTAGGCGGATTGCGCAGTGCTGTCGATGTCTCGGTCCCGCAACCAATCGGTGATGGCTTCGATCCCGCGGTCGCGGTAGCGCCGGTACGTGCTGAGCGGCAGATCGAGCAGTTCGGCGGC
>Ga0075423_10005525_pt1 | contig 11822 bp, 9 predicted proteins | sample SoiMethybrSBSTD2_FD_80114 | JGI IMG/M metagenome (GOLD analysis project Ga0075423, IMG submission 80114) | Bulk soil microbial communities from a Populus tree surrounding site in Tennessee, USA - Soil MetaG P. TD hybrid SBSTD2 | ecosystem: Environmental > Terrestrial > Soil > Tree plantation...
AGGACCGCTCGCTCTGCGATCGGCATCGCCTCTTCTCGGCGCCCGATCCCGGCCAGAAACGCGGACAGCCAGCGGTGCGCCGTCTCGTGGTTCGGATTGAGCTCGATCGCGCGATGCAGCTCGCGCAGGACGCCGTCCCAATCCCATTCCCAGTTCATCTTCACGAACCCGAGCGACGCGTGCGCCTCCGCGAGCGAGTCATCGAGCTCGAGGGCGCGCCGCGCGGCGTCCGTCGCGACCGGGTACATCTCCGCGGGGTTGGCGAACTGCCACGATGCGAGAATGGCCGATGCATCCGCGAGGCCGGACCATGCTGGCGCGTACGATGGATCGCGGTCGATCGCTTGCTGGAACAGCTCGCGGGCGCGCCGCATTCCAGCCTCGCTGCGTTCGTACCAGTGATGCCGGCCGAGGAGGTACAGGTCGTACGCTTCCAGGTTGCGCGTCGTTGGCACCGGCACCTGTCCACGAAGCCCGCCGAGCTGCAGGGCCTGCGAGATCGTGTCCACGATGCGCCCGGTGATCTCGTCCTGCACGGCGAACACGTCGTCGAGCGTGCGATCGAAGGTCTCGGCCCAGAGTGGCGCGTCCTCCGATGCGCGAATCAACTTTGCCGTTAGGCGGAGCCGCTGGCCTGCCCGCCGCACGCTGCCCTCCACCACGAACTCGACGCCGAGTCGGTCGGCGATTGTCGTGAGCGGGAGCGCCTGTCCCTTGAACGAGACCGCCGACGTTCGCGAGACGACGCGCAAGCCTTCGAGGCGCGATAGCGCCGAGGTGAGTTCCTCGGTGAGGCCTTCGCCGAAGTACTCGTCGTCGGGCGTGCCACCGATGTTGGTGATGGGCAACACGGCGATCGACAGGCGCGCGGCCGCGGCGCTTCTGCCGACGGTCGTCGCGTGTGTGGGCGTGGCTGAACGACGCTCCGCGCTCGTGAGGAGCGCCTGCGCGAGCTCACGTGCAGAGCCAGGACGGTCGCCCGGTTCCTTCGCGAGTGCGCGTGAGAGCGCCTGAGCGACGGCCGGTGGCACTTCCGGTCGCAGCGCACGGAGGTCGGGCGGCGGTGCGGACAGATGCTTCGCGACGACGCTCATCGCGGTGGCGCCCGTGAACGGCGGGCTTCCGCTCAGCATCTCGAACAGCACGCAGCCGAGCGCATAGACGTCCGAGCGTGCGTCGATCTCACGCTCGCCCATCGCCTGCTCGGGGCTCATGTACGCTACGGTACCGATCGCCATGCCGAGCTGCGTCATCGTTTCGGGGCGGGTGCCACCGGGTGTGCCGCGTGCGATGCCGAAGTCGGCGAGCAGCGCGTGACCGCTCCGCGCGATGAGGATGTTCTCCGGCTTCACGTCGCGATGGACCACGCCCTCGTCGTGCGCGGCCTGGAGTGCGTCGGCCACCTCGCGGGCGAGCTCGAGCGCGTCGGTGACCGGGAGACGTCCTTCGCGCGTTAGGCGCGCCCGAAGGGACTCGCCATCCACGAACGGCATGACGAAGTACAGGGCTCCGCCGGCCTCGCCCGAGTCGTGGAGTGGGAGGATGAAGGGGTGCCGGAGGCGCGCGAGCACGCGAATCTCGCGGTGAAATCGCTCGGCGTCTACCGCCGTTTCGCCGCTTCGGAGAACCTTGATCGCCACCGGGCGGTCGTGCTTGAGATCCGTGGCGAGGAAGACGGTGGCCATACCGCCAGCGCCGAGCTCCCGCTCGAAGCGATACCGCTCGCGGACGGCGTCAGCGAACGGGACGATCGGCGTCGCGCCCTCCGGCACGGACTACCTCCTGGACGCGCGTGCCGACCGTCGCAGCATCCAACCGTACAGCCACACGATCGCGCCTACGAATCCGAGAACTCCGAGCCACGGCGCGAGCGCGAAGTCCTCCGGCACGAGCGCGATCGGCGCATCCTTGTTGAGGCCCACGATGAGCCCCGCGTTGATCACGCCCCACAGGCTCTCGCCCACGATGAGCCCCGACGCCACGAGCGTTCCGAGTCGCTCGGAGCGCTCCGGGTCGGGCATCGCTCGTGCGCGCTTGTCGTACCAGTGCGAGATGATCGCGCCGACGATCACGGCGAACGTCGCCGACATCGGAAGATAGATCCCGATGCCGACCGCGAGCGGCGGGATGCGCAGCTTCTTCATCGCGCCGAGCGCCGCGTCGAGAATGATCAAGGCGACGCCTACGACCGCGCCGATGCCGATCATCTTCCATTCGAGACGGCCCCCGATCACGCCCTGGGCCAGCGCCGAGATGAGCGTCGCCTGCGGCGCCGGCAGCGGGTTCGGCGCGACGACGCCGACGTTCGCAGCGCCGGCGAAGCCGTACGCCTTAGCGAGGAGGTTGAGCACCGACGGGATCACCGCGGCGCCCGCGCCCACGCCGACGATAAGCGCAATCTGCTGCCGCATCGGCGACGCACCCACGAGCTGACCGGTCTTGAGGTCCTGCAGGTTGTCGTTCGAGATCGTCGCGCAGGCGAAGATGATCGCTGTCACGAACAAGGCGAACGCGACGAGCGGCGCGCGCGTCTGGTCCGACGGAGAGACGACAAGCGTGAGCGTCGATGCGACGAGCACGATCGATAGGATGCCAACCCCCGAGATCGGGCTGTTCGATGCGCCGATGAGTCCCGCCATGTAGCCGCAGACGCCGGCGATCAGGAATCCGACGAGCAACACGATCGGCACGGCGATGATCGTCAACGTCGTCGCGTTAGGTGCGAGCACGGTGGAGCGCGCGAACGTGAAGGCGAGATAGCCGGCGATCACCAGGCACACTGCCGTGAGAATCAGAATCCACTGCGGCGACAGGTCGCGATCGGTCTCATCGCCAGTAGCCTTTGCCTTCGACGCGGCGAGAGTGCTCACCAGCCCTCCGACGACAGGCCTCGCGAGTCGCCCCAGAGTGTAGATCGCGGCGACCGCGATCGTCCCCGCGCCGATGAAGCGGACCTGCGTCCGCCAGATCGTGGTCGTGTGCGCCGCGAGCGTCACGCCGTCCGCGGGCGGCTGCATCGACGTGAGTATCGGCACGGCGATGACCCACGAGATGATCTGGCCGACGAGCATCGCCATGCCCACCGAGAGACCGACGAGGTGTCCGGCCCCGAGGAGCGCGAGCGACCACGCAATGTTGTAGCCCGTGGACGACGTGCCGCCAAGCCGAATGAACCCATTCAGCTCGGCGCCGGCTATGCGCGTTGCCGTGATGATCGCGAGGCCCGCCGAGGCGACGGAGCCGAGGATCACAGCGATGAGCCCTTCACGAGACTCGCCGGTTTCGTCCTTCGTCTCGCCACGCGTCCCCGAGCCGACCTTCAGCACCTCGGCGGCCGCCACACCCTCGGGGTAGGGAAGGTCGGATGTCGTCACGAGCGCCCGCCGGAGCGGGATCGTGAACAGCACACCGAGCACGCCGCCGCTCACGCAGATGAGAAAAGATTCCCAGAAGGGGAATCCCGTCCACCATCCGACGATCACGAGTCCCGGCAGCACGAAGATGATCGCCGAGAGCGTGCCGGCCGCGGACGCGACGGTCTGGACGATGTTGTTCTCGAGGATCGACGAGTCCTTGACCGCGCTCAGGATCGCCATCGAGATCACCGCCGCGGGGATCGATGAGGCGAAGGTGAGCCCGACCTTGAGGCCAAGGTAGACGTTGGCCGCGGTGAAGACGGTCGTGATGAGCGCGCCGAGGATCAGGCCGCGTACGGTGAGTTCTTTAGGTCGCATGGGCGACAATCATACAGCCCACGGGGTGCCCTGACGAGTTCGGTCCCTCGGGAAAAGGCGCGACAGGCGAACGGCGCCAAGTTCCAAAGGGCGCCAATCCCAAAGAGCGCCTATCCCCAAGTCGCAACCGCGAAGGGCGAACAGAGCGCGCGCCGTATTCGGTGTCTGGGACAGGCGCTGTTCGGCATAGGCGCCGTCTGAGATAGGCGGTGTCTGGGATTTCGCGCCGTAAGTCAGTTGCGTAGTCAGGGCCCTGCGCCGTTAGGGCCCTGCGCCGTTGGGCCTTGCAGGCTGGTCTCGGTTAGCGCTCTGGCAGGCTCAGATCGAGATCGAAGAATTCGACTCGCTTGCAACGATTGCACCGGTAGACGTCCAGCGGAAACACCCGCTCCGTCGCGTCGGCCCACTCGCCGAGGAGCAGGTGCCAGCCGCCGGACGTTCCTCCAGTGCGGATCGGGATCTGTCCGAGCGACTGCATTTCTCGTTTGCAGACGGAGCATTCCACGGGGTGCTCTCCTTTCAGTGGATCACGTTAGGCGTCGGGACGCTGCGACTTGACATCCGCACCGGCGGGAGGGTGATGCGGTCGATTATGAGGCGTTCCCACCGCGCCGGTCTCGAGATGGAGGTGATGGAGCATTCGGTGGAGCCACGGCGCACCCATGTAGCCCACGGCGCTGACGAAGACCAGTCCGGCGAACAGGGCGTATAACCCCGCACCGATTTTCCCAAGCGGCGTGCATGGGTTGTCTACCGGGCCCATGCCGCCGAGCAGCATCGAAGCGTTGAGAAATGACTCGATCCAGCCGAGTTGTTTGGTTTCCGGGCAGGACGCGCCGCATAGGAACTCGTACACGCGATCGGCCCAGTGGTAGATCGCCATCCCTAGGAGCAGGACGACAACCAGGACGAGCAGCGCCTCGCCGAAGTGGCGGAGGGCGCGGCGTCGGAACAGCGGCCACGGGAGTAACGGCTCGTTGCGGTGTTCGTACATAGCTCCGCCTAACGCTCGCCGACCTTCGCGACCAAGGCGGCCCAGGGCGCGCACGTCAGGGCGACGATTGCGGGCAGTAGTGGAGCGAGGTGCGACATGTCCTCAACCTCTCGCGCCTTCAGTCGGTTTGCAATGCGTGGAACTCGGCGACCATTTCGATCGGTCCGCGGATATCCCCGTCAAGCCTTTGGCCTCGTCGAATCGTATCTTGCATCCATGCTCTTCCGGCAGGACTCCCTCGATGGCATCCGCGACGGACGAATAACGCTGGCATTTCGCCGCTGGCGCCGACCCACCGTTCGTACCGGTGGAACACTCCTGCTGCCCATCGGCCAGCTGCGAATCGTCGAAGTGCGGCAGATCGCCGAGGATGACATCACGGCTGAAGACGCGACACGGGCGGGCTACGCGTCGCGCGAAGCCTTGCAGGCGGAGCTGGCGAGTCGCGACGGCACGCTCTATCGCATCGAGCTCGGAGCACTCGGTCCCGACCCGCGCATTGCACTCCGCAAGAGAGCCTCGCTGAGCAACGACGAGCTCGCGGGACTCACCGCAAAGCTCGCGAAGCTCGATGCCAACGCGCCGGGTGGGGCGTGGACGTATCGCGTGCTCGAGCTCATTCGCGCCAACCCGGCAGTGCGAGCCGGTGACCTCTGCGACGAAGTCCGGATGGAGCTTCGACATTTCAAGGCATACGTCCGAAAGCTGAAGGCGCTCGGGCTCACCGAGAGTCTGGACGTGGGATATCGACTCTCGCCTCGCGGCGAGGCCGTGCTGAGTGAGCGTCGGGAGAGCCACGGAGCAGGGAGCCGCTGAATCCCAACGCCCGCGTGCGTTGGGCCGTTGGATGGTCACCGATCGTTCGCATCGCCTGCCGAATCAACCCCATGAGTCCTAACAGGGATTATCGATTTCACATGCGCACCAGCGTCGTTTGCCTTTCCCTGATCGAGGCACTCGCGGGATGTAGTGGCGCGCGAGCCACGACGAGTCCATCGCCTTTGGGCTCGCCGGCCGTGACGCGCGCGAGCCTGCCGCGCATGATCGACTCGATGGTCAACGCGCCAGAGTTCCGGACGGCGCTCTGGGGCATCTTGATCGTCGACCCCGAAAAGCACGACACGCTGTACGCACACAACGCGGCCAAGCTCTTCATCCCCGCGTCGAACCAGAAGCTCGTCTCGAGCTCGGTGATGCTCGAACAGCTCGGGCCCGAGTACCGCTTCCGGACGACGTTCGCGGCGCATGGCACCGTCGCGAACGGGACGCTCACTGGCGATCTCGCCGTCATCGGCCGCGGCGACCCGACCATGAGCGACCGCATGATGAAGGGCGACGCGATGAACGCAATGCGCGCCATCGCGGACTCGCTGTCGCAGCGCGGCATTCGCCGCATAACGGGGAACGTCGTCGCCGTCGGCGACGCGTTTCCCGGACCAGTTGCGGGCGCAACCTGGCCCTGGGACGGACTCGATGGCGCCTCGTTCGCCGGCGTCGATGAGCTGCTGTTCAACGAGGGATTGACGGTCCTTCGCGTTCGTGCAGGCACGAACATCGGCGATCCCGCGATTGTCGAGACTCGGCCCGCGAAGACGTCTCCGAACATCCGCGTGACGGCCATCACGGTCGCCCGCGACACGAGCGCGGCGTTAGGCACGGGGCGAGGCGCACGGGGCGGAGCGGGGACGCGCGTCTCGGCCTACCATGATACGCTGACGTCCGCCGTCGTCGTGCGCGGCCAGATCGCGCTCGGCGACTCGGCGACGATCTCGTTCCCACAGCACGACCCCAATACCGCATTCGTTGCCGCGCTCACGGAGGCGTTAGGCGAGCGCGGGATCGCGGTGGACCGCCAGGGCACGCCATGGAGCCAGAACCCGCAGGTGGACTCGCTGTTCACGGTGCTCTCGGTTCCGCTCGAGGAGATCCTCCCGGCGATCATGAAACCGTCGCAGAACCAGATCGCCGAGGTGTTCCTGAGAACGCTGGGGCTCGAGCGGGCGGGGGTGGGGACAGCGGATAGCGGCCGACGCGTTGTCGAGCGACAGTTCGCCGCGTGGAAGATCCCATCCGACGCGTTCGTCGTCAGGGACGGCAGCGGCCTCTCGCGCAGCGACCTCATCTCGCCGGAAGCGATCGTCAGCATTCTCGAGGTGATGCGTCACTCACCGAACTTCCAGGTGTTCTATGACGCCCTGCCAATCGCGGGGGTCGACGGCACGATTCGCACACGCATGCGCGACACGCCGGCACAGGGGAACCTGCACGCGAAGACCGGGACGCTGTCGATGGTGCGATCCCTGTCGGGCTACGTCCGCACGGCGGACGGTCGGCTGCTGGAGTTCAGCATGCTGTGCAACAACTGGACGACCCCGCAGGCGGCGGTAGATCGGGTGCAGGATGCGATCGGCGCGGCGCTGGCGCAGCTGCGGCTGCGTTGAGGTCCATTGGGGGGAGCGCCGGCCCTCCCCCCTGGACGCTCGTCGTCTGCGGCTAGTGGCCGATTCCCACCTTGAACGAAAGCGAGTTCACGTTCGACATGTTGTACTCCACGGCGAGCCGCGCCATCGACAGCTGCACGGAGGCGCCCATCATCGCCTGAGCACCAACGACGTGCTCATCGTCCAGGTTCACCGCGGTTGTCTTCTCGTGCGCGTTCGATAGATAGGTCGAGGCTCCGGCATAGGGCGACACTGAAGCCCACCGGGTTACGGTGAATTTCCGGCTGGCCAGTACATCGACGCCAAACACGTTGAGGTTCAGGTCGTCGGGACCGTACATCGACACGAAGCTGGCCCGCGCCGCCGCAGACCAAGCGCTTGTGTCGTCGTTTCCGACCAGATTGTGCTGCACCTGACCGCCGACGAACCCGTAGTTCGCTCCAGGACTCTTGGTGAAATAGAGCCCGACGTCCGTTTTGTTCGTGATGCCCACGCGACCCATGAGGCCCGGGAAGCTCAGCCCTTCGCCCTCGAACAGCCAATGGGCGGAATCCGGGTGAACGAACGTGTCGTTCCACGCGGCGTCGGAATCGTCAATGCTGGTCTTGTACTGCAGCAAGGACAGCTCGAAGTGTCCTTTGCCCATTGCCCGCGCGTCAGACATCGGTCGGAAGTACGCTACCAGGGCAGCTTCCCGGGTGAACTGGTGCCAGGCCGACTGCGTCAGGGAAGGATCGAGCTGGAACGAGCATTCCTTCCATCTCGGATTGACGTGGAGTGTCGGCTGGCGGCTGGTCTGTGCACTCGCCGACGTCTGGATCAAGGCCATGGCCATTGCCATCGCCGCGGTATTCAGATGTATGCGCTTCATAACGCCCCCGATTCGAGAGGCGATCCGACGATCGGATCGCGATTGTGAACGGCTCGAAACTGGGGACCGGCAAGGTTAAAATCGTCCGAACCGATCGGATCGGACATCTTCACCCGTCAGGACGGCGGCGGCGTCGCTTCGCGACAGCCCGGGACGTCGCGCAAATCATGGTAGACGGCCAGCCCGAGCTGGCGAGCCATCTCTGCCAGGAGGTCCGCACCTTTCGACGCGCCACCGATCCGCAGAATGGCGTCGCAGCGCGCGAGCAGCCGCTCGGCGATCGGATGGAAGATCTCGTCGAATGGCGCATCGCCGATCCGCCTGGACCCGGCGAGCGCAACGAGCGGAAGCGCGAGCCACTCGCCGACGAGCGGGACGTGTCCGGCGCGGAACAATGGTAGCGCGTACGCTTCCATGGCGCGGACGTTCGCCGCGAGCTTCTCGGGGTCGTCGCCGGTACCGCTCCGGTAGGGGCCGGCAACGAGGATCATCAGGGACCGAGTGGTTGCCATAGAGCATTCCTTAGCAGTCTGTAGCAGTCTGTACGCGGTTTGACTCGGTTCGCGGCCGGCTTCCTCGCCTCGCCCTAACCGGTCTTGCGCGGTTCGGCGGGATGGTCGAAGGTCGTCGCATGAGATACCTCATTGTCGCCGGTCTCGCGCTCACGGCCTGCCGTTCCAACCAGCCCGAGGAACGATACGGGTTCATCACGCGGCTCGGCCGCGACACCATCTCGGTCGAGCGCGTGACTCGTCAGGGCAACCGGGTGACGAGCGACGAAACCGACCGGTTCCCGCGCGTGCGGCGGCGTCACACCGAGATCGAGCTCGGCCCTAACGGAGGAATCGAGCGTCTCGCCATGGAGATTGTGACGCCGAGCGAGCCGGCGAACCAGCGGCAGCGGCGCGTGGCGGTTCAGGTAACAAAGGATTCGGTGCACATCATCAAGCGCGACTCCGCCGGCACTGTCCGTCGTGATTTCGCGACCGGCGGCGGCATCGCGATGGCGCACCTGCCGCAGATGTACAGTCTCTACGAACTGTACTTCGACGCGGCGCTGCGCCAGTTGAAGGCGAATGCGGCCGGCCGCGACACCGCCCACCTCAGGCAGTTCTACATCGACCGGGAGTTCGACCGATTCCCGCTGCACACAGGCCGCGTGTGGCGGCGACCCGATGGGAAGCTCGAGATCTCGCACGATTGGTTGTCCGGGATCGGCGTGGCCGACGTCGATTCGGCGGGTCATCTCCTGAGCTACTCGGGTGCGAGGACCACCTACAAGGTCGACGTCGCGCGTGTCACCGATCTGCCTGACGTGGAGGCGATCGACAAGGAGTTCGCCGCCGTGGAGTCGAAGAATGGCGGTGCGACGCAGCTCAGCGTGCGGGACACGGCCCGCGCCACCATCGGCGCCGCGACGTTCGCGGTGGACTACGGGCGGCCGCTCGCGCGCGGGCGCGAGTTGTTAGGCAAGCTCCTGCCGTACGATTACGTGTGGCGCACCGGCGCGAATGCCGCGACGCAATTCACGACATCGGCGCCGATCACGCTGGCCGGCATGCGCGTGCCGGCCGGCACGTACACCCTCTGGACGGTTCCACGTCCGAAACGCGCGGACCTGATCGTGAACAAGCAGACGGGCCAATGGGGCACCGACTACGATGGCTCGCGCGATCTCGCGATGGCGCCCATGTCGATGGATTCGCTCGCGACGCCGGTGGAGGAGTTCACGATCTCGATCACGCGGTCGGACGCGCGGCACGGCAAGCTCATCATGCAATGGGGCCCATTCCAGTGGACGGCGCCGATCGTCGTGCTGACGACAGCGGGAAATGGGCGGGCGGGCGAGCGCGGAGGAAGTCGTTAGGGCGCAGTGGCTGAAGTGCCCACTACTTACGGCGCAAGGCACGAACTGCGCAGGGCACTGACCGCGCACCGCACTAACTGCGCACGGCACTGACGGCGCAAGACATTAACGGCCAGAGCGCAGCGCCCGGAGGGCGCCAAACGTCGAAACCGCCGCGCCCTCTCACGCTGTGCGGGTTCTGCGCCGTTGTCGTTACTGTCTTGCGTGGTTAGTGCCCTGCGTGGTTAGTGCCCTGCGCCGTTCTCGTGCCCTGCGCGGTCAGTGCCCTGCGCCGTAAGTAGTGGGCCCTTGAGCCTCTGCGCAGTCTTCATGAGCCCTTCGCACCGCGCTGCCTCAGAGAAGTCGATCGACTTCGGTTTTTAGTCTTTCGGCCGTGAACGGGCGGGCGAGCAACCGGAGTCGCGATCCCGACTCGAATGCATCGTGTGGAAAGTCGTCGACGATGACGATCGCACGGAACGATGACAGCGCTACGAGGACATCACGCTCCGGTTCGTCCACGACCAGGAATTCCGGCGGCGAATGCGCCGCCAGAGCGACTGCGGCCGCGACTGTTGCCGCGTCGACGACCCGCAGATCCGCGCGCTCGCGCAGGCACTCGCGAACGTAGCGCCTAACGTCCGACTCGGCCGCCACGACGAGCACCGTTAGGCATGGTTGCTCGTCGGCCGCTGCGGGAGGGGCTGGCGAGGGCACGGCCTGGTCGGCGTCGAGCAGCGCGACCTCCAGCCGTACCCTCGGTGAAGGATCCGTTTTCTCGCTCACTTCATGCCGATCCCGTGAGGGCGCGCCGGCCCAGTCGGGAACGCCGTGTTGAAGTCGACCACCTGAAACGCCGGGTCCACCGTTAGGCTGCGCTCTCCCACGTTGAGGACGTGCACCTTGTGGTCGCCCTCCGCGTGGACCTTTCCGAAACTGTCCTGGTTGAGGAAGTAGTCCGTTACCACGAGCCGCTTGTCGTCGTGCGTCAGATGGACGGAGTGCGGTCCGGTGTTCTCGCCGAAGCTGACGACGGACAGCTGCTTGAACTCCTTCGGATTCGTCATGTCGAGCATCCCCACCTGACCTGCCATGAACGTCGCGAAGATGAGGCGTCGTCCTCCGCGCGGCACCGCAAGAAGCCCGGGCATGCCGCCGCGCACCGGGGTATTCACATGAGGCGTGATGTTCTCGAGATCGAACGCCTGCGTGTAGCTGCCATCGGTGGGATCGACCGAGTACATGAGGCCCGTGAACATGTTGACCGTCACGGCGCGTCCGTTCTTGTCCCCGGGGATGAGCTTCGCGTCCATCGTCCCGGCGTTGTCGGGGAGGAAGACCGTTCGCGTGATGCTGCGATCACGCAGATTCCAGAAACGGAGCGAGCTTCTCAGTTCAATGTCGCCCGCGAACACGTTCAGCGTCGTCACCGGATTCACGAAATCACTCGTGACCATCAGGTTCCTCGAGAAATCCGCGTCGATGCCGTGCGGGTTGAGCGTTCCGTCGGCCGGCAGCACCGCGGGATGTTCGGCGACGAGGTTCAGGTTCTTGTCGAACTCCACGACGCGTCCGCCCGCACCGCCGGTCGCCGAGCCCATGTTAGTGACGAGGAATCCTCCGCCGGGCAGCGGCAGAAAGTCGTCGGTGATGCTCGAGTTGGGCGCGTGGGTGGACTTGAGGAACTTCGGGTTCCGGGCGTCGGAGATGTCGAAGAAGAAGATGTCGTTCTGCCCCTTGAGCACACTCAGGAGCCCGCCGCAGGCGAGGACCGTCTGGTCCCCCGACGTGTGACAGTGATGCGGCTCGTTACCGATGTTGCCCGGCGGCGGGACGGGCACGGTGCGCAGCACTTGGCCGTAGTTAGGCGATTGACGATCGAAGTCGATGACGGCGAGGAAGTCGGGCGCGACGCCCGCCTGGTCGCTCGCCCAGA
>Ga0075423_10005527_pt1 | contig 11820 bp, 10 predicted proteins | sample SoiMethybrSBSTD2_FD_80114 | JGI IMG/M metagenome (GOLD analysis project Ga0075423, IMG submission 80114) | Bulk soil microbial communities from a Populus tree surrounding site in Tennessee, USA - Soil MetaG P. TD hybrid SBSTD2 | ecosystem: Environmental > Terrestrial > Soil > Tree plantation...
CGGCACCTGGTCGGGCTTCAGCGCCATGACCACGGCCATCGGACCGGTTCTCGGCGGCTGGGTGATCGATCACCTGTCGTGGCGGTGGGCCTTCTTCCTCAATCTGCCGCTGGCCGCGGCCACCCTCTTCCTGCTCTTCCGCTACGTGCCCGAGAGCCGCGACCCGGAGTCGGCGCGGCTCGACGCGCCGGGGGCGGTGCTCGCCACGCTCGGGCTCGGCGGCGTGGTGTACGGGCTCATCGAGTCGTCGCAGTCGGGCTGGGGACAGGCGCGGGTGCTCGGGGCCACGATCGGCGGCCTCGCCGCGCTCGCCGCCTTCGTCGTCGTCGAGGCGAGGAGTGGAGCGCCCATGCTGCCGCTCGGCCTCTTCCGCTCGCGCACGTTCGCCGGCGCCAACCTGCTGACCCTCGGCCTCTACGCCGCGCTCGCCCTTCTCTTCTTCCTCCTGCCGCTCGATCTCATCCAGGTGCACGGCTACTCGGCGACCGCCGCCGGAGCGGCGCTGCTCCCGCTCATCTTGATCATGTTCGTCCTCTCGCGCTGGTCGGGAGGCCTGACCGAGCGCTTCGGCGCCCGCGTCCCGCTCATCGTCGGACCCATGGTCGTCGCCGGCGGGTTCGCCCTCCTCGCGCGCACGGGGGCGCACGGATCGTATGCGACGACGTTCCTGCCGGGCATCATCGTCCTCGGACTCGGCCTGGCCACGAGCGTCGCCCCGCTCACGACCACGGTGATGAACTCGGTCGCGGTCTCGCACGCCGGCATCGCCTCGGGCATCAACAACGCCGCCTCACGCACGGCCGGGCTCCTCGCCATCGCCGCCATGAGCGGGCCGCTGGTCCACGTGTTCGGCACGGAGATGGACCGCCGCCTCGCCGCCGCGCACGTGCGGCCGGCCATCGCCGTCGAGGTGCGCGCCCACGCGAGCCAGCTCGCGAACCTCGCGCCGCCGTCCGCGGCCACGCCCGAGGAGAGTGCTGTCATCCGTGACGCGGTGGCCGAGTCCTTCGTGCGCGGCTTCCGCATGCTGGCCTGGTCGGCCGCCGGGCTCGCGCTCGCGAGCGCCGCCGCCGCCGCGTGGACCATCCGCGAACGGCGCTAGCCGCGAGGTTGCGCCCGCCCGGCGCGCTCCCTATCATGGTTGGCGAATCGGAAACCCATCGGTCGCCCGAATCGACCCTCTGATCGCTGCTCCAAGGACGTCCATGCCCCGAAGCCTTCGCGCCTGCGCGGCGCTCGTGCTCCTCTATTCCTTGGTCCTCGCCTCGCCGGCGCGGGCCACGGGCCGCGACTTCGTCGACGAGACGCTGGTCGCCGAGGGCATGCGCCGGGGCGAGGTCGGCGTGGAGTTCGGCTCCGACGCGCGCATCGACCAGCTCGACCGCTTGCAGGGCTGGTTCGTGGGCGCGGTCGAGGTCGGCCTCACGTCGCGCTGGCTCGTCGAAGGCGAGGGCCTGGCGCTCCATCGGGGCCGTGGCCTCGAGGCCGCGGGCTGGCGCTTCGAGACGCGCTACGTGCTCGTCGACGGGTCCCGGTTTCCCGTCGCCGCGGCGGCGGCGCTCGAGTGGGAGGTCGAGACCTCGGCGACCAAGCACCCGCTCTACGAGCGCGTGCTCATCCCCCGGCTCGTGGTGACGCGCACCCTCGGCGGCTCGCTGCTGCTCACGGCGAACGCCGGACTCGCGCGCCAGATCGATCCCATCGAGCGCTCCGCCTTCGCCTGGGCGGCCGGCGCGCGGTGGCCCGATCGCGGACCCGTGGGCGCCGGCATCGAGATCACGCGCGAGCCGCTCGACAACATGACGCGGCTCGTGCCCCAAGCGGCCATCGAGCTCCCGGGCGAGATGCGCGTTCGTCTGGGCACGGCCTTCGGATTGCGAGGGACCTACACCTTCATCGCGCGAGCCATCCTCGAGAAAGAGGTGGAGCTATGACCCGTTTCCTGACCACGGTGGTGATGGTCGCTGCTCTTCTCCTGCCGGGGCTCGCCTCGGCCCAGACCGCAGGCGCGGTCTCGGGACGCGTCGTCGACGCCGCGGGCGCGCCCGTTCCCGACGCGCTCGTGAGCCTCCCCGAGTTCCGGCTGCGCACGGTGACCAAGGCCGACGGCACGTTCTCGTTCGGGCCACTGGCGCCCGGACGCTACACGCTGTCGGTGCGCCGCAGCGGCTACGCGCCGGCGGTCGTGACCTTCGAGGCCCCGCCGAGTACCGCGCTCTCGGTAGCGCTCCAGACGACGCCGTTCGAGATCTCGCGCCTCGACGTGACCGCCTCGCGCTCCCCCATCGACTCCGACCGCTCGCCGCTCCCGACGGCGGCGCTCTCCGGCGACAAGCTACGCCGCGAGCACAGCGTGTCGCTCGCCCGAGCCATCGAGGACCTGCCCGGGGTGCGCACGCTGTCGACCGGCGAGCAGGTGGGCAAGCCCGTGATCCGCGGCCTCTCCGGCCCGCGCGTGCTCACGCTCGAGGACGGCTACCGGCTCGAGGACTACTCGTGGAGCGACGAGGACTGCCCGTCGGTCGACGCGCGCCTCACCGACCGCATCGAGGTGGTACGCGGCCCGGCCAGCGTCCTCTACGGATCCGATGCCCTCGGCGGCGTCGTCAACGCCGTGCCCGCCGATCTCCCCGACGCGCGCGGCGGCTCGTCGATCTCACGCGCCGGTGTCGAGGCCTACTTCGCCTCCAACAACGCCGAGTTCGGAAGCGCGCTGCGCTTCGAGCACGCCACCGGCAACTTCGGCGGCCGTGTATTCATCGTCGGCCGCAAGGGCGCCGACCTGCACACGCCCGACGGCGAGATCCCCAACACCGGATTCGGCGGCGGCTCGGGCGAAGTGGCGCTCGGGCTGCGTGGCGCGAGCGGCGGCGCCACGCTCCGCTTCTCGAGCTACGGCGGCGAGTTCAAGCTGCTCGAGGCCGACGCGCCCCCGCCCAGCGACAGCACGGCCAAAGAGGAGGAAGGAGGGCCGGAGCGCAAGACGAGCGACAACCGCCTCCAGCTCGGCGGCAACCTGCTCGTCGGCGGTCTGCGCCTCGAGAGCAAGGCGCAGTTCCAGCAGCACTCGCTGATCGAGGTCGCGGACGCCTTCGACTCGAGCGGGACGAAGACCGAGGGCGACCAGTTCCATCTCCTGCTCTCCACCTACGAGCTCGACTTGATGGCGCACCACGGCGCCGGCCACGAGCACGGCACGTTCGGTGTCTCGGGAATGGCGCAGAAGAACGACTCGAAGGGACCGATTCCACTCGTGCCCGACGCACGCATCGTCACCGGCGCCGCCTTCGCGCTCGAGCAGGTGGATCGCGGGCGCTTCTCGTTCCTGGGCGGCGCGCGCGTCGAGCGGCGCCACACCGAGACCGACGACAACGTGCTGCTCGCGCTCCCCGATCTCGAGCACAACGACGTCGAGGGCTCGGCCGACCTCGGTCTCGTCTATCGGTTGCAGGAGGGCCTGTCGCTGGCGCTCAATGGCGGGCGCGGCTGGCGCGCTCCGAGCCTGTTCGAGCGCTACGCCAACGGGCCGCACGTGGGCGAGGCGCGCTACGAGCTGGGCGATCCCGATCTCGTGCCCGAGCGCGGCCTCGAGTTCGACGCCGGGCTGCGCGTGAGCCGGCCACGCGTGCGCCTCGAGCTCACGGGCTTCCACCACGCCATCGACAACTTCATCTTCATCGCCCCCACGGGGACGAACCGCGTCGTCGGCGCCGACACGCTGGCGCTCTACCAGTACGAGCAGGCGGACGCGCGGCTCACCGGCGGCGAGCTGTGGGGCCAGCTCGAGGCCGCGACCGCGCTCACGCTGCGCGCGCGCGCCGACTACGTGAGCGGGCAGAACCGCGAGCTCGACGTGCCGCTGCCGCTCATTCCGCCGTTCCGCTCGGCGATCGAGGCCGAGGTGCACAGTGACAAGCTCCACTGGGCACAGCGCGCGAGCTTCGGCGTCGAGGTCGAGCACATCGCCGACCAGACGCGCCTGGGCCCGAACGACGTCCCGACCGGCGCCTACGCGCTCGTCCACCTGGACGGCGGCGTGAAGAAGCAGCTGGGCGGTCGCACGTACCAGCTCGATCTCCGCGTGCGCAACCTGGCCGACAAGGCGTACCGGAGCTTCCTCTCGCGCTACAAGGAGTTCGCGCTCGATCCGGGCCGCAACATCGTCGTGCGCCTCTCGACCGGTCTGTGATCGCACGCGAGGCGCGCGTCGCCGCCGCGACCGTGGCCGCCGCATGCTCGATCGTCCTGGCCACGGGCTGCAGCGAGCTGCCGGCGGGCAGCCTCGTGTGGAAGCAGGATCTGCTCGGCATCAAGACGGCGCTCACGAGCGTGGTCGTCTACTCGCCCACCGACGCCATCGCCATCGGCCACCAGCTGCCCGAGTTCGCGCTCGTGGCGCGGCCGCTGTCACTGCGCTTCTCGGGCACCGGCTGGGCCGAGATCCCCATGCCGGCGGTGCGCAGCACGGCGGTGCTGGCCGCCGCCCCCGACGAGGAGGGATCGATCTGGGCCGTCGGCCGCTCGGTGAGCACCGAGGCCGAGCCGTTCGATCCCACGCCGCTCGTGTATCACTTCGAGGCGGGCACATGGTCGGCGGTGGCGCTCGACGAGCTGGGCGACCAATCGGGGATCGTCCTCACCGGCGTGGCGACGGCGGGCCGCGGCGCCGATCTCGACGTGCGCGCGGTCGGCGACTCGATCAATCAGGCGGGGCGCATCTATCGCTACGCGGGCGGCCACTGGAGCGTCATGGCGCTGCCCACCGAACTCGAGGGCGCGGTGTGGACCGTCCACGCCATCGCGCACACGCTCGGCGGCGCGTGGTACGCGGTCGGCCGCCGCGCCGGGGAGACGGGCGGCACCATCCTCATCGACGAGGGCGCGGGCTGGCGGATCGTTCCCGGCCCCGCGATCGACGTCGACTGGACCGCGGTGGCCTCGGACGGACGCGGCGTGCCCTACATCGCCGGCAACGTTCCGCTCGCCACGGAGACGCAGGGCGTCCTCTACCGCCAGCGCCGCGGAAGCTGGGTCGAGGTCCCCATCGAGCGCCGCACGAGCACCACGTTTCACATCCTGGGACTCGGCTTCGATGTCGAGGGCAACGGCTGGGCGGTGGGCGGGCTCGATCCTGGCAAGCCGTTCTTCGCCGGAACCACGCCGTCGGGCTGGGTCGAGTCGCAGGTGGAGGCGGAGGTCGAAGCCCACCCCGAAGCCGAGGAAGTGACGGGCGGCGACATGACCGGGATCGCCGTGCACACCGAGAACGTCGCCTTCGCCGTGGGATCGGCCCTGGAGACAGGGCTCGAGGGCGAGTCGGAGTTCCAGCCGCGCATCTTCCGCCTCACCTTCCGGCCGGCCGGCGAGACCGACCTGCCGCCCGCCCCGCCGTCCGCGCCCTAGCCAGGCGTTGCCGCGATTTGACCTCGCCGGCCCCCTCCTTTCGCTAGGATGCCTGCCGTCCATTCCCCCATGAGGAGCGCTCGATCCATGACCCGACGATCCGTGCTCGCCGCCGTATTCGCGCTCGCCTCGATGGCCGCCGTCGCCTGCGCCGACGAGAGCTACCACCTGCCGCTCGGCGGACCCGCGCCCAAGGTCGAGACCGAAGCCCAGCTGCGCGCCTTCCTCGACGAGTACGAGGCCCAGTTGCTCCTGGTCTACGAGGGCACGTCGCTCGAGGGCTACTATCAGTGGCGCGGCTACGAGCCCCACTACGTGGCACCGTTCTCGCGCTTCGCCAACGACCTGCGCAACCGCCGCGACTACGCCGCCCTCGTCGACGCCTGGAAGAGCCGCGTCACCGACACCACGCTCGCGCGGCGGCTCGAGCTCCTGCAGAAGGGCTTCCTCCAGGCGCGCGCCGAGCCCGACCAGGTGATCGCCTACACGAACGCGCAGACCGCGGTGCAGGACACGGTGACCGCGTTTCGCTTCCGCATCGGCGGCGAGCCCAAGACGCTCACCCAGCTGAGCGAGATCCTCACCACGGAGCCCGACCGCGCCAAGCGGCGCGAGGCGTTCCTCGCCGAGCCGCAGCGCGCCGCCAAGATCGGCGGTGCCGTGCTCGAATGCCTGAAGCTCAACGACCGCATCGGGCGCCAGGAAGGATTCTCGAACGGCGCCGAGGCCGGACTCGTGCTCTCGAGCCTCACGCGCGAGCAGGTGCTGCGCGATCTCGACGCCTTCGAGCGCAGCACACGCCCGATCTACCTGGCGATGCTGGCGCAGGCGAAGAAGGACCTGAAGATCGACAAGGTGCAGCCGTGGGACATCGACTACTGGCTGCACACGAAGGAGACGGCGGGCGGCGGCGACGAGGCGTGGCCGCGCGAGCCCGGCCTCGAGCGCATGAAGGCGCTCATGACGGACCTGGGCTTCAAGCCCGACTCGCTGCCCATCGACGCTCGCGTCTGGGACGTGCCGACGGGCGGCATCACGTTCCCCATCCGGCCGCCGTACGAGTCGCGGCTGCTCACCAATCCGTTCAGCGGCTCGGACTTCTACGAAACCTTGTTCCACGAGTACGGCCACTGCCTGAACGCCGTGCTCACCGACAGGAGCCTGACGCCCGTGTTCCTGTTCGGCGACGAGACGCCGATGAGCGAGGGCCTGGCCGAGACCCTCGGCCACTTCGCCTACGACGCGAAATGGCTCGAGCACTCGGCGCACGTCGCACCGGAGCGCGCGGCCGCTCTCGAGCGCGCCGGCAAGATGCAGCTCCTGCTCTGGCTGCGCCGCAGCATCTGCCTCAACGCCTACTTCGAGCTCACCGCCTACGGCAACCTGGGCGTCGATCTCGACTCGCTCTTCGCGGCGACCTACAAGCGCTTCGCCGGCGTCGAGCTGCCGCGTGGCACGTACTGGAGCTACCGCGACATGTTCGCCACCGGTCCGCTCTACTTCCAGTCGTACCTCTACGCCAACATGATCGCCACGCAGCTCCGGGAAGCCATGCGCGAGCAGATGGGCGTCACCGACCTGTCGCAGGAGAAGCGCGTGGCGGACTGGCTCACGCGTTACATGTACGCCCCGGGTGCCTCGGTCCCGTGGCCCGAGAAGATCGTCCGGGCCACGGGCAAGCCGCTGGGCACCGAAGCGCTGGCGCGCTATCTCGCGGGAGCGATGCCGGCCGCCAACTAGGCGCCCAGGAGCGCGGCCACGGCATCGTGCCTGCCCGCGGCGGCCACCTCCGCCGCCGTGAGGCCGTCGCCGTTTTTCATCGCTGGATCGGCGCCGCGCTCGAGCAGGAGCTGGACCACGCCCGTCGCCCCTTCGCGCGCTGCCTCGTGGAGCGCGCTCGTGTGTCCGTCCGTGTAGCGCGCGAGCGACGGGTCGGCGTCGAGGCGCGCGCGCACCAGGCTCACGAAGCCCCAGCTCGCCGGAACGCAGATGCCGAAGGCGCGCGGCGTGCAGCCGAGCGCGTTGTCGCGTGATTCCGCGTCGGCGCCCGCGTCCTCGAGCATGCGGATGATCTCCCGCGACCCACCGTAGTGCGCCCAGTGGAGCGCCTGGCCGCCCATGTACGAGTCGAAGGCGAGGTCGGGATCGTGGGCCAGGAGCTCGCGCACGACGCCCGCGTGCGCGTTGCGGGCGGCGATCACGAGAGCGTCCGAGATCTGCTCGCGCGCCGTGGCCGGCGGGCACGGCAGGCGCGAGCCGTCGCGGGCGAAGCGCGAGCTACCGGTGCGCGAGGCGCCGGGTCGCAGCGCCCCGGTGTCGTCGAAGAAGGCGCGCACGGCCTCGAGATCCCCCATGCCCGCGGCACAGAAGAGGTCGGCCGCCACGCCCAGCTTCCGCACGGCGCGCGCGAAGTCGAGCCCGTGGCAGGTCACGGCCCACGAGAGCGCGGTGTGCCCCGACTGGCCGAAGCGAGCCTCGGGATCGGCGCCCACGGCGAGCAGGTAGGCACCGAGGCGCGCGTCGTCGCACTCGGCGGCCACGTGCAGCGGCGTCTGTCCGTGGGCGTCGCGCGCCGCCGCCAGCGCCGGGCGCCGCGTGAGCAGCTCCCCCGCCATCTTCACGTCCCCCGCCTTCACGGCTTCGACGAGGCGCACGAGCTCGGCATCGTCGGGAGCGATCGCGGCCGCCTCCTTGGCACTCGCGCGTCCGCCGGGCAGGAGCTGCTCGAGCTTCTCGCGCCGGCGGTCGACTTCCTCCTTGAGCTTGCGCCAGCTCGCAAAGCCGTACTCGCGCGCCACGGCGAGCTGCGCGTCGGCCAGACGGGCGGACGGATCGGTGGCGCGCAGAGTCTCCAGGCGCTCCTTGCTGACCTTCTTCAACCAATCGAGATGGGCGCGCAGCGGCAACGTCGACGACATGGCATGACCTTCTTTCTCGAACGCCCGGCGTCCGCGAGTCTCGGGCAGAAAGAAGGCTGTCTTTGCCCAGGTAGGACAGGTGGGTTCGACCCTTTACGCGGACGGAAGGCCGCCTGAATCGGCCGTGCGGGCATTCTAGCGGAAGGTCACGAACGCCGCCAGCTTCTCCAGTAGCGCTCGATGCGCTTCGCGAAGCGCGGCGGCGTTTCGGCATAGGTCCGCGCGCCGAGCGCGAACGCCTGCTCCCGGAGCTGGGCCCGGGCGCGATCGACGTGCTCCATGAGGTCCCTGCGACGCAAGCGCGGCCGCAGCACGACCAAGTCGTGGTCCTTGCCGAGCCGCTCGGACAGCTCGTGCGCCCGGTCAGCGAGCTTGCGCAGAGCTCGCGGCCTGGCGGGCTCGAGGAACTGCAACTGGTGCCAAAGGTACTTCGACTGCTTGCGCCACTCGTGCAGATTCCCGGCCGTGGGCGCGCGGCTTGCCTTCTCGAAAGCTTCGCGCCCCGCCCGATAGGTCTTCTCGAGGCCGCGCCCGAGCGCCGCCCAGCCATGTCCGCCGAGCTTCCAGCCCGCGGCGCGCCGGCGGCCGGCGCGGAGCTCCTTCTCCACGTCCTTCCACGGATCGTCCTTCTCGAGCCAGCGCCTGCGGACGTTCTCGCGATGGCGCTCGAGCTCGGGCGCCACCCGGCGCAGCGCGGTGCGATCGTGCGGCGGGGCTTCGCGCGCCAGCTCCTCGAGCGTGTCGAGCAGGACACGCGCGTCGCGCAGCATGCTCAGAGGCCGCGCCGCGTCGCGGAGCGCGTGGTTCTCGCGCCGGTAGGCGCGGGCGCCGAGCCTGGGCCGTAGGAGGCGAAGCGCGGCCCGTGCCCGCTTGAGCGCTTTGCGAGCCTCGTGCACGGATTCGTCGCCGACGCGCCGGCCGGCGGCCAGCCGTCGCAGCGCGTCCCGCGCTTCGCGGCGCACGATTCGCCGCGCGCCCTCTGCCCCCGCCTCCGACCGACGAAGACGCGCCGCCAATTCAGCGGCCCTTGCGCGAGCGCATGCGGGCGGCCTTGCGGCTCTTCTCGATCAGCTTGCGCGCCACCTTGGGCCCGCGCCGCTCCCGGACCTCGAACTTGCGTCCCTTGTGCAGCTGGAAGCGCCGCGTCTTCTCGTCGTACCGGTACTTGTTGCGGCTGCCGGCCGGGGTCTCGACGACGGCTTCGATGGGCTCGATTTTCGCGCTCATGGCTCCGCTCCCCGTGTCTCGCTCTTGGATCACGATGGAAGGAATGACACGCGCGCGCATCGGTTACATCCCCGATGAACTCTTTACTCGTTCGGTCACGCGATCACGACACGCAAGTGCTTACTGGCAAACGATGCTTCCGTGGCACGTCTTCTGCAGTGGCTTGGGTGTGCGGATAGGTACGCGCCAGGGATGATTTGCGCGTACATGACATCTCGAGCCGGAAAGCCGCACTTCGCCAAGGAGGAGCCAATGAACCGCGACCAGATGCAGGGCAACTGGATGCAGATGAAGGGCAAGGTCAAGGAGAAGTGGGGCAAGCTGACGAACGACGACCTCGACGTGGTGAACGGCAAGATCGAGCAGCTCGCGGGGAAGATCCAGGAGCGCTACGGGATCGCGCGCGACGAGGCCGATCGCCAGGTCAAGGAGTGGTTGGAGCACGAGCAGTTCGATACTCCGCGGCGCTAGGCGGAGCTAGGCGGCGGGCTCGATCGGGAGCCCGTCGCCCGCTTTCTCGCCACGCGCGGACAACCCGCACGAATGGAGGATTGTCGCATGCAGACCAACATGGAGCGCGAATTCTCGAATGCCGCCGCGGGCGGCGTCGGCGTGATGACGGGCGTGTTCATCGGAGCGCTCGCGGGCGCGGCGCTGGCTCTGCTGCTGGCGCCGGCAACCGGTCCGGAGACCCGTCGTCGCGTGGCCGAGACGGCGCGCAAGGTGGCCGACGGCCTGAACAACGTCGTCGAGCAGACGAAGTCCAAGCTGGGACACGCCAAGGACGAGGGCTACGAGCCTGTCGGCAGTGGCGCGTGGGAGTCCACCACGAAGTCCGGGTATTAGCCCGGTAGGCCGCAAGCGGTCGATCTCTCGCGGACCGAGGAGGGTGAGATGAAGATTCTGGGAGCCATCTTGATCGTGCTCGGATTGATTGGGCTTCTGTACGGCGGGATCAGCTACACGAAGCGAGAGAAGGTCATCGACGCCGGCCCGATCCAAGTGAGCACGGACGAGAAGAAGACCATCCCCCTACCCCCGATCGCCGGAGCCGTGGCCTTGGTGGCGGGTGTGATCCTGGTCATGCGTAGAGAGCAGACCGTGTAACGCAGCACACAGCGAAGCGAGATGCAGAGGGCGGCGCCTCAGGCGTCGCCCTCTTTTTCTATCGGTGGTGGGCCCGCGCGTGGAACGGCGCGCGCTCGAAGCGAGCGTGGTGGCGCGCGTCGCGGCGCAGGAAGAGAAGCGTGAGGTCGTCGGAGAGCGGCGCGCCGTCCAGGTGCTCGAGGATGCGTCCCATGACGCGGCGGCGCATCTCCGGGAGCGGGAGCCGAGCGAACTCGACGAGTGCCTCGCGGAAGCGGTCCTCGCCGAACAGCTCGAGCGTGGGGCTCATGGCCTCGGTGACGCCGTCCGTGTAGAGGACGAGCACGTCCCCGGGACCGAGCGAGGTGAGCCCGCTCTCGAACGGGAACGCCGGCAGCTGGCCGAACGGCAGCCCGCCGCGGCTCGGCAGCGTCACCAGCTTCCCGGTGTCGCCGCGCACGACGATCGGTGCCTGGTGGCCGGCCAGGGAATACTCCACGTGCCCCGAGGGCGGATCGAGGAGCGCGTAGCAGGCGGTGACGAACGAGCCCTGTGGAAGCGCGAGGCCGAGCTGGTGCCCGAGATGCGCGAGCACGCGATCGGGAGCGGTGGGCGAGCCCGGTGCCGCGTAGAGCAGCGTGCGCACCATGGCCATGAGCACGGCCGCCGGCGCGCCGTGGCCCGCGGCGTCGGCCACGATGATGCCGACCCGTCCGTCGGGCTGCGGGAAGAAGTCGTAGTAGTCCCCTCCCGCGCGCGTGCTGGTCTCGTAGTGGTGCTCCCAGGAATAGCCGAGGATCGACGGGGGATGCGGCGGCAGGAGCTGGCGCTGCAGATCGCCGACCACGTGCAGCTCGTGCTCGAGGTCGCGCCGCACGCGATGCAGGCGGCGCGTCAGCGAGCGCTCGTGGAGCAGGCCGGCCCGCGCCCGCGACACCGCGAACGCAGTCATGACGAACACCCCCACCTCGGCGGCGAGATTCCACAGAAAGACCTGCGGCCCGGAGAACGGCTCGCCCACGAAGACGTAGGCCAACGCCCAGGCACCGGCGCTCAGGATCGCCGCCCCCAGTCCGGCACGGAAGTCCACGAACCAGGAGGCGACGGCGATGTCGACGACGTAGAAGAGCGACAGCGATGGCTCGCTCCCGCTCAGGTAGTCGGCGGCGAAGGTGACCAGGAGGAG
>Ga0075423_10005528_pt1 | contig 11819 bp, 8 predicted proteins | sample SoiMethybrSBSTD2_FD_80114 | JGI IMG/M metagenome (GOLD analysis project Ga0075423, IMG submission 80114) | Bulk soil microbial communities from a Populus tree surrounding site in Tennessee, USA - Soil MetaG P. TD hybrid SBSTD2 | ecosystem: Environmental > Terrestrial > Soil > Tree plantation...
AGAAGTGGCACAGAAAGTCTCGGTCACATATGCGTGTGACTACGACCAAAAAGAGATTCCGCAGGGCCAGCACCGGCTGCGCCGGTTCAGCATCGACGGCCGCGACTATGAGATCGACCTATGCCTGAGGCACAGCGAAAGGTTCGATGAAGCGGTCAGCCGTTATGCTTCGCAGGCCCGTAAGGCATCGGCACGGCCGCTGCGGACGACACGGAGAACGGCCGCGCACCGCAAGCACAGTGCACAGGTCCGGGCTTGGGCGAAGGCGAATGGGTTCGCGCTGAGTGAGCGTGGGCGCATTCCCTCGGACGTCGTCAGCAGGTACGAGTCCACGCACGCGTAACCGAGGCGGCCGAGGGTGCTTGTTGCCATCGGCAACTTCGCCGGGGCCCGCAGTGCTTGCCGGGGCGTCGAACGGCCCGCCGGTCCGCTGGTCAACCGTCCACAAGCCCTCGCGCCACGATGACTGCGCCATGAGGATCAAGCATCAACCCCGGCCCCTCAATCGCCAACCCACGAACGTCACGATACGGCTGGAGTATTAGGCCTGAGGGGAGGAGCCGCCGGGAGGCTGCTGGCCGGGCGCTGACTGATGTTTCTCGGCGGCGCCGCCTTGGCTGGAGCTGGCCAGCCCCAGACTGGCCGGGCCTGCTTGCTGGCCGTCGGAGGCGGCGGGGCCGGGTGCGGGGGCGTCTCCCGGGGTGGCCGGCGCGGCCTGCTGGCCATTGGCTGCGGGGGGCGCCGTGGCGCCGGACGGCTGGGCGGGGTGGCTGACCGCGGCGGCGAGGACCTGGGCATTAGGCAGGGACATCGGACCGTCCGCGGTGTCCAGGCGCAGGTAGGTGATGCCGATCTCGGTAACCGTGCCTTCAAGCAGGCCGCCCATGGCGCCCGACCGGAACTGGACGGCGTCGCCGACGGTGAACGGCCGCGACAGGAGGAGAACGAGCCCCGCGAACACGTTGCTCAGCGACTGCTGCGCGGCGATCCCGATGAGGATCGTGGTGAGCGCGCCGCCGATGATGAGCTGGCTGATCGGAACCTTGAACAGCCCCAGCGTCAGGACGAGCGTGAGAATGAACCCGGCCAGCACGATGGTGTACCTGATCACCGCGGCATGTGCCGTGCCGGTGAGCGGCTGAAGGGCCTGGCGGGTCCGGCCGGCCAGGCCCAGAATCCCGACGGTCGCCAGCAGGCAGAACGCGGCCGCGGTGCTGGCGGCGACAATCTTGCTGGCCGCATGGTCGTGCCCGGTCCACGATTCGAAGTCGCGGCCGGCCGCGCTCGAGATGATCCCCGCCGCCGCAGCGAGCACAAGCGCGAAGATGGCACGCCACGGCCGGGCCCGGGCTTTCACCTTGGCCATCTGCCGCGCCACCTCAAGCTGGCGCTGTTCGTGCAGGTCCACGGGTGGTCCTTCCCTGGGTTGCCGGGCGATCTTCGCCCCTCACGCTACCCAGGGAACAGATAATCCCGGGGGCGGCCCTGCGCGCCCCCGCGATCACTTGCGGACCTTTGTCAGGTTGTCGACGCCATGCCGAACGGCTTGCCGACCGGCAGGAACGGGGTGCCACGCATCCCGTTGACCACGTCCGCGGCAGACGCATACCAGGCCACCCGGGCGCATCTGGGCGAATCGGATAACGCTCAGGTTGAGGCGCCCAGGCCGAGCTGCGGCGGCAGCCGGCCCGCCGCGCCGCGGTCGAGCAGGAACAGGGTGCGCTGCCTGCCCCGCGCGCCCGCCGCAGGCACTTGGACCGGGCCCACATCGGACAGAGCGAGCCGGACCGCACCCGCCTTCTCCGGTCCCGCGGCGAGCACCCAGACCTCCCGGGCGCTGCGGATCGAGGGCAGGGTGAGCGTCAGCCGGGTGGGCGGCGGTTTCGGTGCGCCGCGGACGGCGACCACGCTGCGGTCGTCATACAGCGCGGGCATGGCCGGGAACAGGGACGCCACATGACCCTCGGGGCCGATGCCGAGCAGCAGGACGTCGAACTCGGGGACCGGCCCGTGATCCTCAGGGCGGGCGGCGGCGCGCAGCTCGGCCGCGTACCTAGCCGCCGCGGCCTCGGGATCGGGGCCGTCGGGCCCATCGGTGCCGGGCATCCGGTGCACCCGCGCGGGATCGGGGTTCAGGTGCCGCAGCAGGGCCTGCTCCGCCGCGGCCTCGTTGCGCTCCGGGTGCCCGCTGGGCAGGAACCGTTCGTCACCCCACCAGATGTTCAGGCGGCGCCAGTCGACTGCGTCTCGGGCCGGGGCGGCCGCCAGCTCGGCCAGCACGGCCGTGCCGATCCCGCCACCGGTGAGCACCAGCGACCCGCTTCTCGCCACGGCCTGGACATCGACCAGCTTGGTGACCAGCCGTGCGGCGACCGCCCTCGCAAGCAGGCCGGCATCGTGGTGGACGATGACCTCGGGCGGGCTCATCGCGAGCGGCCTAGCGCGGTCACGGGACCGCCGCGATCCCGCGGTGCTGGATCCCGGCCAGGACGTCCGCGTACACGTCGTCGGGATCCAGCCGCCGCAGCTCCTCTTCGAGTAGCTCGGTGGTGTCCCTGCGGTGCAGGGCCACCCTGCGCTCGGGCTGCCCGGGGCGGCTCAGGTGCGCGACCCGCCCGTCCGGCCTGGCGATCGTGATGTCCCCTTCGCTGGTGGCGAAGCTGACCTCGGTGATGCCCGGCCCGGCGGTGGGCTCGGTGGCTACGGGGACGCCCAGGCGGACCGACAGCCAGGCCGCGATCAGGTCGGCGGTCGGGTTCCCCGCCTCGGCGCCGACCGTGCCGCCGGTTACCTCTCCCGAAGGCTGGTCCATCGTGGCCGCCAGCAGGGAGCGCCACGGCGTGGCCCGGGTCCAGGCCAGGTCGGTGTCCCCGGGGTGATACCCGGCGGCGAGGGTGCTGAGGACGTCACGCGGCGAGTCGGAGCCCGCGGTGTCGGTGATCCGCCGCTGCGCGAGCGCCCCTATGGGGTCCTGCGCCGGGATCGGCGGAACGATGTCCGGCCACCAGGTGACCACGGGCGTGTCCGGCAGCAGCAGCGGGGCCACCACCGAGTCCGCGTGCTGGCCGAGCGGCCCGTACATACGCAGCAGCACCGTCTCGCCGGGGCTGGTCTCGCCGACCCGGATCTCCGCGTCCAGCCGCGAGCGCTGCTCCGGCCGCCGGATGATGACCACGAGGATCCGGCACGGATGCTGGCGCCCGGCCGCGCTCGCCGCCCGCACCGCGTCGTACTGCGCGCCCTCGTCCGTGACGATGACCAGGGTCAGGACCATGCCGCTGGCCACGCCGCCCAGCCGCAGCCGCGCCTGGCGCAGCGCGTCATGGATCGCGCTGGTGGTGGTGTCGGTGAGGTCGATGGTCATGTCACAGCCTCCGCCATGCCCGGCCGTCCCTGGCCATCAGCGCGTGCGCACTGGCCGGGCCGGTGGACCCGGCCGGGTACTGGTCCGGCTTGCCATGCTCGGCCCAGAACGCCTCGACCGGGTCGAGCACCTCCCAGGACAGCTCGACCTCCTGGTGCCGAGGGAACAGCGGCGGGTCACCGATGAGCACGTCCAACAGCAGCCGCTCGTACGCCTCGGGGCTGTTCTCGGTGAACGACTCGCCGTAGGCGAAGTCCATGTTCACATCCCTGACCTCCATCGAGGAGCCGGGGACCTTGGAGCCGAACCTGACCGTGACCCCCTCGTCCGGCTGCACCCGGATGACCAGAGCGTTTTGGCCGAGTTCCGTGGTGTCGGTGGCGCTGAACGGCAGGTGCGGGGCGCGCTGGAACAGCAGCGCTATCTCGGTCATCCGCTGCGGCAGCCGCTTGCCGGTGCGCAGGTAGAACGGGACGCCCGCCCACCGCCTGGTGTCCACGCCCAGCTTCAGCGCGGCGTAGGTCTCGGTGTGCGAGTCGGGGGCGATCCCGTCTTCCTCCAGGTAGCCAGGAACATCGATGCCGCCCTGCCAGCCGGCCGCGTACTGACCGCGGGCGGTACCGGTAGCCAGATCCTCAGGCAGCCGGACCGCCGAGAGTATCTTCTCCTTCTCCGCCCGCAGGGACGCGGCGTCGAACGAGACCGGCTCCTCCATCGCGGTGAGCGCCAGCAGCTGCATCAGGTGGTTCTGGATCACGTCACGGGCGGCACCGATCCCGTCGTAGTACCCGGCCCGGCCGCCGATCCCGATGTCCTCGGCCATGGTGATCTGTACGTGGTCCACGTAGCTGCGGTTCCAGATCGGCTCGTACATGGTGTTGGCGAACCGCAGCGCCAGGATGTTCTGTACGGTCTCCTTGCCCAGATAGTGGTCGATGCGGAAGACCGAGTCCGAGCCGAACACCGAGTTCACGATCTCGTTGAGCTGCCGGGCGCTGGCCAGGTCATGGCCGAACGGCTTCTCGATCACCACCCGCCGCCACGGCCGACGGCCCTGGGGGTCCTCGGGCGCCGAGGACAGGCCAGAGCGCTTGAGTTGCTCCACCACATCGGGGAAGAACTTGGGCGGCACCGATAGGTAGAAGGCGTAGTTGCCGCCGGTGCCGCGCTCGACGTCCAGTTCCGTCACGGTCTGGGCGAGGCGGTCGAAGGCCGCGTCGTCGGCGAACTCGCCGGGCACAAACCGGATGCCCTCCGCCAGTTGCTGCCAGACGGTGTCGTTGAACGGGGTGCGCGCGTGCTCCTTCACCGCATTGTGGATGACCTGCGCGAAGTCCTCGTGCTCCCAGTCCCGGCGGGCGAACCCGACCAGGGAGAAGCCAGGCGGCAGCAGGCCCCGGTTGGCCAGGTCGTAGACGGCCGGCATCAGCTTCTTCCGGGACAGGTCGCCGGTGACGCCGAACAGCACCAAGACGCACGGGCCGGCCACCCGGGGGATGCGCCGGTCCCGCGGGTCGCGCAGCGGGTTCGCGGCGCTCATTGGCGTGCCTCCCTCGCAGGACGTCGCGCCGGAGGCGCGGACGACAGCAGCGGACTTCTCACCGAACTGATCCCGTCGCGCTGGCCCGGGCCGCGTCGAGTACCTGGCGGAGCCCCGCCGCCCGGTCCCGCAGGTGCAGCCGGACGGCCGGCCTGCTCCGCTGGCGCAGCGCGCCGAGGTCACCCAGCGCCTGGGCGAGCTGGAGCCTGCCCAGCGTGAAGTCCCGCCCCGGCACCGGCACATCGGCCGTCACCGCGCCGGTGATCTGCAGGAACACCCCGTTCTGCGGCCCGCCCTTGTGGTATTGGCCGGTGGAGTGCAGGAACCGCGGGCCCCAGCCGAAGGTGACCGGGTGGGTGGTCCGCCCGGCCAGCGCGTCGCGGAGCGCGTCGGCACCGGCGTCCCCGTCCCGGTCCAGGTAGGCCATGATCGCCAGGTATCCCCGGTCCGGCAGCGCCTGCAGCAGCGAGTCGAGCGCCCCGGCGAGATCGGCCGGGGCGCCGGGCAGTTGCCCCGGCTCCGCATACACCTCGACCGCGCCGTCGGAGAACGCCGGCTCGCCGGCCGGCAGCGGGCCGGTGCCCGCCTCGGCCAGCAGGCGCGCCGTGTTCTCCTTGGACTCGGCTACGTTGGGCTGGTCGAACGGGTCGATCTCGAGCAGCCGCCCGGCTACCGCGACCGCGTACTCCCAGACCAGGAACGCCGCGCCGAGCGGTCCGGTCACCGAGGTGTCGGCCGGGGACGTGGGCGTGCCCAGCCCGACCAGGTGCAGGTCGGGGCCGGGGGAGAAGCCGGGGGCGTCCTCGCCGCCCACCGCGACCGGCAGGATGCCCCGCCCGTGCTTGCCGGTCGATTCGGCGATGAGCTGCTCCGCCCAGTCGGCGAAGCCGGCCAGCCCGGAGCCGCAGTCGGCGAGCACCGCCTTGTCGTGGCCGGCCAGCGCGTACCCGCCGAGCGCGGCGCCCAGTTGCAAGCCGGGGTTGCCGTCGGGGGAGGCCAGCGCGGGCAGCACCGCGTCGGCCTCGTCCAGCAGCCGGGCCGGATCCGCGCCTGCCAGCGCGGTGGGCACCAGGCCGAACGCGGTCAGCGCGCTGTAGCGGCCGCCCACGTTCGGGTCGGCGAGCATGACGTGGTACCCCGCCTCGCGGGCCGTGGCCTCCAGCGGCGAGCCTGGGTCGGTGACCATCACGAACCTGCGGGCGATCTCACCGGCGGGCAGGCCGAGGCCGGCGAACGCCTGCTCGTAGATCCGCCGGTGGCTGTCGGTCTCGATGGTCGAGCCACTCTTACTGGAGACCACCACCAGGGTCGCCTCCAGCCGGTCGGAGAGCGCCCGGCGCACCGCGTGCGGATCCGTGGTGTCCAGCACGGTGAGCGGAACGTTAGCGGTCCGGCTGATCACCTCGGGCGCCAGTGACGAGCCGCCCATCCCGCACAGCACGACGTGATCAAGCCCGGCCCCGCGGGCCTCGCTGGCCAGTTCGGCCAGCGGGCCGAGCAGTGCGCGGGACACCCGGGGGGCATCCAGCCAGCCCAGCCTGATCGCCGCCTCAGCGGCCGCGTCCGGGCCCCACAGGCCGGGATCCTTGGCGGTCAGCGCGGCCGGCACGCCATCGGCGGCGAGCTTGTCCGCGGCCGCGCCCGCGACCTCACGGACCGCTGCGCTGCGCCAGTCGACCGATACGCCGGTCGGGCCCGCCGGCGGCCGCTGTCCTTCACCGGATTCGGTCATGCGCGCTCCAGCTCCGCTTGAATCGTCTCCAGCAATTCCTGCCAGGACGCGGCGAACTTCGTCACGCCCTCTTCCTCGAGTACCGTGACCACGTCCTCGTAGCTGATGTCGAGGCCGGCCAGGTCCTCGAACACCTTCCGGGACTGCGCATAGGTGCCCCGGATGGTGTCGCCGCGCAGTTCGCCGTGGTCGGCCATCGCTGAGATGGTGGCTTCCGGCATCGTGTTGACCACATTCGGCGCGACAAGTTCTACCACGTACATGGTGTCGGGGTAGGCCGGGTCCTTGGTGCTGGTCGAGGCCCACAGCGGCCGCTGTACGCGGCCGCCCTCGGCGTGCAGCACGGCCCAGCGCGGCGACTCCGGCGCGAACCGCTGCTCGAAAAGCTCATACGCGAGCCGGGCGTTGGCGATGGCTGCCTTGCCGCGCATTGCGGCGGCCTCCGGGGTGCCGATCTTGTCCAGCCTCCGGTCCACCTCGGTGTCCACCCGGCTGACGAAGAACGACGCTACCGAGGCCATCGAGGACAGGTCGTGCCCGGCTTCGGCCGCCCGCTCCATGCCGGCGAAGAACGCGTCGATGACCTCGCCGTAGCGCTCCAGCGAGAAGATCAGCGTCACGTTGATGCTGATCCCCTCGGCCAGGCACTGGGTGATCGCGGGCAGCCCGGCACGGGTGGCGGGGATCTTGATGAACAGGTTGGGCCGGTCCACCAGCCACCACAGGGCACGGGCCTCGGCGATGGTCTTTCTGGTGTCGCCCGCCAGCCGCGGGTCCACCTCGAGCGACACTCGGCCGTCCACCCCGCCGGAGGCGTCGTAGGCGGGCCGGAGCACGTCGCAGGCCCAGCGCACGTCGTAGGCGGTGATAGCGCGGGACGCTTCCCCCACCGACACGCCGCGCAGGGCCAGCTCGCCTAGCTGCTCGTTGTAGTAATCCCCGTGGCTGAGGGCGTGGGCGAAGATCGTCGGGTTGGACGTCACCCCGACGACGTGCCGGTCCCGCAGCAAGGCGGCGAGGTTTCCTGTCGTCAGCCGCTCCCGGCTGATGTCGTCGAGCCATACGGCCACCCCGGCGGCGGACAGCTCGGCGAGGGCATCGGAATGTGAGGTCATGACTGCTTCTCCTTACTGGCAGGGCCGGGGCGTGGTTGCCGCACCTGCATCCGTTCCGTGTTCGCCAAGCTCGGCCTCTTCCCTAGTGGCGGGGCGTGCTTGCCGCACCTGTATCCCTTCCCGCCTTGGCCAGGCTAGACATCGCCGCGGCCACGACATTCTCCGCCGTGAACCCGAAGTGCTCGTAGAGGTCGTGGTAGTCGGCGGAGGCACCGAAGTGCTCCAGGCTGACGTACTCGCCGGCGTCACCGGCGAACATCCGCCAGCCCTGCGCGACGCCCGCCTCGACGCAGACCCGCGCGCGCACCTGCGGCGGCAGTACCTCCGCTTGGTAGGAAGCGTCCTGCGCGGTGAACCATTCCACGCACGGCATGGAGACCACGCGGGCGCCGATCCCCTCGGCCGCCAGTTGCTCCCGCGCGGCGACGGCGATCTGCACCTCGCTGCCGGTGGCGATGAGGATCACCGCCGGCTCCCCGCCGCCGGGCGCTTCGGCGAGCACGTACCCGCCCCGGGCGGTGCCCTCCGCGCTGGCGAAACCGTCCCCGGCGCGCACCTGGTCCGGGCTGGCGCTGCGGTCGAACACCGGCAGGTTCTGCCTGCTCAGGCACAGCCCGGCCGGCCGGTCGGTGTGCTCGAGGACGGTGCGCCAGGCGACCACGGTCTCGTTCGCGTCGGCGGGCCGGACGATGTCAAGCCCGGGGATGGCCCGCAGCGCCCACAGATGCTCGACCGGCTGATGGGTCGGCCCGTCCTCGCCGAGCCCGATGGAATCGTGGGTCCAGACGTAGGTCACCGGGACCCCCATGATGGCCGCGAGCCGGACCGAAGGCCGCATGTAGTCGCTGAACACCAGGAACGTGCCGCCGTAGGGGCGGGTGAGCCCGTGCAGGACGATCCCGTTGCAGATGGCCCCCATGCCGTGCTCGCGGATCCCGAAGTGCAGAACGCGGCCGTAGGGGTTGCCGGGGAACATCCGGGTCTGATGCTCGGCCGGGATGAAGGAGGGCTCGCCCTTCATCGTCGTATTGTTGCTCCCGGCCAGGTCGGCCGAGCCGCCCCAGAGTTCGGGGAGCACCCCGGTGAGCGCGTTGAGCACCGCGCCGGAGGCACGCCGCGTCGCCGTGCCCTTGGCATCGGGCGGGAACTCGGGCAGGGCGGACGCCCAGCCCTCGGGCAGGCGCCGCGCGGACAGCCGGTCAAGCAGCGCCGCGCGGCCGGCGCTGCGCTTCCGCCAGGCGGCGAAGGACTCCTCCCACTCGGCGTGCAGCCGCTTTCCCCGCTCGGCGACCTGGCGCGCATGCGCCACAGCCTCGTCCTCCACGGGGAAGTTGACCTCGGGGTCGAAGCCGAGGATGCGCTTGGTCTTGGCCACCTCCTCGGCGCCGAGCGCGGCGCCGTGCGCCTCACCGGTGTTCTGCGCGTCCGGTGCGGGCCAGGCGATGATCGTCCGCAGCGAGATGAATGACGGCTGCACGGTGTTGTTCCTGGCGTTCTCGAACGCCGCGGCCAGGGTTGCGACATCCTCGTGGTAGCCCTCGGCCGTCCGCCAGCTGACCCGCTGCACGTGCCAGCCATAGGCCTCGTAGCGGGCGGCTACGTCTTCGGACTTGGCGATATTGGTGTCGTCCTCGATGGAGATCGAGTTGTCGTCGTAGAGGACGATCAGGTTGCCCAGTTGCTGATGCCCGGCGAGCGAGGAGACCTCGTGGCTGATGCCCTCCTCGATGTCGCCGTCCGAGGCGAACGCGTAGATGTGATGGTCGAACGGGCTGGTGCCCGGTGCCGCGTCGGGGTCGAGCAGGCCGCGCTCGCGGCGGGCGGCCATGGCCATGCCGACGGCGTTGCCCAGCCCCTGGCCAAGCGGCCCGGTGGTGGTCTCCACCCCCGGGGTCAGCCCGTGCTCCGGGTGACCCGGGGTGATGCTGTCCCAGGTGCGGTAGCGCTTGATGTCGTCCAGCGTCAGCCCGTACCCGGACAGGTACAGCTGCAGGTACAAGGTGAGGCTGGAGTGCCCGCAGGACAGCACGAAGCGATCACGGCCCAGCCACGTCGGGTCGGCCGGGTCGTGCCGGAGGATCCGCTGGTACAGCAGGTAAGCCGCGGGCGCGAGGCTCATGGCGGTACCGGGATGACCCGATCCGGCCTTCTCCACCGCGTCCATCGCGAGCACGCGGATGAGGTCGACGGCCCGCTGGTCGACGGCTGACCACACCAGGTCCCCGCCAGAAGTGTTGCTCACCGTGAGATCAGCGCTCCTCTCCTAGCGCGGGCAGGCCGGTGCACCGGCGTGACCGCCAGGATTCATCACTGTCCCGACCTTATCGGCCGCTGTGACGCGGCCTTCTACCCGCACCTGCCCTCAGTACCCTTCAAGCCATGCTTACCCCCGCGCAGCGCTCGGTGATCTCCGGCGGCCCCCCGGGAAGGCCGCGGGCCGGGCTGATCGCCGCCGTCGCGGCCGGGCTGGGCTGCGCGCTGATCGTCCTGGGCATCGACATGGTGCAAAGCGTCGACAGTGCCCGGCACAGCGTTGTCCCGTTCCTCGTCGCGCTGCCGCTGGCCCTGCTGCCGGTGCCGCTGCTAATCGCCCTGGTTCTGCTGGTGGACCAGCTAGAGCCCGAGCCGCCCCGCAACCTCGTCTTCTGTTTCGCGTGGGGTGCCGGCATCGCCGCCCTGCTGGCCGGGGTGCTGAACACCGCGGGGCTGGTGTACGTCACCCAGCCCGCGCTCGGCAGCAGCAACGGCCAGTTCATCTCGGCCACCATCGGCGCGCCGGTGGTGGAGGAGTCCCTCAAGGGCCTGGTGCTGGTCTGGCTGCTGTGGCGCCGCCGGCAGGAACTGGACGGGCCCACCGACGGCATCATCTACGCCGCCATGGTCGGGCTGGGCTTCGCGATGATCGAGAACGTCGGCTACTACGTCTCGGCCCTGGTCCGGCCCGAGGTCGGCGGGGTGCCGCTGCTCGGCGTCACGTTCGTGTTCCGCGGTGTCCTCGCGCCGCTCGCGCACCCGATGTTCACCGCGATGACCGGGATCGGCGCGGCGTACGCGGCCACGCACCGCCGCGGCGGGTGGGCGCTGGCCGCGGGGCTGACCGGCGCCATGTTCCTGCACGGCCTCTGGAACGGGCTCACCGGCCTCGGCCTGCCCGGCATCATCCTCGCCTACGGCCTGCTGGCGTGCGTCCTGGTCGTGCTGATCACGGTGATCGTCGCCGACCGGCGGCGGATCCTCGGGCTGGTCCGCCGGTACCTGCCCGCCTACCAGGACTCCCGCCTGGTCACCGAGGCCGATCTGCGGATGCTGAGCACGCTCCGGGAGCGCCGCGAGGCGCGGCGGTGGGCCCGCCGCACGGGCGGGCGCCTGTTGGGCAGGGCGATGGCGGCCTACCAGCTCGCCGCGACCGAGCTGGCCCTGGCGCACCAGCGCCTGCAGCGTGGCGGTGCCACCCCTGGGGAGTTCGAGGAACGCAGGCGGGAACTGACCGGGGTGATGGCGTCGGCGCACGCGGTGATCTGGACGTAGCGCGTGCCGGGCCTCCGTGCTCAGCGCGCGGCGGCGGGCTCGGCGGCTGCGGGTGCTTCCGGCTGCCCCGTCCCCATCGTCAGGCTGCCCCGGTCCCGGAGCGCGAACACCAGGCGCAGCGCCAGGATCCAGATCAGCGTCGACCCGCAGACGTGCACCCAGACCAGGCCGGCCGGGAGCCCGGTGAAGTACTGCGTGTACCCGACCGCGCCCTGCAGTCCGATCATCGCCAGCAGCGCCCAGCCGAGCCGGACCGCAGGAACCGGGGCATGGGTCAGCTGCAATCCCACCGCGAGCGGGACGACCAGCCCGGCGAGCAGCCAGCCGATGTCCGCGTGGAACTGGGTCACTCCGGCCAGCGGCAGGTGGAAGCGGGGGACCGCGCCCGCGCCGGCTAGTGGCCCGGTGCCGGTCACCACCGTCCCGGCCGCCAGCATCAGCGCTACCGCGGCCAGCACCGCGTAGGCCAGCAGCCGCAGGTCCATGCGCACCAGCGATCTGGCCGAGGCCTGGCCCTCGGTGCACCGGACGTGCAGCGTC
>Ga0075423_10005532_pt1 | contig 11815 bp, 7 predicted proteins | sample SoiMethybrSBSTD2_FD_80114 | JGI IMG/M metagenome (GOLD analysis project Ga0075423, IMG submission 80114) | Bulk soil microbial communities from a Populus tree surrounding site in Tennessee, USA - Soil MetaG P. TD hybrid SBSTD2 | ecosystem: Environmental > Terrestrial > Soil > Tree plantation...
GCTCGTCCCGATGGTCGGCGCTCACGACGCCCTGTCCGCCCGCCTCATCGAGGCGGCGGGCTTTCCGCTGGTGTGGTCGTCGTCCTTCGCGGTGTCCGCCGCCCAGCGCGCGATGCCCGACGTGAACCTCCTCACGATGACGGAGAACCTCGAGACCGCCCGCTACATCAACGACGCCGTCTCGGTCCCCGTCATCGCCGACGCCGACAACGGCTACGGCAACGCCGTCAACGTGGTCCGGACGGTGGAGGAGTACGAGCGGGCGGGCGTCGCCGGGATCTGCATGGAGGACAACATCTTCCCCAAGAAGTGCAGCCTCTACCCCGGCATGCGGCGCGAGCTGCTCTCCATCGAGGAGTTCGCGGGCAAGATCCGCGCCGCGGTGAAGTCGCGGCGCGATCCCGACTTCGTGATCATCGCGCGCGTCGAGGCCCTCATCGCGGGCTGGGGCATGAAGGAGGCGCTGCGCCGGGCCCACGCCTACGCGGAGGCGGGCGCGGACATGATCCTCATGCACTCGAAGTCGAAGACCGCCGCCGAGATCCTGGAGTTCATGCGGCAGTGGGAGCGCCCCATCCCGGTGGTGGTGGTGCCCACCCTGTATCCCTCGGTGACCTTCGAGGAGCTGGAGGGGGCGGGCGTCAAGATGGTGATCTGGGCCAATCAGGCGCTGCGGGGCGCCGTCCGGGGGATGCAGACCGCCCTGGCCACCTTGGCGCGCGAGCGCCGGCTGGACGCCCTCGACCCGCACATCGTGCCGCTGGAGGAGATCTACCGGCACGTGGGCGTGGCGGAGTTCGAGGCCATCGAGGCCGAGTACCTGCCTCGCGAGAGCCAGGTCCGCGCCGTCATCATCGCGGCCGGCTCCGGCAAGTCGCTGCTCCCGCTCACCGAGGACCGCCCCAAGTGCATGCTCGACATCAAGGGCCGGACCATCCTCGAGCGGCAGATCGACACCCTGCGCGCGTGCGGCGTGCAGGACATCGTGGTGGTGCGTGGCTACCGCAAGGATCAGGTGACGGTGCCGGGCGTGCGCTACTTCGACAACGACCGGTACGAGGAGACGGGCGAGCTCGCCTCCCTCTTCGCCGCCGCGCCGGCGCTGAGCGGCCGCGTCCTCTTCCTCTACTCCGACATCCTCTTCGAGCGCTCGGTGCTGGAGCGCCTGCTCCGCGCCGAGTCCGACTGCGCGGTGGTGGTGGACCGCGCCTGGGTGGATCAGCGCGACCGCCTGCTCCCGCTCGCCAAGCCGCTCGATCTCGTGGTCACCGAGCATGCCCCCGCCGCCGGGCTCCGCGCGCTGGGCGACGGCGGCGACGACACGCTCGTGACGGTGGGGGCACGGGTGTCGCCCGAGCGCGCCAACGGTGAGTTCATCGGGATGGCGCTCTTCTCCGAGCGCGGGACGCAGGCGATGCGCGGCGCGTGGGAGGCCGCGCGCGCGGCAGGCCGGGGCCGCTTCCACGAGGCCGACGGCGTGGAGCACGCCGCCTTCACCGATCTCCTGCAGGAGCTGGTGGCGCGCGGCGAGCGCGTGCACTGCGTGGACGTCTACAAGGGCTGGCTCGAGGTGGATACCTTCGAGGACTACCAGCGCGCGTGGGCGGAGATCAAATCCTAGGCGTGATGCCAATCTCGGGCAAGGAGTTCATCGAGGCGGCGGAGAGCGAGGGGTACGATTTCTTCACGGGCGTGCCCTGCTCGCTGGTGGGCGACGCCATCGCCGCGCTCGAGACGCACCCGCGCCTGCCCTATGTCCCCGCCGTGCGCGAGGACGTGGCGGTGGGGATGGCGGCGGGCGCCTGGCTGGCCGGCCGCGCGCCCTTCGTGATCATGCAGAACTCCGGCCTCGGCACCAGCCTGAACGCGGTCGTCTCCCTCTCCCTGATGTACCGGCTTCCCGCCGTGCTCCTCGTGACCTGGCGGGGCCACGGCGGCAAGGACGCGCCCGAGCATCTCGTGATGGGCGACATCTCCCCGCGCCTCCTCGACCTCATCGGCGTGCCGCACCGGGTGCTGTCCGCCGACACCGCGCCCGCCGACATCGCCTGGGCCCGCGCCGAGTCCGTGCGCCTCTCGCAGCCGGTCGCGCTGCTGCTGCCCCCGGGCGTGATGACCACCCGCTCGCACGGCGAGACTGGCGGACACGCAACGGGTAGTCCGCCGACGGCCTCGCGCGGCGGCGCGCACGAGAAATCTCGCGGGCTGGAAGGTGACGGGGGGCGAGCGGGAGCCATTTCTGGGCCCCCGCTGATGGCAAACAGAAATCCAGCACAGAGCGTGGTTGAGCCCCGTCAAGGAGTGCCGGCGCTCGTCCCCAAGATCTCGCGGCTGGAGGCGCTGCGGGCGGCGATGGGGGCGGTGGGCGATGCGCCGGTGGTGCACGCCAACGGCTTCATCTGCCGCGAGTCATTCTCGCTGGGTGACCGGCCGCAGAACTTCTACATGATCGGCTCGATGGGCCTGGCCTCGGCCATCGGCCTCGGGGTGGCGCTGGCGCGGCCGGAGCGGCCGGCGGTGGTGTTCGACGGGGACGGCAACCTGCTGATGAACCTCGGCATCCTCCCGATGATCGGCGGCGGTCCCCTGATGGGGGGCGGCCGGCCCGCGAACTTCGTGCACGTGGTCTTCGACAACGCCGTCTACGGCTCCACGGGCAATCAGGCTTCGCCGTCGCGCCACGCGCGGCTCGACGCCATCGCGGCGGCGTCCGGGTACCGGAGCGCCGTCGCGGTCGTCGAGGGCCCCGAGGTGCGCGAGGCGGTGGCGGCGGCGCTGCGCGAGGGCGGGCCCGCCTTCGTCCTCGTCAAGGTCACCGCGGAGGAGCAGCCGGCGCCGCGCATCCCCTATCCGCCCGAGGAGATCCGCGATCGGTTCCGCGGCGCCCTCGCGGGCGCGGCAGCGGGGCACCGATGAAGGCGATCGTGCTCGCGGCGGGGGTCGCGCGGCGCCTGGCGCCCATCACCGACCACACGCACAAGTGCCTGCTCCCCATCGGCGGGCGCCATCTCCTCGACCGCATGCTGGACGCGCTCGCCGCGCACGGCGTGGAGGAGACGGTGCTCGTGGTGGGCCACTGCCAGGACCAGGTGCGCGCGGCGGCGGGCGGCCGGCGCGGCGGCATGCGCATCCGCTATGTCGAGAACCCCGACTACCAGAAGGGCTCGATCCTCTCGCTCTGGCGCGCCCGCGAGACCCTGCTCCAGGACACCACGCTGGTCATGGACGCCGATGTGCTCTTCCCGCCCGAGTTCCTCGGCCGGCTCATCGCCTCGCCCAGCGCGAGCGCGCTGCTCCTCGACCGCGGCTTCACGGACACCGGCGAGGAGGTGAAGCTCTACGGGATCGGCGATCGCGTGATCGCGCTTGGCAAGAAATTCGTGCCCGAACGCTGGGAAGTGGTCGGCGAAGGCATCGGCTTCTTCAAGTGCGGCGTGGCGCACGCCCCCGAGTACATCCGGCTCCTCGGCGAGTCGATCGAGGAGACGGGCGGTACCAACGAGTACGAGGACGCGCTCCACCGGCTGCTCGCCCGCGTGCCCGTCGGCTGGGTCGACGTGACCGGTATGCCCTGGACCGAGGTGGACTTCGCCGAGGATCTGCGGCGGGCCGAGGTCGATGTCCTGCCCCGCATCGCGCGGTTCGGATCCTGAGGTGGCGGGCGCCCTCCTGTACGTCCCCGATGCGGAGAGCGCCGCGCTGGCGGGCACGGTGGTGGCGGGCCGTCCGCTCGCCCTCCGCGCCGCCGTCGCCGCGGTCCGCGCCGGCGCCACCGTCGTGGGAATTCCCGCCGGCCTCCGCACCGAGAATCTCGAGCGCCTGATCGGGCGCACCCGCGACCTGCGCGGCCGCGTGCGCTGGCTCGAGGGCGCGGGCGCCGCGCTGGAGGTCGCGGGGCGCGGTGCCCTCTTCCTGCCCGCCTCCACCCTGCTCGACGCGCGCACCTTGGGCCCGCTCCTCGCCGACCCGCCGGAGGCGGCGGGCGCGGTGCTCACCGAGGCAGGCGCGCCCGTCCTCCTCCTGACCGCGGAGGCCGCCCGCCGCTTTGCCGCCGCAGTGGCAGCGGGCGCGCCCCTCGGCGCCGAGCTCGGGCGCCACGTCGCGGCCACGCGTCCGAAGCCCCTGTCGGCGGCTGGCCTCTGCTTCGCCGTCGGCGACACGGGCGACCTCGCGGAGGCCGAGCAATGCCTCTACGCGGGGATGGGCACGGACAACGACACCGGGGTGGACCAGTACCTCCATCGCCGCAGCTCGCGCTGGATCACGCGCATGCTCGTGCGCACGCCCGCCACCCCGAATCAGGTCAGCGGCCTGAGCCTCGTCATCGGGCTGGGCGCGGTGTGGTGCTTCTGGCACGGCACCGCGGCTTCTGCCGCGGTGGGTGTGCTCGCCTACGCCCTGGCGTGTATCGTGGATCACTCCGACGGCGAGCTGGCCCGGCTCACCTTCCAGGAGTCGCGCTTCGGCGCCCATCTCGACTGGGCCATCGACACCGTGATCCACTCCGGGCTCGTGCTCGCGATGGCCGTCGCGGCCGGCCCCGGATGGGTGGACGCGGCGATCGGCGCGGTGGGGGCCTCGGGCGTGGCGCTCAGCGCGCTCTTCGCCCGCTACCTCCCCCGCGAGATCGCGGTGGGCGAGACGGTCGGCGGCGCGCTCAAGAACATGGGCAACCGTGACCTCTTCTACGCGCTGCTGATCGTGTTCGTGCTCCTGCGCGCGGCGCTGCCGGCCGCTCTGCCGATCCTCGCCCTCGTGGTCGCCATGGGTTCGCAGTCGTACTGGCTGGCGTGCGTGGGCCGCATTCGCCGCGGCCGGCCCTCCCCGCGCTAGCGGGACGGAGCCGCCCGATTTCCCTCCGGCGCGCCGTCCGCCCGCTCGTGATGGTGGTGGGCTTCGGCGTGGTCGCGTACCTCGTCTACCGGGTGGGGCCATCCACCATCCTCGACGCGATCACCACGCTGTCGTGGCGGATTCTCATCGTGATGTGCTTCCCCTACGCGCTGACGAGCACGCTCGACACCGCGGCGTGGCGCTTCGCCTTCCCCGATCGCGTGCCACCGTTCCCGAAGCTCTGGACGGCGCGCCTCGCCGGCGAGGCGGTCAACTACACCACGCCGACCGCCTCGGTGGGCGGCGAGCCCGTGAAGGCGTACCTCCTGCGCTACTGGGTCCCCCCGATCGAGGGGCTTACCTCGGTGATCGTGGACAAGACGGCGATCGTGCTGGGCCAAGGGCTGTTCGGCCTGCTCGGGCTCGCGCTCGCGTGCACGGTCGTCCCCGTCTACGGACCGATCATCACCGCGATGACCGTGCTGCTGATCGTCCAGGCCCTGGCGATGACGGGCTTCGTCGCGGTGCAGCTCATGGGCGCGGCGGGGCGCGGCGGACGGCTCCTCGCGCGCTTCGGCATGGGGCCGAGCCGGAGCCGGCAGGAGCGCCTCGAGGGGCTCGACCGGACACTCGCGACGTACTACCGGGAGCGGCGGCGCCGGCTGGTGGCCGGGGTGCTCGTACACTTCCTGGCCTGGACGCTCGGCAGCCTCGAGATCTTCCTCGTCCTCAACTTCCTGGGGCTGCCGGTGCCGCTCCTCACCGCGATGGTGCTGGAGTCGTGCGGCGCCGCGGTGAAGTTCGCGAGCTTCATGATCCCGGGATCCATCGGCGCCCTCGAGGGGAGCAACGTGGCCATCTTCGCCGCCTTCGGCTACGGTGGGGCAATCGGCCTCACCTACACGCTGGTGCGCCGGCTGCGCGAGCTCACGTGGGCCTCCGCAGGCATGATTGCGCTCGCCGCCCTCAGCGGGCGGCCCGCTCCCGTCGAGCTCGACGAGGCGGACGGCCCGCCCCCCCGGCCCGCGGCGATGTGCTAGACTCGACGGCGCGTCGCCACCCCAGCGATTCCACGGAGGGACTCTTGGCCCCGGTTCGCGTCGCGATTGTCGGAGTCGGCAACTGCGCGTCCGCCCTCGTGCAGGGCGTCCACTTCTACCGCTCCGCTGCAGACGACGGCTTCATCCCGGGCTTGATGCGGCCCCGGGTAGGCCCCTACCACGTCGGGGACATCGAGTTCTCGGCCGCCTTCGACATCGACGCCCGCAAGGTAGGCGCCGATCTGTCGGAGGCGATCGCCCGGGAGCCCAATAACACCGTGCGCTTCGCCGAGGTACCCCGCCTCGACGTGCCGGTGCATCGGGGGATGACGCACGACGGTCTCGGGCACTATCTTTCCCAGGTCATCACGAAGGCCCCCGGCTCCACCGCCGACATCGCCGGCATCCTGCGGGAGACACGCACCGACGTGGTGGTCAACTTCCTGCCCGTCGGCAGCGAGATGGCGACGAAGTGGTACGTGGAGCAGGTGCTGGACGCCGGCTGTGGCTTCGTCAATTGCATCCCCGTCTTCATCGCGCGCGAGGAGTACTGGCGTCGGCGCTTCGAGGAGCGCGGACTGCCCATCGTGGGCGACGACGTGAAGTCGCAGGTGGGCGCGACCATCGTGCACCGCATGCTCGCGCGCCTCTTCATGGACCGGGGAGTCCGGCTCGACCGGACCAGCCAGCTCAACGTGGGCGGGAACACCGACTTCTACAACATGCTCGAGCGCTCCCGGCTCGAATCCAAGAAGATCTCCAAGACGGACGCGGTGCGGTCGCAGCTCGCCCACGAGATGCCCGACGATTCGATCCACATCGGTCCCAGCGACTACGTGCCGTGGCTCGCCGACCGGAAGTGGGCCCACATCCGCCTGGAGGGCCGCGGGTTCGGCGAACAGCCCATCAACCTCGAGCTCAAGCTCGAAGTGTGGGACTCACCCAACTCCGCCGGCGTGGTCATCGACGCCATCCGCTGCTGCAAGATCGCGATGGACCGGGGGCTCAAGGGCGCCCTCCTCGCCCCCTCCGCCTACCTGATGAAGTCGCCCCCCGAGCAGTGGTCGGACGACGAGGCGCGTATGCGCCTCGAGCGCTTCATCGCCGCCGCCGAATAGTCCCCGCCTCCGCGCCGGCAGACGTAGGTCCCCGCCGGACGGCGGTGCTACACTGCGTGAGTCTGCCTCCCGTCCCATGATCGCGATTTCCCGGACCGGCCGCTTGCTTCGCCGCCTCGTGCGGGTGTCCTGCCGACGCCCGTGGGTGACGGTCGGGCTCTCCCTGATCCTCGCGGTGGTGAGCGTCGCCCTCACGCTGCACGGACTCACCTTCAAGACGTCCGGCCGCGACGTGCTCCCGCAGAGCGCGGGCTACGTGCAGCGCTACGTCGAGTACGCCAAGGACTTCGGCGAGCTCGAGGACATCGTGGTGGTGGTCGAAGCCCGCACCTTCGAGGCGGCCAAGGCGTACGCGAGCCGCCTCGTCGGCGAGCTCCGCGCGTCACCGGTGAAGTTCCCGCGCGCCTCCTACCGCATCGATCCCAAGCGGTTCGAGGGCCGCCAGCTCCTGTACCTCTCCACGGACACGCTCCGCGAGATCCAGGACAAGATCTTCGACCACCAGGAGTTCATGGAGCACTTCGCGGCGGAGCCGAGCCTCGCTCAGCTGCTCGAGGGCGTGAACACCCAGTTCGCCCAGGCGTTCATGAACAACGTCTTCGACCTGGGCCTCGAGGACAAGAATCAGGCGGACACCCGCTTCCTCCAGATGCTCCTGGAGCAGATCGACCAGCGGCTCGACCGGCCGACGGCCTATCGCTCGCCGTGGGGCACCCTCTTCACTTTCGGCAAGGACGCCGAGGCCGACGCCGGCTACTTCCTCTCCGACGACAAGAGCCTCCTCTTCGTGCTGGTGGAGACGCCCAAGGGCGACCAGGGCAGGTTCATGGGCGACCGGGCGGCCATCCAGGCGGTGCGGGACGCGGTGGAGCGGCTCCGCGAGGACTTCCCCAACGTGCAGGCCGGCGTGACCGGCGCCCCCGTGCTCTCCAACGACGAGATGACGGCGGCGTTCGAGGACAGCCAGGTCGCCACCGTGCTCTCGTTCGTCCTGACCCTCGGGCTCATCTGGCTCTGCTTCCTCCGGGTGACGAAGCCCACCCTCATGCTGGTGGTCCTCGCGGTCAGCATCGCGTGGTCCATGGGGGTGGTGACGCTCTTCGTGGGCCACCTCACGATCTTCTCGGTGATGTTCATCTCGATCGTGGTGGGCGTGGGCATCGACTACGGGATCTATTTCCTCTTCCGCTACGAGGAGGAGATCTTCCTGGGCCGCAACCTGCGCGAGGCCCTCGAGCGAACCGCGGGGCGGGCGGGCCCGGCCATCCTGCTCGGCGCCCTCACCGCGGCGGCCACGTTCTACGTCCTGATGCTCACCGACTTCCGGGGTATCCAGGAGCTGGGCTTCATCGCGGGCTCCGCGATCATGCTGTCCTGGCTCAGCATGATGACGTTCTTCCCCGCGGTGCTCGTCATCGTGGACCGCCACCACGCCGAGCGCCCGCGGAACCAGAAGCCGCGCGCGCATCAGCTCGAGCGCCTGCGTGTGCCGCTCCTCGACCGCATGACGCGGTACCCCGGCACCGTGCTCGCCGCCGGCGCCGTCGTCACGGTGGCGAGCGCGCTCACGCTGCCGTGGGTCGACTTCGACTACAACCTCCTGAACCTCCAGGCCAAGGGCACGGAGTCGGTGGCGTGGGAGAAGCGCATCCTCGCCACCACCGGGCGCTCGGGCTTCAACGCGCTCGCCTCCGCCACCTCGCTGGAGGAGCTGCGCACCAAGCAGGAGGCCTTCGAGCGGCTGCCGTCGGTGTCCGAGGTGGACTCGGTGCTCCGTCTCATTCCCGACAACCAGGACGAGAAGATCAAGATCATCCGGAGCTTCGCGCCCCTCGTCGCGCCGGTGCGGATCAACCGCTCGAACCCGGTGGACCTCGACCGCCTCAGCCAGACCGTGCGCGACCTCAAGCGCCGCTTCGACTTCGCCGCCGCGGAGACCGGGGACAAGCTGCCCGAGGACATCCGCCACCTCCGAGAGCTGAGCGGCCGGCTTCTCGCCCGCCTCGCCGTCGCCGATCGCGACATGATCGAGCCGGCGCTGACGCACCTCCAGGCCCAGCTCTACCGGGACTTCGTGGACAAGTTCTACAGCCTCCAGCGCAACCTACGCCCGCAGCCCATCACCCTCGCCGACGTGCCCGACGAGATGCGGCGGAAGTTCATCGGGGCGAGCGGCAAGTTCCTCATCCAGATCCACCCGAAGGTGGACATCTGGGAGCGCGAGGGCGCCGAGCAGTTCGTGCGCGAGCTCCGCACGGTGGACCGCGACGTGACGGGGTCGCCCATCATCACCTACGAGGCCATCCGGCTCATGGAGCGCGCCTACCTGCAGGGCACGCTCTACGCGTTCGTGCTGGTGGGAGCTCTCACCTACGCGATGCTGCGCCGCGTGCGCGAAAGCCTGATCTCGCTCCTGCCCCTGGCGCTGGGGCTCCTGTGGACCGTCGGCCTCATGTGGCTCTTCGACCTCAGGTTCAATCTCGCCAACGTGTGGGGCTTGCCCCTCATCATCGGCACCTCGGCGGAGTTCGGCCTCAACGTGGTGATGAACTACATGGAGGGCCGCGAGCACGGCGGCCCGCTCGTCACGCGCAGCACGGTGATGGCGGTGATCCTGAACGGCCTCACCACCATCGTCGGCTTCGGCAGCCTGATGGTCTCGCGCCACCAGGGCATCTACGGGCTGGGGCTGCTCCTCACCGTGGGCGCGACGTGCGCCCTCATCGCGTCGCTGGTGGTGCTCCCGGTGGTGCTGCGGCTGCTGCCCCGCCCGGTCGCCGAGCCCGCCGAGATGGTCTCCCGCTCCACCGCCGCCTAGAGCGGCTAGAACGCCGTGGGCGCGGCGGCGATCGCCTCGAGGTCGGCGCGGGTGTAGGCGCCGAGGCTTCGGAAGTCCAGCTCGGTGTAGTTCTTGATCCACCGCATCGCGATCTTCTCGGCCTTCCGGTAGCGCGCCTCCGCCTCCGCGAAGGCGGCGCGGCCCCGCTCGTCGTTCACGGTGGCGCGCAGCCGCGCGAGGACGTCCTCGGTCTCCTCGCGAAGCAGCCGCTTCACGAGGGCGAAGTCGTGCGAGATCGACGGGTCGTCGCTGGCGCGCGCCTTGTGCCGGATGCGCTGGGCGATCTGCGCCACCGACATGCGCCCGGTGGCGAGGTCTTCCATGAGCGCGGGGTGGATGCCGGGCTTCCCCGCGAGGCTGTCGATGCCCTTGGCCCCGCGTCCGTTCAGCCAGCCCTCGACGTACTCCACCACCATTCGGGCATTCCTCCGGGTGCCCTCGACGGTGATCGGTCCTGCCGGCACCTCGATGCGCACGGGATAGCGCTCGGGGTCCGCCATCTCGGGGGTCGGCTTCCAGCCCGAGGCGAGGAGCTGCTTGAAGGGATCACCCGCCGTCTTCATGTGGAAGATGTGGGCGACCCACGCGCGGATGAAACCCTGCTTGGCCTCCCACTCCTTGTCGCCGCGGATGGCGGCGGCGGCGGCCGCGTTCACCTCGGGGTCCTGGCTCGGCAGCGCGGTGGCCATGCCGCCGATGGGCACGGCCCCGCGCTTGAGGCAGATGGCCACGAGGCGCCGGAAGATGTCGGCGAGGAAGGGCGTGGTCTTGATGTCCACGCCGAAGCGGTCCGGCCATACCTGCTTGGGATCCACCATGACGAACTCGAAGATGCTCGCCTTGAGGTCCCACCGCGCGGCGTTGAGCCCGCCGGCGTACGGGCCGAGGGCGAAGAGCATCTCCTCCATCTGATAGACGGCGGGCAGCGACTCCACGAGGGGTATCGCGCTGATCACTGCGTCGCGGAGGAAGGGCAGCCGCTCGCGGCTCCGGTCGAAGAGGTCGCGATACCACACACACTCCTCGGCCGCTTCGAGCTTGGGCAGGTAGAAAAAGATGCCCTGCCCGCGGCCGGCCTGGGCCCGGCCCGCGTAGAAGAGAGTGAGCGCGGTGCCGAGGATGGCGGCGGGGATGGGTGCGCCGTCCACCGTGAACTCCGGCTCGTCGAGGTGCAGCCCGCGCTCGCGGTGCATGAAGAACGGCAGCGCGCCCGGGGCGATCCGGTAGTCGCGTCCGCGCTCCTCGTCGCGGTACGCGAGCTCGCCGTTGACCGCGGCGAGCCGGTTCTCCGCCGCGCGTACGGTGTCGACGAGCCGATGACCGCCGGAATCCTCGTCGTCGTCCAGATCGCCCTCGGCGCGCTCGCCCTCCGGCCCCGGATTCAGGGCGTTGATGAACATGCTGGTGATCGAGCACGGTCCCGAGATCTCGATGCCCGGGCGCCGCAGCTCCGCGGGCACCGGCGGCACCCTCCAGGCGCCGGTGTTCGCCTCGCTCCGCGGCGGATGGGCGGGCGGCACGCCGTCCTCGAGGGCGCGGCGCAGCACCGCCGCCCGGTTGGCCATCAGCGTCCGCACCCGCGGGGTGAACTCGTCGTGGAGCGCGGCGACGTAGGCCAGGAAGTCGGGCGTGAAGAGGCGGGCGGCGCCCTCCACCGGCGTGTAGCGGACACGCTCGGCGGCCGGACGCGCGGAGGCGGCGCTGCTCATCGTGGTTCCTTTCTCGCGACTGAGGGTCAGGCTCGGCGGCGGCGGCGCGCGCCCTGGAAGAGGCTCTTGATGCCGAAGTAGGCGAAGGCGTCCTTGAGGTTCGAGAAGGCACGCCTGAAGCGGCCCATCTCCTGGCTCGTCACGTACTCGAGGGTCAAAACGACCCGGCGGTCGCCCGCGGAGGCGGCGCTCACGCCGTGATACACCTTGTCGCCGTTGAAGATCACCATGGCGCCCGGCGTGGTCGCCACCTCGAGATCGCGCGGGGCGCGCCCA
>Ga0075423_10005533_pt1 | contig 11814 bp, 11 predicted proteins | sample SoiMethybrSBSTD2_FD_80114 | JGI IMG/M metagenome (GOLD analysis project Ga0075423, IMG submission 80114) | Bulk soil microbial communities from a Populus tree surrounding site in Tennessee, USA - Soil MetaG P. TD hybrid SBSTD2 | ecosystem: Environmental > Terrestrial > Soil > Tree plantation...
CAGCCGGACCAGCGCCTCCAGCTCGGCCACCAGCTCGTGGTGGCGGCCCAGGGCCAGCTCGGCCTCGATCCGGGCCTCGGTGGAGGCGACCTGGAGCTCCTCGACCCCGACCAGCTCGGGCCAGGCGATGTCGGCCGAGGCGGCCACGTCGGCCAGGGCCGGGCCCCGCCACAGGGCGAGCGCCTGGCGCAGCAGGTCCGCGGCCCGGGCCGCGTCGCCCGCGGCCAGGGCCTGGCGGCCCTCACGGTCCAGCCGCTGGAAGCGGTGCAGGTCGAGCCGCTCGGGGTCGATCCGGAGCAGGTAGCCGGGGTCACGGGTGACCAGGGTGCGGGGCGGGCCGACGCCGTTGCCGGCCTCGATCGCCTTGCGCAGGGCGGCGACGTGGTTCTGGAGCGACTGCTTGACGGTCGGCGGGGGCTCCTCGCCCCAGACGGCCCCGATCAGCTCCTCGGTGGACACCACCTGGTTGGGGTGGAGCAGCAGCTTGGCCAGCAGCATGCGGTGCTTGATGCTGCCGAGCCGCAACGGCCGCTCACGCTGGCGTGCTTCCAGCGGGCCCAGGAGGAAGAAGTCGATCGTGCCTACCACCACGCCGACCTACGATCGTTTGGCTTGGTTGCCTGGATCCTCTGAGTGAGGCTGTATCAACCGAATACGCGCGAGTCTATATGGCATGCCGACGAATACCTAGTCACAAGCCTGGGCGTAGACGAGCTGGGTGAGCGGCTCGGCCGGCCCGACCTGCTCCAGGCGTTCCGCGATGGCCGGCGGCGGCTCGGGGAGCCGGGTGTCGAGGTCGCGCACCCAGACGGCGACGGCGCCGCCCGGGTGGTGGCTGGGCGGGGCCACCACCCAGCCACCCCAGCCCCGCCACTCGACCCTGGCCAGCCCCCACGGGCGCTGGCTGGCCAGGCCCGCCGGGGCGAAGAGGAAGTGCCAGGTGTCGCCGCCGGTCCGCACCAGCGGGCCGGCCGAGCGGAGGGCCGCGGCGAGCACCGACCAGCGGGCGGGGTCGCCGACCGAGCCGCGCACGATCAGGGCGTCGAAGCCGATCCCGGTGGCCAGGCCGACGTTGGCCTCGGGGAAGCGCCGCCACCACCAGGTGAGCCGGATGGGGTCGGTGGTGGCGTCGGCGGCCCCGTGGGAGGGCAGCGGGTGGGCGCCGACCCTGGCGCAGGTCGGCTCGCCACACGAGCAGGCCACGGCCGTGGTCCGCCGGTGGCGCAGCACGTAGTGGAGGGGCACGACGGGCAGGCCACGGCGGGCGTAGTCCAGGGCGGCCAGGTAGCGTGGTCCGGGCTGGGGGACCGAGGACACGCGCACCTCCCTTCTGCGGACAGCTCTCGACGGGACCAGCCTGCCCGGAGCCGCCAACGAGTCGCTCACGGCGGCTCGGCTCTTTACCCGCCCTCCCGGGCTACCTATGCTCGCCAGCGAGCAGCCTCTCCGAGCCGAGGGTGGGTCGCCATGAGCGAGGACGCGATCGCGGTCGAGCGCCGGCAGATCGAGCAGGAGGTCAGAGGCCGGACCCTGTGCGACCTGCTCGCCGAGCAAGCGGCCGGGCACGGGGAGGCGCCGGCCATGTCCTGGAGGCGCGACGGGGCCTGGCAGACCCTGCCCTGGCGCGACTACCGCGAGCGGGTCGCCGAGGTCGCCATGGGCCTGGCCGGCCTCGGGGTCGAAGGCGGCGACTTCGTGGCCATCATGGCCACCAACCGGCCCGAGCACGTGCTCGCCGACCAGGGCGCCGTCCACGCCGGGGCCACCCCGACGACCTTCTACTTCACCCTCCCGCCCGAGCAGATCCGGTACGTGGCCGGCCACTGCCAGGCCAAGGTGGCCGTGCTCGAGGACCGGGACATGCTCAAGCGCTGGCAGGAGATCCGCGACGACCTGCCGGCGCTCCGATACCTGGTGGTGCTGGACGGCGCCCAGGAGGGCGACGGGCCGGGCGTGCTCGGCTGGGACGACCTGGTCGCCCGGGGCCGCGACGCCCTGGCCGGCGACCGCTCCGGCTTCGAGGCGCTGTGCCGCCGGGTCGGCCCCGAGGACAGCGCCACCCTGCTGTACACCTCCGGCACCACCGGCCCGCCCAAGGGCGTGCTCCTGACCCACCACAACCTCCTGTACGAGGTGGCCGCCCTTGACCGCCTGACCGGTCTGCCCCAGGGGGGCAGCTCGGTCTCCTACCTGCCCCTGGCCCACATCGCCGAGCGCGTGCTGTCCATCTACGGGCCGCTGACCAGGCGGTCCCACGTCTGGTTCTGCCCCGACCCCAGCCAGGCGGTCGAGTACGTGCGCGAGGCCCGGCCGACGCTGTTCTTCGGCGTGCCCAGGGTGTGGGAGAAGGTCCGGGCCGGCATCCAGGCCAAGCTGGCCGCGGAGGAGAACGAGCGCCGGCGCAGGATCGCCCAGCGGGCGGTGGCGACCGGCCTCGAGGTGGTGCGCCGGGCCCAGCGCGGCGACCCGGTGCCGTTCGGGCTCCGGGCCAGGCACGCCGTGCTCGAGCGGCTGGTGCTGGCCAGGATCAGGCACGCCATCGGGCTGGACCGCTGCACCTTCGCCTCCAGCGCGGCCTCGCCCCTGGCCGTGGACGTGGCCGAGTTCTTCGCCGCCATCGGCCTGCCCCTGGTCGAGGTCTACGGCATGACCGAGACCAGCGCGGTGGCCACCGGCAACCGCCCGGGCAAGGTCAAGATCGGCACCGTCGGCCCGGCCCTGGCCGGGATCGAGGTGCGGCTGGCCGACGACGGCGAGGTGCTGGTCCGGGGGCCGGTCACCACCCCCGGGTACTTCCGGCAGCCGGAGGCCACGGCCGAGCTGATCGACGCCGAGGGCTGGCTGCACACCGGCGACGTGGGCGAGCTGGACGGCGACGGCTACCTCAAGATCGTCGACCGCAAGAAGGAGCTGATCATCACCTCCAGCGGCAAGAACCTGTCGCCGGCCAACATCGAGGGCCTGCTCAAGGAGCACCCGCTGATCGGCCAGGCCCTGGTCTACGGCGACAACCGGCCGTACGTGGTCGCGCTGGTGGTGCTCGACCACGAGCTCGCCCCCGGCTGGGCCGCCCGCAACGGGCTGGACGCCGGCGACCCGGCCGCCCTGGCCGCCGCCGAGCAGGTGCAGGCCGAGGTCCGGCTGGCCGTCGACGCCGCCAACCAGCGCCTGGCCAGGATCGAGCAGGTCAAGCGGTTCGAGGTGCTGCCGGTCGAGTGGACGGCCGAGAGCGAGGAGCTGACCCCGACCCTGAAGCTGCGCCGCCGGATCATCCACGCCAAGTACGCCGAGCGCATCGACGCCCTCTACGAGGGCTGACCACGCCCCCGGGCTCAGCGCCGCCGCCGCCTGGCCCGGCGCCGGCTCTGGATGGCGTTGGCCACGGCCATCAGGTCGTCGCCGTCGTCGTCGGGCTCCCCGGTGGCCGCGGCGGCCCGCCGGCCCGGGTCGGCCAGGTCGGCCCAGAGCACCGCCCACGCCGCCTCGGGCCGGGCCGGCTCCTCCCGCGCCGCGGCCGGCGCCGGGTCGGCCGCGGGCCGGGCCGGCGGGAGCGGGGGAGCGGTCGGCGGCGGCTGAGGTCGGGCGGCCGGACGCCGCGACCCGCCGGCGCCCAGCAGGTGCTCGGCCACCGACTGGAGCATCGGCTCGACGAAGGCGGCCCGGACGCCGGCCTCGCCGGCCGGGCCCGGGCCCGCAGCGTGGAAGGCGCGGATGGCCGACCGGACGGCCGCCTCGTCGAAGCCCCGCCCGGCCAGCGCCCTGGCCGTGGCCTCGACCAGCGGGTCCCCGAACCCGGCATGCCGCTTCCCGGCCGCCGGCGGGGGTGAGGGGGACCGGGGCTCGCCCCGGGGGCGGGCCCCGGGCTGGGGCGGCCGGGTCCGCGGCTCGGCCCGCGGGCCGGGCTCCGACTCCGGCCGGGTGGGCGGCTCGGGCTGGCGGCGGGGGCCCCGCTGGGCGCGTTCCAGGTCGGCGTGGCGGCGCAGCCAGAACTGGAGCGGGGCCGTCTCGGGGTCCAGGTCGCGCGCCTCCTCGACGCCGTGCTCGTCGTACAGGTGGCGGAAGAGCGCCTCGGGGCTGTCGAGGACCTCGTGGTCGGCGTCGGCGAACATGGCGACCCCTCTGCGTCGAACGTGTGTTCGAGTATAGCAGCGGCGTCCACCGCCGTCCCGACGACTCTTATCGTCTTGACAACGAAATTATTCGGTAGTACGGTGCGCGCCATGCTGGATGTGGCGGTGATCGGTGACCCGGCGGCGGCCGAGGTCACGCTCGACCCGGTGCGGGCGCGGCTGCTGGCCGAGCTGGCCGAGCCGGCCTCGGCCACCATGGTGGCTGGGCGGGTGGGGCTGGCCAGGCAGAAGGTGAACTACCACCTGCGGGCCCTGGAGCGCCACGGCCTGGTCGAGCTGGTGGAGGAGCGACGCAAGGGCAACTGCACCGAGCGGGTGCTGCGGGCCACGGCGGCGTCCTACGTGATCTCGCCGGCGGCGCTGTCCGCGGTCGAGCCCGACCCGGGGCGGGCCCCCGACCGGGTGTCGGCGGCCTGGCTCCTGGCGGTGGCCTCCCGCCTGGTCCGCGACGTCGGCGAGCTCATCACGGGCGCGGCCAGGGCGGGCCGGCGGGTGGCCACCTTCGCGGTCGACGGCGAGGTCCGGTTCGCCTCGGCGGCCGACCGGGCCGCCTTCGCCGAGGAGCTGGCCGGCGCCGTGGCCGCCCTGGTCGCCCGTTACCACGACCCGACGGCCGCCGGCGGGCGCGACCACCGGGTGGTGGTGGCCCTCCATCCCAGTGTCCCGACCCAGACCAAGGAGCCCTAGCCATGCCGCCCGAGTTCGAGCTGCGCAAGGAGATCACCCTCGACGCCACGCCGGAGGAGGTGTGGGAGGCGATCGCCACCGGGCCGGGCATCGATGCCTGGTTCATGGGCCGCAACCGGGTCGAGCCCCGCCAGGGCGGCCGGACGTCGATGACCATCGGCGAGCAGACCGAGGAGGCGACCGTGACCGCCTGGGAGCCGCCCCACCGGTTCGCCTACCGCGGCGGGAGCCCCGACGGGTCGGTGTTCATGGCCTTCGAATGGCTGGTCGAGGGCCGCGACGACGGCACCTGCGTGCTGCGGCTGGTGCAGAGCGGGATCATGGGCGACGACTGGGAGACCGAGTACGACGCCCTGGCCAAGGGCTGGGACATGTACCTGCACCAGCTCGGCCAGTACCTCCGGTTCTTCCGTGGCCGGACCGCGACCCCGATCACCCTGTGGGGTCGGGGGCCGGCCGACGCCGCGACGATGTGGACCGGGCTGCGGCGCGGGCTCGGGCTGGCCGGCCCGCCCGCCGAGGGCGACCGGCTGCGGCTGACCCCCGACGGGCCGGGCCCGGTGGACGGGGCGGTCGACTACCTCTCCCCGGACATCCTCGGGGTGCGCAGCGGCGACGGCCTGTACCGGTTCATGCGCGGGTCCGACGGCTCGACGGCGATCGGTCACCACCTCTTCGCCGACGACCTGGACGCCAAGGAGGTCGAGCTGGCCTGGCGGGCCTGGCTCGACCGGCTGTTCCCGGCGGCGCCCGGCGACGAGCAGGCCGCCAGATGACCGGGTCCGGCACGCCGGCCGCCGACACCGGCTACGCCCCGGTGAACGGCCTCCAGATGTGGTACGAGATCCACGGCGACCGTCGCGACGTGGGGCGTCCGCTGATCCTGCTCCACGGCAACCTGTCCACCATCGGGGTCGACTTCGGCGGGATGATCCCGTCGCTGGCCGAGGGCCGCCAGGTCGTCGGCGTGGAGCAGCAGGCCCACGGCCACACCGCCGACATCGACCGCCCCCTCCGCGTCCGCCACTGGGCCGACGACACCGTGGCCCTGCTGCGCCACCTGGGCATCGGCCAGGCCGACCTGTTCGGCTACAGCAGCGGGTCCGCCGTCGCCCTGCAGCTCGCCCTCGACCACCCCGAGCTGGTCGGCACGCTGGTCCTGGCCTCGGTCAGCTACCGGCTCGACGGCCTGCACCCCGGGATGCTGGACGGCATCCAGGGGCTCCAGCCCGAGCACCTGGCCGGCACCCCGTTCGAGCAGGACTACGCCCGGGTCGCGCCCAACCCGGGCGACTGGCCGAAGCTGATCGAGAAGATCAAGGCCATGGACGCGGACCTCCCCGAGTGGACGGCCGACGACATCCGGGCCCTCGCGGTCCCGACCATGCTCGTCTACGGCGACTCCGACATCGTCCGGCCCGAGCACATGGTGGAGCTGTTCCGCCTGCTCGGCGGCGGGGTCGTCGGCGACCTGGCCGGGCTGCCCCGCTCGCGCCTGGCCGTGCTCCCCGGCACCACCCACATCACCCTGGTCCAGCGGGCCGACTGGCTCTCCCCGATGATCGGCGAGTTCCTCGACGCCGAGGTCAGCTGAGGGGCGGGGAGGCGGGCTGGGCCAGGAGGGCGCCGGTGGCCAGCCAGGCGGCGCCGTGGCGGAGGTCGGTGGCCAGCTGGCGGTTGCTCAGGTAGCCGTCGCCGGCCACGAAGCGGGCGGTGGCCGCCTCGGCCAGGAGCACGGCGAAGCGGAACTCGCCGCCCGACCCGGTGCGGTCGGCGCGCCAGCCGGCCGGGCCGCCCCGGCCGTCGGCGCCCCAGGCCTGGTCGGCGGCCGCGTACAGGTAGGCGGCGGCCCGCCAGCTGGCGATCGGCCTGGTCGCGGCGATCTCGGCCGCCGACTCGGCGATCGCCACGGCCAGGGCCCACAGCTGCTGCAGCGGGTCGGGCAGGGCGGGCGCCGGCGCCGGCTCCCGGGCCGGGGGGGACGGTGGTGGGTGGGTTCGTCGCATGGTCGCGGTCCTCGTGACGCCCGTCGGGAGCCGCAGCATGGTGCGGTGCGCTAACCGAACCCTCACGGGCGCCGGCCGGGACGGACCAGGATCTTGACCGCGTCGGCTCCGGGGGCGGTCAGGGCGGCGAACGCCTGGTCGACCTGCTCCAGGTCGAACCGGTGGGTGATCAGCGGGGCGGGGTCGAGCTCCCCGGCCGCGTAGCGCCCGGTGACCCAGCGCCAGGCGGCCCGGGAGGCGGCGAAGCCTCCCTGGACCCGGAGCTGGCCGAGCACCACCAGGTCCGGGTCGATCGCCGGCCGGCCGGCCCCGGAGATGCCGAGCAGGACCGCGGTGCCGCCGCGGCGCAGCAGGGCCAGGGCGGCGGCGGCCCCGGCGGGCGAGTTCGTCGCCTCGACCACGGCGTCGAAGCGGCCGGCCAGGGCGGCCAGGGCGGCGGCGGCCACGACCCCGGTGGCCCCGCAGCCCGGGCCGAAGGCGGAGCGGGCCGGCGTGCCCCCGACGAGGACCAGCTCGGCCGGGTCGGCGGCCCGCAACAGCAGCAGCGCCAGCAGCCCCAGCGGCCCGTCGCCGACCACCGCGACCCGCCGGCCCGGCGGCGGCAGGCCGGCCTCCAGCAGCCCGCTGGCCACGCAGGCGGCCGGCTCGAGCAGGGCGGCCGGCTCCACCGGCCGGTCCGCCGGCAGGCGGTGGACCAGGCGGGCCGGGACGACCAGCCGCTCGGCGAGGGCACCGGGGAGGGTGAAGCCGGTCTCGGCGTACCCGGCCGTGCACAGGTTGGTGCGGCCCTCGGCGCAGCGCTCGCAGACCCCGCAGGACCGCAGCCCCTCGGCCACCACCGGGTCGCCGGGGCCGAGGTCGCGCACGCCGGGGCCCGCCGCCTCGACCCGACCGGCCCACTCGTGCCCGGGCACCACCGGGTAGCGGACGTAGGCCGCGGGCCGGCGGCCGTCGAGCAGCTCCAGGTCGGAGCCGCAGATCCCGGCGGCGGCGACCGAGACCAACACCTCACCCGGCCCCGGGACCGGGTCGGGGACGTCGGTGACGGCGGCCCGTCCCGGCCCGTCCACGACCAGGGCGCGCATCAGGGGCGCGGCGTCGGGCGGGCGTTCTCGCTCGGGTCGGGCCGGAGCCGCTGGGTCCGGGCGGCGCGGTACTCGGCCACGACCAGGTCGGTCAGCTCCTGCACCGACGTCTCCGAGGTCGGCTTGTCGAAGGTGATCGACCCGTGCTGGAGCAGGTTGATCCGGTCGCAGACCTCGAGGATCTGGCCGTAGTTGTGGGCGATGATGATGATCGAGACCTCGCCCCGGTCCTTGAGGTCGCGCACCAGGTCGAGGATGAGGGCGCCCTCCTTGGCCCCCATGGCCGCCAGCGGCTCGTCCAGCAGCAGGATCTTGGCGTCGCTGTAGACCGAGCGGGCGACCGCGATCGCCTGGCGCTGGCCGCCGGACAGCTTGGCCACCTCGTCGTCGACCGACGGGATGTTCACCCCCATGTTGTCGAGGTGCTGCTGGGCCAGCCGCCGCATGCGGCGGTTGCCGAGCAGCCGCCAGCGCACCAGCTCCCGGTTGAGGAACATGTTGTGGTAGACGCTCAGCTCGTTGACCAGCGCCAGGTCCTGGTAGACGGTGTCGATCCCGAGGGTGCGGGCGTGGTCGACGGACTTGAGCGCGACCTCCTCGCCGCCCACGAAGATCTTGCCGGCGTCGGGCTGGTGGAAGCCGCAGATGATCTTGATCAGGGTCGACTTGCCGGCGCCGTTGTCGCCGATCAGGCCGAGCACCTCGCCCCTGGCCAGGCGCAGGTTGACGTCGCGGAGGGCGGTGAGCCCGCCGAAGCGCTTGGCCACGTGCTCGACCCGGAGGGCCTCGCCGCCGCCGTCGCCGGCCATCAGGCCCGGCCCGTCCGGCGGAGCCTGGACAGGTACACGTTGGCGATCATCGAGACGAGGATCGCGACCCCCAGGATGATGAAGTACGGGTTGGCGCTGATCCCGATCAGGTTCATGCCGTCCTGCAGCTCGGCCAGGACCAGCGCGCCCAGGAACGCCCCGATGACGGTGCCGGACCCGCCGGCCAGGGCGGTGCCCCCGATCACCGCGGCCGAGACGGCGGTGAACATGATCCCGAAGCCGCCGCCCAGGTTGGGGTCGATGGTGTTGATGCGGAAGGCCTCCAGGATGCCGGCGAACCCGCCCAGGGTGGCCACCATCATGAAGTTGCCGATCTTGATGCGGCCGGCCCGGATCCCGGCCTCGGTGGCGCCGAGCGGGTTGCCGCCGACGGCGATCGTGTGCAGCCCCCAAGGGGTCCTGGTCAGCAGCACGTGGAAGGAGGCCACGATCAGCACGCACCAGGTGATGTGGGCCCAGTCCGAGGCGCCGAACCAGTGCCGGATCGTCTCGGTTGCCGCGTCGGGGATCGGCGCCGGGTAGGCGTGCGAGGTGACCAGCACGAGGCCGATGACGATGTTGGCGGTGCCCAGGGTGGTCACGAACGACGGCACCCTGAAGAACACCGTGATGAAGCCGTTGACGAAGCCGATGAACGCCGAGATGGCCAGGGCCAGGACGATCGCCAGCAGGATCGGTACGCCGTGGTAGTCGACCAGGTAGTGCATGTTGAACGGGGCCAGGGCGAACACCGCCGCCACCGACAGGTCGATCTCGCCGTTGACCAGCACCAGCACCATGCCGGCGGCGATGATCGCGACCGGCGCGGTCGCCTGGGCGATGTTGACCATGTTGGGCTGGGTGAGGAACGCCGGCGAGGCCGAGGCGAAGTAGACGCCGAGGCCGAGCGCGACCACCAGGACGCTGGTCTCGCGCCGGCGCAGGAACGCCTCGCCGACCCGCCGCAGCGGCCCGCGAGAGGGCCGGCCGGCCGGAGCCGGCTCGACCCTCTCGGCGACGTCGACGGAGTCGCTCACCCTGTCCCTCGGCTAGCCAGAGATCGCTCCCGAACGCTGCACCACCTGCTGCTCGGTGCTGGACCCCTCGAAGCGGGTCTTGGTCTGCAGGTAGGGGTCGACGTTGTCCTTGGTCACGAACAGCAGGCCGGTGTTGGTCTCGGACGGGAAGACCAGGCCTCCCGACAGCTTGTACATGTAGAGGTACAGCACCGGCAGGAAGCCCTGCAAGTACGGCTGCTGGTCGATGGTGTAGTCGAGGCTGCCTCCCTTGATCGCCTGCAGGGTCTCGGGCACCAGGTCGAAGCCGCCGGCGACCTTCAGGCCCTTGGAGCGCATGTTGTACTTCTGCACCACCTGGCCCACCGACTGGGTCGAGCCGGCGTCCACCGCCAGCATCCCGGCCAGGTTGGGGTGGCCCTGGGCGTAGGCGTCGATGATCGACAGGCCCTTGGTCACGTCGGCGTTGGTGCCGACCGGGGTGAACTTGATCGGCTTGCCCGACTGCTTGATCGCGTCGGAGGCGCCGTCGATCCGCGGCTGGATGTTCAGGGCGCCGGGTGTGGCGATGAAGCCGACCGCGTCGCCGGACTCCAGGCCCGAGGCGATCGCGCGCTGGCCGAGCTGGAACCCGGAGTCGTACAGGCCCTGGCCGATGTAGGCCAGCCGGTTGGTGCCGGGGTCGTCCTTGGCGCCGTCGGCGTTGTAGGAGACGACCGGGATGCCGGCGGCCAGCGCCTGGTTGACCGGCGCGTTGAAGGCGTTCTTGTCGACCACCGCGAGCGCGATCCCGTCGGCCTTGGCGGAGATGGCGGTGTTCATGGCGTTGACCATCTCGGCCACGATCGAGTCCTTGGACCCGGTCCACTGGAACTCGCAGTTGAGCAGCGCGCAGGCGTCCTGGGCGCCGTACTGGGTGGGCGTGAAGAACGGGTTGGTGGTGACGTGGTTGACGAACACGAACTTCCACTTCGGGGTCGAGGGGAAGTCGCCGGCGCTGGTCGCGGCGGCGTTGTCGCTCTTGTTGTCGTTGTTGCTGCAGGCGGCCAGCAGCGCCGAGGCGGCCAGCGACGCGCTGGTCAGCCCGATGCCGCCCAGCAGCCGGCGCCGGGTGACCCGGTTGAGGTCAAGCGTGTCGACGGCCTGCTCGACCACGGGATCGACCTTGGACATTGCAACCCTCCTCGAACGGGCGCGGCCCGCTCAGTCGGTGGAGAACTTGTAGATGGTGGTGGTGGCGTAGCGCTGGCCGGGGGACAGCACGGTCGACGGGAAGTTGGGGTGGTTGGGCGAGTCCGGGTAGTGCTGGGTCTCCAGCGCGAACCCGTCTCCCTGCCGGTACATCCGGCCGCTGGTGCCGACCAGCGTCCCGTCCAGGAAGTTGCCGGAGTAGAACTGGATGCCCGGCTGGTCGGTGATGACCTCCAGGACCCGGCCGCTCCTGGGCTCGACGACCCTGGCGGCCAGCTCCAGGCCGCTGCCGTGCCGGTCGAGCACCCAGTTGTGGTCGTAGCCGCGGCCGATGACCAGCTGCTCGAACCCGTTCCGGATGCGCGCGCCGATGGCGGTCGACCGGGTGAAGTCCATCGGGGTGCCGGCCACCGGGTCGATGGCCCCGGTGGGGATCAGGGTCGGGTCGACGGGCGTGTAGTGGCTGGCCTTGAGCTTCAGCTTGTGGCCGTAGATGTCGCTCGAGCCCTCGCCGGCCAGGTTCCAGTAGGCATGGTTGGTCAGGTTGATGATCGTCTTGAGGTTGCTGTTGCCCACCAGCCTGGCCCGGTAGTCCATGCGGATCTCGTTCCGGTCGGTGAGGGTGTAGGTGACCCGGTTGGCCAGGGTGCCCGGGTAGCCCTGGTCGCCGTCGGGACTGGTGAAGCGGAGCACCAGGCCGACGCTGTGCCGGTCCTTCACCGGGGTGGCGGCCCACACGTGTTTGTCGAACCCGACGTCACCGCCGTGGAGGCTGTTGGGCGGGTTGTTGATCGGCAGTTGGTAGGTCTGGCCGTTGAGCTGGAACTGGCCCTTGGCGATGCGGTTGGCGTACCGCCCGGTGATGCAGCCGAAGTACGGGCTCTTGGCCA
>Ga0075423_10005534_pt1 | contig 11814 bp, 9 predicted proteins | sample SoiMethybrSBSTD2_FD_80114 | JGI IMG/M metagenome (GOLD analysis project Ga0075423, IMG submission 80114) | Bulk soil microbial communities from a Populus tree surrounding site in Tennessee, USA - Soil MetaG P. TD hybrid SBSTD2 | ecosystem: Environmental > Terrestrial > Soil > Tree plantation...
GGGACGTCGGCTGGATGCTCTGCTGGATCGACACCTCCCAGGAGGCGCTCGACACGACCTTGATCGCCTACCGGGTCGCCGAGGACCGTCGCGTGTTCCTGCCGCTCGCGATCTCGGCGGACGGCGCGTTCCTCACGCACTCGCAGGCGCTGACGATGGTGCCGCCGAAGTCAAAGGTCGACCGCTTCCTGCCGCGCTACGACCGCGGCGACCTCCTGCTGCACCCCGACAATCCGATCACGGTCGCCCCTCAGGCGAACGAGGACTGGGTCATCGAGATCCGCCGCCAGAACAACGAAGCGATGGCGCGCGCCGTCGGCGTGATCGAAGAGGCGTACGCGGACTTCCGCCGGGTCTTCGGCCGCGGTCCGGAGAATCCGTGGTTCGAGGAGTACATGAGTGACGACGCCGACATCATCCTGGTCGGCATGGGGACGATCTCGCTGCCGATCAAGGTCGCGATCCGCGAGATGCGCGCCAAGGGCAAGAAGGTCGGCCTGGTACGGCTGCGCTGGTTCCGGCCGTTCCCTACCGAGAAGCTCGTCGCCGCCCTGTCGAAGGCGAAGGCGCTCGGAATCATCGACCGCGACTACTCGTTCGGCTCGCCGTTCGGCTCCGGGGTGGTCGCCAACGAGATCCGCGCGGCGCTGTACAATTCCGAGCGGAGGCCGCCGCTCTTGTCCTTCATCTGCGGGCTCGGCGGCCGCGAGGTGACGCTCGAGGACGTCTACAAGGCGGCGGACATGTGCTACGCGGCTGCGGCGTCCGGGAAGTCGGATCCCAAGACCCACTGGCTGGGCGTGCGGGAATAGGAGAAGCCACCATGGCCGAGACGACGACGTTCACCAACGCCACGCAGATTCTCGAGCCGTTCCGCGGCGTCAAGCGGGTGACGATCGAGGAATACTTCACCTCGGGACACCGGACCTGTCAGGGCTGCGAGTCCGCCCTGGTCATGAAGCTCATGGTCAAGGCGTCCGGGCCCCGCACGATCGTGCTCGGGTCGACCGGCTGCATGTACGTCGCGAACACCACGTACTACACGACGCCGTGGGTGGTGCCGTGGATGCACACGCAGCTCGGGTCGTCCGGCTCGGCCGCGCTCGGCACGGCCGCCGGCCTGAAGGCGCTCATGCGTAAGGGCAAGATGAAGTCGGAGCCGATCAACGTCATCGCCTTCTGCGGCGACGGCGGCGGGGCCGACATGGGGCTCGGCGCGATCTCGGCAACCCTGACCCACAAGGAGTACAACTCGCTGATCCTGCTTTACGACAACGAGTCGTACGCCAACACCGACATCCAGCTCTCCGGGATGACGCCGTATGGTGCCAACACCACGTTCAGCCCGCCCGGCAAGGTGAAGCGGCTCATCCACACCCGGTGGAAGAAGAACATGGCCGGCTTGATGGCAGCCGGGCATCCGGAGTGCCGCTATGTGGCAACCGTCTGCGCCTCGTACGCGGTGGAGATGATGAACAAGGTTCGGCGCGCACTGACGATCGGCGGCCCGACGTTCATCCACTCGCTCGATCCGTGCCCGAAGGGCTGGGACTACGACCCGATGCTCTCGCACGAGCTGGGCGAGCTGGCCATCGAGACCGGCATCTTCCCGCTCTACGAGGTCGAAGACGGCCAGGTGAAGTACTACGGCAAGACCAAGGCGATCGTCGAGGGTCGTCCACGCAAGCCGGTGCGCGAGTACCTCCTGAAGCAGGGGCGGTTCGCCCACTTCATCGAGGAGGATCTCAACTACTTCCAGGCAAAGGTGGACGAGATGTGGGAGAAATGGGAGATTCCGGCCGTGGTGCCGTTCAGGCGTCTAGACAAGACGCAGGCGGCGCTGTCGGCGAAGTAGCCAGATCCCCTTGGCTCCTCCTCGCCGCTCATAGCGGACGGGCCGGGTTCCCGGGAAACGGGACCCGGCCCTTTTGCGTTCTATTCGTGCTCGACACGGACTGGACCGAGGCTTGGCCTCGGGCAAAGGAGCGAGCAATGAAGCTCGAGGCAGTCGTCGCGTTCGTCCTCGCGGCCCTGATCGCCGTCCCCCCGGCGGCGCTCGCCTGGGAACCGACCAAGCCGATCGAGTTCGTGGTGCCGGCCGGAACCGGCGGCGGCGCCGATCAGATGGCCCGCCTGATCGCGGGCATCGCCGACAAGCACAAGCTCTCACCGCGTCCGCTCATCGTTGTCAACAAGGCGGGCGGCGCCGGCGCCGAGGGCTTTCTCGATGTCAAGGGCAAGAAGGGTGAGGCGCACACCATCGTGATCACCCTGTCGAACCTCTTCACCACGCCGCTACACACGGGCATCCCGTTCAACTGGCGCGACCTGACCCCGGTGGCGCGGCTCGCTCTCGACGAGTTCGTTCTGTGGGTGAACGCAGACACACCCTACAAGACGGCGAAGGAATACCTGGCGGCCGTCAAGGAACAGACGGGCAAGTCCGGCCAGAAGAAGATGGGCGGCACCGGCTCGGCACAGGAAGACCAGATCCTGACCATCCAGCTCGAGCAGGGCGTCCCCGGGACCAAGTTCACCTACGTGCCCTTCAAGGGCGGCGGTGAGGTCTGCGTGAACCTCGTCGGCAAGCACGTCGACTCCACGGTGAACAACCCCATCGAGTGCGTGAGTCACTGGAAGGCCGGCCGAGTCCGGCCGCTCGCCGTCTTCGACACGGCGCGCATGTCGGTGCCCGAGTGGAAGGACATCCCGACGATCAAGGAAGCGCTCGGCGTCGAGGTGAACTATCTGATGCTCCGCGGGATCTTCGGCGCGCCGGGCATGCCGAAGGACGCGGTCGACTGGTACGTTGCCTTCCTCAGGAAGGTCACCGAGACGCCGGAGTGGAAGAAGTACATGGACGAAGGCGCGCTCAAGCCCGCCTTCGCAGCCGGCGCCGAGTACGTGAAGTGGGTCGAGGAGAACGAGCAGCTGCACAAGGACCTGATGACCAAGGGCGGTCTGCTGAAGAAATAGCATGCGCGCCGTCGACCTCGCCACCGCGTCGATCCTGATCCTGCTCGGCGGGGTCGTAGTCGCCGACTCGCTCCGCATCGGCATCGGCTGGGGCACGGACGGCCCCCAGAGCGGCTTCTTCCCCTTCTGGCTCGGCGTCATCATGATCCTGGCGTGCGCTGCCATCTGCATGCAGGCATGGCGCCGGGTGGCCGACAAGCCGTTCGTGACGCGCGAGCAGCTGGCGCCGGTACTCAAAGTGCTGTGGCCGGCCACGCTCATGGTGATCCTGATCACGCCCCTCGGTCTCTACGTCGCCTCCGCGCTCTACCTCGCCTTCTACATGCGCTGGGTCGGCCGGCACGGGTGGCTCGCGATGGCCCTCTGTGCAATCGGGATCCCCCTCGTCGTGTTCGTGGTGTTCGAGATCTGGTTCCTGGTCCCGATGCCCAAAGGTCCACTCGAGGCGTGGCTCGGCTACTGATCATGGGCATCGAGAACCTCTTTCACGGCTTCCAGATCGCGGTCACGCCGTTCAACCTCTTCGTGGCGGTCCTCGGCATCCTGCTCGGCACCATCATCGGCGTCCTGCCGGGGCTCGGCGGCGCCAACGGGGTGGCGATCCTGCTGCCGCTCACGTTCACGATGCCGCCCACCTCCGCGATCATCTTGTTGACGTCACTCTACTGGGGCGCGCTCTTCGGCGGCGCCATCACCTCGATACTCTTCAACATTCCCGGCGAGCCCTGGTCGGTGGCGACGACGTTCGACGGCTATCCGCTGGCCCGGCAGGGGCAGGGAGGCCAGGCGCTCACGGCGGCGTTCAGCTCCTCCTTCATCGGCGCCTTGTTCTCGATCGTCCTGATCACACTCTTCGCGCCGCTCCTGGCCGAGGTGGCACTGAAGTTCGGCCCGCCCGAGTTCTTCGCGATCCAGCTTCTGACCTTCTCGAGCTTCATCGGCCTGGGCGGCGGCGATCCGCTGAAGTCGCTCGTCTCCATCGTGCTCGGGTTCATCCTCGCGGCGGTGGGCCTCGACATCGTCACCGGCCAGCTACGGATGACCTTCGGCTTCGTCGACCTCATGAAGGGGTTCGACTTCATCGTAGCGGTCATCGGGCTCTTCGGCATCGGCGAGATCCTCCTGAGCGTCGAGGAGGGGCTCTCCTTCAAGGGCGTCGCGACGGGAATGAACCTCCGCGTCGTGCTCGACACCTGGAAAGTGCTGCCGCGCTACGCGCGCACCTTCGTGCGCGGCGCCTTCATCGGCTTCTGGATGGGCTTCAAGCCCGGCGGGGCCACCCCCGCCTCGTTCATGAGCTACGCCTTCGCCAAGCGCTTCTCGAAGCACCCGGAGCGGTTTGGCAAGGGCGAGCTCGAGGGCGTGGTGGCGCCGGAGACGGCTGCCCATGCCGCAGGCGTGGCGGCGATGCTGCCAATGATCACGCTCGGCATCCCAGGCTCGCCGACGGCCGCCGTTATGCTCGGGGGCCTCATCATCTGGGGTCTCCAGCCCGGTCCGCTCCTGTTCACCGAGAAGCCGGACTTCGTCTGGGGGCTGATCGCCAGCATGTACACCGGTAACTTCCTCGGCGTGCTGATGGTGCTGGCGTTCGTGCCGTTCTTCGCGGCTATATTAAGAATTCCGTTCGCGATCCTCACACCGCTCATCGTGGTCGTGTGCGCGATCGGCTCGTATGCCGTGCACAACAGCATGATCGATATCTGGTACATGCTGATCTTCGGCGTCGTCGGCTACGTGTTCAAGAAGCTCGACTATCCGCTCGCCCCGCTCGTCCTGGCGCTGGTCCTCGGCGACCTCGCCGAGAACGCGCTCCGCCAGAGCTTGATCATGTCGCAGGGATCGCTCGCGATCTTCGTGTCGCGTCCGATCTCGGGCGTGATCACGGCGGTCGCCATCTTCTTCTTCGTCCTGCCGGTGCTGACGCCCTGGTGGCGGCGCCTGCGCGGGACCCCAACGCCGGCGCCGCTGAAGACCTGATGGCCCTCCTGGCCGACCCGGAGTTCTGGATCCGGCTCTTCGGCATCGGGGTGCTGAACCTGCTCCTCTCGGGGGACAACGCCCTGGTCATCGCGATGGCGGTGCGTGCCCTGCCGAAGCGGAAACGGCTGGCCGGCCAGATCTGGGGTGCCGTCGGCGCCGTGCTGCTGCGGCTGGTCTTCGTCGCCATCGTGAGCATCCTGCTCCGGATTCCGCTCCTCCAGCTCGTCGGGGGCTTGCTCCTCGCCTGGATCGCGGTCAAGCTGGTGAGGCCGGAGACCGGCGGCGACACCGACGTCCGGCGGGGGTCCTCGCTGTGGGAGGCGATCTGGATCATCATCGTGGCCGACGTGACGATGAGCCTCGACAACGTGCTGGCGATCGCCGCGACGGCCCACGGCGATTTCATGCTCGTCATGTTCGGCATCGGGCTGTCGCTCCCGATCGTCGTGTGGGGGGCCGGACTCCTGGCCCATCTGATGAATCGCCACACATGGATCGTCTGGCTCGGTGGCGGCCTTCTCGGCTATGTCGCGGGCGAGATGGTGATCGAGGATCCGATCGTCACGCAGTGGCTGGCCGGCGCAGCCCCGATGCTCCATCTGACGGTGCCGATCGCGCTCGGCGTCGTGGTGACGGCGATCGGCTGGTGGCTCGGGCGCGGCCACCGGCACGTCCACGTGCCGGAGAAGCTCTGAGGGTGCGATGAGCGCGCCTGGACGGAAGCGAGCAGACGATCAGGCCTTCGAGCTCGGCCCCATCAAGTCGACACGCATCTACGAGGAGATCGTCAGGCAGGTCAAGCAGCTGATTGCGGAGGGCCGTCTCAAGACAGGCGACCGGCTGCCGCCGGAGCGCGAGCTCGCCGAGAAATTCGTCGTCAGCCGGACCTCGGTGCGTGAGGCGTTGCGGGCGCTCGAGAGCCTGGGACTCATCGAGATCCGACCGGGTGAGGGCACGTTCGTTCGCGAGGTGTCGGTCGACGCGCTGGTCGGCCCGCTCGCCCTCATGATGACCTCGCAGCGCGAGGCGATCGGGGAGTTGTTCGAAGCGCGGCGCGTGCTCGAGCCGGCCATCGCGGCACTCGCTGCGAGCCGCGCGACCCCCGACGAGGTCCAGGAGATGGAGCGCATCCTCGAAAACCAGGCTCGCGAGGTCGCCGCCGGGCGGACCGGTCTCGCCGAGGACGCGGCGTTCCACACGGCCATCGGCGCTGCCGCCCGTAATCACGCGATCACTCGCATCGTCTACGCGATCATGGATCTCCTGACGCAGAGTCGCGAGGACTCGCTCAACACGCCCGGCCGGCCCACCCGGTCGCACCACGACCATCGCCGAATTCTTCAGGCGATCGCGAAGCGCAATCCGAGCGCCGCCCGACAGGCGATGCTCGACCACCTGGTCGCGGTCGAGGGGCTCGTGCTCGGCACGGCCTCCGAGCGGTCCGGTCGTCGTTCCGACGCTTGACCTGCTCCGGTCGGGCCCGTATAGTTGCCCTGTGCTCGAGATGACGCCGCGGCGTTCTCTGGTAGGGCTGATTCTGGTAGTGCGGGCCCTGCCCGGAGCATCCGCGACGTAGCTGACGCCGGATGCCACGGGCGGGGAAGCCCGTGGCGACGCCTTACGAAGGCCACGGGTCGAATGACCCGTGGCCTTTCGTGTTTTCGGATACGGTTTTCCGGGCAGAAGGGCAAAGAGAGGAGGCGCGCTGGTGTCGGGGGGTAGAATAATTGACACCGGTGCTCGTTACCCACTAATATCACAAGGCTTTTTTGGTCATCGAGGAGGGAGACCGCGCCCATGACGAAATACGTCTACTTCTTCGGTGGTGGTAGCGCAGAAGGCTCGTCCCTCATGCGGAACCTCCTGGGCGGCAAGGGCTGCGAGCTGGCCGAGATGACCAACCTCGGAATCCCCGTGCCCCCAGGATTCACTGTCACCACCCAGGCCTGGGCCCACTACAACCGGTCGGGGCACACCTGGCCCGAAGAGCTGTGGGACCAGGTGCTCGAGAATCTCGAGCGGCTCGAGAACGCTGCGGACGCCGGCTTCGGCGATCCCAAGCGCCCGCTGCTGGTCTCCGTTCGCTCCGGTGCCCGCGTGTCGATGCCCGGCATGATGGAGACCATCCTCAACCTCGGCCTCAACGAGGCGACGGTCGAGGGACTGGCGGCCCGCACCCATAATGAGCGGTTCGCGTGGGACTGCTATCGACGCTTCGTCATGATGTTCAGCGACGTCGTCCTCGGGCTGCGGCGTGAGGTCTTCGACGCCGAGCTCGACGCGACGAAGGGCCGCCTCGGCGTCAAGAGCGATTCCGAGGTGCCGGCGGGGGAGCTGCGAAAGCTCACCGACGTCTTCAAGGGCATCGTCAGCGAGCGCACGGGCCATCCATTTCCGGATGACGTGCGGGAGCAGCTCCGCCTCGCGATCAACGCCGTGTTCGATTCCTGGTTCGCCAAGAAGGCGACGGAATATCGCCGTATCCACAACGTGCCCGAGGAATGGGGCACTGCGGTGACCGTGATGGCGATGGTCTTCGGAAATCTCGGCGAGACCTCGGGCACGGGCGTCGGCTTCACGCGTGATCCGCGGACCGGCGAGCGGCGCTTCTACGCCGAGTTCCTGCCCAACGCCCAGGGCGAGGACGTCGTCGCTGGAATCCGGACGCCGCTGCCGATCGCGGCTCTGCGGGAGCGGATGCCGGCCATCTACGACCAGGTCCTGGAAATCGCCGGGCGCCTCGAGCGGCACTACAAGGACATGCAGGACATCGAGTTCACGGTGCAGGACGGCACGCTCTACCTCCTGCAGACGCGCGCCGGCAAGCGGTCCGCGCGTGCCGCCGTCAAGGTGGCCCGCGACCTCGTCAACGAGCACGTGATCGACCAGCACTCCGCGCTGCTCCGGGTGAGGCCGCAAGAGGTGAACGAGGCTATTCGGCCGGTCTTCGACGACCGCGACAAGGCGACAGCCATCGAGAAGGGTCGGCTACTGGCCCGTGGTCTCCCGGCCGCCCCCGGGGCCGCCGTCGGCAAGGCCGTCTTCGATGCCGACCGCGCGGTCGAGTGGGCGCACGCGAACGAGAAGGTCATCCTCGTCCGTCCCGAGACCTCTCCGGAGGACGTGGCCGGCATGTATGCCGCGGAGGGCATCGTGACCGCGCGGGGCGGGCGGACGTCGCACGCCGCCGTCGTCGCCGTGGGCATGGGCAAGGCCTGCGTGGTCGGCGCCAGTGACATCGCCGTGGACGAGCATCGTCGCGTCTTCGAAGTCGGCGGTCGCATCGTCCGGGAGGGCGACTGGATCTCGGTCGACGGCGGGACGGGCGAGGTCCTCCTCGATGTCGTCAAGACAGTCGAGGGCGAGCTAGGCGACGAGCTCCAGGAGCTCCTGGCCTGGGCCGATCGCTACCGTAAGGAAGGGCTCGGTGTGCGCGCTAACGCCGACACCCCGGAGGACGCCAAGCGGGCGCGCGAGTTCGGCGCGGAGGGTATCGGGCTTGTCCGCACGGAGCACATGTTCTTCGCGGCCGATCGGATCGCGATCGTCCGTCAGATGATCATGGCCCCCAACCAGGCGACGCGCCGCGCCGCGCTCGAGCGGCTCCGGCCGTTCCAGCGGGACGACTTCATCGGGATCTTCCGGGCCATGAACGGCCTGCCGGTTACGATTCGCCTGCTCGATCCGCCCCTCCACGAATTCCTGCCAAATCACAAGGAGTACAAGGAGCTCATCGAGACCAAGAGCCGCCTCGAGGCGCTCGGCATCAATCCCGAGGAGCAGGCCCGTCTCGAGGGGATCATCGACAACGTCGAGAAGCTGCGGGAGGCCAACCCGATGCTCGGGCACCGCGGCTGTCGGCTCGGGATCACGCACCCCGAGATCTACGGCATGCAGGTCCGCGCCATCATGGAGGCCGCCTGCACCGTCGCCGAGCAGGGCGTGCACGCCGAGCCGGAGATCATGATCCCGCTGACCGGGACCGTCGGTGAGATGAAGGAGACCTTCGAGCAGACCAAGCGAGTCGCCGACGGCGTCATCGCCGAGACGGGCGTCGCCGTGCAGTACCTGATCGGGACGATGATCGAGGTGCCGCGGGCCGCGCTGATCGCCGCGCAGCTCGCGGAGTTCGCCGAGTTCTTCTCGTTCGGCACCAACGACCTGACCCAGCTGACCTACGGCTACAGCCGCGACGACGTCGCGAAGTTCCTTCCGCGGTATCTGGACATGGGGCTGCTGCCGCACGACCCGTTCTCCGTGCTCGATCAGGAGGGCGTGGGCGAGATGGTCAAGATCGGCATCGAGCGCGGCCGCAGCCGGCGCCCGAATCTCAAGATCGGGATCTGCGGCGAGCACGGCGGCGAGGCGTCGTCGGTGGAGTTCTGCCATCGCGTGAAGATGACGTACGTGTCGTGCTCGCCGTACCTGATCCCGGGCGCACGGCTCGCGGCGGCGCAGGCGCGAATCAAGGAACGTCAGGTGGGCGGCAGCGGGGACTATCGTGTCTAGGAGGAGCGCGCAGTGAAAATGCCGGGGGCTCGAATCGTTCTGGAGTGCTTGAAGCGCCAGGGAGTCGATCTGATCTTCGGTCTGCCCGGCGGCGCGGTACTGCCCATCTACGACGCCCTCTACGACTTCGAGGGTCTTCGCCACGTCCTCGTGCGCCAGGAGGCGGCGGCGGGCCACGCGGCCGAGGGCTACGCAAGGACGTCGGGTCGGGTCGGCGTCTGCCTGGTGACGTCGGGTCCCGCCGCGACCAATCTGGTGACAGCGCTGCAGGACGCGCTGATGGACTCCATCCCCATCGTCGCGTTCACCGGGCAGGTGCCCACCCACCTCATCGGCAACGACGCGTTCCAGGAGGCCGACAACGTCGGGATCACCCGGTCGTGCACGAAGCATAACTTCCTGGTGAAGGACGGCAACGATCTCGGTCCCATCATCCGCGAGGCGTTCCACATCGCATTGACCGGCCGGCCCGGGCCGGTACACGTCGACCTGCCCAAGGACATCCTCGTGAAGGAGTGGGACCTCGTCTGGCCCGATAAGATCCAGATGCGGTCGTACAACCCGAACTACGACGGCCATCCCGGTCAGATCAAGCGGGCGGCCAAGCTCTTGGCCTCTGCCCGGAAGCCGGTCCTCTACGTCGGCGGCGGCGTCATCTCGGCCAACGCGAGCGCGGAGCTCCGGGAGCTGGCCGAGCTCGGGCAATTCCCGCTGACGCAGACCCTGATGGGGCTGGGCGCGTTCCCGATGGCGCACCCGCTCTCGCTCGACATGCTGGGCATGCACGGCAGCTACTACGCCAACATGGCGGTGCACCACTCCGACGTCCTCGTCGCCATCGGGGCGCGCTTCGACGATCGGGTGACCGGCAAGGTCGACGCGTTCGCGCCGAACGCCGAGATCGTCCATATCGACATCGATCCGTCCTCGATCTCGAAGAACATCAAGGTGGGCGTGCCGATCGTCGGCGACTGCCGCCGCGTGCTCGCGAAACTGGTGGAGGCGCTGCGGGAGGAGCTGCGCGGCGGGCCGGCGCCCGGAATCCACGAGGCCCGCCAGCAGTGGGCGACGCAGCTCGCCGAGTGGAGGCGCGACTTCCCGTTCCGCTACGAGTGGAGCGACGACGTCGTCAAACCGCAGTACGTGATGCAGGAGATCTCCAACGTCACCGGCGGCGAGGCGTTCATCGTCACGGGCGTCGGCCAGCACCAGATGTGGGCGGCGCAGTACTACCGCTTCAAGCACCCGCGCATGTGGTGCACGTCCGGCGGCCTGGGCACGATGGGCTACGGTCTGCCGACCGCGATGGGCGTCCAGGCGGCGAACCCCGGCAGGCTCGTGATCAACATCGACGGCGACGGCTCGTTCGCCATGAACAGCCAGGAGCTCGCCACCTGCTTCACCGAGGGGCTGCCGGTCAAGACCGTCATCATCAACAACAGCGGGCACGGCATGGTGAGGCAGTGGCAGCGGATCATCTACAAGGAGCGGTTCTGCGCGATCGACCTGCCGGGCATTCCGGACTGGGTGCGCCTGGCCGAGGCCTACGGCTGCGTGGGGCTCCGCGTGACCAAGCCGAGCGAGCTGGTGCCGGCCCTCGAGAAGATGATCAGCACGCCGGCGCCGGTGGTGCTGGACGTGTGCGTGGACAAGGACGAGTGCGTGTTCCCGATGGTGCCGGCGGGCGGCGCCAATACCGACATGATCCTGGCGCCGCCGAGCCGCGTCGTGCGCGACCGGGCCGCCCGGTCGCAGACGGGCTTCTAGATGCAGAACGGTAACGAGCCCCGCAAGCACACGATCGCGGTCCTGGTGGAGAACAAGTTCGGCGTCCTCTCGCGCGTGGCCGGGCTCTTCTCGGCGCGCGGCTACAACATCGAGAGCCTGTCGGTCGGCGAGACGCTTGATCCCACGGTGTCCCGGATGACCCTGGTGGTGCGGGGCGACGAGTTCGTGATCGAGCAGGTCACCAAGCAGCTGCACAAGCTCATCGACGTCATCAAGGTGACCGACCTGACCGACGAGAGCCACGTCGAGCGCGAGATGGTCCTCATCCGCGTCAACGCCGAGCCGGCGAATCGCGCGGAGATCCTGCGTACCGGCGACATCTTCCGCGCGCGGGTGGTGGACGTTACGCCCGTCTCGTTCGTCCTCGAGGCCACCGGCGACGAGGGCAAGCTGGAAGCGCTGATCGAGCTCCTGCGCCCGATGGGGATCCAGGAGATCGTGCGCACCGGCAAGGTCGCGATCTCCCGCGGCCCGAAGACGCGCGTCCGCCGCGTGGAGCCGCCGCGCAAGCCGCGGACCGTGGACGACCCGAAGGTGGTCGGCTTCGCCGACTGACAC
>Ga0075423_10005536_pt1 | contig 11809 bp, 11 predicted proteins | sample SoiMethybrSBSTD2_FD_80114 | JGI IMG/M metagenome (GOLD analysis project Ga0075423, IMG submission 80114) | Bulk soil microbial communities from a Populus tree surrounding site in Tennessee, USA - Soil MetaG P. TD hybrid SBSTD2 | ecosystem: Environmental > Terrestrial > Soil > Tree plantation...
CCACCACCAACCGGTGCAGCCACGGCGGCGATGGGTGGGAATGCACCGCAGGCTCATACGCCAGCGCAACCGCGGCCCGGAACCCAGCAGCCGGCACCGCAGGCCGGTCCTGGAATTGCTGCGGCCGCGGGCCTGACTGCAGCAGCTACGACACAGGCCCGTCCGCAAGCGCCGGCAGCACAGCCGGGCATGCCGCAACCGCCGGCCCGCACCGATGACACCAGCGGGCGAACGCCATCCGTCCCGGGTGGCACCCGTCCCACCACTCAGGCTCCTCCGGTTCCCGGGCCGCAAGCGCGGATGCCGGCACCCCCTGCACCGCCGCCGGGGGCACCAGGGCCGTTCCCGATGCCAGCGCCTGTCCAAGCGCTCAAAGACGCTGCGACGCAGACCAACCCAGCCATCGCGGTCGTTCCGGAGACCGCCGCTCTGGAGGCTCATCCCGCCGCAAAGCCCAAGGTTGGCGTTGCTCGACGAACACGGAAGGCGCGTCTCCGACTGTCGCGGTTGGACCCGTGGTCGGTGATGAAGACGTCCTTCCTGTTCTCGATCGCTGCCGGGATCATGCTGGTTGCTGCGGTCTACTCGATCTGGACGGTGCTGAGCACCTCCCAGCTCTTTGACTCGCTCAACGAGATCGTCCGCAGCGTCGTCTCGACGCCGGGGGACACCACGCCGTTCCGGATCCAGGAGTACATCAACACTCAGAAGGTGATGGGTGTCACAGCGCTGATCGCCTGCGTGGATGTGGTGATCTTCACTGCGCTCGCAACGCTCGGCTCGTTCCTGTACAACCTGGCCGCCACCATGCTCGGTGGTCTGGAGATCACCCTCGCCGAAGACTGACGCGGCCTCAGCCGCCTGCTGTTTGACGCCGCGGGCCGCTGCAACGAACGCGCACGTTCGTTGCTATCGCGATGCACGCGTTGCGGCGGATGCATCGCGTAAGGAATGTGTGCGGAGTAGGGCGATGTCCGCATCGCTGAGGGGTACGCTGCGAGGCGTCGGATCCCTTTGCGGCGTACGCGGGACAGATTTGAGGCCGTCGCTGCGGATCAGCTAGCCTTTCGGTTTGCGCCCACGTGGGTGTATTCCGGCAAGAGTGCGGGCCTATAGCTCAGTCGGTTAGAGCGCTGCCCTGATAAGGCAGAGGTCAGTGGTTCAAGTCCACTTAGGCCCACCCTCGCAAGGTGCTTCTGACTAGCCTAAATGCTTCTTCGGAGTGCTTATGTCGATCCGGCCTAGCCGTAAGAATCGGCTCGGGGACTCTTTCAGGACTCACCTCAGTTTCCGCGTGTCCATCTGAAGTACGTTGTCTGAGTCCTTCGAGCCGCCTCCCAGCAGCGTGTCCAGACGGTCCACCGCCGACTCCGAACCATCCTCGAAGAGGCCGCCGTAGCGGGTCAGCGTGAACGCGACGCTGTTGTGGCCGGCCCATTCCGAGACCTCCCGGACGTTGAGCCAGCGGCTACCAGGATCGCCACAAAGCTGTGCCGCAGGCCGTGGAATGTGATGCTGGGGATCCCAGCACGGATGACGGCCGGCTGCCAGACGCGGCGACTGAACAGGCTGCGGGCCAGTGGACCGCCCCGCGGGGCCGTGAAGACCAACGCGTCGGACTGCGGACCAACGAAGTTCGCGAGGTGCTCCTCCAGTCGACGCATCACCGACCGGGCCACCGGAACGGTGCGCTCGGAGCGGGAAGTCTTCGGCTCGTTACCGAGGGTCACGTGACCGCGCACCTCAACGGCTGTGCTGGCGACTGTGATGCGGGACCGCAGGACGTCGATGCTGGCCCTGGTCAGGCCAGCCGCCTCACCCCAGCGCAGACCAGCGTAGGCACCAACCAGCACCATGGCTTTGTACTTGTCGGGCATGGCGTCGACCAGCTGCTCCACCTCCGACTGGGAGAGGAATCGCGGCGGCTTAAGTGGCTCCGAAGGCAGCGGCACGCTGGGTTGATCGCCAGTCGGTTGTCAGCAATCGCCGCATCGAGACATTGGCGAAGCGCGAAGACGGCTTTGCGGATAGTCGAGGGGGAGAGGCCGGCGGCGAGCATCTCGGCCACCCAACTGCGTGCGGCAGCGTTGGTGATTCTGACCAGTGGGGTGCTGCCGAAACTGGGCAACACCTGCACCTTCAGCGTGATCTCGAGTCGCGTGCGGGTGGTCAGCCTGAGGTCGTGCCGGGTCTGGATCCAGTCGGCGGCCCACTTCTCAAGTCGGATCTCACCGCGACGGGGATCGCGCCATAGTCCGTTGCCGACGTCGAGCTCGATCTCAGCTTTTCGGCGTTCCGCGTCCACGAGCCGCCGCTTTGTCTCGCTGTGCGGCTTGCCGGCCGCATCGCGGTAGCGCACCTTGTAACGGACGACCGACTTGGTGCGTCCCGACTTGTCCCGCTGCTCTAGCCGGCGGCGCTCGATGTACGCCATTGATCAGTGTCCAGAGATGTCTTCGATCGGCCTGGCTTTCGAGCCACGCCTCCACAGTTGATCGTCTGTAGCGAACGTGTCGCCCCACCCGATACCCCTGTGGCCCCCTCGCCTCGGTGACGCCAGCCGTAGAGCGTTTCGATCGGGATCCCCAGCATCTCAGAAAGGTCGCCGATCGTCATCAGGCGCTCGTCGGTGGTGCCGTTCATGATCAACTTAGTCATCTCAATGCTCATCCCTCGTCTGGTTGACGTTCTCTGTCTCCTGGTCGGGCTTCATGGTTCGCGGGACGTCTCGCGCGAGGTTGCTGTTGGGGAGTACCGATCGCCAGCGTGTCCAAATCGAGCTGGTCCGTTCAACAACTGCCCTTTTCCTTTGCCTGGCCGTTTCAGGGAGGTCATCTATTCACAGATGGCGGGGACTGGTCACGAATGCGCTGAACCTGTGGACAAGCACCGTCGGAATCCCGAAGGCCTCTAGCCCTGACTGGCGGTCACAACGGCCAACTTTCTTGACAGAGCTTGAACGGCCCCAGCGAGACCTTCCCCGATGGCAGGGCCCATCGACGGCAAACGCATATGCCAGGGAGGCGGCCGAAGCAGCAGTCGCTCAACACAACGGTCTGCGCGAAGCCGGCTGGGCCCGTTCCGCGAAAGGCCTTGGGCCTCTAGGAACTCGCTGCGCGATCTCGCGCACGCTCCGAGCCAAACCGCCTATGGGCGCTGGGTGAAACCTGCTTCTTTTCGTAGAACGGCGCGGAGGCCTACTAGCGGCAGACGTACCAAGCTGTGCAACGTGGGCGACCGCCCCGCGAGGCGTGCCAGAGGGTGTCGGCGCACGCCGAGCTTGGGGTGCCGTGACGGGCCACCCCGGCACATGCCCCATCTCTCTGTGTCGAAATTGCATCCACGCAACAAGATGCGCGTAGTAGCACGCCTGGAATCCAGGCCTCAGCGCTTGCCGATAACGGATGCCTCAACCGTTGGGACCCTCTGATAGGAGGACACGCCTCAGGCTGACTTCCAGCCCAGCCACCGCCCGTGTCACCTGCTTGCTGTCTGGACGTTCGACGTAAATCCGCCGAAGGAGCGGCACGTGACGGAGCCCGCACCTAGCCACACCACGTGGGAGCTCACTGAGGACTAGGGAAGGCAGTAGGGCAATACCCAGGCCTGCCGCCACGAGGTTGATGACAGTCCGAAAGTCATCCCCGCGAAAGGTCATCTTGGCGCGGAAGCCGGGGAGGCCAGTGATCTCGGCAAGCGCATCTAGTTGCGAGGCAGTCACCGGCGTCTCGATCCATGGCTCGGCGGCGAGCTCGACCAGGTCGATGACCTGCCCGGCAAAACGATGAGACAGCGGAACCGCAACCTGAACCGGGTCGTCGACGGCCGGACTGCGCGTTAGCCCCCTCGGCACTGACACGGGGAACCGGTTGTAGTCGAAGGTGACCGCGATGTCCAGTTCACCGCTCAAGAGCAGGCTGTGCGCCTCAGAGGTCTCGCACTCGACCAAGGCGACCTGACCGCCCGGGAAGGTTTGCCGAAAGTCGCGGAGCGCCGTTGGGAGCAGCCGCGCACAGGCGGAGTCGAACGCTCCGACGCGAACCTCGCCCGCCTCACCCTCTGAGATGGCGGCAATCTCGGCTTGAGCGGCCGCCAGAACGGTGACAACCTCATTGCCGGCTGCCAAGAGGACCCGTCCCGCATCGGTCGGTCGCAGTGGGCGGCGATGAAGGACGGGAGCACCAAGGTGCATCTCCAGCTGGGCGATCTGCTGCGAAACCGCTGGCTGCGAACAGCCGAGTACAGCAGCTGCCCCCGCAAACGAACCCTCTTCAACCACAGCGCGCAAGGCCCGAAGGTGACGCAGCTCAGGTCCGGCATTTGCTTTCATGATCGGATCATAAGCACCGATCATTGGAACTTATGCTCAGATTCAGTGATGCTCGGCCCATGACAAGTGCCATCCACGGGTTGCCGGTAGATGAAACGGTCTTTCCTGCCCGAGACGTTGTAGAGCTCCTCCGGGCGCTCGTCGCTATCGACTCCGTCAACCCCAGCCTGGTTGCCGGAGCGGCCGGAGAAACCGCCGCCGCCGACTTCATCGAGGACTGGGCCAGCCACACCGGGCTGGTCACCCACCGGCTGGAAGGCTCACCTGGCCGTCCCTCGGTGATCGTCGAGTCGCGCCCGACGAGCAGCGGGAAGTCCTTGCTGCTGTGCGGGCACGCCGATACCGTCGGGCCCGGCCAAATGGAGAACGCATTCCTACCCCGCGTCGATGGGGACCGCCTGTACGGGCGCGGCGGCTACGACATGAAGGCTGGGCTCGCGGCAGCGCTGATCGCGTGCCGCGAGGCCGCTCGGCTGGATCTGCCCGGACGAGTCGTCGTGGCGGCTGTTTCCGACGAGGAGCACTCCAGCCTCGGCGTGCAGGAGGTCCTCGGCCGGGTCAGCGTCGACGCAGCCATTGTCACCGAGCCGACCGAGCTGGTTGTTGCGGTCGCCCACCGGGGTTTCGTGTGGACCGAGATCGAGGTGATCGGGGTCTCGGCGCACGGCTCCCGTCCCCACCTGGGCCGTGACGCCATCCTCAAGACTGGACCCATTCTGGTCGCACTTGAGGACCTGAACACCGCGCTCCGCGGGCGTACCCATCCCCGCTTAGGCCGCGGCTTCGTGCATGGCTCCCTCATCGCCGGCGGCCGGGAGGAGTCGACCATCCCCGACCGGTGCCTGCTCACCATCGAACGCCGCACGCTGCCGGGCGAGTCGGTCGAGGACGTTGAACGCGACATCGCCGAGCTGCTCGCGCGCTGCCAGACGGCCGACCCGGAGCTGATGACGCGGACCCGGACCATCCTTGCTCGGCCGCCGTTCAGGATCGACGAGCGTGCTGAGCTCGTCACCATCGTCCGGGAGGCCGCCGCGGATGTGCTCCGTCATCCGGTCGATGTCGCGGGGGTCAGCTACTGGGCCGACGCGTCGCTCATCGCCGCCGCCGGTATCCCCACCTTGCTGTTCGGGCCCAACGGTGACGGCGCGCACGGCGACCTCGAGTGGGTCAGCCTGTCCGGCACCGTGGCCTGCGCCCAGACCCTCGTCGCGGTCGCCGAACGGTTCTGCCGATGAACCCCGCGGCAACCGACCCTGGTAACCCTCGATCCGCTGGCGCCGGCCGCCCCTGGTACCTGAACACGGACGGGCACAAATGGCGCACCGCGCCCAGCCCGCACCGCCCGTACCTGTTCCACCGCAGCATTGCCGGCTACCTGCCGACCCCACTCGTCGACCTACCCGACCTGGCCGCCGACCTCGGACTCACCCGCCTGCTCATCAAGGACGAGTCGAACCGGCTCGGTCTACCCGCATTCAAGATCCTCGGCGCCTCCTGGGCCATCTGCCGCGCCCTCAGCGCCCGGCTAGGTGTCAACGCCGGCAGCGCGACGCTGGACCTGCTCCGGGAACGTCTGCCCTCCGAGCCGCCCCTCACCTTGGTGACCGCCACCGACGGCAACCACGGCCGGGCCGTCGCCCGGATGGCGCACCTACTCGGGATCGATGCCCGGATCTACACCCCCCGCGGTGTCAGCCAGTCAGCACTGGACGGCATCCGCGGCGAAGGCGCCCAGCTGATCGAGGTCGACCAGCCTTACGACCACGTCGTGGTCACCGCCGCCAAGTCCACCGCCAACAAGTTGGGCACGCTGCTCATTCAAGACACCAGCTGGGACGGCTACAAAGAGATTCCCGGCTGGATCGTCGACGGCTACACCACCATGCTGGCCGAGATAGACGACCAGATCGCCGATGACGACACCCACCAGCAAGCGACCCACACTGTCGTGCCGGTCGGCGTCGGTTCCCTCGCCCAAGCCGTCCTACAGCACTACCGGTCGGCATCCTCCGCCGGTCCGCGGGTGATCAGCGTCGAACCGGCCACGGCCTCGTGCGTCGCGAAGTCGCTGCTCGCCGGAAGGATCACCTCGGTCAAGACGAGCGAGACGATCATGACCGGCCTGAGCTGCGGCACACCGTCACAGCTGGCCTGGCCGTACCTGTCCTCCGGCCTGGACGCGGCCACCGCCGTCACCGACGCGGAGGCCCTGGCTGCCGTCCGGGACCTCCATCGGGCCGGCGTTCGCTCCGGACCCTGTGCCGCCGCCGGACTTGCCGCTATCCGCGCGATCACGGCTGCGAACCTCGGCAGCCAACTCGGTCTCGGCCCCGAGTCGACCGTCGTACTGATCGGCACCGAAGGCTTCGACGCCAACCCCGTCACGCTCTGACCACCCCGTCCCCAAAGCCTTGGCCCCCAAGGAGTTCACCTCATGTCCGCGCCGTCCACTGTCCTGCGCGTTAACCGCGACCGGCTCTGGTCCGACCTGATGCAGCTGAAACAGATCGGTCTTACCGCGACGAGGCCACCGGCCTCGAAGGAATGAAGCGACTCGCCTTGAGCGACGAGGATGCCGAAGCGCGCCGCCTCGTCATCTCATGGATGACCAAGGCCGGAATGGAGGTGCGCATCGACCAGATCGGCAACGTATACGCTACCCGCCCCGGAACCGACCGCACCCTGCCCTGCGTGCTGATGGGCTCCCACATCGACACCGTCCCCACCGGCGGTGCTTTCGACGGCACGCTGGGCGTCCTCGGCGCCATCGAAGTCGTCCGCACCCTGAACGAGAACCACGTCACGACACTCCGCGACATCGAGGTCGGATTCTTCACCGAGGAAGAAGGTGTCCGCTTCGGCACCGACATGCTCGGCTCGGCCGTCACCGCCGGCCGGATCACTCTGGACGATGCCCACGCCCTGACCGACGACGACGGGCACACGGTCGCCGACGAACTCGTCCGGACCGGCTTCGACGGGCCTGCCCACCATCGAAGGCCGATCCCGCACGCCTACATCGAGTGTCACATCGAACAGGGCCCGATCCTCGCGGGCGCCGGCGTCGAGGTCGGCCTCGTGACCGGCGTCCAATCAATCTCTTGGCAGCGCCTCACCGTCCGTGGGGAAGCAGCGCACGCCGGCACCACCCCAATCGAATACCGGCACGACGCCGGGCTAATCGCGGCCGAAGTCATCGTCAAGCTTCGGCGGATGTGCGACAGCGGCACCTACGGCGCCCTCCGAGCGACCGTAGGCAAGATCACCTTCGGACCCGGACAAACCAATGTCATCCCCGACACCGCAACGTTGACAATCGAACTGCGCAACCCCGTCGACCAACAGATGAGCGCCGCCGAAGAGCACCTCGCCGACGTCGTTCGCGACCTCACCGCCCGTCACGGAGTGCAAACCACACTCGATCGCATGGCCCAAACGGCCGTTGTGCCGTTCGACGAACAGGTGCAAAAGCTCATCGCCCGGACCGCCGACGACCTCGGACTGGACTACGCACAGGCCATGTCCGGTGCCGGACACGACGCCCAGGAAATCTCTGCGATCTGCCCCACCGCCATGATCTTCGTCGCCGGAGAGAACAACGGAATCAGCCACACCCCCAAGGAGTGCTCAAACCCCCGCGCCTGAGGCAACGGAACCGACCTCCTCGCCAACGCAATCCTCCGGCTGGCCAATCAAGCCGACACCTGAGCGAGTCGCGGCCGAGAGTCCTGTGCTTCCCGAACTACCAGATCCGCGGTCTCGCGCGCATGTGTCGAGCGACTCCAGCGCGACGCAATCCAGTGGTTGATGACGGCCCGCGTCACCCATACAAGAAGTCACGCCGCTGATCGCATCCGCTATACGTACCCAACCGGAACTCGCACCCGTAGATCGGGAGAGGCCGATTCCTGACCAAGCCCGCGTACCTCCACCGATTCTGACGACCCCGACTTTGACACACCTTCTGCATCGCCGGTGCGCACCCACCACCTGGCTGACCGCGAGGTCGACCCGGTTCGCCTTTAGGGGTTGTGACGATGAGCATCCACAAGCTCAGCGCCGGGTCGGGGTACGACTATCTGACCCGGCAGGTCGCGGCGTTGGATGCCACCGAGAAGGGTCATGTCGGGTTGGCCTCCTACTACGCCGAACGGGGAGAGACTCCGGGGTCGTGGATCGGCGCAGGCGTGGCCGGCATCGACGGCCTGAGCGCCGGGGATGCGGTGACTGCGGAGCAGATGCGGGCTGTCTTCGGCGCCGGCCTGCATCCTCTCGCCGCCCAGCGGTTGGAGCGGCTAGACGCCGCCGATTTGACCGAGGCGAACCTGCGGGCAGCGACCCGGTTGGGCGCACCGTTTAAGGTTTACGTCGGCGAGGTCAGTCCTTTCCGCATCGAGGTGGCGAAGCAGATTGCCGCACGACAGGCCTCGGCCGGACAACTGAGAGACGAACCAATCTCCGCAACAGTTCGGGCGCGGGTCCGCACCGAGGTGGCGCGGGAGTTCTTCCGAAACCAGCATGGCCGCGACCCGATCGATGCTCGCGAGATCGCGGCCACCATCGCGAGGGAGTTGCGTCCGCGCACCCACACGGTTGCCGGCTTTGACCTGACCTTCTCCCCGGTCAAGTCGGTGTCGAGCTTGTGGGCGGTCGCCGACCCACACGTCGCGGCGCAGATCGAGGAGGCGCACCAGGCCGCGGTGCAGGATGCGCTGCACTTCATCGAACGCTACGCATTGCTCAGCCGGCAGGGACGTAACGGAGTCCGTCAGGTCAACGTCACCGGCCTGGTCGCGGCCGCGTTCACCCACCGCGACTCCCGAGCCGGGGACCCGGATCTGCACACCCATGTCGCCGTGGCGAACAAGGTGCAGACCTTCGACGGGCGCTGGCTGTCCATCGACGGACGGGTCTTGTTCAAAGCCACGGTGGCGGCGTCGGAAACCTACAACACCGCCCTGGAACACCACCTCCACGACCGGCTCGGCATTCGCTTCACGGAACGCGTCGACGGCGATCCGCGACTCCGGCCGACACGAGAGATCGTCGGCGTCGACCCCGCGCTGAACCGCCGCTGGTCGGCGCGGCGGGCCAGCATCGAGACTCGACGCGGTGAACTGGCGACGCAGTTTCAACGTGATCATCGTCGGCCGCCGACTCCGGTGGAGATGCTGCACCTAGCCCAGCAGGCCACGTTGGAGACTCGTGATGCCAAGCACGAACCCCGCACGCTGACCGAGCAGCGGATTGCCTGGCACAACGAGGCCGCCCAGGTTCTCGGCGGGCGTCAGGCCGTGCACGCCATGGTGCATACCGCCCTGCACCCCTCCCACACATTGAGCCCGATCATCGACGCGGCTTGGGTTGCTGCGGCGGCCGATCGGGTGCTCACGGCGCTGGAGGAGCACCGCTCCACCTGGCAGATCTGGCACGTACGGGCCGAGGCACAACGCCAAATCCGCGCCGCCAACCTCACCACCGACAAGGTGGACCAGCTGGTCGACCTGCTCGTCGCCGAGGTACTCAACACCAGATCAATACCGCTCACCCCGCCGGATGACACCGTCGTGGAACCGGTGCCGCTGCGGCGGGCCGACGGTTCATCGGTCTACACCGTCGCCGGCGCAGACCTGTTCACCTCCACCCGAATCTTGGAGGCCGAGCGACGGCTCGTCGCCACCGCGGGCCGCACCGATGGACGCACTGTCGATGCGGTCGCGGCCGACCTTGCGCTGTTGGAGGCGGTGGCGAACGGGATGGCCCTGGACGCAGGGCAGGCCGGGCTGGTCCGATCCATGGCCACTTCCGGTGCCCGGCTGCAGCTGGCGATCGCGCCAGCCGGCGCGGGCAAGACCACAGCACTACGCACCTCACCCAGGCGTGGCTGGAGGGCGGCGGGCGGGTACTTGGGCTGGCCCCGTCCGCCGCCGCGGCCGCACAGCTTCGCGAACACACTGGGGCGCCCACCGACACACTCGCCAAACTCACCTGGTCCCTCCAACACGAAAACGCCGAACTGCCCGACTGGGTCCACCGCATTGGCCGGTTGACGTTGGTGCTGGTAGACGAAGCCGGGATGGCGGACACGCTCTCCCTTGACACCGCCGTCCAATTCATTGTTGGCCGCGGCGGCAGCGTCCGGCTGATCGGTGATGATCAGCAGCTGGCCGCCATCGGCGCCGGCGGTGTCTTGCGCGACATCGAGCGCAGCCACGGCGCGGTTCGGCTGATCGAACTGCACCGCTTCCACGACCCCGCCGAAGCGGCCGCATCGGCGGCGTTGCGGGACGGCAGACCGGAGTCGTTAGGTTTCTACCTCGACCGGCAACGGATCCACGTCGGAGACCTGGCCGCACTCACCGAAAACCTGTTCGAGGCATGGCGAGCCGACCGCAGCCGTGGACTCGACTCGGTGATGCTCGCCCCAACCCGCGACCTGGTCGCCGAACTGAACCGGCGAGCCCGGGCTCACCGCCTCGCGTCTGCACCCATCACTGGCCCGGAGATCCGCTTGGCGGATGGAAACCGGGCCAGTGCCGGCGAGTTGATCATCACCCGTCACAACGACCGTCGGCTCCGCACCTCCGCCTTCGACTGGGTGAAGAACGGCGACCGCTGGATCGTCCTCACTGCTGATCGAGATGGCGGGCTGCTGGTGCAGCGTGGCCATACCGGCCGCACCATCCAACTCCCGGCCAGCTACGTACGCGATTGGGTAGAACCGGGCTACGCCACCACGATTCATACCGCCCAAGGGATCACCGCCGACACCATGCACGGCCTGATCACCGGCCACGAGTCGCGGCAGCAGCTGTACACCATGTGCACCCGGGACGGTTGGCCAACCACATCTACCTGCAACTGGTCGGCGACGGCGACCCGCACACCGTCATCCGACCCGACATCATGCGACCCTCCACCGCGACCGAGCTGCTCGAACACATCCTGGCCCGAGACGAAGCCCCAAGATCGGCCAGCACCCTGCTGTGCGAGCAGCACGATCCCGCCGTCCGGCTCGGCGATTCCGTCGAGCGTTACATCGACGCCTTGCATGTGGCCGCCGAAGACGTCGGCGGTGGGAGCGCAGTGCTGGCATTGGAGGCCTATGCGAACCGGTTGGTGCCTGGGCTAACCGACGAGCCGGCATGGCCGACCCTGCGTGCCCACCTGCTCCTCCTCGCCGTGCACGGTGCCGACCCGCACGAACAGCTGCGTGCCGCGTACGACGTCAAAGAGCTGATCAGCGCTGATGACCGAGCCGCCGTGCTGGACTGGCCCTGGACAACACCAGCCCGTCCGGTCGTCGAGACGGTCCGCTGCCGTGGCTGCCCGGCATTCCCGACCGCATCGCCGCCGACGCCAACTGGGGACCGTACTTGGACGCCCGATCCCACCGGGTTGCTCAGCTCGCCGACCAGGTCCGCCTCACCACCGCAGATCAAACGCCGGCCTGGGCGACCCAGCAGCACACTCTCG
>Ga0075423_10005537_pt1 | contig 11809 bp, 10 predicted proteins | sample SoiMethybrSBSTD2_FD_80114 | JGI IMG/M metagenome (GOLD analysis project Ga0075423, IMG submission 80114) | Bulk soil microbial communities from a Populus tree surrounding site in Tennessee, USA - Soil MetaG P. TD hybrid SBSTD2 | ecosystem: Environmental > Terrestrial > Soil > Tree plantation...
CCAGATGTAAGTGGAAATAGCCGGTCTCAGGCATCTGTATATTGGCCGGAAAGCCTGTGGATATAACAGGAGAAGGGCACGACCTGCCCCAACAAGCAAGCCAGCCGTGATCGAGAATTCAATTTTCGTCCACACCACAGGCAATGGGACGGCTGCGCGGAATGGTTTGGACCAGACTGCTGAGATGTTGATAGGCATGTGGGGAAAGAGGGGAGATCTCCATCAATGCCCCAGAATTCAGTGCAATCGCTGTGGACTGAATTGACCTTGAATTACGCCCTTATCTGGACTGGCTCGCGCTCGTCGGTGGACAGAATGTTGATCGACAGGCATGAGTCCAATCAACGCTCCAATAAACACAACAGATTCTAAGAAGATTCTTGATGGACAAAGACGGGATCGGCAGTGCTGTGGGGAAAAAGCTCCTACGCGTGCTGGAAGGCAAACATGAAGCGACTCCGCCGATATGGTTGATGCGGCAAGCGGGCCGCTATCTTCCTGAGTATCGTACGACTCGTGAAAAGGCTGGAGGATTTCTCAATCTTTGTTTTAACCCGGAGCTGGCCACGGAAGTAACGTTGCAGCCGATCCGGCGGTTTGGCTTCGATGCGGCGATTTTATTCTCCGATATTCTTGTCGTGGCGTTGGCACTCGGCCGGAAAGTTGAATTCCTGGCCGGTGAAGGACCGAGACTTGAACCCTTGAACGATGCGGATGCGGTTTCCGCGATGCGGGAGGAAGCTGATCAAAATGTGCTGGCGCCGATTTATGAAACGGTGCGTCAGGTCAAGGTTGCGCTTGATGATGCGATCGGGCTGATAGGATTTTGCGGGGCTCCATGGACAGTTGCGACGTACATGGTGGCGGGGCAGGCAACAGCGGATCAGGCACCCGCCAGATTGTTCGCCCTTCGTGATCCCAAGAGTTTTTCGCAACTGATCGACCGCCTCGTGAATGCGTCAATTGAGTACCTGGTGAGACAGCTTCAGGCAGGTGCGGATTGTGTACAGATTTTCGATACTTGGGCTGGTGTGCTCGGTCCTGAGCAGTTCGACCGCTGGTGTATCGCTCCAACGCAGAAAATCGTCGAGGGCATACGCCGACGGGTACCTCGCGCCAAGGTCATCGGATTTCCACGGGGAGCTGGCGCGATGGCCCTTCCCTATATTGAAATGACGGGAGTGAGCGCCATTGGCATTGATTGGACGTTTGAGCGAGCCATTGCACGCGATGCACTGCAATCACGTGTCCCGGTGCAAGGTAACGTTGATCCGCTTGCTCTTCTAGCCGGTGGTGCAGCTCTTGATCATGAAGTTGATGACGTGCTGCGTCATCTCGGCGATGGCCCGCTGATTTTTAATCTTGGGCATGGGATATTGCCCGACACCCCGATCGCGCACGTGGAACGCATGCTTAAGCGCGTACGCAGGTAGGCTGAGATGTATCTTTGGGTGAAAGCGCTGCACATCGTTGCCGTGATCGCCTGGATGGCTGGGATGCTCTACCTGCCGCGGCTGTTCGTCTATCACGCGGCTGTTCGCGTCGGGTCCGAGCAATCGGAAACTTTCAAGACGATGGAGCGCCGCCTTCTCAATTTCATCATGATGCCGGCCATGGCTGTTACCTGGATCGCGGGCATCGCTTTGGTGTTGCTCGGACAATGGTTTAGCGCCGGATGGTTTCAGGCCAAATTTGTCATTGTGATCGCCATGACCATCGTGCACGGCCTATTTGCACACTGGGTAAACGAATTCCGGTACGACCGGAATTCACACAGTCAAAACTTCTTTCGTATTATCAATGAGATACCGACGATTATGCTGATCGTCATCGTTATTCTGGCGACGGTTAAACCGTTCTAAGTCATCCCCGCAGTTGCTCGCACGCGCCTGCCCTCTTGCGTCAAACGGTGGCTCAACTTATGTTGATGACATCCCACCGAACGCAGGCGGATGCAGTCGCGTTCCGGCTCCCTGGTATTTGGGCCGGTCGCAGCATCGGGTTCCGGGCCTTTCCCTACTACCACCTCGTCACCCCAGACCTGCGATCTCTCTCCAAAGTCAAACGGCGCAAGTTTTTTGTTTTCAAGTCTTCGCCGGTAACGCTTCCAAGGACGTAAACCCCCAATGCGGGAAATGAAACTCCAGGACCTCAAGTCCAAGACACCTGCCGATCTCGTTGCCTTCGCTGAAGAACATCAGGTTGAGAACGCCAGCACCATGCGCAAGCAGGAGCTGATGTTCGCGATCCTGAAGCAGCTCGCGACGCAGGAAGTCGACATTATCGGCGAAGGCGTGGTCGAGGTGCTCTCCGACGGCTTCGGATTCCTGCGCTCGCCGGAATCGAATTACCTGTCCGGGCCTGACGATATCTACGTTTCACCAAGCCAGATTCGCCGTTTCGGTCTGCGCACCGGCGATACTGTTGAAGGCCATATCCGCTCGCCGAAAGAAGGCGAGCGTTATTTCGCGCTGCTCAAGGTCAACACGATCAATTTCGAGGATCCCGAGAAGGCGCGGCACAAGGTCAATTTCGACAATTTGACCCCCCTCTATCCCGACGAACGCCTCAAGATGGAATACGAGGATCCGACCAAAAAGGACCTCTCGGCCCGCGTCATTGATATCGTGGCACCGATCGGCAAAGGCCAGCGTGCGCTGATCGTCTCGCCGCCGCGTACCGGCAAGACCGTCTTGCTGCAGAATATTGCGCATTCAATCACCTCCAATCACCCTGAGACTTACCTGATCGTGCTGCTCATCGATGAGCGGCCGGAAGAAGTCACCGACATGCAGCGCTCGGTGAAGGGCGAAGTGATTTCATCGACATTCGACGAGCCGGCCTCGCGTCACGTGCAGGTCGCGGAAATGGTGATCGAGAAGGCGAAACGCCTGGTCGAACATCAGCGCGACGTCGTAATTCTTCTCGACTCGATTACCCGTCTTGGCCGTGCCTATAACACCGTCGTACCCTCATCGGGCAAAGTGCTGACCGGCGGTGTCGATGCCAATGCGCTGCAACGGCCGAAGCGCTTTTTCGGCGCGGCCCGAAACATTGAGGAAGGCGGATCGCTCACCATCATCGCCACGGCCCTGATCGATACCGGCAGCCGCATGGACGAAGTGATTTTCGAAGAGTTCAAGGGCACCGGCAATTCGGAACTGATCCTCGACCGCAAGGTCGCCGACAAGCGCACATTCCCCGCGATGGACATCACGCGGTCAGGCACGCGCAAGGAAGAGCTCCTCACTGATCCTGCAATCCTCAAGAAAATGTACGTTTTGCGCAGGATTCTGAACCCGATGGGCACGATGGATGCGATCGACTTCCTGCTCGACAAGTTGCGCAATACGAAGAGCAACTCCGAGTTCTTCGAGTCGATGAATACGTAATCAGCGCCTATTGCTGCATGGCCGAAACTGCCGCTGCGATCTGGGCGGCATCGGTCACCGGAAGCGAGCAGCGCTCACCGACACACACGAAGGCCGCGCTCTCGGGTGCGGCCTTCAATTTTTCCTGCGCAGGGTGCGACGACGGGAGGTCGCCGGTATTCGACGCGCGAAGAACGACGCGATCAAGATAAGGCAGTTGCAGCGCTACTTTCGCGAGACGCCCGGCGTCGGGGCCGGTCACCACGATCTCGGCGGCCCGCAGCCGCAGGTCGAGGGCGTTGAGCAGCGCGACATGACCGAACAGATTGCGCTCCGCGCCTGAAAGAACTGTTTCGATCAAGCGATCTGCCTGCGCGCGCCATTTGTGGTCGCCGGAAAGCATTGCGAGTCTGACCAGATTTTGTGCAGCCACCGAGTTTGGATTCGGCGTGGCGTCGTCCTGGGTCGAATGCGGCCGCAGCACCAGGTCATCTGCATCGTCAGAGGAAAGATAATAGGCACCGGTCTCGGCGTCGGCGTAGTGCTTGTCGAAAGAATTCTGCCACGCGAGGGCCTTCTCGAGATAACTGCGCTCGCCGGTCGCTTCGTAAAGCGACAGGGCGGCCCGAATCATGGTTGCGAAATCGGAAGCAAGACCGGGGAAGAGCAACTTTCCCTCGCGCCAGGAGTGGCCGAGGCGATCGCCTTTGGTCATTGATCGTGCAGCGAAATCGAACGCGCGCCGGGCCATCGTGAGCCAGTCTGGGTCGTCCATAATAAGCGCCGAATTGACGAGAGCCGCGATCATCAGCCCGTTCCAGTCAGCCAAAACTTTGTCGTCAAGCCCGGGGCGGATGCGCGTCTCGCGCACCGCAAGCAACTTCGCGCGCAGCTGTGTCAGGCGTTTTTCATCCTCGGCAATACGGTCGAGGCCAGCGAGGCGGTTAAGGATGCTATGGCCTTCAAAATTTCCGTCGGGCGTCACGTCGTAGTGCCGTGCAAAATATTCGCCGTCGGTTTCGCCGAGGGTTTTGATCACTTCGTCGTACGACCAGACGTAGAATTTGCCTTCTTCACCGTCGGAGTCGGCATCAAGCGAGGCAAAAAAAGCGCTCTCGCCGCCAGTCATTTCGCGGTTGAGCCACGCGACAGTTTCTCGCGCGCGCTGGGCAAACAAAGGATCTTTGCTGCGCTGCCAGGCCAGTGACAGCAACTCGAGCAGCTGGGCGTTGTCGTAGAGCATTTTTTCGAAATGCGGGACCAGCCAACGCTCGTCCACGGAGTAGCGCGAGAAGCCCCCGCCCAGATGGTCGTAGATCCCCCCCTCGCACATGCGAGCGAGGGTGTGGTCGACGGTTTCGAAAAACCGTGCGTCTTTGGTGCGTAGGCCGGCGCGCCAGAGCATTTCGAGGATTGCGGGCTGCGGAAACTTGGGAGCGCCGCGCAAACCGCCGTTGACCTGGTCGAACATGTTGCCGACCTGCATGGCGGCCGCATCAAGCTCCTTCAGGCCCGTCGTAACTTTGTCTGCCGGTCTTGCCTTCTCGGCGAGCCGGGACAAGAGCGCGGCGCGGTTCTGCTCGATCCGGCTGGGCTCCTCTCTGAACAGCCGGGCCACTTCGCGCAGAACATCGACGAAGGCTGGCCGGCCGAAGCGCGATTCTTTCGGGAAATATGTACCGCCCCAGACCGGCTCTGCCTTCGAGGTCAGGAACATCGTCAGAGGCCAACCGCCCTGCTCTCCCAGCAGATGCAATGCGCTCATATAAATCTGATCGATGTCGGGACGCTCTTCGCGATCGACCTTGATGTTGACGAACAGCTCGTTCATCACGTGCGCGGTCGCCGCATCCTCAAAGGACTCGTGCGCCATGACATGGCACCAGTGGCAGGCGGCGTAGCCGACCGACAGCAGGATTGGCTTATTCGTACGCTTGGCCTCCTGCAGCGCTTCCGGCCCCCAGCTCCACCAGTCGACCGGATTATGCTTGTGTTGAAGAAGGTAAGGCGACGTCGCCTGAGCAAGGCGATTCACATGAGCGGCGTTGTGAGGAAAAGACATTGCCCGAACCTAGCGTGATTTGACGCTGGCGGGAAACGGTCTCCGCCGTGGCGCGTCGACTATAGAACAGCGCCCTTGGTTGAATCGTTCCTGCCGCGCACGATTACCGCCTCATGGCAATATTGCAAAAGCTCGTGCAGGAAACCCGAGCCCGTTGCGGACCTTCGGCCAGGTCACGACGATCAGTGCACCTTTCGGCGGCACCTTGTCGAGATTGGCCATGACTTCGATTTGATAGTGGCCATGTTGAAGGATATAGGTCTCGGATTCCATCTTGTCGGTCGTGTCGGTGTCGAGAGACTCGTGTCCTGTTGCCACGGCGCCGCGCTGTTCATAGAGAAACTTGATTGTCTCGAATGACCAGGCAGGAAATGGAGCGCGCTTGAATCGCTCGGGATCGGTGTCCCAATCTTTGTACATGTCAGTTCGCAGTGCCACGAATGATCCACGCGGAATGCGCCCGTGCTTTTGCTCCCAGGCACGCAAATCGGCGACAGAAAACGCGTGGTTCGGATCCTTCTGCAGATAAGGCGTTGCATCCAGCACGACCAACGGCAGAATCATCTGTTTGAGGGGGATCGCATCCATGGTGATCCCTTTTTCGTCGAAATGCGCGGGCGGATCGACGTGGGTGCCGTACTGGCCGACGAACTCGTAGAGCGTTGTGCGGATGCCGTCTTCTTGGATGGTGTAGGGGCGCTGTGTCTTCGGGTCGGCTGCGGGTGTCATTTTCGCCTGGCCGAAGCCGGACCACACGGGGGACCGCGGGTCGAAGCTGTGCGTGAGATCAACGAAACGCTTTGACGCAATTACGCGGTACGCGCGAGCGAGATCGTTGTCGGTTGCGGCCAAAGACGGGGCAAAACTTGCGATCAGAATCGCCGGCAGGAGCGTGAAAAGGCGGAAACTCGGTGTCATGTCGCCTCCCCAATAGTTCGTGAATTTGCACGATCATATCGCGGGCGGCGGGATCGCGGCGTGGGATTTTCATGAGGCCCTGGAAGAGCCGCGCTGCGACGTTTCACAGCCTGTGCCAACGTTATCGGGGCTTGACCCCCGCCCTCTCTCAGCGCTTCCGTGCGCTGCGATGTCGAATGCAACGCGCGAAACCATTTACGCACTGTCGTCCGGACGTCCGCCGGCCGCTATTGCAGTTGTGCGTATTTCAGGGCCGCGTGCCGGCGTTGCGCTCAAAGCGCTCATGGGCAGGATTCCTGATCCGCGCAAGGCTGCGCTTGCACGCATCCGTGGACGCGATGGCGAGATCGTCGATCAGGCACTGGCGCTCTGGTTTCCAGGGCCGCAAAGCGAAACCGGCGAGGATGTAGCGGAGCTTCAGCTGCATGGCGGCCACGCCGTCGTCGCCGCGGTTTTTGCGGCACTGTCGCAAATCGACGGTTTGCGTATGGCGGAAGCGGGCGAATTCACCCGTCGGGCTTTTGAGAACGGCAAGCTTGATCTTACAGCAGTGGAAGGCCTTGCCGACCTGGTGATGGCCGAGACGGAAGGACAACGGCGCCAGGCTTTTCGGCAGATGGCTGGGGCGTTGAGGGACCGATCCGAAACCTGGCGAACGCAGCTGATCCAGGCGCTTGCTCTCGTTGAGGCACGCATTGATTTTTCAGATGAGGCCGACGTGCCTCAGGATCTTGTGACGCCGGCGTTGCAGATTGCCCGGTCGCTCGAAGGCGACATTGCGTCAGTGCTTGCTGAGGGCAACCGCGGGGAGCGCCTGCGCGAAGGATTTTTCGTGGCTATTGCGGGTCCGCCGAATGCCGGCAAATCGACGCTTCTCAATCGGATTGCGAAGCGCGAGGCAGCGATCGTGTCGCCTTATCCCGGGACAACGCGCGACGTGATCGAGGTGCATCTCAATCTTGATGGATTGCCGGTCACGCTGCTCGATACGGCGGGCATTCGCGAGACTGACGATCCGGTAGAGATTGAAGGCGTGCGCCGCGCACGCGAGCGCGCAACGGCCGCCGACCTGATCCTGTGGGTCGTCGAGGCGGGAGACGCGTTGGGGCAGGATGAAGTGGGAAACGCGCTGTGGTCGCGTGACAAGAGTGAAAGTTCGGCACTCTCTCACGGCGCCGGCGTTGGAATTCCCGCACGCCCTTTCGGAGACAGCGAGGCTGGCCGCGTCACTCGCCTCTCGTCCAACGAAAGCGGGCCTTCGCTTACGGGGAGCGGGCGCACGCCGGTCTGGCTCATCCGTAATAAAATCGATTTGCATCAGAGTCTTAGGCAAAGAAATGAACCGAATATACAAAGTAAAGGAAAAAGTGAACGAGAAGTTCGGGTTAATAAGTCCCTAAAAAATATGGCTAACAAAACCTTAGCGGAAAAGAATGAAATCGAATTCACGTTTAATGAATCGGAGTTCGATATTTCGGCGAAGACCGGTGAAGGTTTCGACCTGTTGTTGAACGCGCTCGCGCGACAAGCTGGAAAATATTTGGCGGGCGCCGAGAGCGCGTTGGTGACGCGTGAACGTCACCGTCGCGCGCTGCAGGATACGCTGGCCGCCCTGCGCCGCGCCCTGGCTCCAGACCTTTCGAGCCGTGAGGACCTTGTCGCCGAGGAATTACGGCTCGCCGCGCGCGCGTTGGGCCGCCTCACCGGCCGCGTCGGCGTTGACGACGTCCTTGACGTTATTTTCCGAGACTTCTGCATCGGAAAATGAGGGGTGTGGATAACTATGGGGATTTTGTCCGTCTAATGGGTATCAACGGGCTGTATAAGGACCCATGTTTTCCACAGGGGCTGTGGGTCAATGAGAGATCCCAGATGGGTTCGTTTCGAACGCTTGTGCAATGTTTCACGTGAAACATTTTCATTAAATTCAATGATTTTGACCCCTCCCCGCGCCTCCGCTAGAACGCGCCATCCGAGGTTTTGATGGCCTATCGATTCGACGTCGTTGTGATTGGCGGCGGCCACGCCGGCTGTGAAGCCGCGGCAGCGGCGGCCCGTATGGGGGCGAAAACGGCCCTCGTAACCCACCGATTTGGCACCATTGGCGCCATGTCCTGTAACCCCGCGATTGGAGGGCTTGGAAAAGGCCATCTGGTCCGGGAAATCGACGCTATGGACGGCCTTATGGCCCGAATCGCCGATCTCGGCGGCATCCAGTTTCGCGTCCTCAATCGCCGAAAAGGTCCCGCGGTGCGCGGCCCTAGGGCCCAGGCCGACCGGAAACTCTATGCCCGTGCCATGAAGGCTGCGATCGGGTCTATGCCGAACCTCGAAATACTCGAGGCAGAAGCCGACGATCTTCTGATCAAGTCAGGGCGCGCAAGCGGTGTCCGGCTTGCGGATGGCCGTGAAATTGCAGTTGGTGCGGTCGTTCTCACGACCGGCACATTTTTGCGCGGCCTCATTCACATCGGCGAAAGACAAATTCCCGCCGGACGCGTCGGCGAAGCGCCCGCGATAGGTCTTTCGCGCACGCTGGAAAATCTCGGAGTCGCGCTTGGCCGCTTGAAGACTGGAACGCCACCACGCCTCGACGGCCGGACAATTGATTGGTCCGCACTTGAAATGCAGCCGGGCGACAATCCACCCGAGCCGTTTTCAATTTTCACCACGCAAATCGAAAATCCGCAGATCGAATGCGGAATCACGCGTACCTCCGAATCCACGCACAAAATCATCCGCGACAACGTTCATCGTTCGCCGATGTATTCGGGACAGATCGCAAGCCGCGGTCCGCGCTATTGTCCGTCGATCGAAGACAAGATCGTGAAGTTCGGCGAGCGCGACGGCCACCAGATTTTTCTGGAGCCGGAAGGTCTCGACGATCACACCGTTTATCCAAACGGAATCTCGACGTCGCTTCCTGAAGAGGTGCAGCACGCGTTCGTCGCAACAATTCCCGGACTGACAAACGCGCGGATCGTTCGTCCTGGCTATGCGATCGAGTACGACTACGTCGATCCGCGCGAACTCACGCCAACGCTTCAGACCAAAAAGTTGCGCGGATTGTTTCTTGCCGGTCAAATCAACGGCACAACGGGCTATGAAGAGGCTGCGGCACAGGGACTTCTTGCTGGTCTCAACGCGGCGGCTTTGGCGGGCGAGGGCGATGAAATCGTCATCGATCGCGCGCAAGCGTATCTTGGTGTGATGATCGACGATCTCGTGACGCGCGGCGTAAGCGAACCGTATCGCATGTTCACATCGCGTGCAGAGTATCGACTGCAGTTGCGCGCCGACAATGCCGATCAGCGCCTGACTGACAAGGGAATTTCTATCGGCTGCGTTGGCGCCAAACGTGCACGCATGCACCAAGAAAAACAATCGGCGCTGGACGATGCACGCAAATTTGCAAAATCAATTTCACTTACGCCGAAGGAAGCAGAGCGCCACGGTCTGTCGTTGAACAAAGACGGGCAGCGGCGCTCGGCATTTGAACTGTTATCGTATCCGAGCGTGACGATCACACAGCTCGCAAAAATCTGGCCGCGCTTTGGCGAGCTCGCACCGAAGATCGCCGAGCAGATCGAGATTGATGCGAAATACGATGTCTATCTTTCGCGTCAGGCGGCGGACATTGCAGCGTATCGGCGCGACGAAAGTTTTGAGTTGCCGGATGAGTTCGACTACGCGACGCTGCCTGGGCTCTCCAATGAAATGAAGCAGAAATTGCAAGCGCACCGACCGCGCACAATCGGGCAAGCGGGCCGCATCGACGGCATCACGCCGGCGGCGCTCACGTTGCTTGTGGCCCATGCACGGCGCGCCAAAAAAACTTCAGCGAAATTGGCGTGAGCAAAAGCGGGCAGGGGGCTCGAGATCTCTCTGCCGACAAAGCGCGTGCGCTCGCCCTGTTTCCTGTTCCACGTGAAACGCAAGACCGTCTCGACCGATTCGTCGAAACCCTGTTGCGATGGCAAGACAAGCTGAACCTGATCGGAAATTCGACGATCGGTGAAATCTGGACACGCCACGTCGCCGATTCGCTCCAGCTCTTGCCGCTGGCGCCACAGGCGAGGACCTGGGTCGACCTCGGTTCCGGCGGTGGCTTCCCAGGCATGGTGATCGCCTGTGCGCTTGCTGAAGAGGCAGAGACGCGCGTCCATCTTGTTGAAAGCAATGGAAAAAAGGCCGCATTCCTGCGCGAGGCGGCGAGCGTGACTGGGGCGCCGGCGGTAGTGCACGCGATGCGAGCGGAGAAATTTGGGGAAAGCTGTGCAGAACCCGTCGATGCTATTACCGCGCGCGCACTGGCCCCGTTGAAAACACTGTGCGATCAGGCGTTTCCTTTCATTTCGCGGGGCGCGATCGGTCTCTTCCCCAAGGGTCAAGATGTAGATGCCGAATTGACCGAAGCCGCTAAATGTTGGAGACTCAAAGCCTCAAAAGTGCCCAGCAAGACCAGTCCCGAAGGTTCGATCGTTCTGATTCGCGGTCTCGAGGCTCGATAGAGCATCAGATCAGGCCGAGGCCGATTCGGGGGGCCTGCGAGGCCACCGGCGCATCAACGGAAAGCCGCCATGACCGAGAGCCCTACTTCAGACCAGCCCGCTGACACCCCGGTCATCGCCTTCGGCAAGCCGGCCGTCAAACCAGATTCCAACCGACCGCGGGTCCTCGGGATTGCCAACCAGAAAGGTGGAGTCGGCAAGACCACGACTGCAATCAACCTCGGTACGGCGCTCGCCGCGATCGGTGAGCATGTGCTGATCGTAGACCTCGATCCGCAGGGTAACGCTTCAACGGGCCTCGGCATCGAGCGCAAATCGCGCAGGACATCAACCTACGACGTACTGACCGGCGCCGCGCCGATGCGCGATGCGGTCCTGCAAACGGCAGTGCCACAACTTTTTATTGCGCCGTCGACGCTCGATCTGTCCGGTCTCGAACTTGAGATTGGCCAACAACGTGACCGGGCGTTCCGCTTGCGTAATGCGCTTCGCCAGCTCAACACCGGCACGCGCCCTTACGATTTCACTTACGTGCTCGTCGACTGTCCGCCATCGCTGAACTTGCTGACGGTCAACGCGATGGCAGCCGCGGATTCGATTCTTGTGCCGCTGCAGTGTGAGTTCTTCGCGCTCGAAGGCCTGTCGCAGCTTTTGAAAACCGTCGAGCAGGTCAAGACGACTCTTAATCCGACGCTGTCGATCCACGGCATCGTGCTGACGATGTATGACTCGCGCAACAATCTCTCAAACCAGGTTGTCGCCGATGTGCGCCAGTTCATGGGGAACAAGGTGTATGAGACTATAATCCCACGCAACGTGCGCATCTCGGAAGCGCCGTCTTATGGCAAGCCTGTGCTCGTCTACGACCTTAAATGCGTCGGCAGCGAAGCCTATCTGCGTCTTGCGACCGAAATCATCCAGCGAGAGAAGGCTTTGAAGGCGGGGTA
>Ga0075423_10005539_pt1 | contig 11806 bp, 11 predicted proteins | sample SoiMethybrSBSTD2_FD_80114 | JGI IMG/M metagenome (GOLD analysis project Ga0075423, IMG submission 80114) | Bulk soil microbial communities from a Populus tree surrounding site in Tennessee, USA - Soil MetaG P. TD hybrid SBSTD2 | ecosystem: Environmental > Terrestrial > Soil > Tree plantation...
AGGCCGGCGACAAGCACGGCCATCGCGATGACCACGAAAATCATTCGCTTTCTCATGAGTGGTTCCTCCTTATCGTCCTGTTCCATCGAAGTTGATACCGCGTCCCTCAATCAGCGATCCGGTTGCGCGCGCCATTTCGGTGCGTGCCGTCCGGTAGTCGGTAAGAGCCGAGATCTCGTCGAGCCGCGCTCGGGACAGGTCGTTCTGGCGCGTCAGCACCAGGAAGTTCGTCGAAAGCCCCGTGTCGTATCGATCGCGCTCGGCTGAAAGCTGGATCTCCGCCGCTTCGCGGCCCGATCGGGCCGCTTCGATCCTCTGGCCCGCCGTTTCCAACGCCGCGGCGGCATCGAGAACCTCGGCGCGGATGGTCTTGCGTACGCGGGCCAGGTCCGTTTCGGACTGCCGCTCGACGTGCCGCGCCACCGCGGCGTTTCCCCGAGCCGCGCGGTTGCCGATCGGGAGACCCAGCACCAGCGCGACACGCGCGGCGTCGAAGTCCCCCCTACCGAGCGACTCGAAGGACTTGCTGAAATCACCGTCTAGCTCTGAGGGAAGGGTCCCGGGTGGGCCCGCGGGATTGAGCGAGCCCGCGATGCCGAATCGGTCATAGGAAACCACCGCATCGAGGCTCGGCCAGATTCCGTCGCGGGCGAACGCGGTCTCGGCGTGACGCCGCTTCACCAGCGCGTCCGCGATCGCAAGCTCGGGCCGGGCCGAAAGCGCGCGCTCCAACGAGGCGGGGACGTCGACCGGTTGAACCTCGACCGTCGCGTCCTCGACCGGAGCGAGCTGCTCACTCCAGAGGGCGTCCCCCGCGCCGTCCAGGATCAGGAGCTTCAGGGCGTTCTCCGCGCGGGCCAGCGCCTCCCTCGAGGCGAGAAGCTCCCCGCGCCGCCGCTCCAGCTCCGCGCGAGGTTGGGCAAGCTCGGTACGGGGTACCGAACCGGTCTCGACGCGGGTCTGCGTCTCCCCCAGCTGCTCCTCCGCAAGATGCACCGCTTGCTGGCGCACCTCGATCCCCAGCCGGACCGCCACGAGGGTCCAGTAGGACCGCTCGACCGAGGCAACCGTTTCGGTGACGGCGCGCCTGAGCGAGGCGGTGGCGCCTTCGCGGCCCGCCTTCGCGACGCGCACCGACAGCCGAGCCGCGTCCGTTCCGCGGTTGCGCAACAGGGGTTGCCGCAGCTCCAGGCCCACGCGCGTTCTGTACGCCGGCGACAGAAGGGTCAGGCTCTCGTCGGTCTCGCGAGCACCCCTCGCCCTGAGCGATAGAGCGCCGCCCGAGGGAAGGAGCTGTCGGATCGCCGCGCCGGCTTCCGACGATTTGAATTCAGGACCAATCTCGGCCGGCGACGTGCCTGTGAAGGAGGAGTTCAAGGGCTCCGTTGATTTCGACCATGCGCCATCCAGCTCGACGAAGGGGTCGTACGCGCCGCTCGCCGCGGTTACAGCCGCCCTCGACGCGGCCAGCGACTCGCGCTCGATCACCAACCCCTCGTTCTTCTGGAGGGCGAGGCTGATCGCCTCGTTTAGGGTTAGACGATGCTCGGCGCTGAGCGCGTTGCCGGCGGGCAAGGCCACGGTCAGGAGAAGCGCCAGCGCGACGATTCGTTTCAGGGTCGCGATATTCATGTGCCACCTCGTTGGAGATCGGTCTTCTGAAGACGCGCGTCGATCGCCTCGGCGAAGCGCGCGAGCTCTTGCGGATCGAGCGAGACCAGCGACCCCAGCTCACAAGGGGTGAGCTCCATCCCCCGCTCGGCCAGTTCCAACAACGCTGCTTTCGGATTCGCGATGAACCGGCGACGCAGCGCCTCATCCGTCGCCAGGACACCGATGATGCGTTCGACATAGAGTTGGCTCATTTTGTTCTCCTCTCGCGGTGGACCTATCTCAAGAGACGTGCCAGGTCGCCGCACGAGAGCGAGTGAGGCGCGACACCATTGCGCTCACGGAACTTGGCGTGCGAGAGGGACGCAAGACCGGGAGCGGTGGGTTTCGGACTACCTGTAGGGAAATCGACAGAACGTCGATTCATGCGCGGGCACGATCGGTTGCGTTACAGCTCTGTCGGACGGGGCCTGCACGTGCTCGCCGGGGTCGACGCCGGGCCCATGGGGCCCGGCGTCTGGAGGGGGCGAATGGAGGGTATGTGATGAAGCGGATTATTGGAGGGAACTAGAACCTGTACGAAAGGCCGACCGTGCCGCGCTCCATCCAGATCTGATCCGCCCCACTGGCATCGGCAAGGCCCGTTGCGCCGTTCGAGGGGAACGCCACGAGCTCGCGAAGGTCCGCGCGCAGCGCCCACCGCTCGGTGATCCCGTAGGTCGTACCTGCTCCGAAGTTGATCGCGAACGCGGTTTGCGACTTGTCCAGTTGTGGCACGCGATCGGCGTCGGTGTTGGACAGAAACGTTACCGCTCCGGCCCCGGCCACCAGATAGGGCGTCCAGTTGCGGACCGGAAAGTCCGCTCTCAGGTTCGCTTGGTAGGCGAGAACATCGGGTGTTTTCCGATCCTGGGTCGCACCGGGCCCTACATCGACGCTCTGCTTGACCGGAATCATCCAGGTGAACTCTCCCTCGGCCGCGAGCCTCGGGGTCACGCGATACGTCACGGTCCCGACAGCGGGGATGTTGACGAAGCGATCCGGCAGCGCCGTGTCGTTCTTGTTCAGGGCCTGAATTCCACCCATGAGCGAGACCTCCGTCCGTGACCCGAACGACTCTTGCGCCGCGGCGGTCGACGCCGCGCCCAGGATGAAGAGCGAGACGACTGCTCCGATGGCGGCGCTCGTGCTCCTTCTACTGACCTTCATGGCACTCCTCCTCGTGATCGATCCGCGACGGCGCGGTGCTGGGCGCCGGGTGCGTCCTCATGCCGCCCATCGCTTCTTCTGGTCCCGGGTATCTCAAGCGGCGTGCCAACCGATCGAACGGGACGCGCAGCTGCCGATACTCTTTGCGCTCGCGGGAGTTGGGCTGGCGGGGGGAGTTGGTGAGGGTTCGGCGGGATGGCGCGCCGGTTGTTGCGGGATCGACAGGCTGTCGGTTTCTCTGCAGGCGACCCGCGGAGCGTCGCTGACGAGCCGGCTAGCTGACCCCGTACTTTTCGAGGCGTGAGTAAAGCTGGGCGCGCGTGAGGCCCAGGAGACGGGCGGCCCTGGACTTGTTGCCCTTGGCCTGGCTCAGAGCCTTCTCGACCATGTCGCGCTCCACGTGTTCGAGATTCATGCCCTCGGGGGGAAACGGCGCAGCCGTTTTCGCCGAGCCGTTCGTCGCTTCGGAATGGGTCGCCCCGACGCTCGTCGCCATCGTGGGAAGGTGATCGCGGGTAATCAAACCCCCGTCGCAAAGGAGAATCGCGCGCTCGATCGCGTTCCGCAGCTCGCGCACGTTCCCCGGCCAGGGATAGGCAAGCAGCCATTCGCGCGCGTCCTTCGAGATCCCGGCGGCCGGCCGACCCATGGTCCTGCCCAAGTCCTCCAGAAACGCCTCGGCGAGAGGCAGAATATCCTCCGGTCGCTCGCGCAAGGGCGCGATATGGATCTGGAACACGTTGAGGCGATAGTACAAGTCCTCGCGAAACGTCTGCCGCGCGATGCTCGCCGCCAAGTCGCGGTTTGTGGCCGCGATGACGCGGACATCGGCCTTCAGCGTGCGCGTCCCACCCAAGCGTTGGAACTCGCGCTGCTCGAGGACCCGGAGAAACTTCGCCTGGACCAGCGGGCTCATCTCGGCAATCTCGTCGAGGAACAGGGTCCCGCCCGCGGCCTGCTCCAGGCGGCCGATCTTGGTTGCGATCGCCCCCGTGAAGGCTCCCCTTTCGTGCCCGAACAGCTCCGACTCGAGGAGCTGCTCCGGCAGCGCCGCGCAGTTGATCGCGACGAAAGGACGACCCGACCGCGGCGAGCCTTGGTGGATCAGGCTGGAGATCACTTCCTTGCCGGTCCCCGACTCCCCCGTGATGAGCACCGTGGTTTCCGAAGCTGTCACTCGCTTGACCGAGAGCAGGCTCTGCTTCCAGGAGGGCGAGACCCCGATGATCCGGCCCCGTCCCCGGGACTCCAGCTCGCGGGCGAGCGTCTCGACCGTCGCCTCGAGTCTCTCCGCCCGCTCGCGCGCTTCCGCGGCGACGCGGGCCTCCTCAGCCAGCCGTTGGTGGGAAAGCATCAGGCCGACGCGGTCGGCTAGGCGGATGGCGACCTCCGTATCCTCCCAGCTGTACCGTGACGGCTCCCGGTGAAAGAAGCTGAGACCTCCCCTCACTTCCCCCGATAGCCAAACCGGGACCCGAAGCCAGGACCGCATCCCCGAGGAGAGGATGAGGCGCTGGCGCTCCGTGTCGGGTGGGACTTCGGTGGGGATGTCATGGATGATCTCGAAGTCGACCCGACGGTCCAGCTCACTCGCGGTGAGCACAACCCCTTCGGTAGGCGCCGGGTTGTCGCTCTCGCCGGCGAGGGCCGAGATGCGGATCGTTCGGGCGCGCATGTCCAGCTCAGTCAAGCAGGCCAGGTCATGCGGCAAGACATGCTGCATCCCGTCGGAGAGCCGCTGGAAAACCTCGCGCACGTCGAGCGACTCGGCGAGCGTGGAGAGGAGTGTCTCGATCCTGTCGAGCCGGTCCCGGCGGCGGCGCTCGATGTCCCACAGCCGCCAGTGCTCCACGGCCGAGCCCAGCAAAGCCGCGATCGGTCGGAGAACCTCCTGATGCTCGTCCGTGAACGCGTGCGGACGATACGCGGCTAGCCAGACGCCGCCTCGAAGCGTGTCCGTCGAGCGGAAAGGCTCCCACATCGCCGAACGCACTCCTCCCTCAAGCGCCTTCGCATCGAAGAAGAAGGTCCGGTCGAACTCTACCAGCGCGTCTTCGACGCGAGGGTTCGGCCCCGACCGAGGACGCATGCGTGGGGACCACGACGTCAATGGGATCGGCTCGGTACACACGGGGCCCTGGCACGGGACGGTGCTCGCGTGGAGGACCGCCCGGGCGTCGTCGATCAAGCGAACGACTCCCATGTTGTCGAACGGGATGACCCGGCGAACGGAGGTCGCGACCCGGTCGAAGACATCCTGGAGCTCCAAGGTCTCCGAGGCGGTCTCGGCGATCTCCGATAGGACGTCGGCCAAGAGTTGAGCATCAATGGACGGCGCGGCTACGTTCATGGATTCCCGTTTGGATGCGCGTTAAAGCCTCTGGATCGAATCATTTCAAGTGTACGCGTTGGTACGTTCTCTCATCAAGCTTCACGGCGGTTTGGCGATTCTCGACGCGCTCTCTTTCGTCGGTTACCTTGGCCGCATGACGGCGGGCCCAAAAGCCAGCGTCCTCGAGACGTCCCGGCTCATCCTTCGTCGCTTCTCCCTCGAGGACGCCGCCTTTGTCTTCGGGCTTGTGAACGATCCGGCATGGCTGGAGCACATCGGCGACCGCAAGGTGAGGACCCTCGAGGACGCGCGCGCCTATCTGCGCAGAGGAGCGTTGGCGATGTACGAGACGATGGGCTTCGGCATGTACGTTGTGACGCTAAAGGAGTCGGGGGAGGCCATCGGGACGTGCGGTCTCGTCAAGCGGGACGGGCTCGACGATGTCGATATCGGGTTCGCCTTCCTTCCACGGTACCGCGGCCAGGGGTTCGCCTCCGAATCGGCCGCGGCCGTGCTGGGGCACGCGAGAGCGCTGGGCTTGAAGCGGGTTGTCGCGATCGTTTCGGCGGCCAACCATCGCTCGATCCGACTGCTCGAGAGAATCGGCCTCACCTTCGAGCGTATGGTGAAGCTGCCGGGCGACAACGAGGAGATCCCGCTATACGCTTACCAGTGCGACGACGCTTAGCGGTAGATCTGCTTGATCCTGCCCCAGGTGGTGGTCTCGACAGCCGTGGGCGCACCCTCAGCACTGGATAGGGAGGTCGTGTACGTGAAGTCCCCCGCCGGGCTCAAGTCTTTGTCGCAGGCGGCCCCCGCGGCATAGAACGTCACCGCTCCGGTTCCGACGGGCGGAGCGGTCCATTGGAAGAACCACGCCGCCCCAAGCGAATCGGAGTATGTACCGTCGTATCCCTTCAGCGTCGTTTGGGAGACGTATTGGATCCCGTTCAGGGTCTGTTTGCCCACGAGCGAATCAACCATGTCGTTCAGCGTTCCGGCCATCTGATTTCCGCTCGTCAGAGCTGTGAGCTCGAAGCCCCAGCGGCTGCTCCCGGTACCTCGACCCAGAGCGACGGCAAGCGCGTAGGTCTGGCCAGGTGTGTAGGACGAAGGTGCGTTGATTATGACGATCACGCCCTCCACATCATTCAACCCGCCGTTGTGGCAGGTGAAGCAAGTGCCCTCGCTGGGGGCGCCGGTCAAGGCGGGATCCGGCATGGCGGCCTTTGCGATGAGAGGCGTGGGTCTGGTGATTTCGAGGGAGAAAGCGCCTAGTGCAACTGCCAGGAGCACTGCAGCGATCGTAGCCGTCCGATTCAACCGGCACCTCCTCGGCAAGGGCGGCTGGCAGCATGCCGCCCCCCCGGGCCGCGCCGCCCCACCGCGGACTCCACACACCACCCACTATTCTGCCAGAGGACGGTCGAACTCTCAACCGCGTAACTCTCGAACGTTTGCCGGAAGCACCGGGCCCGGCGCGAGGCGGTTCGCCCCACGCCGGGCCGTAAGAGGACCTCGGTCGGAACTACCTATTGCGAGCGATTACCAGCCCGCCTTGCCTCCTGACTCGACGCGGTAGGTCGAGAAGTGCGACAGCGGCGCCGTCACGGTGAGGTTGAGGAGGCTCACCATGCAGCCAGGCACTGCCTCCCACTTCCCGGTCGTGGGGTTGAGGTAGCTGATGTAGGCCACCGAGAGGAGCGAGCGGTCCATGCGGCTCGCATTCGCGACCAGGAGAACCGGCAGCAGGAACTTGTTTGCCGACGCCGGCGAGATGCTCAGGTTGACGACCGGTCGCGCGAGGTCGGGCTGCGTCACCGTAATCGTCGCGGTTTGCGTGAGCGCGAGCGGCGGGACCACGATGGTGAAATTGCCCACCGAGACCGAGCCACCGAGGACGCCGATGACCTTGCTCTTCGTGGTCGTGCTCGTATTGGAACCCTCGAAGAGCCCAAGCACTTGGGCCGGCTGTCCGTCCGTGGTGACCGCGCCCGATCCGGACTGGGTCGGCGCCAGCGGCTGCGTCGGCAGATTGGAGCAACCCGCCGCGGCAAGCAGAACGATAAGGCTGAGCGCGAGACCTCGTGGGAATCGAATGCGACCGAGCATGTTGTTCTTCTCCTTCTTCTAGGATGTCCCCCGGGTGCCGACCGGAACGCGTCGACGTGAACTGGGGCAGCTTCGCATCCTCCTTAAGGCATCACCCATGCCCGAGCGCGGGCCGTTCCTCGTTGCTTCGTGCACGAGTCCCGGCCAGCAAATTCCCAGTGGCTCTTGCGGGTGGTCGGGTCAAGCCTTTCGACGCCTCTGTTGCGGTTCGCACGGCTCCGGATCGCCTTCCCGGACATCCAGTTGGGGCTGATGGCTGAGGTGGTGGGTGAAACCGCTCAATCGGGCGGGGGTTTGACGCCGGGCAAATGAGGTGGCTGGACATGGCGGGGCGCCAATGCGACGCCCCGCCCGTCCTCCAAGGTTCTCTCTACTTTGCGGGCTCCACCGTGATCTTGCCGCTTTCGACGGTCACGCGGGCCTCGATGCCCGCTTGTCTGAGCTGTGTGGTGATCGTGCTGGTCATGTCCGCATCGCTCATCGATTCGGAGTTCGGCACCTCGGCTTTCGCGGTCTTGCCGTTCGAGGTCACTTCCACGATGAGGGTGGTGGGGCCATCGCTCGCTTTCCTCTTCTGGATCTTGACCGCGAACCCCTGCCCTTCCACCGGCGCGCCATCCTTCGTGAGAATGAGCTGAGGCAACCCGGTCTCGGGCGAAGCGGTCGAGGGGTCGCCCACATTCTGCCGCTCGACCTTCAATTGGATGTCGCGACCTCCCCCGGGACGATCGGTGACCGATACCTGGGCATCGGGCACGCCCGCCTCGGCGAGACGGCTCCGGATCTCCGACTCCAGATCCGACGCCGCTTTCCCGTCCACGCTGATCCGGATGATCTGGTCCCAGGCGTAGGCTGCCGCGGGATATCGGACGCGCTCGCGATGGGGCGTCACGCGAACCGAGGCGGAATAGCCTGCCGCCGCCAGCTTGCGCGCGAGCTCACCGGTGGCGCGCTGCACCTCGGCCGCCGAACGCTTGGGCGAAGTCGCGCGCAGCACGAACCGCGGCGCTCCGTCCCCGGCGACAGCCTCGACCCGGACACCGCCCGAGCCCAGGAGACCCTTGAGGTCTTGCGCGATTGCCTGAACCTGTACCTTTCCATTCCCTGCCACCGTCAACGCGACATCGTTTCCCACGACGCGCTCATAGGAGACGGGCACGACCATGGCGGCCACGACGACGAGTGCCCCGAGTGCGACCGCCGCAACCGCGGGACGAGTGCGAACCGAATGGATAACAGCCATGAGCTTCCTCCTGATATTCCAACCGAGATTCCAAGGCCTCGGGCCCGATTCGAGCCCGCGCTGGCGAACCGTTTGAATTGTCGTGTCCAGATCCGGCACGTTGCGGGCGCTGATCGCTCGCAGGGCCGCAAGATCCTGGTCCAGATGAGACTCATCGTTCATTGGATTTCCCCTTCGCCGGCCAGGCCATGGCCCCGGCCGTCAGCCGCTCGAGGTACGGCGTGGATTCGTTACCAAACCCGTCACGCAGGTAGAACCGGCGCAGTTTTTCCCGGCCGCGGGTCAGACGCGACTTCACAGCCGAGTGCGTGACGCCCTGCATTTCCGCGATCTCCTCCACAGAGAACCCTTCGATCTCGTGCAGCACGACCGCTTCGCGTTGCACGGGCTTGAGCCCGGCCAGTGCCCGAACCGCGCGCTGGGCCCGCCGGCGCTCTTCCTCCCACGACGCCCCGTCTTCGCCGACCGGCTCGCTGTCGCGATCGAATGCCTCCTCGATCGGCACCGACACGCGACGGAATCGCCTCAAGTGGGAGCGATGCCTGGATAGGAGCGTGGCGAAAAACCATGACCGGAACCGAGACTCATCGCGCAAGCCATCCAGCTTGTCGAACGCACGCAGCACCGTGTCCTGATAGAGATCGTCGCCATCGTGGTTCGACCGGCACAATCGGCGCGCGGTAGCCGCCGCTTGCTTGTGGATCGGTGTGAGAAGCCTGATCAGCCTGTTCCAGCGAGCCGTGCCTGCGTGGGAGTCCATGTTCCCCCTTGACGCCCCTCCGTTTCGGGTACCCACATAGGAGACGCTCGGGGGTACCCCAGAGGTTGCAGGAAAATCAGGAGCGCCGGCGGTGCACGTCGCTGTATCTCGAGCGGGTCGTCTGGACCGACGAGTCTATCCCTGGCCCGCCCGCTCCTCAAGAACGCTGCGCGGGGCGCCGATAAGCCGTCGGATAGCCCACCATCTCCCGGAGGGTCGTCATGAAGCTCGTAGCCTGTCCCAGGTGCCATGCCCAGTACGACGTCGCCGACGTGCTCGGCGAAACCGTCACATGCCCATGCGGCGCGACGTTCCCCGCGAAGGCGCCGGCCGCCGTCGAGGCCGCCGTGACGCGGTGCGCGGCGTGTGGGGCGCTCGTGGGAAACGAGGAGCGGACCTGCTCCTACTGTCAGGCCACCGTGGCCCGTGAACCCACGCCTACCGGTCCCGTTTGCCCCGAGTGCTACGCCCGAAATCCCGAACGGGCGCTCCACTGCACGGCGTGTGGGGTCGCGTTCCTCCCGCAGCCTGTCCGCAAGACGGGGGAGCTCCTGGAATGTCCGATCTGCCCCGGAGTCCAGCTCGCGGCGCGCAGCCTCGGTGGACTCTGGGTGGACGAATGCCCGATGTGCCTCGGCCTTTGGGCTCCGGGCGACGTGATGGACCGGCTCATCGATCGCGTTCGAGAGCGACGCCGCCAGGAGGGCCCGCCTCCCTCGGACCATGTACACCGCAAGCGGCGCTCGCGCTGGCAAGCGCGGATCGCCTATCGCAAATGCCCCGTGTGCAGCGGGGCGATGCAACGCAAGAACTTCGCCGGCCATTCGGGCGTCGTCGTGGACTGGTGCGGCAGCCACGGCACCTGGCTCGACACGCACGAGATGGAGGACATCGCGGCGTTCGTCCTCGAGGGAGGCCTCCAAAGCACCCTTCCCGGATCCAGAGATGGGGATTGGTCCCTCCCTGCCGATCCCGCGAAGGCGGCGGCTGTTCTCGCCGCGGAGCAGCTTCTTGCGGAGGAGCGCGCGCGCTCCCGTGCGCGCGCCTTCCCGCTGGATGACTGGGGGCAGCTCGACTCGGAACGGGTCGTCAAGGGAATCGGTGACCTGTTCGCGAAAATCCTGAAATGACGCACTCAAGGGGGACATGATGGGACTCGTGAGCAAGCTCCGCGGCGAGCTGGTCGACATCGTCGAATGGGTCGACGATACAAGGAACACGCTCGTCTGGCGGTTTCCGCGATATCAGAACGAGATCAAGAACGGGGCGCGTCTTATCGTGCGTCCGGGCCAGTCCGCCATCTTCGTCGATCAAGGGCGGGTGGCCGACGTGTTTCAACCCGGCACGTACGAGCTAACCAGCAAGAACCTCCCCGTCTTGACCACGCTGCGCGGCTGGAAGCACGGATTCTCGAGCCCGTTCAAAGCCGAGGTCTACTTCGTCACGACCCGGCAGATCACCGAGCTCAAGTGGGGCACGCCGCACCCGGTGCTCTTGCGCGACCCCGAGTTCGGGCCGCTGCGCGTGCGGGCGTTCGGCACGTACACGCTCCGGGCCGCGAAGCCCGAGGCGCTGCTGTCCGAGCTGGTCGGGACCGATGGCTCATTCGAGGCAGACGAGATCGAGGTCCTCCTCCGCTCCATCGTCGCGTCCGAGTTCTCGGAGATGGTGGCCTCTACGGAAATCTCCGTCGTCGACCTCGCCTCGAATTACGCCCGGCTATCCGAGGATCTGCGCCGCGCGGTCCTGGACCGGATCGACGACGCGTACGGCCTCGACCTGCCCCAGCTCTTCATCGTGAACATCTCCGTCCCGGAACAGGTCGAGCGCGCGCTGGATGCCCGTTCGAGCATGGATGTGCTCGGCGACCTGAATCGCTATCAGCAATATCAGCTCGGTTCATCCATCCCGACGGCTGCCGCCAATCCCGCCGGCGGTCTCGCCGGAGCCGGAGTCGGGATCGGAATGGGGATGTCGATCGCGGGGCTGGGCGCCGCGGGCGCCGCGAAAGCTCCGCTTTCGCTGATCCCGCCTACGCCGGACTCGGATCCGGCGATATGGCACGTCGCCTCAGGCGGGCGGACCTTCGGCCCGTACTCGGTCGCTCAGCTGGGCCAGGCCGTGTCGGCCGGACAGCTCACGGGTGAGAGCTTTGTGTGGACGGCGGGAATGGAAGCCTGGGCACCGATCGGACGCGTGCCGCGATTGGCCGTTCTTTTGGCGCCGCCGCCTCCGCCGCCGGCGGCGTGAGCGCCCGCCTCCTTCACCGCCCCATCAAGACGATCTTCGTCGTCACTACCGCACCGGGGCTCTCCAGCCGCGCGAAGTAGACGGCTGATGGAACCTTCACGCCCTTGTCGTTCAGGCCGTCCCAATTCACGACGTGGTGGCCCGCGGCCAACGTCCCCTCGGTGAGGGTGCGCACGCGCCTCCCTGCCACGTCGTAGAGGACGAGGCGCGCCCAACCCTCGATGGGAACGGCGAAGCGAATGGCCGCCCCTTCTATCGCCGGATTGGGGGCGGCGGCAAGCACGAGACG